>ERZ838577.65-NODE-65-length-160084-cov-60.773054_pt1 | contig 160084 bp, 128 predicted proteins | sample MGYA00519682_ERZ838577 | MGnify/ENA primary metagenome ERZ838577 (study PRJEB31850, sample SAMEA3708838) | human gut metagenome | biome: human gut; feature: human-associated habitat; material: faeces | place: China | collected 2014 ... | reverse complement strand
TCGCCCCGGACTTCAGCGAGAGCTTCCCGTCCTTCACACCATCACCAGAGACCGAGACGGACGTGACCGGGATGGTGGTCTCGCACTCGACCGCGGCCAGGGCCGCGGAGGAGCCGTCCCACTTCACGATGCCGCCGTTGTAGTCCAGGCCCGGCTGGCGGGATCCCGGATACTGCTGGCTGCCGCCGTCGTTGAAGATCACCTTCGCGCCCTTGGCGAGGTTGTCCGGGACCACGTACTTGTACAGGTCGGTCTGCTGGCAGCCGTCGGTCGCGCTCGGGGCGGTCATCTCCACGCCCGGCCAGGCCGCGTTGTTCGCCGCGGTCGCGCCGTCGCCCGTGTACACGTACGCGTAGATCTTGCCCCAGCCCGAGGGCTTCGAAGCGTAGACGGTGTTCTTCGCGACCGGGTCCGGCGGAAGCTCACCGGTCACGGTCACGGTGATCGACGAGGTCTTGGTCCCGGACTTCGCGGTGATCGTGGCCTTGCCGGCCTTCCTCGGGGTGACCACGCCCTTCGGGCTGACGGTCGCCACGTCCTTGTCGGACGAGCTCCAGCTCACGGACGCGCCCTTCGGATCGGTCGTGGCGGTCAACTGCTTCGTGGCCACGCCCTCGGACAGGTCCACGCTGTAATCCGACTGATCAATCTTCACGGACTTGGTTTCGACCGGAGGCTCTTCGCCGCCGATGTTGGCCATCTTCACGCTGAACATGTCGTCATCGGACTTCTCGAAGGAGTTATTCACCTGAGAACCGGTGTCCGGCAGGTCAGCATTGTCGTTCATTGCCAGATCGTACGGCAGGGAATCCATGGCGGACAGACCGAAGGTGGCTGCCAGTTCGATGCCGATGCCGCTCGAGGCAATGCGGTCAGCGGTGGTGCCGATCTCTTCCAGCGGGATGGCGATCTCGTAGTGATCATCCATCTGAGCGGAATTGTGGCCCTTCTCGTTGAAGTTGACCCACTTGGCCTTGTTCTGGTTCTCGGCCTTCATATCGCCGATGAAACGACCGTTGTTTTCACCCCAGCCACCGTCGATGCCGATGACATCCTTGCTTAGAATGCCATTGCCATAGCCGAACTTGATGTTCGACTTCTTGGTGTTGGTGGCGGCGTTAGCAGCCGGACCATACGCAGCCTTGGAGTTCAGACCAGTCTCGTCGCCCTTGTAGATCCACGGACCGTTGGAGCCGTTGGTGGAGATGGTCACCACATTGTTGAGCTTCTGCTCGCCGCCCCAAGTGATGTTGGATGCCCACAGGGAACCGCCGGTCTGCAGACCGCCGTTGTTGCCGATGCGGGTGCTGTCATCTTTGGTGTCGATGGCGATGTGGAACGGCAGGTTCTGGGTCTGCCACAGGTGGCCTTGGCTCAGGGGGTAGTCGTCGCCAGTGTCGACGACATCCTGCACGTTAGTCATTTCCCACATGAGGTACAGGTTGTCGTCATCGTAGGCGCCATACAACGCATACAGATCGATCGGAACCTCATACATGGAATTCGGGCGGTACACGCGCGGGTCGTCGTTGGCGGCGCCCTGCGCGATCAGCATGGAGCTGTCCCAGTCAGCGATGCTCGCATCCTTCCCGGCGTTGAAGTTGATGGTCTTCTTGACGCCCATGCCCACCTTGTTGGTACTGTACTGCGCGGCAAGGTTCTGCTTCGGGACCTCCACCTTCTTCACGGTCACGGAAGCGCTCAGCGCCTGACCCTTCTTAACCTTCTTGCCATCCTTGGCGGCGGTGCCGGTCACCTTGACGGTAGCGGTCTCGCCGATGGAAAGAGTTTTACCAACGGAAATGACCTTTCCGTCAGTGAAGGAGCCGCTCTCGCCCTCGGTGGTGGTGTACTTCAGATTGTCGGCATCCTGCGCGCGCAACGTGACCTTGACATTGTCGGAGGAGAATTCCTTGGAAGCCGCTTCCACGGACACGTTCGGATCGGATTCGCCCTTCACGTAGAAGACGCTGACCGCGCCGCCCTTGGCGGTACCGGAAACGATCTTATGGTTGGAGACCACAAGCTGGCCGCCATTGACCTCATCCGGGTAGGTGCCATCGTCAAGTGTGGTTTCCATGCCGGAAAGGCTCTTGTCGCCACCCATGTTGGCAATGACCACACCATCGTTCTGAATGCCATCAGACGTGGAGCGCTCAATCATCAGGCAGGACTTGTCGCCGCAGTTCTGCAGGTTCTCGCCCTTGCCATCCATGGCGTTACGGAAGTGGTTGACTGCCGCGACGGACTTGTTCTTCCACATGTCGTCACCGGCGTCACCCAGCTGGGACTGCTCGGCGAACTGCGGGTTGGTGCCGCCAGAGCCCTTCGGACGGTTGAAGTACAGCGGAGCGCCGGCCCTACGGGAACCAACGACCGCCCAGCCCATCATGATCTGATAGTCGGTGAGGCCGGTGGATTCCTTGTCGCCGTTGGCGTAGTTATCGTGGGACTCAACCCAGGTGACCAGCTGGTCTTCGCTTGCGCCGCCGGTATCGATGTTCTTCACCATCTTGACGTCAAGGTTGTTCGAGCCGACAGCGGCGCGAATGGTCTTGCCGTAGTTGGAAGCGGTGTTGCCGCCGCCATCGGAGGAATTGTCGCGGAACATGTTGGCGTATGCCTTGTAGTCAAGGCCGGAATCGCCCTGCAGCACCTCGCCGTACTGGAACTGGGAGCCGTTCTTCAGAATGGTGTTCCAGTAGTTCGACTGCTTATTGTCGAAGACTTCGGTCGGCAGCTCGACGTGCTTTGCCGCATCGTAGCGGAAGCCGTCAACGCCGTCCGCCACAGCGGTCTTCAGGAACTTCTGCATACGATCGGCAACAGCCTGGTTCTGCGTATTCAGATCCCACAGGCCAAGCAGGTGGCACTGCGTCACCTTGTAACGGTTGGAATAATCGTTGATTTCACCGTTGGGGCCGTCGCAGCCGGTACGCTTGTGGAAGTACTCCTTGTTCTGCCAATCGGGGTCGATGGCGTTCCAATCGGAGGTGAAGTGGTTGGCGACCACATCCACGATCACACGCACACCATACTTATGGGCGGTGGCGGTCATTTCCTTCAGGTCAGCCTCGGTGCCGACCACGAAGTTGCCGATGGAGGTGTTCGCCGGCTGGTACACGTAGTACCAGTTCTCGGTGAACTTCTTGCCGTTGGCGGCGACTTCCTTGATCTTGCTCATAGGCTCGGTCTGCACGGAAGTGTAGCCCGCCGCGGCGATCTCAGGCATGTGCTGCGTGATGGTCTTGAACGACCACATCCATGCGTGCAGGATGGCGCCGTTCTTCATGTGCTTGGTCAGACCGTACTGGTTACGGGCCGCTTCGAAAGAAGAATTTCCGATGGTGTCCTGGTAGCTGTCACGATCGGCGGCAAGTGCGGTGGATGCCACACCCATACCGCCGAACAGCGTGGCGACCGCCACCGTTCCCGCCGCTACTTTCTTCCAGGTTTTGGCCGCACGAGCCTTGCGGGCCTCGCGCCTACGCTCTGCACGGGTCATCAACTCCGGTTGATCGTCGTGCGGAGGCTCTTTTCTGGTGAGTGCGTTCGCCATACCCGCGAACGTATGAGTGCTGAGTCGCACCTTACCCTCCCTGCTTCCTTGCATCTAACTTTGACAACGTTTGCCACTAGCAGACGTTGCGTCAAAAATACCACATTTTTCCTTTGAAAAATGAGTGATTTTTATTGAAAAATGGCGGTTAAAACGCAATTGTTTTCTGCTCTGTTGCAAACGCTGTCAGCAACAGATACACTCATACCAGCACCCCGTAGCACCCACTATCGTTGCAAATTCACATATGCAAACGTTTCAGAAAATTTTCCAACCAATACCACCTTGCGACGCAAAGCACCCTCGCCCCATCCCACGCCACCGACAGCCCACCCCCAACAATCCTGAAATTAATCTTTCAAGAGATGCTCAAAAAGGGCTTCTTTACCTCTTATGGCATGCAACATGCCAATCAAATCAAAATATCAATAATAAAAAATGGGTGAATATCACAAACACACTCGGACTCAAAAAAATAGAGTAGGGCCAAGCTATGGTGAATCAATCCATGGACCTAAAAGAATTATCAGGCAACGATTTGGGAGCGGATGGGGGCGGGGGTTACCGTACGGTGCTTGCGCATGCTTTTCAGGATTTTACGGATCGCACCGTTCGTCTGTTCGGCGGCGACGCAGAACATGCTGAATTCGCGGCCATGCGGGTCGGCGATGTCCTTCGGCTGGGGAATCATCGGACGAATCATCGAGGACTTCTTGATTACCGACTGAAGACGTTCCTGGATGGTCAGTCCGGCAATCATATTGTTGCGAGCGCAGTAATCGCACATATTCGCGAAATCGTCAAGCAGGAACGTGTATCGTACGGCGGCTGGCGCCAACGTGACGATTTCCTTGCGCTGCTGCTTTTCGAAGCAGAGGATCAGGTCGGCTTCGTCGGCCATCTGTCGGGTCAGTCGTCGGGAACGGAAGCCGCTCGACTCAATGCCGACGCTTTGCATAAGGCGGCCGCTCGACGGATCGATCGGATGCATCGGCAAACCACGCGTGCCGGCGCTTGACACCTGCACGGTGGTGCCGTTCAGATAGTGGGTCATCAGAAGCTCGCCCATAGGGGAACGGCAAATGTTGCCCGTGCAGACGAACATGATGTGCATGCCTAAACCCCTTAACCGTTCTTCCAACGTTTCGTGTTGCGGTTTTGCGAAATCCACCATGGCTTCCGCAACCCGCCAAACGGAAATTTTAGCGCGAGGCGTTCCCCGCATGCGGCAAATCGTCCAATACGCGCAGAATCATTGCAGAAATTCGGCGCGGGCGGTGGCGGTCAGCGAATAGCGGATCGGGCGGGAGCCGTGGAACTCGAGCAGGTTCCTGTTCACCAGTTCCGCGAGCGCGGTGTTGGTCTTCCGCTCCCCCACGCCAAGCCATTCGCGCATTAGGCGGCGCGATATGGGTTTCGGAGCATCGTCGAAAAGCTCCTCCTGCAGCAGGAAGTACAGCATGTTCCGCTGCAGTTCCGTAATGCCCTGCGTTCGCGCATAATGTTCAAGCCTCTTCCGCGCGGTGTCAAGCAGGGTTTTCTTCTCGCCGAGCACAGAGATGATGTTCTTCTGGGCGGTGGCGATAAAACGGATCATCCGATATGAGAACAGCGAGACGTCAGAACAGTTCAGCGGATGCTGCGCATCATCAAACGCCTTGTAATACCGGCCTTTTGCGTCAGCGATAACCGGACTCAGGCTGATCGCCGTCGGTATGGACAGGTGCTTGCTCAGCTGCAGAGCAAGCAGGAACCGGCCCGTCCTGCCATTGCCGTCATAGAACGGGTGAATGCATTCGAAGGCGTAATGGCACATCACAGCCCGCAGCAGCGGAGGAATCGCCTCATCCGAAAGCAACGCCAGCCATTTGGTCAATTGCACTTGGATTTCCGATTCCGGCCATGCGCCTTGATGAATCTCCCGGTCAAAGCCGTCACACACAGAGACTTGCTTGGCTCTGAATACCATTCCGTCAGGCTTGTCTTCCTCCCGTAGTTCCCCAGCCATCACCTGATCGTAAATATTACGTATGTCATGCAACGTTTTCGGTAGTTCCAACGTTGCGGAATTTTCGCCGGAGAGTCCGAGAAAGAGTTTGGCAAGCTCACTCAACCGCTTGTGCGGCCCGTCCGCGACCGCCGCATCCAACGCGTCTGAGATTTCCTTGCGCGTGGTGTGCACGGCTTCTATGGAGTTCGTGCTCTGCATTTCCGCGCCGATGAGTTCCATCAGATACGCCCTGCGGGCAATCGGCGGCAATGCGGCCCACAGCGATTCGACCTGCACTTCCATGCCACGGACCGAATCCATGACGTTCAACAGTTCCCTGAACGCCACGGCGAACATCTCATGACCTTCGAATTCAATACCTGACCGGTATGTTGAATAGCCGTTGAGTCTTTTTTGGTATTCCTCCTCAGCCGCATCCTTCGGCTTGGCCGTGGATGATGACATTGCCAATGTCTGCCGTATGCTTTTGTACTCCATAACCATCATCCTTATAACCGTCATTTGTGCAGAATATGCAGGTTCGGGGTGAATATAGACTATTCCTATACCTACATAATGTCAAAAATGTCGATATAGCAGCAGGCGTGTTTGCGGCTATTGGTACGTTGAGGGGCATATGTGGGGATACGTGCGGATATGTTTGCTATGCGCAGATATGTTCAAGCGCAGATTAGGTGCGGGTCAGGCGACTTCGAGCGTGGCGAGGAGAGCGCGGTGGTCGGAGCCGGCGATGTACTTGGTTTCCAGATCGCCCACGTTCACGCCCTTGTCGTGCACGATATGGTCGATTTCGGCGATCGGCATCATGGCCGGGTACGTCATGTGCAGGCCTTCGCCCGCCTGCTGGCCGGAATCCAGAAAACGGCTGCCGAGCAGGTATCGGAAGCTGGCGTGGTCCCATGTGGAGTTGAAATCGCCCATCAGCACGTACAGATTGTCGTAATGCTGCAGTTGGGCGAGCGAGTCGAGACTACGGTTCCACAGACCTTGGTTGCGGGGGCGCGGCGAGAACGGGTGGACGGAGCCGAAGCGCACCTTGCTGCCGCCGAAATCGATCGTCGCGGCGGAAACGCTGCTTGATTCCACGGGAATGAGGTTCTGTTTGGCGTTTTCCATCGGCGCGGCGCTGTACAGCACGTTCACACCGCCGTTGTCATGCCACGTTTGCTGCGCGGCCACGGAATACGGCAGATAATTGGCGATTCCGGCGCTGTTGAGCCGGTTGAGCAGGTCCCATGACACTTCCTGCAGCGCGAGCACTTCCACATGCTCGTTTTTGACGATTTCGACGATCCGATTGGCGTCGGCATGCCCTTCCTTGGTGTTGAAGGTCATGATGCGGGCGTACCGGTCGGACGTGTTGGGCAAGCCGTCGGACGAGACTTGCGTGACTGCGGTGCTGGCCGCGTCGGAAATCGTTTGCTGCGGCCTGATATAACCCCAATGCCAGCCGATTTGCACGACCACGCACACCACGCTGACGGTGGCGAGTAGGACGCGGCCGCCTATTGCACGGATGGCTATCGCGGTGATCGCAATAATCAAAGACAGCATGCCCAGCCACGGCATCAGCGCGACGATAAGCGGCACGTACCGTTTGCCGTCGAGGTTGTTGGGCAGCATGCGCAGCAGCATGGCCAGCAGGATGACGGCGGTGGCCAGCCAGAGCACCGCGGTCAGAAGGTGTGTTGCTGCGGTACGGCGGGTCATGCCATGTTGCGCGCGGTCGAGGGGGCGGCTGGCGCATGCTTTGTCGAGCTGCGCGCCCAGATCCTCGATTTCGCTTTCGCTTGTGCGTTCGCGTTCGGCATCGTTATTGCCGCCGTTCTCACGCTCGCTTTCGCAGGTTTGCCGCATGGTTGCCTTTCATTACGTTCCCGTTCACCATACGCAACACGGCACGGGTGCGCCACCTCCTTCCCGCGAGGTTCACAGTGCTTTTACGTGCACCCGTACCGCATGCCACTATGCGGACATTTCTCTCTCATTTCCTACTGCGGGGAATGGCGGCACTTGAGCAAACCACGCTCATGACATGCCTACGGAACGGCGAAAATGCGGTAAGGGCGGACAGGTAAGGCTAGGCGGCGTGGGGGTGGACGCGATTGAGTGCGCGCTGGACGGTGTCGCGGGTGGAGCCGGCGCCGTTGCCGCGGACGCCGAAGAAGACCATGACCACCATGATGAAGCAGATGGTGGCGCTCACGCGCAACGCCCACTGGATGCCAAACACGTTCGCCACGGCATACATGTTCTTCGCGCCGCCGATCGCAGCCCAGCGCAGGGCGGTAAACGTTTCCATCAGAATCACCAGCACGGGTGCGCCGATGGCACCGGCAATCTGGCGGACCGTGTTCGTAACGGCCGAGCCGGCGCTCACTTCCTCAGGTTCCAGGCAGTTCAGCGACCATGTGGTGATCGGCATAAGCACGAATCCCATGCCGATCTGGCGCACGAACTGCCAAATCGACACCCACCAGATCCATGAGGTCATGGAAATCAGGCTCATCATGATGGTGCCGAACAGCAGGGTGATCGAGCCGATCAGCGCCACCGGACGCGCGCCGAGACGGTCGAGTGCCTTGCCGCCGAAGAACTGCGCGATGCACTGGCCGAACGCGCCGGGCAGCATCACCAGGCCGCTGATCGTGGCGGAATAGCCTCGGCAATCCTGAATGTAGAGCGGCATGATCACCATGATCGAGCTGAAGGCGAAGAACGACAGCGCGGCGGTGACGGTGCCGACGGTGAAGCTTTTGTTTTTCAGCACGCTCAGGTTGAGCAGCGGAGGTTGCTTGGACGGGTCGGCCGCCTGCCTGCGAGCGCCGTGGATCTGCCGCAGCACGAACCAGACGATGCCGACCACACCGATGAGCATGGCGAGCCACACCATCGGATGCGTGAATGGATACGATTCGATGTTCGTGAAGCCGAACATGAGTCCGCCGAAGCCGAAAATCGACAGGCCGACGGAGAAGAAGTCGGCTTTTGCGGACGCGTCGCGCGTGCCGAAATTACGCAAGCCGAAAATCGCCAAAAACAGCGAAATCACGCCGATGACCGTCAGCGTGAGGAAGATTGATCGCCAACCGTTCAAATCGGTCTGCACACCACCCAACGTGGGGCCGATCGCGGGCGCGACGCTCATGGCCATGCCGACGGTGCCCATCGCCATGCCACGGCGCGAAAGGGGGTAAATCGAAAATACCGTGATCTGCAGGACCGGCCACATCACGCCGGTGCCGACGGCTTCCAGCAGACGGCCGATCAAAACCAGTACGAACGATGAGCCGAGCCAGGCGAACACCGAGCCGAGCGTGAACACCGCCATCGATGCAATCACAATCTGGCGGGTGGAGAATCGGCGGGTCAGGTAGGCGGTGAGCGGCACCATAACGCCCATGACGAGCTGGAAAATCGACGTCAGCCATTGGCCGGTCGTCACGGAAATGCCGAAATCGGACACGATGGTGGGCAGTGCGGCGCTCAACTGCAGCTGCGTGAAGTTGCCGACGAACGTGATGAAGGTGAGAATGGCGATCGATACGAACGCGGCATGCGTCAGATGGTCGTTTTTATACGATTCCTCGCCGGTAAGTGGCTGGGACAGGCCGTGGGTGCGGCCCTGTTTCGCGTTTATTTTCTTTTCCGGCTTCACTTCCGACCTCTTCTCCGGTTTCGACGGCAACCGACTGCTCTCCATCACTCATCCGCGCATACTCGCAGCGCATTGCGCAACTCCTGCAAAAACAGACTCAAAAAGTCTAGTACTGCGGGTGGTCGAACGCAAGATGAAACTATTCGAACACGTTCGATTCCAATTCAACCGAGAAAAATTGGCAAAACTTCGTATTTGTTCATCTTGGGGTGGTATACATATGCGTTGGCAGTAACGGCACGATACAGGGAAGGAATACGCCGCGCAGGGGGTTAGGAAGTATGACCGTAGTCACGTTATTCAACATAGCGATGGAGCTATGGGGCGTTCTCATCTGCATCGTTTGCGCAGGTGGCGTCTACGTGGGCGCGATACGTAGGACGCGGCGTACCTATACGAAAGTTTCCATGCAGCTTCTATGTGCGCTGATGCTGCTGGCCGACGTGTCCGCCTGGTATCACAACGGCGGCTGCGACAAGCTTGACTTCTACATGACGCGCATCGGCAATCTTGGTGAATACCTGATCAGTTTCATCTTCATCGCACTGTTCGCCAACTATATCTGGCAAACCGTCAGCGGCGACGACATGCTTGAAAACGTCAGCCCGCACGAGTGGAGGGCCAGAACGAGCGGCGGAGCCAAGCGTAATCGTAAGAACCAACGTTCGGCCAATGCCCGATCCAAGCCGAAAAAGCCGCGTTCGAAGAAGCTTGACGTCATCTACGCAGCGTCCGCGCTCGGCATCGTACTGACGATTGCCACGCAGTTCAACCATATGGTCTACTACATCGACAGCCAGAACTACTACCGCCGCGGACCACTGTTCGCTATCCCGCAGATACTGGGTCTGGTAGAGCTCGCGCTGATTGTGATGCTGATCATCGAAAACCGCAAAAACCTCAGCCGACCGCTGTTCGTCACGTCGCTGTCGTTCTTCGTGCTGCCGATTGTGACAACCATCGTTCAGATTCTCCATTACGGACTGGCGTTGCAGGCCATCGCGATCACGATTTCAATCCAGTTCACGTTCGTGGTCGACACCATCGAAATGAACAAGAAAATCCGTTCGCAGGATGACGCCTATCAGAAGGCCAGCTACGAGGCGCAGCACGATGGTCTGACCGATTTGTGGAGCAAAAGCGCCGGCCGCGAACAGATTGAGAATTATTTCGCGCACATGCAGGAAGACGACCAGGCTGTTCTGATTTTCGTTGACATCGACGATTTCAAGCAGATCAACGATACGTACGGCCATAAAGTGGGCGATTTCTGGATTCGTGAAGTGGCGCAGACGTTGAAGCGGCTGTACCGGCATGATGACATCATCGTCCGTTTCGGTGGCGATGAGTATGTGGCGCTGATAAAGAACACCGCGAACGAGCGCGTGATCGAAAGCACGCTGGACCTGTTCCGCCGCCAGTTGGCGCAGGCGTCCGCGCAATACGGGCAGGACGTGCATTGCAGTATCGGCGCATGCCGCGTGCTGTCCGGCAAGAACGTCGATCTGAACCTCTGCTTGGGATTCGCCGACCATGCGTTGTACCAGTCCAAGCGCGAGGGAAAGGGCATGTACACCGTGGTCGATTATGACAGCGGGAAAGTGCAGGCAGCGTAGGTTTCGTGGAAAAATCCGCAGGAAATCTGCGGGAAAAACCCTAGAGAATCAGCTGAGAAACTACGAAAAAAGCACCGCAAATCCGCCGGAGATCGACGTAAAAATCACGGAAAATCAGGCTTTGCCGAGCATTGTCAGCACAATCAGCACCACGTTCAGAGCGACGATCAGCGCGGCGACCGCGATATTGACGACGTGCTTGACCGGACCGTCCACGTACTCCCCCATCAGCGTGCGGTCGTGCGTGTAACGCATCAGCGGAATAATCGCAAATGGAATGCCGACCGACAACACGACCTGGCCGACGATCAGCGCTTCCGTCGGATTGTTGGCGAACCATAGCACCACCAGCGCGGGTACCAGCGTCACCACTCGGCACGCCCACATCGGCGCTTTGATACGCAGCAGGCCGTGCATGATTTCGCTGCCGGCGTAAGTGCCGACCGACGTGGAGCTCAGGCTCGACGCAAGCAGACCAATCGAGAAAATCGTGCCGATCACCGGGCCGAGCACATGCTGGATGGCCCGCTGCGCGCCTTCGATGGTGTCGGTGCCGGTCATGCCGTACAGCGAGTTCGCGGCGAGGATGAGCAGCGCGAGGTTCACCGAGCCGGCAAGTATCAGCGCCCAGGCAACGTCGATTTTGCTGCCGTGAAGCAGCTTCTTCACGCTCGGCTTCGCTTCGCCGGGGGCGTAATGGTCGTTGACGAGCGTGGAATGCAGGTAGATGGCGTGCGGCATGACCGTGGCGCCCAGCATGGACGTGGCCATAAGCACGGTATCAGTGCCTTTGAAGCGTGGAATCAAGCCGGCGACGACTTCTTTCGGATTTGGCGGGGCGATGAACAGACCGGCGATGAAACCGAACGTGATCACCAGCAGCAGGCCGATGATCAGTTTTTCGAAAATGCGATGCGTGACGCCTTTTTCGAAAATCAGCAGCACCGTCGACACCGCGCCGATGATGCAGCCGCCGACGAACAGCGGCAGACCGAACAGCAGTTTCAGCGAGATCGCACCGCCGATCACTTCCGCCAGATCGGTGGCGATGGCGATTACCTCAGCCTGCATGAAAAACATGAAACGGCCCGCGTCGCCGAGGCGCTCGCCCAGGATTTCCGGCAGGCTTTTGCCCGTGACGATGCCGAGTTTCGCGGACTGGTATTGGATAAGCACGCTCATGCAGTTGGCCAGTACCAGCACCCACACCAGCAGGTAGCCGTAGCGCGCGCCCGACGTGATGTTCGCCGCCACGTTGCCCGGATCCACGTATGCGACCGCCGCCACGAACGCGGGGCCGAGGATGCCGGCGAGCGCGTGGCCGTGGTGGTGGGACGGTTGGGAGTGGTGGTGCGTGGGTTGCTGGGCTCCTGCAGGCCGTGCGTCCGTGCTCTCCGCGGGCCGCACGTCCGCGCTCTCCGTACTCATAGTGCCGTCTTCTTCGTTCTCTGTATCCGACTTCATATCCAAATCGTTCTTCATATCCGGGCAACGTTATAGCGCGTCCGCCCGCACGGAATTGTTACGTCTGTTACGGGAGGTTGAATAATCGTTGGATATGCGTCTGGTGCGGGGTAAGCGCAGGGCTCCAGTGCGGGTTGTTGGTGCAGGTTGTTGACGCAGACTGCCGATGCAGGTTGCCGATGTTGCGGACACAGGTTCAGGCGGGCTGCCACGCACAGGTTCAGGCGGGTCGCGGACACAGGCCGGACAACCTACGAGCGCAACAGCCGCTACACTGGTGCGAAGAACATTGCATTTCGACTCAAGGGGTTGTTCCATGGCTGTTTTCCACACTCCGATGATCACGCTTTCCGACGGCAATCTGATTCCGCAGATCGGCTTGGGCGTGCTGCGTATCGACGATGAGGGCGTTACCCCCGTGGTGGAGAGCGCGCTGGAAGCCGGTTATCGTCATATCGACGGTGCCGCGGGGTACAACAACGAGGCGGGCGTGGGGCGCGCGCTGAAAAACGCGGGGTTCACGCAAGGCGAAAATCGCAAAAATCTGTGGGTGACGACGAAGCTGCGCGACTCCGAGCAGGGGTACGATTCCGCGCGCAAGGCGTTCGACCGCCAGCTCGGCCTGCTGCAGCTCGATTATGTGGACATGTATATGCTGCATTGGCCGACGCCGTTCGACTGGCGTTCCGGTGAGACTTGGAAGGCGTTCGACGAATTCCGCGCGGAGGGCCGTGTGCGTACGCTTGGCGTGTGCAATTTCCTGCCGGAGCATCTTGAGCGGCTGCATAAGGAGACGGGCGAGTATCCGGCCGTCGACCAGATCGAGCTGCATCCCACGTGGCAGCAGCGCGAGGTGGTGGCGTACTGCAAGGAGCACGGCATCGCGGTCGAGGCGTATTCGCCGATGGCTCGCGGCGCCGACTTGAACGCCGGCGACGGCGTGATCGCACGCATCGCCGAAGCGCATGGCGTCACGCCCGCGCAGGTGATTCTGCGGTGGCACATCGAAAACGGCACGATCATCATCCCCAAGTCGGTGCATGCGGACAGGCAGAAGCAGAACCTCGACTTGTTCGGATTCGTGCTCAGCCCGGCCGAGCATGCGGCCATCGATGCGCTCGACGGGCCGACGCGCGCCGGGCACGATCCGATGACGTTCACGTACGCGTGAGACTGCTTAGGGTGCGATGACAAGGCACGGATCGCGTGACGGCACGCATTTTCGTAAGAAGCTGCTCAATGCCGACGGGCCGGTGGAACGCATACTGATTCTGCTGGTGATCGCCGTGGTGGCGGGCGTCACCATCGGCCTGCTCATGCCGAAAGCAAACCCGACCGTCGGCGAAATAACAGGCGAATACACCGCGTCCGGCAGCGCCGCGCAGACGCTGCAGCAGCTGACGGTCGACGATAATCAGCGGCACGCCGGCTACGATCGCGACCTGTTCGGCTTCCGCCAAACCGACGACGACGGCAACGGATGCGACGTGCGCGAAGACGTACTGGCGCGCGACCTGACCGACGTGCGCTACCGGCAGCATGGATGCAAAGTGGAATCGGGCACGCTGGCCGACCCGTACACCGGCAAAACAATCCACTTCGTACGCGGCGCGCGCACCTCGTCGGCGGTGCAGATCGACCATGTGGTGGCGTTGGAGAATGCCTGGCGGTCGGGTGCGAACCAGTGGGACCGTACGAAGCGGTACCGGTTCGGCAACGACATGTACAACCTGCTGGCGGTGGACGGGCCGGCCAATCAGGAGAAGGGCTCCGCGTCGGCCGCGTACTGGCTGCCGACGAACGGCGCATACCGTTGCGATTACGTGGCCCGTCAGATCGGCGTGAAAGCCAAGTACGGGCTGACCGTCACGACGAAGGAGAAGCGGGCGATGCTGTCCGTACTGCGTGCCTGCCCGGCGCAGGCCGTGCCGGAAAAGTAAGGGACGATCGCAAGTACGGTCTGTTCGCCGACGTAACAGGGTACGCTAACGAAACATGGAGCGCAGGCGGAACGCACCTCAATCGCCCATATATAGCAACGTTTGCACGCTTACATGCTTACGCGTCTACGCGCACGTGGTGGCGCGGGCGATCACGCGGGTCTGCGTGGTGATCAGTTCCGGCTGAAGCACGCGGCTGCCGCTGATGCGGTCGATGATGCGACTGACCGCGGTCGGCGCTATCCAGTCGAGGCAGGAATCCATGGTGGTCAGCGGCGGCTGGAAATACGCGGATTCCTCGTTGTTGTCGAAGCCGATCACCTGCACTTGGTCGGGCACGGAAATGCCGTTGGCGGCCAGCGTCGACAGCGCGCCCATCGCAAGCTGGTCGTTCAATGCGATCACTCCGTCGAACGGCACGCCGGAATCGATGATGCGCTGCATATTGCGCGCGCCAGAGCCGATCGACCAATCGTGGCCGACGTTGGGCATCAGCTCAGTGGCAAGCGCGATATTGCGGTCACAGCACGCTTCGAACACGCCGCGCATACGAAGCTGCGCGTTGCCTTCCGTAACATCACGCAAAGTCGAAAGCTGCGCGAAATCAGTGCGCGAGCCGACCACCGCCGGCCTGCTGACGCCACGGTCAAGCAGATATTCCGTGGCGAGACGCGCGCTTTGCACGTCGTCCGGTGTGACGTGGTCCGCCTTGTGATGCGTGAATCGCGCGCCCACGCAAACCAGCGGAAAATCCACAGACAGGTCTTCAGGGGTAAGGTCCTCCATTTCGGACAGCGACAGGATCATGCCGTCGGAAACGGTGGCGTTGAAGTTGCGCAGGAGCGAGGCGGCGCCGCGCGACGTGCCCTCGGCGTACGTGGTGACGTACACGGAGTAGCCGTAGATGCGCGCCGCGTCGATCACCCGGTTGGCGAGCTCCGCAAGATAAGGGGCAGTCAGGCATGGCACGGCGAGTGTGATGAAGCCGGTCCGGCCACGGTTGAGGTTGCGCGCGGACACGTTGACGCGGTAGCCGAGCCGATCCACGACTTTCTGCACTTTTTCGCGTGTGGCGTCGGTCATACGGCCGGTGTGGTTGATGACGTTCGACGCGGTTTTGAGGGACACTCCGGCCTCTTCGGCCACGTCACGCAAAGTGACGCGCTTCTTTTCTGATGGCGATTTGCCGGTTTGAGACGCGAAAGGTCTCGCTTCGCTCATGGTTCCCCCGATACGCTTCGAAATACTGCCCAGTATCCCTGCTACAGTGGCGATTCTAGCGCCTCACCACGAGAACCCCGTTGCGGCGCACGGTATACGAGCCGTTTTCCTCACCCCGTTCCGTCTGGAACAGGACGACCGGCTCGCCCTCGACGCCCTGCAATTCGACTTCCTTCTTGCCACGCGGCAGATAGAAATCGAACGCGGCGTCGGCAGACTTGCGCACGGTGTGCAGAACGTCGGTATTGGCTTGCGATTGCTGCGATTGTGCCGGTGCCGCAAGATATGTCCGAATCAGCTTCGTCAAATCGGCCACGTCCAGGTCACAACCGACGAAATACGCTTCGCCCGCGCCGTACGGATTGCGGGTGACCGCGGCCATGCCGTCGAGCTCCCATTCGTCGGCCTCCTCGCCTGCGTACATGGCGAGGACTTGCGTGCGATCGCCGGTAACGGTCACGTCGTTCTGCCACAGGCGGGTCGTGGCGCCGTTCAGCGCGGCTGCATCTTCCAGCGCAACCTCACCGCCGGCACCCAGCCGAATCGCCTCCGGCTCGCCTTCCACGCCACTGCCGAGGATGTTGAATTCCTCGCCGCGGATGCCCAGCATATCGCGCAGCAGGCCGTTGCCGGCACCCGGGTAGCCACCGAGCCACGTGTGGAAATTCTCGTCGATCAGGCCGGTCGCGTAACCGACCACCACCCTGCCGCCGGCCGCCGCGAAATCGGCCAATCGCCGCGTATCGACGGCGCTCAGCATCAGGACGGTCGGCAAAACGACGGTCTTGTAATCGCTCCAATCGTATTTCAGCGGCATAATGTCGGCGCGCGTGCCGGCATCGAGGAACGCGCGGTACCAGTCGCGCACGTCGTGCCAATGGTTGAGTTTCATGCTCGGCAGGGTTTGGGAACGGGTAGCCCATTCCGATTCGGCGCTGAACAGGATCGCCGTGTCAGAGCGTTCCAGCTCACTACCCTGCACACCCGCATCGGCCAATGTTTGCAACGTTTCGCCCAGCTCGCACACCTGACGGAATAGCTTCGTGTCTTCTCCCGCGTGCGGAACCATGGCGGAGTGGAAGGATTCGGCGCCAAATGCGGACGCGCGCCACTGGAAGAAGTTGATCGCGTCGGCACCCATGGCAACGTGTGCAAGGGAATCGCGCACCGTCTCCCCCTTGCGCTTGCGCATGTTGAGCGGCTTCCACTGCACGGCGGAAGTGGAGTGTTCCATGACATACCAGGGCTTGCCGAGTGCGAACGAATCCATCAGCGCGTCGGAACATGCCAGTTCGTCAAGGTGCATCTCACCCCCTTCGTGGAAGTAGTGGTCGTTCGAGACGAAGTTCACTTCGTTGGCCCAGTCAGCGTAATCCATGCAGCATTGGTCGGTGGAGACCATGAAATTCGTGGTGAACGGCTTGTCGGGGCAGATTTCGGTGATCGCGTCACGTTCGGCCTTGTAGAAATCGAGGAGCATGTCGTTGCCGAAGCGCTCGAAATCAAGCTTTTGACCGGGGTTGACCATGGAATCGGCACCCATGAACCGCGGAATGAGCACCTCGTCGAAGCTGTTCATTTCCTGACCCCAGAAAGTGGTGCCCCACGCCTGGTTGAGCGCGCCGATGGTGCCGTACTTGCGTTCGCACCACAGGCGGAAGGCGTTGAGCGCGTTGTCGGAGTAGTCATTGCGATTGTTCCACCCGTACTCGTTGCCCATGTGCCAGGCGGTCACGTACGGGTTGGCGCCGTAGCGTTCGGCGAGCTTGCGGCACAGGGTGAGCGCGTATTCCTTGAATACCGGGCTGGTCGGGCTCCAGGATTGGCGCGAGCCGGCGTTGACGGGGTGGCCGAATTTGTCGCACGGCAGCACTTCGGGATGCTTTTCGTACAGCCACAGCGGCGCGGTGGCCGTGGCGGAGGCGAGGTCTGTTGCAATGCCGGCTTTGCCGAGCTTGTCGATGATGCGATCGAGCCAGCCGAAGTCCCAGCGATTTTCCTGCGGTTGGATGCGGTCCCAGCTGAAGATGGCGAGGGCAACCGTGTTGACGCCGGCTTTCTTCATGAGGCGCACGTCGTCGTCCCACGTTTCTTCAGACCATTGGTCGGGATTGTAGTCGCCGCCGAATGCGATTCCACGGCCGTTTTCCGTCAGCAGTTTCGGCCACGCAAAAGGCTGGCGATTGGGGGTTGCGGTGAGTGTAGCGGTTGCGGTGGGTACGGCGGGTTTGCCGGTATGAATCTGCACGTCATTGCCTTTCCGAACGTATTTGGTACAACCGTGTACCATTTGATATTTTTAATCTTAGATACTTTTGCGATTCTGTCAAATCCAGACATACGCATGTATTTGCGATCGACTGCGACCGGCTGGCATTCGCTCGCGATTAGTTACGCTCATTTGCGATCGACTGGCGCTCGACTGGCAGAATCGCCCTCATTCGATATCGCTTTTCGCACACATCCGGACGAAAGTCAATTTTCCGCAAGACGTGAGCGAAAGAGGGTGGTGCAGGACGGGAGAACACCCCCATCCGCTCACGGAACGACGAAACGGGACGAAATCGTAAGACGTGAGCGAAAAGCCTCTCCTTCAAAAATCGGAATCGTTGGAAAATAAAGGAAACAGCAACGGACAAACCGAAGCGGAATGCACCCTTCCGTTCACAAACGAATGAAACAGACAAAAATCGCAAGACGTGAAAGAAAGAGGGGGCCACAACACAGAGGAACATACCCCCATCCGCTCACGGAACGACGAAACGGGACGAAATCGTAAGACGTGAGCGAAAAGCCACGAATCTCATAAAAACAGAACCAGCAATACCCTCATCAAATGCAGAGGAAACAGCACCCCGCCACACAGGACCACGAGCCAGCATAGGATGCGCCAAATCACCAATGCGGCAGCCTCGACATAATCAGCCTTTCAAGCCGCGAAGAGAGCATTTCTACCAGGAAACCGGCGTATGCAACGCAACCGGATGACCCGATTTACGCGCACGAATCATGGCGACGTTCATGGCGAGCGCGGCACGATGCGGTTCATCCGACAAATCCAGTTGGGTGACCGCGACAATCGTCCATCCCATACTTTCCAGTTGACGGCGCTTCCAAACATCGCGACGCCACTGCATCTTATCCGTACGGTGGTGGTCGCCATCATATTCAATGCCGATCTTCAATTCCGGATCAGCGAGATCGAGCGTGACCGCAGCCCCATTCTCAAACGAAATTCCCGAAACCACGTATCCAACAGCGAAACCAGACAGACCATACGACAGTAAGCACAATCGCAATTCGGTCTCTTTGGGCGAATCACTGCCCGATTCCACCAGCAACAATGCCAATTGGCACTTGCGACGGCCACGAAAGGAATTTCCCTCGAGGAAAACGGCAAGTTTTTCCTTCGTCGTCCGCCCATGACGCATCTGCGATTCAGCCAATTCGACCAGCATATCAACGCTCAACGTTTCCGCCATTGAAGCCCATGTCGGCTCTGGAGCAAGCACGTCGATGCCGTCTTGCGTATGACAGATATGTTCTTCGAACAGCCCTTTCCATACATGCGCGACCACTCCCGGAATACCTTTTCGGCGGTTTCGCGCGGTCTGTACCACGACATGAACCACGGGAACACCATCTGCCGTCCGCGCCGAATCCATCGACGGATCTGGCACACCCCACATTGCGATCGCGGAGTTCCGCGTCAGCACGCCATACAACTCGTTACGATCTTTCAACGCGCGGCATACGTTCCACACCTCCTGCTGCCGTTGCGCGATCGACTGCGCCTCCAACGGCTTATAGTGCTGCTGGCCGTTCGGACCATTCACATCGTTGATACCATTCATGGTCCGAAGGTATTGCTTCCGCCGATTCGATGTCCAGTTGCACCGGGGTTGTGGTCGGAGAACGCAGAAAATACACATGTTCGGCGTGTCAGGCGGGGATAACTTGCGATTATGGTAGATGCTTTGTGCCGGCACGGCACGCTGCGGCATGGAGTGTGTATAAATCAGTGGACAAGCGGGGATAGGATTTTTGTGCGATTCCCCGCATTTCTGCTTGTGTATTTCGATTGGACGTTCCGTTTATGAACGGGCGGAATGGGCCCGGAACGCAAGACGTGAGCAAAAGAGGGCGTAAGGCCGTACGGGACGATACCCCCATTCGCTCACGAACAGACGGAACGTGCGAAAATCGCAGGACGTGCGCAAAATCACGTCAAACGCAAAATCGAAATCGTTGGAAAATCAAGGAAACGCAAACGAAAGGACCGGCGCGCCACACCCCTTTTCGCTCACGAACGGCCGAAACGCATGAAAATCGCAAGACATGAGCGAAAAAGGGTAGGAAACCATACGGAACGAATCCCCCTTTCGCTCACGAACGAACGAAACGGGCGAAAATCGCAAGACGTGCGCGACGAGCCGGAATCTAGAGACTCAGGAAGAGCTCGTGAATGCGGGTGTCGTCGGTGAGTTCGGGATGGAACGCCGTGGCGAGAATCTTGCCTTGGCGCAGACCGACCACATTGCCGCTCACCGAGGTCTCAACGGTCGCGGCCGACCCGACCTCGGCCACAAACGGTCCACGAATGAACACTAACGGGAAATCCTTCAGCACGATGGAATCGGAGGAAATCTCAGTAGTCGAACCCGCGCCCGACGCGGAATCAGCGAACCCCGGCACACGTTCGCCCAGCTCAACCAAAACGGCGGAATCGCCAGTAGCAGAGCCGAAATCGGCGGTGGCGGCGAACGAGCCAAGCTGACGGCCGTACGCATTGCGTCGCACGACGGCGTCAAGCGCGCCAAAGTAAATGTTCGAATCATTATCCAGCTTGCGGGCTAGCAGAATCATGCCGGCGCAAGTGCCGAATACCGGCTTTCCGGCGGCGATGTGCGCTGCGATGGGTTCGAACAGGCCGGTCGATCGCAGCAGCTTGCCCTGCGTGGTGCTTTCGCCACCTGGCAGGATCACGCGATCGATCGAATCGTCGAAATCCTCGGCGGCACGCAACAGTTTCCACGGCGCGCCAAGACGATCCAGTATGGCGGCGTGTTCGGCGAACGCGCCCTGCACGGCGAGGATGCCGGTCACGCCATGTTTCGCGGCTTCGACGCCGGCCGATTCTTCCTTCGAAATGTATTCAACTGCTACAACCATTACCGTTCCTGTGCTTTCGGATGTGCCGGCTCCGCGGTGCTTCTCGCTGCCCGCGGAGCCGGCGTCACGCATGCGCCGTGCGGGCCGTCACTCGCCGCGCGCCGCCATGATGGTTTCGATCTCGTCCTCGTTGATGCCGACCATGGCCTCGCCGAGGTTCTCGGACAGGCGCGCGAGCAGGTCGGCGTCCTGCCAGTTGGCGGTGGCCTGCACGATGGCGGCCGCACGCTTGGCCGGGTCGCCCGACTTGAAGATGCCGGAGCCGACGAACACGCCTTCCGCACCGAGTTCCATCATGAGAGCCGCGTCGGCCGGGGTGGCCACGCCACCGGCGGCGAAGTTGACGACTGGCAGACGACCGTTGTCATGCACGTACTTGGCGAGGTCGTACGGCACGGCCAGCTGCTTGGCGGCCTCGTACACCTCATCGTCGCGCAGGGAGACAAGTTCGCGAATCTGCTTGTTCATGGTGCGCATGTGGCGCACAGCCTGGATGACGTCGCCGGTGCCCGGCTCGCCCTTGGTACGAATCATGGACGCGCCCTCGGCGATACGGCGCAGCGCCTCGCCCAGGTTCTTCGCGCCGCACACGAACGGCACGTCGAACTGGTTCTTGTCGATGTGGTACACGTCGTCGGCGGGGCTGAGCACTTCGGATTCGTCGATGTAGTCGATTTCGATGGCCTGCAGGATGCGGGCTTCGGTAACATGGCCGATGCGCACCTTCGCCATGACCGGGATGGACACGGCCTCCTGAATGCCCTTGATCATGGCCGGGTCGCTCATGCGGGAGACGCCACCGGCCGCGCGAATATCGGCCGGAATGCGCTCGAGCGCCATCACCGCGCATGCGCCCGCGTCCTGCGCGATCTTAGCCTGCTCGGGGGTGGTGACGTCCATGATCACGCCACCCTTGAGCATCTGCGCTAGATTCTTGTTCAGTTCGTTCCTGTTGTTGGCCATCGCCAGCCTTTCGTCGAAAATAATCGTTTGCTATCGATACTAACGATTTCCCATTTCGATTTCACGCGAACTGAATCTTATAACCTACCAAAAAGTCGGTTTTGCTAAATTTGCAACCTTATTTTCATGATTGTTTCATTGGCTTATGATTTCGATTCCGTCGACATTTCGTCGGTTTCGTCCGTTTTTCTTGCTTTACCTGCGACTATGGCTTTCGATTCGTCCGCTTCCGTACGCCGTCGCGCGCGCTATAGGAAACACGAATGACATGCGATTTTCATACGACCACATTGCGGACGTGCGGCGCGTCCGTATGCGGCCGCATGGGCATGGACACCTCACCAGGCCCCGCATTACGCCGATTCACACGCTAGTTCGCACGCATCGGCTCGCCGCATCAGTTCGCAATCCGCACGCGCCAGCTCACATGCGCACGACGCGGTCGGCGATGCGCATGGTGGAATCGCGGTGCGAGACGAGCAGCACCGCGCTCCCCTGCTGCGCCAACGCGTCAATCGATTGCAGAATCACGGATTCGTTGTAGGCGTCGAGGCGACTCGTCGGCTCGTCGAACAACACCAGCGACGCGTTGCGCAGGAAGACGCGAGCCAGGCCGATGCGTTGCCGTTCACCTTCTGAAAGCCGCCCTCCCAACTCGCCGACGGGGGTATCAAGGCCCTGCGGGAGCGAGTCGACCAGTTCAAGCGCGGAAGCCTTGGCGAGCGCGACGCGCAGCACGTCATCACCGACAGAAAGGGGCGTCCGGGTGGAAAGCACGGAATCAGCGGCATTCCACGAAACGGGAGGAGCGGGCGGGGTAAGAAGCGCTCTGCCGGAAGTCGCGGAATCGTCCGGATCACCAGCATTACCAGCCCTATCCGCATCGCCCCTGTCGCAGGCCATAAGCAGGTTTTCACGGATAGTGCCGTCGAACAGGTAGGTTTCCTGCCCCATCATCGTTTGCACGCGACGGCGATGATGCGCGTCGATCTGCGGCAGTGGCACCTCGGACAGGGCGACTAAGCCGGATTGCGGGTCCCAGTAACGCATGAGCAGCTTCAGCAGGGTCGATTTGCCGCGGCCGGACGGGCCTTGGATGCCGAGGATGCCGTGTTGTGGTATGTCGAACGAGACGTGGCTGAGGATTGGCTCGGCGGACGGCTCGGGGGCATCCGCATCGCTTCCGGAAGTTGGAGCCTCGCCCGAATTGCCGTAGCCGAACGTGACGTCGTGCATGGACATGCCGTGGTAGCGCGGCAGGAAATCGCCCCGCTCCTCCACTGCGGGGGTTTCGTCCATCAGCGCGAACAGGCGGCGGGCGGCTGCAAACGTTTGCGTGAGATTGGCCGGCAGCGCGCTCAACGCGAGCGTCGGACCGAACGAGCTGGCCAGCAGCACGAAAGCGGCGGTCAGGCGGGCGGCGGGCGCGGAAAGGACGGTCTGGATGGTCGCAGCGGCAGCGGAAGCGGCGGAAGCGATGGGCATCGTCGTACCGGACGTGACCATCGCCAGCAATGCCGCGATGGCAGTGAACAGTACGACCAGCACCGCGCCGAAGCCTGCGAAATCGCCATTCTTGGCACTCAGCCGGGCACGGCGGCTCCAGAGCGAGCGCGTGCGTGACGCGATGCCGGCAAGCCGCGCATGGCCTTGGCCGAATCGGATGATTTCGTCGAGACCGCGCATATCGTCGAGCATTTCGTCATCAAGTTGGGCGGATTCGCGGCGAATATCCCCACCGAGACCGCCTACCGCCGTGGCGAAGAGTTTCGGCAGCACGATGCCGACGGTCAGGTGCGCGATGACCAGCGTGACAGCGATCGCAGGGCTCAACGTAAGCAATGCGACCGCGTAAAGCACGGTGGTCGCGATGGCGATGACAACCGGCGAAATGGTGTGCGCGAAGAAGATTTCCAGCAGTTCGACGTCGGTGGTGACCAGCGCGATCAGGTCGCCTTTGCCTTTGCCGGACAGTTTGGCGGGCGCGAGGCGACGCAGCGCGGCAAACGTTTTCGACCGGAACAGCGCGAGCAGGCGGAAGGCGACATTGTGGTTCATGTACTGTTCGGCGTAGCGCATGCCGCCGCGGATCAGTGCGCAGATAATCATGGCTGCGATTGCCACAGGAAGGCTGAGATTCCAGACTTTTGCGCCAGCTGCGGCGAACAGCGCGGCGACGCTGAAAACCGGCAGGAACGTGGCGGCGAGGTGGCCGAGGATGCCGCACGCGCAGGCGATGGCCATGGGTTTGCGCAGTGGGCCGACTTCGCGCAGCAAGCGGGCGATGACTTGGGTTGTTGGCATGTCCGATTTGGCGCCACTGGCGTTCGATTCGGCGGAACCAGACATCCGAGACACGGCAAACGCACCAGACGCATGAGTCATACGCGATACGCGCGGCGCGACGCGACCAGACAATCCCACCCGTTCCACGCTTTCCTGCGCCCGGAACAGCTTGGCATACGTGCCGTCCGCGGCCATGAGATCGTCATGCGCGCCCTGCTCGACGACGACACCCCCATCAAACACTACGACATGGTCCGCGTCGGCCGCGTTCGCCATGCGGTGCGTGACCATCAGCACGGTTGTGCCGGCGTCGGCGAGCGCGCGAATCGTTTGCAAAATCAACGTTTCGCTGTCCGCGTCGACGCTGCTGGTCGCCTCGTCGAAAATATAGACGGCCGACCTGCGCAACAGTACACGGGCGATCGCAATGCGCTGTTTCTGTCCGCCGGACAGATTCGCGCCGTCCTGCGTGATCGGCATATCGAGTCCTCGCGATTGCGCGCGCACGAAATCGTCGATATGCGCGGCTTCCAGCGTCTGCCACAGCTCGTTGTCGGTGGCGTCGGCGCGGGCCATGAGCAGGTTGTCGCGCAGGGTGCCGGCGAACAGGTGGCTGTGCGCGGAGACGATGGAGATTTCGCGGGTGAGCGATGCTGCAGTGAGGTCGCGGATTTGGTGCGATTTCAGGGTTTCACTGTCATCCGGCGCCGCACTGCTTAACATAGCGCCCAGCACTTCGTCCTGCATTCCGGATGGCATTTCGGACAGCAGCACATCGCCTTCATATCCGACAAGCGTGCCGGCAAGCAGCTGGACGGCTGTGGACTTGCCGGAACCGGATGGCCCGACGATCGCAGTGACTTCGCCGGGCAGCGCACGGAGGGCCACGTTGCGCAAGGCGTAGCGCGTTTCGCGCGCGTCACCCGCGCCGCCGCCCTCATCAACGCTATCCACATCCGCGTTCCGCATATCGGAATGCGATGTGGACGATATACGACGGGGACTCGCAACACCGGCACCCGCAGACCCGGCAGCGTCAGGCCCCGCACCAGCAGCACCCCCAGCATCCACATCCGCGTCCGCATACCGGTACGAAACACCACGAAACTCCACGCCGACACCACGCCCGGAAGCCCCGAATTCCGGCAGTTCCTTGCTGCCATGCTCCGGTTCGGGCGCGTCGAGCAGCGCGAAAATACGTTTCGTGGACGTCATGCCGTTCATCGCAACGTGGAAATACGAGCCGAGCTGTCGCAGCGGAATGAAGAAATCGGCGGCTAGCAGAATCGTCAGCAATACCGCGGCGATCGGCGTCAAACCAAGCGGCAGCACGCCGGACAGCGCGAAAACGACAGACGGCGAGAGCGAGCCGGATACAAATCGCCATATCGCAACGCCGATGCCGGCGGCCGCGCCACCGTACGCCACGGCATCCATCGCCGTGAGCGAACGCAGTTGGATCTGCAGCACGTTCATGGTCATCACGCGGAACTGTTCGGCCTTCTCGTCCATGACTCGTGCGGCGCGCTCGTCCGCGTCGAAGGTTTTCAGCGTCTCAAGTCCCTGCAGATTGTCGAGGAACGCGGCGCCCATATCCGTGTATTTGCCCCAGTATTTCTTGAATACGCGGGCAGCACGCATCGCCACCATGCCGACGATGAGCACGATGAGCGGCGCGCAGGCGAGCAGCGTCGCGGCGGTGGGCAGGTCGATCGGCGCAAGCACTGCGAACAGCGTGATGGGGGCGAGCACGGCGTAGCACAGTTGCGGCAGGAACAGTTCGAAGAAGCTTTGGATTTGTTCGATGCCTTCGCCCGCGGACTGCACCACGCCGGCGGTGCGCACGCGCTGCGCGTAGGACGGGCCGAGCGCGAGCATCTTATTGAACAGTTTCTCACGCAGCGCGAGTTTGACGCGTTCGGCGGCCTCGCTACCGAAACGTGCGGCGGCGCGAATGGTGACGAATCGCACGACCGCGGCAATAAGAATAATGGCGATGCAGGGCGCGGTGGCGGACGGTACGGGCGCGAACAGCGGTTGCAGCATACGCACCACAGCCACGACGAAGGCGATGTTGGCCACGAGGCCCAGCCATTGGCAGGCGACTTTCGCCGCGATCAATCGACCGACGCCGTCAGCCAAGGAAAACAGCCGCTTGTCGAACATCATGCCCCTTTTCCAATCGTTTGCAATCCCGCCATCCGCTCCAAGCGTATCGGGCATACCGACGAAAGGCAATGACGGAACGGCAATCGCAGAAAATCGTCGGAAAAATCTAGAAAACCATCAGAACTCGCAAGCAAATGCACAACAGCAAAACCACAGAAAACCAAGGGAACGGCGAAAAGTGAGGCGGCTGAATGTTCGCCGTTGAGCAAACAGCCTAGGCGCAAGGGGTAGTTGCGCCAAACTTGAGTGTACACGGAACATGTTGTGGTTCGCAACGTCACTCCGCCCAGTTTTGCCGCATTTTCCACCGTTTTCGCCCGTAAGGGCCACCCCTCTCGAACCCGTCGCGCAACCCGTTGGACACCCTGCGATCGAACGCGTCAAACCTTTTTTCGAGATGATGCATCTGTGTACCAATCCCCCGTTCCGTTGACGTTTCGTGCCACTTTGTCAGTTCAAACAAACCCGTCGCCGTATTTCTTGTTGTTTCTTACAATGCGGACTTACGTCACCGTAACTTACGATATGCGAGGCGCGACACAGGACGCGAAAAGCACGTCACCGATCACCGCAATCGCAGCGATCGCATATATCGCAAAACCCACGAAAACCGCGGAAACGCAAGAAAAGAGAACACTTCATGCTCACCGAGTACACGACCCCGGGCGCATCCGTCGAAGTACGCGACGACGAATCCATCTACTCCCTGCTTACCGAACGCATCAAGCGCACCGGCGAAGACACCGTGATCGCGGAACGCAAAACCGCTCCGGGCCAGTGGACCAAGGTGACGACCGGCGAATTCCACAAGAACGTACTCTCCGCGGCCAAAGGCCTGATCGCGTTCGGCATCGGCAAGGGGGATGCCGTCACCCTCTTCTCCACCACCCGTTACGAGTGGGGCGTGCTTGATTTCGCACTGGCCGCAATCGGCGCGGTCAATGTGCCGATCTATGACACCGATTCCGCGGCGCAGGCCGAACGCATTCTCAACGATTCCAACGTGAAGCTCGCCATCGCCGACGATCGCGAACGCTTCGACCGTCTTGATTCCGTGATTGGCCGCTGCCCGTCTCTGAAGCATATTCTGATGCTCGACGCCAATGCCATGGGCGCGCTGGAGGGATTGGGCGTCACCGTGTCCGACGAAGAGCTGGACGAGCGTATCACGTCGGTGCGTGCCGACGATCTGGCCACCATCGTGTACACGTCCGGTTCCACGGGGGCACCGAAGGGTGCCGAGCTGTCGCATCGCAATTTCGTGTCGATCACGCGTGCCGGCAGCCTTGCGCTGCACGAGATGATTCTTGAAGACCATCCGCGTCTGCTGCTGTTCCTGCCGCTCGCCCACTGCTTCGCGCGCTTCATCCAGTACGCGTCGATCGCTTCCGATGACGGCGTGGTCGGCTATCTGCCGGACACCAAGACGCTGCTGCCGGATGTGCGTTCGTTCGAGCCGACGTACCTGCTGGGCGTGCCGCGCGTGTTCGAGAAGGTGTACAACGCGGCTTCCCGCAAGGCCGGCATGGGTTGGAAGGGCCGCCTGTTCCTCAAGGCCGCCGAATCCGCGCGCGACTGGTCGCGCATGCAGCAGGCTGGCGAGAAACCGACCATGAAGCAGACCGCCGAACACCTGTCGTATGAGGCGTCCGTATACCACACCGTGCGTGGCGCGTTGGGCCCGCGTATCCGTTATGTGGCGTGCGGTGGCGCTCCGCTGGACGTGTCGCTGGCGCATTTCTTCAATGGCATCGGCCTGCCGATGATCCAGGGCTACGGTATGACGGAAACCGCGGCGCCGTTTGCCGCGACCCGCGTCACGGACAATGTGATCGGTACCGTCGGCCAGCCTGCGCCGGGATCGTCCGTGCGTATTTCCGACGATGGCGAGCTGCAGGTCAAGGGACCGAACGTGTTCATGGGTTACCACAATCTGCCGGAGAAAACGGCCGAGGTGTTCACCGAGGACGGTTGGCTGCGCACCGGCGATCTTGCGTCGATCGACGATGAGGGTCGTATTACGATTACGGGCCGCAAGAAGGACATCATCATCACCGCCGGCGGCAAGAACGTGTCGCCGATTCCGATGGAGCAGGAGATTGCGAAGTGTCCGATTGTGGAGCATGCCGTGGTGGTGGGCGATAATCGTCCGTTCATCGGCGCGCTGGTCACGCTCGATCCGGAAGGATTGGCGGCCTGGCTGCCGTCCGTGGGCCTGTCCGCGGATACGCCGCTTGACCGCGTGGCGGCTACCGCCGCCGTTCATGACGAGATTCAGAAGTATGTGGACAAGGCGAACGCGACGGTTTCGCGCGCCGAATCCGTGCGTAAGTTCGTGGTGCTGGATGCGCAGTTCACGCAGGAGAACAAGTGCCTGACGCCGTCGCTGAAGGTGGTGCGTCCGGCAGTGAACCGCGTGTTCGCCGACGTGATCGACCAGCAGCTGTACGCCGGCAAGCGCTGAGCCGCACATAGGTAAACAAAAACAGCACGGCGGGGAACGCTGCGTACAAAAGTACGTCAACTTCCCCGCCGTGCTGTTTTTTAAGCGCACCCCGTATCGCTGAGATAACGCGTGCGGTAACAGTGCGGCAGGAAACGCCGGCGTACGAAGGTACGTCAAGTTTCCTGCCGTGCTGTTAACGCTCCGTTATTTCAGTGACGGTTGTTGAGGCGGTGGTACATTTCGCTCAGCTCCAGCTCCTTCTCGAACTGGCGGGCGTTGGTGTTCTCGTCGATGACGGCGAGTTCGACGCCGGCGATGCGGGCGAAGTCCTCCCAAGCCTCACGACCGACGGACGTGGTCATGCAGGTGTGGTGGGAGCCACCGGCGGTGATCCAGCACTGCACGGCGGTCTTCAGGTCCGGCTTCGGCTTCCACACGGCGCGGGCGCACGGCAGGTTCTTCAGGGAGCCCTGCGGTTCGACGATGGTGACCTCGTCCATGAGCAGGCGGAAGCGTTCGCGCTCGTCGGCCATGGAGACCACGACGGCGTCGGCCGGCTTGCCGGAGAACACCAGACGGACCGGGTCGGACTTGCCGCCGATGCCCAGCGGGTAGATGGCCAGCTTCGGCTTGGCGATGGTGCCGATGGACGGGGAGACTTCCAGCATGTGGGAGCCCATGTCGAACTCGTTGCCCGGCACGAAGTTGTAGGAGTAGTCCTCCATCAGGGAGGCGCCACCCTCAAGGCCGTAGCCCATCACGGCGCCGATGCGCACCAGCACGGAGGTCTTCCAATCGCCTTCGGCGGAGAAGCCCCAGCCGTACTCGGACGGGAAGCGCTGCGGGCCGACGCCCGGCAGCTGCGGCAGGGTGCCGAGGTCTTCGAAGTTGTCGACGCCGGCGGTGCAACCGTTCTCACGCATCATGTTGACCATGGCGGCCTCTTCCTTGGCTGCGATGAACAGCTCATCGTAGCGGGAATCAAGCAGCTCGGGGGCCACGTCGTACTTGGCCTTGTAGTCTTCGATGAGGTCCTTGACCTGGCTGTCCTTGACCTTCTCGTAGGCGGCGACGAGGTCGTTGACGGCCCAGGTGTTGATCGAAGCGCCGAACACGCGTTCGGCTTCGGTCTTGTCGCCTTCGGTGACGGCCACGTTGCGCATGTTGTCGCCCCAACGCATGACCTTCATGTTCTGGGAGGCATCCCAGCCGGCGCAGGCGCGAGCCCAGGTGCCGACCTTTTCGGCGACTTCCGGATCGGTGTAGTGGCCGACGACGATCTTGCGCGGAATGCCGAGACGGGACACGATGTAGCCGAACTCACGGTCGCCGTGGGCGGCCTGGTTCAGGTTCATGAAGTCCATGTCGATGGTCTCCCACGGGATTTCCTTGTGGTGCTGGGTGGCCAGCTGCAGCAGCGGCTTGGTCAGCACTTCGAGGCCGCGGATCCACATCTTGGCCGGGGAGAAGGTGTGGCACCAGGTGATCACGCCGATGACGTTCGGGTTGGCGGAGGCTTCGGTCATGAAGGCCTTGACGCCGTCGGAGGACTTCAGGGTCGGCTTGAGCACGATCTTGGCCGGGATCTTGCCGGTCGCGTTGAGGAAGTCGACCATCTCGCCGGTCTGCTGGGCCACCTGGCGCAGCGCCTCCTCGCCGTAGAGGTCCTGCGATCCGACGCCGAACCAGATTTCCTTGCCTTCAAATGGGTTTTCCATTGCCATGTTGGATTATTCCTTACTTCGTTGTTGGGTTTGTCGTTTCAGTTTCCGTCGCGTCAGTGCTGGCCGTAGACGTTGGTGTAGCGGTCGTTAAGGCTATCGATGTCTTCCTGGGAGATCGGGATGATGTCTCCGAGCTGCTTGGCGGCCCACATGGTGTGCGCCACCTCTTCGGTCATGGCGGCGGCCTTGACGGCGGCTTCCGCGTCCTTGCCGATGGTGAACGGACCATGGTTCTGCATGAGCACGGCCGGGGACTTCGGATACTTCTTCAGGGTTTCGACCACGCCTTCGCCGATGGCTTCGGAGCCGATGAGGCGGAACGGTCCGACCGGCACCGGGCCGCCGAACTCGTCGCCCATCATAGTCAGGCCGCACGGAATGTTCTGGCCGGTGGCCGCCCATGCGGTGGCGTAGGTGGAGTGGGTATGCACCACGCCGTACACGTCGGGCATGTGGCGGTAGATGTACGCGTGGGACGCGGTGTCGGAGCTCGGCGCTTCGGCACCGTCGACCACGTTGCCGTCGAGGTCGCACACGACCATCGAGCTCGGGGTGAGGTACTCGTAGCGCAGTCCGGACGGCTTGATGACCATCAGGTCGGCGGTGTGCAGGCGCTGCGAGACGTTGCCTGCGGTCCACACCACCAGATTCCACTTGATGAGCTGCTCGTGCAGGGTGGCGACCACTTCGCGCACCTGCTTGACTTCAGCTCGTACTTCCGGGCCGTAATCAGCCAACGTTGCCATATTATGTTCCTTTCGTCAGGCTTGCTGTTGTTACGATGGACGGTTATTTGGTTTCCAGCGGGATGCTTTCGATGGCGGCATGCTCGATCGGCAGCCCCTTGCGGAAGCGGTCGAAGAAGGCTTCGAAGCCGGCCACGTCGTTGGCGTCCGGCGCTTCCGTGGTGGAGGCCGCGTCGGCGAAGACGCGGGTGTCGAGGTAGTCGGCGAGCGGCTGGTCGGCGTGCCACAGATAGTCGGCGAGCACGGCCATACCCCACGCTCCGCCTTCGGCGGCGGTGGCCATGACCTTGATCGGGGTGTCGAATGCGGCGGCGAGAATCTTCTGCGCGACCTTCGGCGTGGTGAAGATGCCACCGTGGCCGACGAGCGAGTCGACGGCGACGCCTTCGTCCTTGGTCATCACATCCATGCCGATCTTGACCGGCGAGAAGGCGCTAAACAGCTGGGTTCTCATGAAGTTGCCGAGGCTCATGCGCGCCTCCGGGCTGCGGGCGAACAGCGGTCGGCCTTCCGGCAGGCCAGCCAGGAATTCGCCGGAGCGGAACGGATAGTTGAGCAGACCACCGCAGTCGGCGTCGACATCGTCCGCGATCGCGGCGCGGAACAGCGTGCCGTACAGCGTGCCGGCATCGACCGGCTGGCCGATCGCGGCGGCAAACTGTCCGAACAGGCCGACCCAGGCGTTGAGATCGGAAGTGAAGTTGTTGGCGTGGCTCATGCCGGCCAGGTCGCCGGCTGGGGTGGTGACGAGGTCGACTTCCGGATGCAGGCGCGCCAGCTTGTGCTCGAGCACGACCATGGCGAAAATCGAAGTGCCGGCGGAGACGTTGCCGGTGCGCACGCGCACGGAGTTGGTGGCGACCATGCCGGTGCCCGCGTCGCCTTCCGGCGGGGCGAGGACGACGCCCGGCTGAAGGGTGCCGGTCGGGTCGAGCAGTTTGGCGCCTTCGGCGGTGAGCGTGCCGGCCGGGGTGCCCGCCACGAGCGGCTTCGGCAACAGGTCGGCGAGCTTCCACGGCTGGGCGGCGACTTCCGGCAGCGCGTTGAATTTCTCGATGAATTCGGTTTCGTAGGCGTGGGTGGTCGGATCGATCGGGAACATGCCGGAGGCGTCGCCCACGCCGAGCACCTTCTCGCCGGTGAGCTTCCAGTGCACGTAGCCGGCGAGTGTGGTGATGTAGTCCACCTTGGAGACGTGCTCCTCGTGGTTGAGCACTGCCTGGTAGAGGTGTGCCACGGACCAGCGTTCCGGAATGTTGTACTGGAACAGCTCGGAAAGCTTCTCATGGGCTTCGTGGGTGTTGGTGTTCTGCCAGGTGCGGAACGGCACGAGCAGTTCGCCGGACTTGTCGAAGGCGAGGTAGCCGTGCATCATGGCGGAGAAGCCGATGTGCCCCACGTGGGTCAGCCGTTCGCCGTAGGCGGTTTCGACGTCGCCGGCCATCCGGGCGTATGCGGTCTGCAAACCCTTCCAGATTTCCTCCTGGGTGTAGCTCCACAGCCCGTCCTCGAGATGGCTGGCCCACTCATAGTCGCCCGCCGCGATGGTGTGGTAGGCGTCATCGATGAGCACCGCCTTGATGCGGGTGGAGCCGAACTCGATGCCCAGGCTCGTCTTGCCTGCGCGGATCTTCTCGGCGGTCACTGCGACCTGCTCTTGCGTCATAGTTCACGAACTCCTTGCGTCCGAGCGCCTCGCAACCACTCTGTCAACTGAATGTTAGCGCTCACTGTTAACGCTCACTATTGTAGGCACAAACCCGTGACGCACCAAATCCGACGTGTCATCGGAGCAATGAATATATAAACAAATCGAGAAGAAGCAGCGCCTTAGCGACGGCGGACAGGACCCAGGGAGCTGCGGTTGACCATCTGCGCCGACACCAGTCCGACGCCATGCTGCGATGATCCGAAGGAGTTCTCCTCCCCCGCGCCCAGCAGGTACAGCGTCTCGCGCATGGCGGCGACACCCAGCTGCTCAAAGCCGGGGCGGACCGTGGTCAGCGGCGGGAACATATTGTCCATGGCAGGCATGTCGTCGAAACCCACCAGGCTCACATCCTGCGGAATGCGCACGCCATGCTCATGCAGCGCGCGGGCCACACCCACGGCCTGGCTGTCGTTGGCGCAGACCATGCATGTCGGCAGATTGCCGCCGGTGCGGCCGATGTTGTCGAGGATGTGGTTCATCTTGCCGTACGCTTCAGAGGATTCCCAGGTCTCACACTGCACCGTCACGGAATTGACCGCATTGGCCGCGCATAGCTTGTTCCATGCCAGCAGGCGCGTCGCCGCGTCGCGCCACTCCTTGGGACCGGCGAAATACAGCACCGAACGGTGCCCGTATTCCACGACTAGATGCATCACGTCGGCCATCGCGGACCATTGGTCCATGCCGACGACGGATACGCGGCGGCGGTCGGCGGACTTCATCAGCCGCAGTCCGTCCTGCACGCCGATGCCACCGTGCGTGGATGTGACGATCACACGAGGCTGCGCGATCCGCGTCCGGCATGCCGCGGAAAACATGACATCGGTGGGCGTGAGGAAGATGAACGCATCGACGTTCATCTCGTCGAAGGTGCGGCACAGGTCGTCGAATTCCTCCTGCGAGCACAGCGCCTCATGCACCATGCTCACCGTCACGAACAGGCCATGCTGGCGGGCCATCGTCTCAATCGCGGAAATCGTGGAAATCGGGCCATAGAAATGCTGGCCGCCGGCGATCAGGCCGATGGTGCGGGACCGGTGCGAGGCGAGCGCGCGGGCGGAGTTGCTGGGACGGTATCCGAGCTGGTCGATGGCCTTCTGCACCTTCTCGCGGGTGGCGTCGGAGACGTCCGGCGAATGGTTGATGACGCGCGAGACCGTCTGGTGGCTCACACCAGCCAGCTTCGCCACTTCGAACATCGAAGGACGCTTATTGCCCGCATTGCGTTTGCCTGCCATGCCCCGTCGCCTTTCGCACACAACTGTTGGTACGTTCGCCTATTGTACACGCAACTTCAGTTAGCGCTAACAACCCTCATGCTCCAAGGATGCGGCACACTGCGCGCAGGCTACCGCACGGCCGCCAAAGCACGCAGACGCGCCGCGAAGTTGGGCCAATCGGTGCGCATGGCGGTCAGCAGCTTGCGGTTGGGCACGTCATCGACCGGCACCCATTCGATCTCCATGCTTTCGTCGTCGTTGGCCTTGGGCTCGACACGATGCCCCGGCTTTTCGAAGGCGAACACCGTGGTATACGACCATGGGCCGTGGTCCTCGCAGTATGAGCCGACCACGTCGATGTCCTCCGGCGTGATGTTGGCTTCCTCGTACGATTCACGCAACGCGCCCTCAATCGGGCTTTCGCCGTCGGCGGTGGCACCGCCGGGAATGCCCCACGTGCCGCCTTCCGCGCTCCATACCGCGCGGTGCTGCATGACGACGTGCGTCACCTCACCGGTCGTCTCACTGCGGCGGGCCAAGAGCACGCCGGACGCGCCGTTCGTGCCCCAATGCTTGCGACCGCAGGCGCAATCGACCCAGCCGTCTCCCGGCTGGTGCACGTTCTCCTTGGGCGGCAGCGGCTTCGCGGCACCCGTTTTCGCATCATATTCGGCGTCCGGCACAAGGTCGGAGCGGGTGACGTTCCACAGGTCGGTCCATTCGACGCCCAATTGCGCCGCCAGACGGCGCGCCAACGGCAGGCTCAGGCCGATGATGCCGTGCGGATCGCCTTCGATCGAGTCGATGAACGCGCCGCCGAAACCTTCCAAAGTGAACGATCCGGCCACTTCCAGCGGCTCGCCGGTGGCGATGTAGCGTTCGATATCCAGGTCGGAATATTCGCAGAAGTGCAGGGTCGCTTTGCTGGCGCCGCGCACCATGCGGCCCGACGCGAAGTCGATGAGGCAATGGCCGGTCCACAGCTCGCCGGTGGCACCGCGCATGGCACGCAGCCGTTCGCGCGCTACCTCTTCGCTATGCGGCTTGCCGTAGCATTCGCCGTCCAGCAGGAACATGGAATCGCAGCCGAGAATCAGCGGGCCGGCCTTCGAACGGGTCAGGCTTGGACGGCCATCCACGAAATCGGCGATCGGCTCGGCGACGGTGGGAATGGCGATGCCGGAGAAATCGCGGGTCTTCGTCTCGTCGGCGGACTGCGCGCTGTCCGTGCGTGCGGCTGTGCCCGCCGAGGATGCGTCGCGATCGTCTGCTGCCCGGAGCGGGAAGCCGACCACGCGCTCCCCGCGCGCGTGCGCCGCGGTATCGGCGATGTTGCGATACGCCTGGTGCACGGCCTCGGCCTTCGCCGTGGCGAGAATCATCACACGCTGTTCGACGCTCAGGTCGTTCACGGTGACGCCAAGCGCGGCCGCCTCGCGTTCGAGCGCGGCAGGCTCGTCGACGTGCGAGACACGGATGGTCGGGCAGATGCCGGCGGAGAACAGCACGTCACGGCGTGGACGGGACTGGGAGGCGAGAATCAGCGGGATGCTCATGCGCGTTCCACCTGCACACCCTTGGTGTCGACCGCGAGATGCAGCACACGCCAATGGCCGGATGCCAGCTCTTCGGCGGCGATCCGTTCGAGTTCCTCGTGGGCGTCGCCATGGTGCAGCACAAGCACGCATGGGCCGGCGCCGGACACGGTGGAGGCGAAGCCGTGGGAGCGCATCTTCTCGATCAGCGCCCAGGACGGCTCCATCAGCGAGGCGCGGTACGGCTGATGCAGGCGGTCCTGCGTGGCCGCGAACAGCAGTGCGTTGGCGTTCTGACGCGAGCCGGAGGCCAGCATCGCGGGGTTCATGGCGGCCGGCAGTAGGCTCACACGGGAGACGTTGTGCACGGCGTCCTTGAACGGAATCTCAGTCGGCAACGCCTGACGGGCCTTTTCGGTGGACAGCTCGTAGTCCGGCACGAACACGGCCGCGGTCAGATCGTCCGCCACGCGGTAATTGATGGTATGGAAGCCGTTGTGCATCGGCTCGCCGCCTGGAATCGGCACGGATCCGACACCTTCCGCGGTCTCCATGTCCCAGGACATGGTCAGGCCGCCGTACACGGCCGGGGCCACGTTGTCCGGATGGCCTTCGATGGCGGCGGCCAGCTCGAACACGGCGTCGCGGTTGAGGTCGTCGTCCTGCGCGAAGGCTGCCGCGGCGGCGATGCCGGCGACGATGGCCTCGGCGGAGGAGCCCATGCCTCGCGCCTGCGGGATGTTGTTGTGCGCCTGCAGGATGAATCCGACGCGTCCCAGGCCGAAGGTCTGGCATGCGCGGCGGAACGTGGAGACCACCAGGTGCGTCTCGTCACGTGGCAGGGTGTCCTCGCCCTCGCCTTCGATCATCACCTGCGCCGCGGTGTTCACCGGGTCGGCGCTCAGCGTGAATTCAAGCTCGTCATGATAGTCCAAGGCCAAACCGACCGTATCGAAACCGGAGCCAAGATTGGCGCTGGTGGCCGGAACCTTCACACGCACCTTGCGGGTAACTGGAGTCATCTCTCGTCGTCCTTCGTCACATCTTCATTACAAATCAAGCACCGTATACCGTGGCAGTGCCAGAGTCAAATTTCAGGGGGAACCGCACCCGTGCATCGTATTCGGGCCCATGACGGCGGCTTGGCATGGCTTGCATGTCAATCGCATCATGGGCCCGAATCGCATCCGATATCAGTTCAGCACGCGCAGGATCGACGGCTCTCCGCACACGCAATCCAGCTCGCACACGTCCTTGACGGTTTCGCGCAGGGTGAGCTCGTCGGTCATGTGGGTGACCAGACGCAGCTGCTGCAGCTCGCCGTCATAGCCCGGATCCTTCAGCGTCGGCTTCAGATCCTGGTTCACGCCGTTGATGGACACGCCATGGTCGGCGAACTTGGCTGCGATCGCGGCGAGCACGCCCGGATTGTCGTGAATCACGAAACGGACCGCGAACTCGGCCTTGGACGCCTCGATCGGAGCCTTCTTCAGATCCTTGTACAGCGGGATGGACGGACCGGTGCAGCCCTGTGCGATATGGCGGGCTTCGGTGACCACGTCGCCGACGACCGCGGAGGCGGTCGGAGCGCCGCCGGCGCCGCGGCCGTAGAACATGAGGTCGTCCGCGGCTTCGGCCTTGACGAACACGGCGTTGAAGGAGCCGTGCACGGAGGCCAGCGGATGGGTGTTGGAGATCAGTGCCGGGTAGACGCGCGCGGACACGCCGGCATCGGTGTTCTCCACGACGGCGAGCAGCTTGATCACCTTGTTTTCCGCGGTGGCGGCGGCGATGTCGTCGGCGGTGATCTTGGTGATGCCCTCGACGGAGACGTCGTCGATGGTGACGGAGGTGTGGAAGCCGAGGGTGGCCATGATCGCGGCCTTGTTGGCCGCGTCGTAGCCCTCGATGTCGCCGGTCGGATCGGCTTCGGCGTAGCCCTTAGCCTGCGCGTCCTTGAGCACGTCATCGAAGTCGAGGCCCTTGGTGGTCATCTCGTCGAGGATGTAGTTGGTGGTGCCGTTGACGATGCCGAGCATGCTCGTCACCTTGTCTCCGACGAGGGATTCGCGCAGCGGCTTGAGGAACGGGATGGCGCCGCCCACGGAGGCTTCGAAGTAGATGTCGACGCCCTTGGCTTCGGCGGCCGCGTAGATCTCCGGACCATACTTGGCCAGCAGCGCCTTGTTGGCGGTGACCACGGAGGCGCCGGATTCGATGGCGGCGAGCACGAACTTGCGTGCCACGCCGGTGCCGCCGATCAGCTCGATGACGATGTCGGAATTGGTGGCCACGCTCATGGTGTCGGTGGTCACGATGGCCTTGTCGATCCACGGGAACGGATCGGTTTCCACCGGGTCGAGGCAGGCGACGCCGGTCAGCTCGATCGGTCGTCCGATACGTGCGGCAAGCTCGTCCTTCTGCTCGACCAGCAGGCGTGCGGTCTGGGAACCAACGGTACCTGCGCCCAGCAATCCAACGCGAATCGGCGCAACATCTTCCTGTGCCAAGGCATCCTCCCTTGAATGTGAAGTATTGGTGTGACCTTGCTTATTGTACGGTCTCAATATGACGTAAGGCCGCGGAATATCAAGAAAATGGACGGTTTCCGAAGCTTTCCCCGCAAGGAAGCCCGAAAACCGTCCATACCGTGAGACGCAATCGTGGACTATTCGCTGACGTCCCAGCTCAGCAGATCGTCGATCGTCTGCCGGCGGATCATGACGTGTGCGCCGGCCTCGCCGACGCCGACCACGGCGGGAATCAGCGCCTGGTTGTAGTTGCTGGCCATCGTGCGGCCGTATGCGCCGGTGACCGGCACCGCGAGGATGTCGCCACGCTTGATGTCGGCGGGCAGCCGCACCTCGTTGACGACGATATCTCCCGATTCGCAGTGCATGCCGACCACGCGGCACAGCTTGGTCTGCTCGCTTCCCTTGCGGTTGGCCAGACGCGCGGTGTAGTCGGAGCCGTACAGCGCCGGACGAATGTTGTCGCTCATGCCGCCATCCACGGACACGTACACACGTTCCGTCACCGGATTGCCTGACTTGTCTTTCGCCTCGCCGGAAAGCTCGACCGGCTTGACGGTGCCCACGCGGTACAGCGTGACGCCGGTGGGGGCCACCGTCCAGCGGCCCGGCTCGAAGGAGATGACCGGGGCCGGCATGCCGAGCGCGCGGTTCACGGTGCTGACCGCGTCGGCGAGCCTGCCGAGCTCCACGTCGATGTCCATGGAATCCTCGCCGTCGGTGTAGGCCACGGAATAACCGCCGCCCAGATCGACCTCCGGCAGGGTGTACGCATCGGTGGCGTAGAAGGTCTTGCGCAGCAGCATCATGCGCTTGGCCGCCTGAATGAAGGCGTCCGCGTCATGGATGTTGGAGCCGATATGCGAGTGCACGCCGACCAGTTCGAGCACGTCCTGGCGGCGGTAGATGTCCTTGAGCACGGCGAGCGCCGGACCGTCGGCCACCATGGTCATGGCTTCGGCGAGCTTGCGGTCGCCTTCGGAGACCTTCTCGTGGCTCAAATCGTACGGGTATTTGATGTCGTACTGCAGCTCGCGTTGCGCATGGACTTCGGAGGCGTGTTCGCCGAGTCGTGCATTCGAGCCGGCGGGCGTCACGTCGGTGAGGTCGTCGAGCACGCCGAGTTTGCCGGCGTCGGCTCCGGCGGGCAGCAGGGCCACGCCGAACTTCTGGTCCTCGTGGGCGGTGGACACGAATTCGTGGCCGCCGGCGTGGATGCCGGAGGTGACGCGCAGCATGACGCGGGCGCGCTTGCCGAGCCGCTTGGCGATCGCGGCGATGCGTGCCGGCTCATCCGGCTCGTCGATCACGATTTTGTTGAAGCCCTGTTCGATGGCCAGCTCGATTTCCGCATCGGACTTGTTGTTGCCGTGCAGCACGAGGCGGCGGCCTGGGACGCCCGCGGCGAGCGCGATGCGCATCTCACCCATGGTGCAGGTGTCGATGAGCATGCCGGATTCGGTGACGATGCGGCAGATTTCCTTGCTCAGCAGCGCTTTGCCGGCGAAGCTGACGTGGGTGACGGTGTTGTTGAACGCGTGGGACGCGGCATGCACGAATTTCGTGGCGCGGGCGCGCACGTCATCGGTGTCGATGACGTAGAGCGGAGATCCGAATTCGTCGAGCAGGCTTGCGGCGGTACGACCGTGGAAGGTGATCTCGCCTTCGTCGTTCACGGCCGAGCCGGCCGGCCAGATTGGGCTTACAGGCATGGTTTGCGTATCTCCCTTTTTCGTGGATTCGCTTCACATCTTGTCCGGAGCGGTGACGCCGAGCAGGTCGAGGCCTTCGGCGATGACCGTCTTGACGGCGTCGTTGAGCTTGAGTCGCGCGGCGGCGCGGGCCGGTTCCGGAGCCTTGGCGATGCGGATGGCGTCGGCCTGTTCCCCGCGGGCCTCCGGATCGGTGAGTTCCATCGGCACGACGCGCTCCACGTTGTACCACTTGTGGTAGGTGGCGGCGAGGTCCTCCAGGTAGTGGGCCACGCGGTGCGGGGCGCGCAGGTCGCCCGCTTCGCGCAGCAGGGCGGGCCACTGGGCGAGCGCGGCGAGCACTTCGCCGTCGGCGGTGGTGTCGAGCAGGCTCACGTCGGCGCCTTCGTAGGTGATGCCGGCGGCGGCCGCGTTGCGGTCCACGTTGCAGGAGCGGGCGTGCGCGTACTGCACGTAGTACACCGGATTCTCGTTGGAATGCGAGGACAGCAGGTTCAGGTCGATGTCCACCGGGGAGTTGTAGTCGGTGCGGGCCAGCGAATAGCGGGAGGCGTCCACGCCGATGGCGTCGGTCAGGTCGTCGATGGTGACGACGTTGCCGGCGCGCTTCGACATGCGCACGGCCTTGCCGTCCTTCATGACGTTGACGAGCTGGCCGATGAGGATCTGCATGTTCTCGCCCGGCTTGTCACCGGAGGCCTCGCACATGGCCATCATGCGGCCGATGTAGCCGTGGTGGTCGGCGCCGAGCATGTAAATCGCCACGTCGGCCGGGTTGGTCTCGCGGTGGCGCTTGTTGCGGTAGTAGGCGATGTCGGCGGCGAAGTACGCGTAGTTGCCGTCGGACTTGATGATCACGCGGTCCTTGTCGTCACCGTGCTTGGTGGATTCGAACCAGGTGGCGCCGTCCTTTTCGTAAATGTCGCCGCGGGCGCGCAGATCGGCGATGGCCTGGTCCACTTCGCCGTCGGAATACAGGCTGTTCTCGTGGAACCACACGTCGAAATTGACGCGGAAGTTCTTCATGGAACGCTGGATTTCGTCGAACATCATCGGCACGGCGCGCTTGCGGAACTCCTCGCGCTGTTCGGAATCGCCTTCGCCGAGCGGGTTGCCGTCCTGGTCGGCGCCGCCGTCGACGCGCGGCAGGCTCAGCACGTCCACGCCGTCCGCGTTGGCTTCGTCGATGACACGCTTGGCGATTTCGTCGATGTACGCGCCCTTGTAGCCGTCGATCGGGGTTTCCTCGCCGTGGGCCGCGGCGACGAGCGACTTGGCGAAGCGGTTGATCTGCTCGCCGTGGTCGTTGAAGTAGTATTCGCGCACCACCTTGGCGCCGTTGGCCTCAAGCACGCGGGCCATGGAGTCGCCGACGGCCGCCCAACGGGTGCCGCCGATGTGGATCGGGCCGGTCGGGTTGGCGGATACGAATTCGAGGTTCAGGGTCTTGCCGGACAGGTGGTCGTTCTTGCCGTAGTCGCTGCCGGCTTCGAGCACGGTGTCCACCACTGCGGCCGCGGATGCGGAGTCGAGCGTGATGTTGATGAAGCCGGGGCCGGCCACTTCCACGGACTTGATGCCGTCGGCATTGGTCAGTTCGGCGGCGAACAGTTCGGCGAGATCGCGCGGCTTCATGCCGGCCTTCTTGGCCAGCTGCATGGCCGCGTTGGACGCCCAATCGCCGTGCGCGCGGTCCTTCGGGCGCATCACGGCGAACTTGGCTTGCGGTGGAATCAGATCGGCGGTCAGGGTGCCTGCCTTGCCTTCGGAGACAAGGGTGTTGGCAATGTTGAAAATCAGTTCACTAAGGGCTTCTGGACTCATTCTTCCAAGAATACCGGGCACGCTGACAGAATCAGTCTTCCTGTCCATCCTCACGATGGGGTTGCGATACGTCCTGCGGAACGCTTTGCAAGGCGTTCTGAGCATCGTCCTGCCCGCCATGCCGTTTCGCACGCCACGCCACGGACGCGTAGTAGCCCGTGTAGCACAGCGCCACGAACGGAATCATGTACAGCAGCGTGGAGCGCTGCGACGGATCGCAAATCACCAGAACCAGCGCGCCGACGCACATCACGATCGCGGCGATCGGCACGAACGGGTAGCCAGGCGCGCGGTACTTGAGCTCGCCAACCGTATGTCCCTGCGCGAGCCATTGGTGGCGGAATCGCAAGTGGCAGACGGAAACCGACGCCCACACCACCAGTGTGGCCAGGCCGGAAACCGCGACCAGCGCGAGGTAGACGGTCGAAGCGGCCACCACGGAGGACAGCAGCGCCAGCAGCGAGCCGGCCATGCTGAACATCACCGCGAAAACGGGCACGCCGTGGAAGTTCGTTTTGGCGAGCTTGCGCGGAATCATACCCTCCTGCGCGAGCGACCACACCATGCGCGAGCACACGTACAGGCCGGAATTCGCGGCGGACAGCACGGCCGTCAGCACCACGAAATTCATGATGTCGCCGGCGAACGGCATGCCGATCGACTGGAACACGAGCACGAACGGGCTGGTGTCGACGCCCGACTTGCGCCACGGAATCAGCGCCGCCATGATGGCGATCGAGCCGATGAAGAAGATCGCCAGACGCAGCACGGTGGTGTGCACGGCCTTCGGAATCGCCTTGGACGGGTCCTTCGTCTCGCCGGCGGCGACGCCGACCACTTCGGTGCCGGAGAAGGCGAACACGACCGTCAGCAGCGTGGAGAAGATCGGCAGCACGCCGTTGGGCAGCCAGCCGTCGCTGTAGAAGTTCTCGAACATCGGCGCATGGCTATAGCCGGCAATTGGAATCGCGCCGAACATGGCGAGCAGGCCGATGATGATGAACGCGATGATGGCGAACACTTTGATGGACGCGAACCAGAATTCCGATTCGCCGTACAGGCGCACCGACAGGATGTTGAGCAGGAACACGACCACGATGAACGCGGCCGACCAGATCCATGCGGGCGAATGCGGGAACCAGCGTTGCATCAGCAGGCCCGCGGCGGTGAATTCGGAGGCGAGCGCCACCGCCCAATTCAGCCAGTAGAGCACGGCGATGGTGAACGCGGTGCCGGGGCCGATGAAACGCTTCGCGTACAGGTGGAAGCTGCCGGCGTACGGCATGGCCACAGAGAGTTCGCCAAGACTCAGCATGATGAAGTAGACCAGTACGGAACCGATGGCATAGGCGATAATCGCACCGAGTGGACCGGCTTGGTGGATGGTGTAGCCGGAGCTTAAAAACAGTCCGGTTCCGATGACTCCACCAAGCGAAATCATGGTCAGATGGCGCGTCTCCATTTTGCGCTCCAGCCCGCCCTGCTCGTCGTTCTGCTGGGCTTGCGCCGTGGGATCCGCGGCGGTTCCGGTCGCTGGCTGCGGCTGCCGTTCCTTCGTCCGCGTCGGTTCGCCGGCGATCTGCGCCTGTGCCTGCTGCTCTGCTTGCGATTGCGCCATGCTTGCCTCCGGCTTCCTGCGCGTTTGGTTGGGTGCGGCGTGTGTTTTGGCTGGCCGCACAATCGCAATACTATACGGCAGGCTCACGGCAATGCGCGAGCATCGTCGGATCGACCGCGAGCGGAGGAACGCCCGGAACAGCGGCGGCCCGCAGCCGGGAAGGCATGCGGGCCGTCGATCGCGCTACTCGCGGTATGCGCGGAACGCTCAGAGCGCGGCGATGGCGTCGATCTCGACGAGCGCGCCCTTCGGGATGTCGTTGCCGCCGAACGCCACGCGGGCCGGCTTGACGGAGCCGATGAAGACCTTGGCGTACACGTCGTCGACCTCGTGGAAGTCCTCGACGTTCTTCATGTAGATGGTGGCGCGGCACACGTTTTCGATGCCGCTGCCCGCGGTGTCGAGGATGTGCTTGATGTTCTTCAGCGCCTGCGCGGCCTGCTCGCCCGCACTCTCGCCGGCCAGTTCGCCGGTGGCCGGGTCGATGCCCAGCTGGCCGGAGACGAACACGAATCCGTTGGCCTTCACGGCCTGGCTGTAGGCGCCGAGTGCTGCCGGGGCTTCGGAGGTGGCCACTGCTTCCAGCTTTTCGCTCATACTGTTCTCCTTTGTCGTAAGGTATGTTGCCGCAAGGTATGTAAACGCGCGCCAAGTATGTGCCAATATGCCCGTACATGCGCTATTTGCGTCGCACCTGAAATCATACTTTTCCGATGGGTGGAAGCGGGAAAAACCGTTCACAGAACGATATAGCCGGAGTTGGCACCACACGGCGCAGCAGGCACGAAAACGGCAGAATCGCAAGGAAAACCGCGGAAAAATACAACAAACGAGCAACAAAAAGGCTCCAGCCGTTCGACTGGAGCCTTGCCCGGTGGGCTTGATGGGGATCGAACCCACGACCTTCTGTTCCGGAGACAGACGCTCTATCCGCTGAGCTACAAACCCATGCAACGCACTACTGTACACGGTCTGCGCCCGTTTGCGACACGATTCGGCGAAAAACGTGACGCAGACCTTGCAATCGTTGGGAAAGTCAGTACGCGCGCTCAATGCATCAGAGTGCTCGGCGCAACCAGCACGCGCTGCACGCTCAGTACATGAGGGTGGCGAGGCGACGACGTGCGCGCTTCAGACGCTCGTCGGTCGGCTCGGGGATCGTGAAGTATTCGAGCAGACGCTGGCGCACCGGCTCGATGTCGGCCTTGTGGCCCGCCGCCACGAAATCAAGCAGACGGTCGAACGCGTCCTGGATCTGCCCGCCGATCATGTCGATGTCGGCGACGGCAAGCTGCGCGTCCACATCGTCCGGCTTGTCGGCGGCAGCGGCACGCACCACGCGCACGTCCGCATTGGCGGAACGGGCCAGCAGCAGCGCCTTCGCACGTTCGCGGGCGGCGCGCGTATCGTTCGGATCGGCTTCCAAAACCTTCTCGTACGCGGCGGCGGCACCGGCGTAATCGCCCTGCTGTGCCAGCATGTACGCTTCCTGATGTTCCGGCGGCACCTGATCCTGCACACTGCCGGCGGATGCGGAATTGGCCGCGTCGGAATCCGGATCGCCCGAATACGGAGCGGTGCCGGTCACGCCGGCCTGCTGTGCGGCGGCGATAAGCTTCGGCACGACCACGTCTGTGATCTGCTGCAGTTCCTCGTCGGACGGAAGGCCCTGCAGAATCGGCATCGGACGGCCGCCGATCAACGCGAACAGCGCCGGCGCGCCCTGAATCTGGAACGCCTGTGCGATGGAGGGATTGGATGCGATGTCGATGCGGGACAGCTGGATCTGGCCGTTGAGCTTGTTCACCGCGTCACCCAATGCGCGTGCCATGGCGAACAGACGGTCGTCGGTCGGCACCCACAGGAACAGCAGAATCGGGAACGTGGCGGAGGTCTGCACCATGGCCTGGAACGTGTTCTCCGTGGTGTCGATGACATATCCGCCAGCCGCCGGAGCGCCGCCCGCCTGCCCCGGCTCGGCCTTCACCTGATGCTTGAGCGCTTCCAGATCAACGGCTCCCGCCAATGAAACACCCGGATGGAACGCTTGCTGCTCTGCCATACTTGCCTCCAAAAACACGAAATCGTTGCTGGCACCAACTATAGGTGCCAACAACGATTTCCCGGTTTTCATTCCCACGGATGCGCGATAGGCGGAAAACCGCCGACGATGCGCGTCCAAGGACCCGTCGTTTTACAGCGCTTCGACCTTCACCGGCTGGCGTTCGGAACCGACCGCGGTGATTTTCTGCCCGGAATTCGCCGGCGGAACATACAGCGCGATGACGTTCACATAGCTCGTCTTCATGGTGCTGGTGGCCTTGCCATTGCCGAACAGCGCCTTTTCCGCGTCAGAGGCCGGCTGCGATTCACGGCCAGCGCCGGCGGAACGCGTCCATTCGGAGTTGATCTGCGCCACCACCAGATCGCCGCCGTCCGCGGAACGCATGACGCTGATGGCTCCATTGACCGGTTCGAAGGTCTGCTGCTGCGTGCCTTCGTTAAGCTCCATGGCCTTCTGCACCTGGGCAGTCAGATCGGCAAGCTTCGATCGCAGATCATCATCCGCGAATTTGCTGGCGTACTTGCTGTTCGCCCCGTTCTGCAGCAGGTCCGCATACGCGTCCACCGCCGCTTTCGGCGTCATGACCAGACCGGTGTCCGTAGGCGTTCCCTGCGCGCTGCCGGTTTTGGAGATTTCGAAACTCGGCATCTTCACGCCGGAGAACAGTCGCGCCACACCCCACAGCTTGTAGTTCTGGCGTGCGGAATCCTGCCTGAACACCAGCAGACGCTTGGACTGCTGGTCCTTGGTTGTGGACGTGATGGAGAACACGGACCGTGGCCAGCCGGCATCCGTGGAGATCACGGCCTGGGCCAGATCCGTGGGGATGGTGGTCTTACGGTCAAGATTGCCCGTGGCTTTCGCTACGTTCAGCTCGCTGGTGCGGATGTCCAGTTCCGGACCTTCGAGAATCGTCGGCAACGTATCAGTGTCACGGTTCTGATTGCACTGGTCGAGCGTTTTGAGAATCCTCGTGCGGACCTTTTGCTCCTGCTTGGCGCTCAAGTTCGGCGCATCCTGCCGGGTGGTGGCTTTCGGGGTCGGCAGCTGGCCTTCGCAACCGCACATGCCGACGGCCATTCCCAGCGCGAGCATGGCCGCGATAATCGCCTGACTACGCTTCCTCATCACTGGTCCTCCTCTTGGCCGTCTTCCTGCGTTTCCGTCTGAACCTCCTCTTGGGCAAGACGAGCGAAATACGCGGCAAGCTCATCCTGCGAGATCACGGAAGTCGCCTCGTCGTCAACAGACGATTCGCCCGCCGTCGATTCAAATACGGTCGATTCGGACACAGTCGGCTGGCTTTCCGCAATCGTGTTCTGCTGGTCGGCGACCAGGTTACGTGCCACAGGATCGACGATGACGGGCTGTTGCGTTTCCTCGAACGACGACGTACGACCGCCGGTGCGATGTTCCGCATGGCGACGCCTGCCGTGACGCGACCTGCTCCGTGCCCTGTTGCTGGCGGCGGTTTCGGCGTTCTTCACCCAAGCCGAAACCTCGTTCTCATCGCCTTCGTTGACGCCAACGCCTTCGACCATGGCGAAAGCGCGCTTGTTGCGGCGCTTATGCGGCGGCATGGCGAATACGGAAGCGGAAAGCACGGCGAGAATCGCCAGCAGTCCGCCGGCAAGATACAACGGCATGGCGAAATTCGGCAGGTTACGACGGTCCCAATTCAGAGTGACCGTATCTCCCTTGCGGTTGCCGAAATCAATCAACGCCACAACATCCTCGGCGTTATTGCTGTTCGATCCTTTGACCTGCATATCAACGGCACCGTCATTGCACTTGATGGTGCGCCACATGTCGGAGTCCTTGAAAGCCACCTGGTTCTGGGAATTGTCCGCGGTTCCCTGCGCGGAGACCTTCATGGTGGAAAGCGTCGTCCAATCGGACAGACCGGAGACGCGCATGTACTTGCTTCCCGCAATCCATCCGGCAACATCGCGCGCGGAACCTATGGCGATGCACACATTGGATTTCTTGTCACGGGATTTGGCCGAAATATTGACGCGGCCGTCTACCAGCTGCAGCACGTTCGGATCGGTGACCACGTATTCCGAACCGTTCACCGGAGCGGCGGCGGTGATCTCATTGTCCGGTTTCCAGACGGTTGAATTCAACACGCCAAACACGACGCATGCGATGGCAAGCAAGCCGAAAATAGGCGTGACGATGCCACGCATGATCTTCGCATGCCGGGTAGGGCCCGTCTCGATCTGCGGCTTCTCTTGTTCTTCCTGCAATACAGTCATAGCTTTTCCATTCTACAGTGTCCGTTTGCACAAGCCTGAAAAAAACATGAAAATCATGCTTTGCCGCTATGGTTGGCCCTATGCGTAAATCACTTCTTTCCAAGGCCGTCACGGCAGTCTGCGCAACGATCATGTGCCTGGGCGTCACTGCGTGCGGCGGTAATTCCAGCGCGAAATCCGACAAATCGAACTCGGATTCCTCCTCATCTTCCGAAAAAATCGGCATGCACCAGATCGCCGGCGTGACCGCCAAGGGCGAGCTCGGCAAGAAGCCGACCGTCTCGTTCAAAACGCCGATGACGGTTGAGGACAACAGCTACGTGGTGCTGCAGAAGGGCGACGGAGCCCAGATCGAGGACGGCGACCGCGTCTGCTCGCAGGGCATCGCCATCAGCGTCAAGGATGGTTCCGAACTGGCCAGCACGTGGGAGAAGAACACCCCCGACTGCTCCACCGTAGTCACCTCGGATACCAGCCAGATGACCGAGAACTACTACAAGATCTTCAAGAGCCTCAAGCTCAATTCCACCGTGGCGTTCGGCGTGAACGACTCGAATTCCTCCGGCACCTCGTATCTCATGGTACTCACGCTGGTGTCCAAGTCGAAGGACCTGAAGAAGGCCACCGGCGAGAAGGTCGCCGACATTCCGGCCGACCTGCCGAAGGTGACACTCGCCAAGGACGGCAAGCCGTCGATCGACATGAATGGCTATAAGGGCTCCGATTCCTTGATTTCCCAGGACCTCATCAAGGGCAAGGGCGCTGTGGTCAAGGATACGCAGTCCGTGGTGGCGCACTACACCGGCTGGCTGCTTGACGGCACGCAGTTCGATTCCTCGTGGGACCGCGGACAGTCCTCCGCCTTCTCGCTTGACAGCGTGATCAAGGGCTGGAAGCAGGGTCTGGCAGGCCACACGGTCGGTTCCCAGGTGCTGCTGGTGGTGCCGCCGAGCCTCGGCTACGGAAACAAGGATCAGGAGAAGATTCCGGCGAATTCCACGCTGGTCTTCGTGGTCGACATTCTCGCCGCCTACTGATCCAGCCGGTCTAACCGCAAAAAGCCTCCCACCCGGGAGGCTTTTTCATTAGAAGAGTCGTAGAGAGTCGTCTTCGGTGCCCTTCATCTCCTCATAATCGAGAATCAGGCATTTGAAACCGCGGTCCTGCGCGAGCACGCGGGCCTGCGGGGTGATGGTCTGCGCGGCGAAGATGCCGTGCACGGGGACCAGCAGCGGGTCGCGGTTGAGCAGATCGCAGTAGCGGGTGAGCTGTTCGACGCCGTCGATGCCGCCGTTGCGCTTGATTTCGATGGCCACGTGCTCGCCGTTGCCGTCAATCGCCATGATGTCGACCGGTCCGATGGCTGTCGGGTATTCGCGGCGCACGAGCTTCGCGCCTTTGCCGATGCGTTCGATCTGTTCGGCCAGGTACTTCTGCAGATGGTCTTCGACGCCGTCCTTGATGAGGCCCGGATCCTCGCCGAGGTCGTACGATTCGTCCGAATAGATGTGCTGCAACGTCACTTCCAGCACGTCGTTCGATTTGTCGGCCGACGCGCGGATCACCTTTTGCGGCACTTCAGTATCAACGTCGTCATCGGCGTGGTCGGGGGTGATGTCCCTGATGCTGCATGGCGCGGACATCCAGTTGAGCGGCTTGTATGAGCCGAGTTCGGAGAAGATCAGCAGGCTGTTGTCCGCCTTGATGAGCAGCACGCGCTTGGCGAGCGGCAGGGAGGCGTTCAATCGTCCGGAATATTCGGCAGAGCAGTCAGCAACAATAATTCGCACGAGGCACTACCCTACCATGCGCGTCGCCGTACGTACGGCATACGTATTCGCGGCGGCGGAAAGCCACGTAAAAGACAAAAGCGGCCCGGTAATCGCAATACAAAACATATTGCGATTACCGGGCCACCTTACGTCAAGCGGAAACGGCTTATTCGGCGCGCTTCACGTTGGTTCCACGCTCGACCGCGACGGTGAGCTTGTTCGAATCGAAGGAGATGAAGCCGTCAGTCACCTCGAAGGAGAGGCGATTGCCTTCAGGATCCACCACAACGATGGTTCCTTCCTTGATCACGGTCAGCACAGGCTCGTGGTCGGGCAGGATGCCCATTCCGCCTTCGGAGGCAGGAATGGTAACGGACTTCGCCGTGCCGTGCCACACAGGGTGGTCAGCGGCGACGATGTTCACCTGCATAGTCGATCCGGCCATCACGCACCGTATTCCTTCTGCATGTCGTGCCACTTCTTCTCGAGGTCGTCGATGCCGCCGATACCGGAGAATGCCTGCTCCGGAACGTCGTCATACACGCCGTCGCAGATGCGGGTGAATGCTTCGATAGTCTCGTCCGCCGGAACGTAGGAGCCCGGACGGCCGGTGAACTTCTCGGCGACGTAGAAGTTCTGGCCAAGGAACTGCTCAATCTTACGAGCACGGTTCACAGTGGTCTTATCTTCTTCGCCGAGCTCATCGATACCGATCAGGGCGATGATGTCCTGCAGCTCCTTGTTACGCTGCAGAATCGCCTTGACGCGGTTTGCACAGTCGTAGTGCGCCTGACCCACGTAACGCGGATCAAGGATTCGCGAAGTGGAGCTCAGCGGGTCGACTGCCGGGTAGATACCCTTCGAAGCGATGTCACGGGACAGCTCGGTGGTTGCGTCCAGGTGGGCGAAGGTCGTCGCAGGGGCCGGGTCGGTGTAATCATCGGCCGGCACGTAGATGGCCTGCAGCGAGGTGATGGAGTGGCCACGGGTCGACGTGATGCGCTCCTGCAGCGCGCCCATCTCATCGGCCAGGTTCGGCTGGTAGCCCACTGCGGACGGCATACGGCCGAGCAGGGTGGATACCTCGGAACCAGCCTGGGTGAAGCGGAAGATGTTGTCGATGAACAGCAGCACGTCCTGGTTCTGTACGTCACGGAAGTACTCTGCCATGGTCAGTGCGGTCAGCGGCACGCGCAGACGGGTACCCGGCTGCTCATCCATCTGGCCGAAGACCAGTGCGGTCTTCTCAAGTACGCCAGCTTCGTCCATTTCGCCGATCAGATCGTTACCCTCACGGGTACGTTCGCCGACGCCTGCGAACACGGACACACCGCCGTGGTTCTGGGCCACACGCTGAATCATTTCCTGAATCAGCACGGTCTTGCCGACGCCTGCGCCACCGAACAGACCGATCTTGCCACCCTGCACATACGGGGTCAGCAAATCGATGACCTTGATACCGGTTTCGAACATCTGGGTCTTGGACTCCAGCTGGTCGAATGCCGGCGGGTTACGGTGGATAGGCCAACGTTCGGTAACCTTAACGGTCTCGTCGGCCTTCTTGTTGAGGATGTTGCCGGACACGTCGAATACGTGGCCCTTGGTGACATCGCCAACCGGCACGGAGATCGGGCCGCCGGTGTCATACACGGTGGCGCCACGCACGAGGCCATCGGTCGGCTTCAGAGCGACGGTACGCACGGTGGAATCGCCAAGATGCTGTTCAACCTCAAGGGTGATCTTCTTGGTGGTCTCGCCCTCTTCGTGGACACCGGTGTTGGCCAGTTCAACGGTAAGTGCATTGTAAATGTCGGGCAGGTGGCCCACCGGGAATTCGACGTCGATAACCGATCCCTGGATACGCGTAACGCGTCCAGCGGTCGGCTCTGCAGCCGTCTCGGGAGCCGCTGTGGTCTGATTGTCAGCCATATGCGTTCCTACTCTTCCTTCTTGTTCAGCGCATCAGCGCTGCCGATGATTTCGGTAAGTTCCTGGGTAATCGATGCCTGTCGCGAAGCGTTGAGCTTGCGAGTCAGTTCATCGATCAGGCTGCGAGCGTTGTCTGTAGCCGTGTGCATGGCGTTCTGTCGGCTTGCAGTCTCGGATGCCGCTGCGGTGAGCAGGCATTCATGGATACGGGACTGGATGTACTTCGGCAGAATCGCATCGAGTACTTCGTCAACGCTTGGCTCGAACGCATACAGAGGAGTCGCGGCATCGGCATCGGATTCCGGCACAGGACCGGATTCCGGCTGTTCCGGAAGCACGAGCTCAACGGGTAGCATGCGCAGCACACGCACCTTCTGAACCACCATATTCACGAACTCGGTGAACACAATGTAGAGTTCGGAGACTCCACCTTGGTCCGCCGGCTTCATATAAGCGTCCAACAGTGCCTTCGAGATGGACTCTGCGACTTCCACGCCGGGCTGGTCGGTATCGCCTTCCCAAGTGCCGGCAACCGGACGGTTGCGGTACTTGTAATACGTCACACCGCGACGACCATACACATACAGTTCCGGCTGCTTGCCCTTCTCGTCGAGTCGGGCCAACAGCGATTCCGTTTCGCGGATGATCGAGGAGGTGTACGGACCTGCCATACCACGATCCGAGGTGAGAGCGAGGACAGCCACGCGAGGGTTGTCCTCGTTCTTTTTCACGATCGGATGGTCGATATGGGTATGGGCCACCAGCGCTTGCACGGCGTCGAAAATCGCATCGGTATACGGCTTCGCGTTCAAGGCCACGTCACGTGCCTTGGCGATGTGCGAAGACGCGATCATCTCCTGCGCGTTGAAGATTTTCTCCAGCGACGCGGTGGAGGCGATCCTAGATTTCAATGCGAGTTGCGAGCCCATGAATCACTTCTCTCCTGCGACGATCTTTTCCTGCTCGACCGGAGTGGTGTGCTTCTCGTCAGGCTTCTTCTCGACCAGCGGCTTGCCCGCGCTGGTCACGAAGGTCTCACGGAACGCTTCCACGGCCTTGTCGAGGGCAGCCTCGGTGTCGGCGGTGAAGTCTTCGGTCTCGCGAATGGTCTTGAGGATATCGGTGTTGTGATCCAGATAATCCAGCATGCCCTTTTCGAACGGCAACACGTCGCTGATTGGCAGGTCATCCATCTTGCCATGGGTGCCGGCCCACACGGACACGACTTCCTGTTCCATCGAATACGGGGAGAACTGCGGCTGCTTCAGGAGCTCGGTCAGGTGGGCACCACGGTTCAGCTGAGCCTTCGAAGCCGCATCCAGATCGGAAGCGAACATGGCGAAGGATTCCAGCGAACGGTACTGCGCCAGCGAGATCTTCAGCGTGCCGGAGACCTTCTTCAAGGCCTTCGTCTGGGCAGCGCCACCGACTCGGGACACGGAGATGCCGACGTCCACAGCAGGACGCTGGTTCGCGTTGAACAGGTCGGACTGCAGGAAGATCTGGCCATCGGTGATGGAAATCACGTTGGTCGGAATGTAGGCGGACACATCGTTCGCCTTGGTCTCGACGATCGGCAGGCCGGTCATCGAGCCGCCGCCGAGGTCATCGGAAACCTTGGCGCAACGTTCGAGCAGACGGGAGTGCAGGTAGAACACATCGCCCGGGTAAGCCTCACGCCCCGGCGGACGACGCAGCAGCAGGGAAATCGAGCGGTAAGCCTCGGCCTGCTTCGACAGATCGTCGAAGACGATGAGCACGTGCTTGCCGTTGTACATCCAGTGCTGTCCGATGGCGGAACCGGTGTACGGTGCGATGTACTTGAAGCCTGCGGAATCGGAAGCCGGGGAGGCCACGATGGTCGTGTACTCCATGGCGCCGGCCTCTTCCAGGGACTGCTTCACCGATGCGATGGTGGAGCCCTTCTGGCCGACGGCCACGTAGATGCAGCGGACCTGCTTCTTCGGGTCTCCGGATTCCCAGTTGCGCTTCTGGTTGATGATCGTATCGATTGCGATAGCGGTCTTACCGGTCTGACGGTCGCCGATGATGAGCTGACGCTGGCCACGGCCGATCGGCGTCATCGCGTCGATGGCCTTCAGGCCGGTGGACAGAGGCTCGTCAACCGGATGACGATGCATAACGTCAGGTGCCTGGGCCTCGAGAATACGACGGCCTTCGGTCTTGATCTCGCCAAGACCGTCAATCGGGTTGCCTAGCGGGTCCACGACGCGGCCAAGGTAGCCGTCGCCGACGGGCACGGAGAGCACTTCGCCGGTACGACGCACTTCCTGGCCTTCCTCGATACCGGTGAAATCGCCGAGGATAACCACGCCGATCTCGCGGGCGTCAAGGTTGAACGCCAGGCCAAGCGTGCCGTCTTCGAAGGTCAGCAGCTCATTGGCCATGCAACCAGGCAGTCCCGTCACGTGCGCAATGCCGTCGCCAGCGGTCGCGACATAACCGACTTCCTGGGTCGGCGTGTCCGACGGCTTGTACGACTCGACGAACTCATCGAGCGCCTTGCGTATCGTGGTGGGATCAATGGTAAGTTCTGCCATGATCACTCCTTATTGTTGTTTTTAAATTCAGTCAAGTCTTGTTTCAGGCTTGTTCACCGTGTGGCGTGCCGTCAGGCGGTCGCCTTCACCGTGCGCTGAAGATGTTGCAGCTGTGCGACCACCGTGTTGTCGGTGACCTCGTCGCCCACCTGGATGCGCATACCACCCAGGACGGTCGGATCGACCACCGAGTTAATGTGCACCGGATGGCCGGTCTTCGCCGAATAGATGGCGACGAGCTTCTTGACCTGCTCCTTGCTCAGTGGCGTTGCCGTGGTGACGGTGACCATCGATTCGCCCATATGACGGGAGAACTTGTTGATCAACCACTGGATGGTCTGCAGATAGCGGCGGTTGCGCAGATTGCAGGTCGCATGCTCGGCCAGACGCTTGGTCACCACATTGAAGTCGGCATTGCCGATCAGGCTGTACAGCAGCTTGATACGGGCTTCGGCGGGGACGGTTGCGTCATACAGCTTGCTGCGTACGACCGGAAGGTTGAGCAGTGCGGAATGCAGCTGGGCAAGCTCGATGGAGACCTGCAGAGTAGCATTCGTGTGGTCCGCGTAGTACATCATGCCGTCCACACCGAAATCCTCGGTGGCGTTGGCGATGTCGGATACGCGGCTCCAGCGGCGGGCCACCAGATCGGACATGATTTCCATCGTCAACGGATGGGCCTCATCTCCAATGAGGGTCTTGACTACCGCAACCTTGTCTTCGACTGGGCGCGACGGGTCGGTGAGGGCACGTTCAAGCTGGACGTTGTGGTCGAGCGCGTTGGTGATCGTGAACAGTTCGTTCCCGATGCGCCATGCGTCCTCGCCGCTGTCGCGCAGCCTGGGGGCCAGCGAGTCACGCGAAACGCGGTCTGCGATACGCGATGCTTCTCCTCGCATTGGTCACCTCCCTTTCTTGAAGGTTTCGATCACTTCTTGTCGCTGTCCAGATCGGCGATCATCTGATCGATCATCGTCGACTGCACGTCGTCGCTTTCCAGCTTGCTGCCCAGGATCTTGCCGGCCAGTGCCGTTGCCAGCACGCCGACCTCACCCTTCAGGCTCACCAGAGCCTGCTGCTGCTGGGATTCGATGGAACGCTGGGCGGTGGCGGTGATCTGCGCCGCATCAGCCTCGGCACGGGTACGTGCGTCGGCGATGATGTGCGATGCCTCCGCGCGAGCGTCGTCGCGGATCTTGGAAGCCTCGACGCGTGCGTTGCTCAGCTGGGCATCGTACTTCGCCTTGGCTTCGTCGGCATCCTTCTGGGCCTGTTCGGCCTTGGCGATGCCGCCTTCGATCTTGGCTGCGCGCTCATCGAACACGGCCTGGAACTTCGGCAGGAAGAACTTGTAGAAGAACACGGCGACGATGATCAGAATGACCAACGACCAGAAAATGTCGTAGCTTTTCGGAAGGAACAGTTCCATCTCGCTAGCTGCGGTCACCATAGTGTCTTCCTCCTTTCACGTTCGTTTGCGTCTTCGGTGTTTACCTTGGGGATCAAGTCTTACTTGATGAAGGCGAGCACGAAGCCGAGCAGTGCCAGCACCTCGACGAATGCCAGGCCCAGGAACATGAGGGTCTGCAGACGGCTGCCGAGCTCAGGCTGGCGAGCGGTGCCTTCGATGGTCTTGCCGATCAGGATGCCCAGACCGATGCCAGGGCCGATGGCGGCGAGGCCGTAGCCAACGACGTTCAGGTTGCCGGCAACCTCAGCGAGGGTAACGATATCCATGATTGTTTCCTTTCTGGTTATTGCTTGACAAGAAGCAACACTTAAAAAGCCGGCGGTCAGTCGATCTCCGGATAGCTCATATTGATGTACGCGGTGGTCAGGATGGCGAAGATGTAAGCCTGCAGGCAGGCGACCAGCGCCTCGAACAGGAACATGAACATGCCAGCCGCGAAGGTGATGATGCCGAACGGCATCATCAGCTTGTTCACCACATCAACGAGGAAGAACTGCGTGGCCGAGAGGCACAACGCAAGGATCAGGTGGCCCGAAACCATGTTGGCGAACAGTCGGATCGTCAACGAGAACGGGCGGATAATCAGCAGCTCAAGCAGCTGAATCGGGGACAGCAGAATATAGATCGGGGCCGGAACGCCCTTCGGGAAGATCTCGTCCCTCAGGAAGTGGCCAAGGCCCTTTTCACGGATGCCGGCAATCCAGTACTGGCAGAAGCACCACATGGCGAACACCAGAGGCAGCGTGATGGACGCGCTTGCCGCGATGTTGAAGCCCGGGATGATGCCGCACAGATTGAAGACCAGCAACGTGCAGAACACGGTGGTGATCATCGGCACATAACGCTTGCCACGCAGCTCGCCCATCACCTGATAGACGATGTTGTCGCGGACAAACTCGATCAGCCATTCGACTGCGCCCTGCCAACGGCCAGGGATGAGCTTTGCACGGCTTGCCGTAATTCCGAGAACCAGCAGCATGATGACGGTCGCAAGAATACGAACGAGGATGATGCGGTTGATGGCGAACGGCGTGCCTTGAAAAACAAACGGATCGGGAAGGAAGTCATTGATGCTCGGCATCTCTGGACCATCGGCGATGGTCATGATGCCCTCTCCCAATGCACTAATCATTCACGCCTCCTGCTCTTGTGTCAGCTGTTAGTCTAGCCCAACAGCTGAGTCGAATGTGACGTTCCGGTTACCAAACCAGAACATCCTTCGGGTTCTATGTTAACGCGCCCATAAACGCGTTCGCATACCAGCCCCGAATGGCTGCAAAGGATTATCAGCCCGCGGCTAGACAACATGCCGCACCGGGAGCTTTCCCCTACTACCGTATAGCGAAAACCGGCGTTTCGCACGTTGCGGGGACTATTAGACACAACCACGGCCGTTGTCGATTCGGCCTATTTCACCCCCATTCACACCAAAATAAACATCGTTTGCAACACTGCTTGATAAAACGTTTTACTTAACATATCGCACCATAATATATGACGGCGAAAATGAAACGATGTCGCAGCAGGCAACAAAAACCGCGCAAAAAGCCCACGACACCGCGTAAAAGCGGCAATCGTGGGACAATCGCCAATACTTGTCAGTACTCGCCGATCTTCGTGAAATCAGCCGCGAATGACACCATATCCATCGTGCGAGAATGGCGTGAATGCGTCGACACGCGGAGAACCGGGCTCGTGCCGGATCGAACGGTCGGTGCCGAGGCGCTTCTCCTCGCGCAGCTGCGGTACTTCGCTCAAATCGTATGGCGTGGTCTGATAGACCCAGTTGAGCCAGTTGCGCCACAGCAGGTTGGCGTGGGCGCGCCAGGCGAACAGCGGTTCGAGCTTCGGATCGTCGTGCGGGAAATAGTTTTCGGGGAACGGCACGTTGGTCATGCCCTTCTTCATATCCCTCTCGTATTCCTCGGCGAGCGTGTACTTGCCGTATTCCCAATGGCCGAGCGCGAACACTTCGGAGAAGTCACGCGTGGCGATGAGCCCCGGGCCGGACTTCGGACCCCACGTGAGCACCTGCAGCTCGGGATTATGGGCGATATCACCCTCGTTGACCCCCGCCAGGCGGGAATGCGGTTGCAGGCAGATCTCGTCGAAACCGTTGGTGAGGAAGCAGTATTCGTCCTGCAGATACTGGGGGAACACTCCGAAGAGCTTCTCCGGCAGCAGCTCCTTGCGCACGCCGTACCGATAGTTGAGCGCGCCCATCGCGCCCCAGCACAGGTACATGGTGGAGAAGACGTGGGTGGATGCCCAGTCGAGAATCTGCTTGAACTCGTCCCAGTAGTCGACCTGCTCGAAATCGAGGTGTTCGACGGGCGCTCCCGTCACCACAAGACCGTCGTAATAGTTGTCTTTGAACGCGTCGAGCGTCTCGTAGAACTTCACCAGATGGTCGGCGCTCACGTGCGTGGCCTCGTGGGTGGAGGTCTTCATGAAGTCGACCTCGACCTGCAGCGGGCTCTTGGAGATCAGACGCAGCAGTTGCGTTTCGGTCTCGATCTTCTTCGGCATGAGGTTCAGGATCACCAGCTTGAGCGGACGCACACGCTGGCGCTCCGCTTCGGGCTTTTCAAGCGCGAAGATGCGCTCGGAGTCGAGAATGTCTCTGGCCGGAAGGCCGCTGGGAATCTTGATAGGCATGTTTCCTATTATGGTGCGGACCCGGATATGGCGTATTCGGCGGTTTTCATCGACGGTCCGCAGCGTTATACGAAAAACGGATAACGCGTTATCGGATATGCGATTTCACTAGCAGCGCAATATGCGACACGCCGATTTGACTTATTAGCCAACATCCGTAAAGTAGTTAGAGCTGCCTCAATGAAGGCAAGCCGACGCGGGGTGGAGCAGCTCGGTAGCTCGCTGGGCTCATAACCCAGAGGTCCATGGTTCAAATCCATGCCCCGCTACCAACACCTCCGGTTTCACATCGAAGAAACCGGAGGCTTTTTCTATATCCTCAAGGTTCCACAGAACACGACCCGTCATCTTCTGCGAAATCGCAGACGGATTGAACCCCATTGCCGCCGCCAAGTCCTTTTGCGATACACCACGCATCGCCATCGCAATGCGCATATTCTGAGTCACGATTGCCTGAAGGCCACCGCCCTTGCCTTCATTAGTCTTCTTCTGTGTTTTCGGGCTTAATGTTGCTGTAGTCATGCAAACAATATTAAGCCTAGCTAACTTATATTTCAACTTTCAACATTCCCGATTTGACATCTAAATTAGCTCGGTGTATCTATATGTGCTATGTCTACTTTGAAATTAGATGGGCTAAATTCCGGTCAGATAGTAAAACGTCTGGCTGGGTTCAACGGCGAGTCTTTGAAACAAATCGCTGGCACCATCGGCATATCTCCGTCTGCTTTGTCTCAGAAATGCTCTGGACGAATCAGCTTTAGCGCTGAAGAAATCGCCACACTGGCAGAACATTTCAATGTCGCATCTGACGTGCTCCTTGGGCGAGCTCCGTTGGAGGTGAAATGATGCTGATTCATGACGCTTCGGGTGCTGTCGCCATCGTATCGGCTGAAACGGTGAGGATTGTCGGCGAGGGCTGCATCGTCCTTAACGCCCGCGCCGTGTACATCCATAATCAGGCGTTGACGCCAGAGCAGGCCGCGATTGTCAAGCGTGGTGTCACGGCCACGCTCGACGATCCAGCGGCGTTAGAAGATCTGCATGGGAAGCACGACGTCGCCAGCGTCGATCTGCCACCACGGGACTGCCTTGGGGTTGATGGTGATGGCATGGATGCTCATGTCGGGAAACCTGACGGTCTGGATGAAGCTGGTGCCGGACTTCATACGTTCGGAGAGCTCACTGACCGTGGAGGCCGTCGCACCGGTGATGGTAAGCGGCGTGGTCGTTCCCAAGTAAAGGGCGAAATCGAACGTGTTTTCGTCACTCATTGTTCTTCCTTCCTTCGTTGTTTGAAAGGTTTGGTTTGTGCGATTACATGAATCAAGGAGCAGTGAAATGAGCGTTTTCAATCCGGAATGCACCAGCAATTACTTCCAGGTGCAGGACATCGACCCGTCGGAATGCACCGGCGGCAATCCCTACGGCTTCGCCTGCCGCATCAAGGTGGCCGGACGATCGTTCGATTTCGATGGCTTGGACATGGGCGACCTTCAGACGATGAAGGGCGCGATCAACAAGGCGATGACGCACGCTAGGCGTGCCCGCCGTGAATGGGAAGGAGCCCAGGAATGAGCGTCACAGTCAAACGTGTGGACAGGAAAAGCAGGCAACGTTTTTACGAGCTGATCGTTGAGACGGAAGAAGGCATCACCGTGCGCGTCCCGTTCAACGGCTACGAGCTTGACGATCTTGAGAAACAGATCAACCGATGCTTCAACGAGGATTGACGTGAAACGTTTCATCAAGACCGTTCTTCTGATTCTGCTCAGCCCCTTCGTGTTGTTCATGCTGGGGCTGGTGCTCGCGATCGTCCGTCTGGGTGATTTCCTCACCGACGACGACTGACAAAAACGAACGGCATATGGGGCGTACGGCGTACCCCTGCCACCGCTGAGCCGGATTAGCGACCGGCAACGCCAGGCGCGTGGCTATCGCGCCATTTGCGAGACGAAATTTAGCTCCCGACCCTCTCAGGCCGTCGATTAAGGCGGAATCGGGCGACCATAGACGGCTTCGGCCGTGGCCTGATTGGGGACCATTCCCGGCGGCTTCGGCCGCTCTTGTTATCGACGGCGCGGCTCCGACCGAAACGTTCTGCAAGACCTTTGGAATCTGTTGACGGCCCGGCCGGGGAATCTCGGCCGAGCGTTTTTTCATCAGCAGATTCTAGGTCTTGACCTCTCAAGCGCTCACCAACCGAAAGCTACGAATGAATGGAGATTGAGAAATGAGCAGGGCAACGTTCCCCGACAAGTTGAGGACGCAGATGCGGATGGCTCTCCCGATGATCGATAAGAACATCAGGTGCAAGGCCAACACCTCGCGGCAGTCTTTGATGCAAGCGTCCGGATTGAACGACAACCAGCTACAGGCCGCTCTGAAAATGGCCTACGGAGAGAAGGGCGTGCCGGCTCCCGTTTACCGTTCTCCCGCCGCCGGCAAGATGTACGATTCCGAGTCTCTGCTGTTGACGCTGGCCAAATGGTGCGGGATGTGGTCTTATGTCATCGATTAAGCCGCCATTGCACGAGGTGTTGCACTATCCGGAGGAATCGCGCAGGATGCTCATGCAGGGCTTCGCCGACGCTGTGGACCGCATCGCGGCGAACAACGGGCGCACCGACATCGAATTGTTCCAGGTCTGCCGGGCGCTCGGCGAGCCGAACGTGCCATCGCTGCTCAGCCTCAAAGATGAGGGGCTGCCGGTGTACCGTGTCGGCACCTGGCGCATCGACTGCCGCAGTTTCCGTAAATGGGCAACCGCCTACACGCCATACCGGCCGCAGACGAAACCACAAACCGCATATGAAGGTGAGCCACTGTTTTGAAACCGCAGATTCACATCTCGCTCGGAGTCGAGGACCACGACCGGCCACAGCCCGGCGACGTGGAAATAGGCCAGAACATCATCTGCCCGGACGGGCCGCGCATGGTCTGGTCGGACATCTCGAAGGCCGACTGGCCGATTGTCGCCGCGAAGCTCGAACAGATCGCGCTGCTGCTCAGGGACAAGGCCACGGCATGACCCGCATCAGCATGCTGACCACCACCGAGGCCGCAACCAGACTAAACGTCAGCAAACGCACGCTGATCCGGTGGCGGCAGTCCATCCCGATCATCGGACCGCCGCCAATCCGCATCGGCAACTCGATCATGTACGCCGAACAGGACGTGAACGGCTGGATACTCACCCAACGAGAGAAAGGCAAAGCATGAGAAGACAGACCGTAGATCCACGCATCAGAGCGAAGGTCATCGCCACATACGGCAACCGGTGCTGGCTCGGCATGCCGGGCTGCTCCATCACCGCGACCGAGGACGACCACATCGTACCGTACAGCCACGGAGGCAGGGACACCGTGGCCAACCTGCGCCGCGCATGCAAGCATTGCAACGCGATGCGCCAGGACCGCGTGCTGTCCGGATACGGCGCGACCCTGCACGCGGTCATCGGACCTCCACGCGCAGACTTCGGCATGGCCATGCAGTCCATGCTCCGCCGTGACAGCATCGTGGTCAGCTTCGACAGTCTGCTGCGCGACCTGTGCCCGACGCAATCCAAAGCGACCGACGGGCTGCGCCTCGCCGCCGCGATGGCATGGGACGGCGCGGCCCGCACGCTGGCCAAGAGCTCGGAGCCGTTGGACGTGTGGCTGGTGCGCACGCTGCCACGCTCCCGCCGCCATCCCGACATGCTGGCCGAATGGCTGGCATTGGACTACGATGTGCACGTCATCGAGACACCGGCCGATTCCACGTTCGCTCTCGGACTCCGCCGCGACTCTCCGGCCGCTCGGCCGCGATGGTGACCCGCTTTTTTAAACAGTCGACGCCCAAAAGACCACGCGCCAAGTCTTTTCTCCCCCCAGAACCATGCAAAAAAGCATGAAAACGTTGGAAAACCAAGGAAAACACATCATGAACCAAGGAATATTGGAAGGATTCGAGGAATACGAACACCAGTATGGCATCGCCGGATTGCAGGAAGCCGCGACCATGAATCTCATCAAAAGCTTCGTGGACGGCAAGACGTTGACGCCCGAGGCTACCTACATCTGCAAGTCGATGCTCTCGATAGCCAGGAACATCGACATCCAGAACAGCAAGGGACGCGAGATCAGCCGCAACATGACATCACTGCTCACATGGTTCCAGGAACTCAAGGCGATGTATCCGGAACAGCCGCAGCTCGACCCGACGCTGACCGACTTCATCTCCGACGCGAAGGCCGGACTGTGACCATGCTCATGCGCGGCGGAACGAAACGCGACGAAACGCGGCCGACCGACGGCGCAATCGTCGCACGGACTGCCGAGATGCTCGGCAAGCCGCTGCTGCCATGGCAGCGATACGTGGCCGACGTCGCCGGGGAAATCGACCCTGCCACCGGAACGTACTATTACGACCGTGTGGTACTTTCCACTCCGCGCCAGTGCGGCAAGAGCACGCTGATCGATACCGAGGACACACGCAACGCTCTGCTCGGCCCAGACCGGAAGATCTATTACCTCGCGCAGACCGGCAAGGACGCCGAGAAACATTTCAAGGACTTCGTGCAGCAGCTCTCAAAATCAAGGCTCGCGCCGTTCGCCCTCAAGCCGAGGCTTTCCAACGGCGGGATGGAGCAGCGTTTCCGCAACGGCAGCTTCATCTGCCCGCTGGCCGTGACCAAAGTGGCCGGCCATGGCACGCAGATGGACAAGTTCACCATCGATGAGGCGTTCAGCCTGGACGACGAGACCGGCAAACTGATCCTCGACGGCATGGCACCGACCATGAACACGAGACTGCACTTCACCGGCGTCCAGCCCCAGATCTGGATAACCTCGACCGAAGGCACGGCAGATTCCACGTTCCTCAACGGCCTGCTCGACTCCTTCCGCGCCGGTAACGTGCCGAAACGCACCTGCTGGTTCGATTTCGGCATCCCCGACGACGCCGACCCCGAGGACTTCCAGACGATCCTGAAATGGCATCCCGCCGCCGGCCTGCTCTGGGACATCCGCCAATTGCGCGACTTCCGTGAGCAGTTCGCCGGCAACGAGGCCGGTTGGGCGCGCGCCTTCGGCAACCGGCGAGACAACGGAGTGGCCGAGCGCGTCATCCCCGACCAGCTATGGCAATCGACGTTGGCCACGCCGATCACGCCGGACCGGATCGACGGCCGACCCGTGGTGATAGCCGCGGCCGTCGATGTGGATGCCACGAACACGTCCATCTCGGCCGCGATCCTCGACCATGATGGCACCGTGACCGTGCAACTGCTCGAAGTCCTGGACGGCACCGGCATGGCACCCGCCGAAATCACGAGAATCTGCGACACCTACCACGCTCCCCTGGTCATGGACTGCAAGGGACCAAACGCCGACCTGCACGACCGGCTCGCATCCATGACCGACGAAGCCGGAGACCCACTGATCGAACTGATCGCCATGCAATCATCCGACTACCTCGCGGTCGGCCAGGCATTCGTCAGCGGTCTGCGGAACCGGCTGATTCGCCATGCCGCCGATACCGAGCTCGACGCAAGCGCGGCCAGCTGCGCGAGGACGTGGAGCGGCGACGCATGGCGCGTCACACGGCGTGGCAGCACCGGGCTGACCTCGCCGATCGAATCATGCATGTTGGCGGCGTGGGGAGCGCATCACCTGCCATCTGACGGCACGTTGCAAATCTTCTGACGTGTCACCGTTTGTCACTGAATGTCACCGTTTGTCACTGAATGTCACCGTTTTTTTGTCCATGACGTGCCGCCGCGCATAATCTCGGCGTCATGAATCTTTGGAAACGAATGAGGCTCGCAGGCCGCGTACTCACGCGCGGCGCGGACGGCACGGACATGCCGGACGGCATCAAGCCGCCGAAACGGGGGCCGGCCACCGAACCGTTGCAACTCTCAACCGTGTTCCGTGGCGTGCAGGTGCTTCAGACCGCCATCACCGGCCTGCCGATCGTGGAACAGCGCGGCGGCCGTGACCTGCCGGACGTGAGCCCCATGGTGTTGCAGCCGGACGTGAGCCGTTCACGCCGTGATTTCATCGCCGACATCGTGGCCTCTCTCGTGCTCGACGGCAACGCCTTCACGCGCATCGTGCGCGATTGGAAAGGCGAGATCGTCACCTGCGAGATGCTGCCGCCGCAATACGTGACTGTCACCGACGAAAGCGACGACCCGGCACGCCCCGACCTGCGGTTCTCCTATCTCGGCCATGTCTACACCGCCGATGACGTCGTGCACAGCAAATTCCTCAACGTGCCCGGCCGACTGCGCGGACTCGGCCCCATCTCGGCGGCACGCGAGGAGATCGAGGCCGCGCAGCTCGCCCGCGACTACAAGGCGAAGTTCTTCACGGACGGCTCGAACCTCAAGGGCTATCTGCGCACATCAGAGAACATCACACAGGAAGCCGCGCAGCAGGCAAAGGCATCATGGAAGGCGTCGGGCGAGGCCGGCGACATCAAGGTAGTCGGCAAGAACCTGGAATACGTGCCGCTCTCACTTAAGCCAGCAGACTTGCAGTTTCTTGAGACTCAAAAGTTCGATACCACGCAGATCGCCCGCCTGCTCGGCATCCCGGCAAGCATCATGCTCGCCGCCGTCGATGGCTCGAACCTCACCTACAGCAACATCGAACAGTCGTGGATAGAGTTCGCCGACTACACGCTGGCCGCCTACACCGGCGAGATCGAGGAAATCTTCAACCGTCTGCTGCCGCGCGGCCGGACCGCGAAATTCGACTGGGACAGCTCGCAGCGCGCGAACATGAGCGACCGTTACACGGCCTACAAGACAGCCATCGAGGCCGGTTTCCTCACCGTCGATGACGTGAGGCGCAAGGAAGGGCTGCCGGCGCTCGGAAAGGAAGAAGACCAATGAACATCGAGAAACGCACCATCGCTTGGAAGGGCCTGACGCTCCGCTCGGCCGATGACTCCGGCACCTCGACCGTGGAAGGCGTCGCCGTGCCGTTCGGCGACATCATCGACACATGGGACGGAGCCGAGACCTTCGACCGAGAATGCGAGTTCCAGGGACTCGACGAGGCGAAACTGTGCTTCGAGCACGGCGAGACCATCGGCCGCATCACCAAAGCGGAAAGCACGGACGACGGACTGCACATCACCGCGCGGATCAGCGACACGGCACGCGGCCGCGACGCCATGACCCTGATCCGTGACGGCGTGCTCGACAGCTTCTCGGTCGGTTTCATTCCGATCGAATCGCAGAAGGACCGCGACGGCATCACCCACCGCCGCAAGGTCCGTCTGCTTGAGACCAGCATCGTGAGCTGGCCGGCCTACCAGAACGCGAAAATGACCAAATCAGCGGCACCAGCCGTGGAACAAAGGAAGGAAACCATGGAGAACAACAACGAACTGATGGACCTGATACAGTCCATGCAGGAGGAACAGCGCGGCATCAAGGCCGAGATCAGCAAGATTGGCGCGAAACCGGCGCCGGCTGCCATCGGCGCGGCGTACCGGAGCCACGGCGAATACATGCAGGCCCTCGCGCGAGGCGACGAACAGGCCATGACCGTGATGAAGGAATGCCGCGAACTGATTTCCACCAAGGACACCGGCAACACCGCCACCTGGATCGCCGATGATCTCAAACTGATAGAGGACCGCCGCAAGGTCTCCCAGCTCCTGACACATGACACGCTCCCGGCGACCGGCATGAGCATGGAATACCATGTCGTGACCTCCGACACCACAGCCGTCGGCAAACAGGAGACGGAAGGCTCAGAGCTTTCCTTCGGAAAAGTCGCCTTCGGCACCAAGACAGCCGACATCAACACCTACGGCGGCTACACCACCCTATCCCGCCAGACCATCGAACGGTCAACCACTCCGATGCTCAACACCGCGCTCACCGCATTGCAGAACGCCTACGCGAAGGCCACCGAGAAGGCAGTGCGCGACCACCTGTACGCGGAGATCAAGGATCAGCGCGACGCATCATCTAACGCCAACAAGATCGACGCGCCACAGTTGGCCAACATGACCATCGACGATTGGGTGTCACTCATCATCGACGCGTCCGAACTGGCCGACGACCGCAACGTGTCGCTGACACGCCTCGCGGTCTCCAAGGACGTGCTCAAGGCACTGGTGAAACTCAAGGACACCGGTGACCGGTTCTTCAACCTCAGCGGCGACGGGGCGGACACCATCGGAAGTTTCGACCTGACCGGCGTGGCCGGCACGTTCATGCGCGTCCCTGTCGTGCTGCTGCCGAACGCCGATGCCGGACTGGCCAGCTTCATCGATCCCGCCGCAGTGACCGTGTGGGAGTCCGGCGGCCCCACGCAGCTGACGGACGGGGACGTGACCGGCCTGACAAACTCCTACAGCGTCTACGGATACATGGCCGTGGCCACGACCCATGCCGACGGCCTGATTCCGGTGAAGTTCGCCACGGCATGATGATCGAGGACAACACCCTGCTGCAACGACTCCGCGACGAGGTAGGAGTCCCGGCCGGCGAGGACGACCGGCTCACGGTCAAACTCGCGGCGGCGCGCCGATACGTCGAGCACGCGGTCGGCACCGCCACCGTGGACGACGATCTGCTGGCCGATTGCATCGTCTCCTGCGCGGCCGACCTGTTCAACATGCGTGACGCCCGCCTCGGCGTCATGGACGTGGGCGACTCGACCGTGGAACCATTCAGAATCTCCACCGACCCGCTCCGCTCCGTCTGGCCGAAACTCCGCGCCGCCGGCGTGCTGACCGGGGGAATGGTGATCGCATGAACATCCAAGGACAACGCGCCGCCCTCATGGACACGCTCGCCGACATGCTCGACGGGCTCGTGAGCAGCATCAGCATCGACGCCCAACTGGTACGCCCTGCCGCCGGCAAGGTGGCCGTGTTCGTCGAACCCCCGACCGTTGAATGGCCGTCATGGGGCCCGCCGGAACCGGTCTGGACTTTGGACGTCATCGCTGGCACGCCGGCCACGCAGCCATCCGCAGTCGATGACATCCTCACAGCGCTCGACAGACTCGCCGAACGTGGCCTGAACATCCAGAAGGCCGCGCCCGCAACATGGAACCTCGCAGGAGCCGGCACGCTCGCGGCCTACCAGGTCACGTTGAACGCCCTGGAAACCGAATAAGACAAGGAAAGGAAAACAATCATGACTGGAAAGATCCGCACGCTCGGACCAGGCATCTTCAAAATCACCGACACGGAAAATGGACGCGATTTCAGTGCCGACCTGACCAAGGCGCAGCTGAACCCGTCGAACAGCAGCGACGACCCGACCACCTTTTTGGACGGATCAGAGGAAACGAACACCACGACCACATGGACGTTCGAGGGCACGGTCGGCGACGACTTCAGCGAGGACGGTCTGGCCGTCTGGCTCTTCGACCACAAGGGCGAGACGCTGCCGGCCCAGTTCGTCCCGAACACGAACGGCAAGATCCAGTGGACCTTCAACGTCACCATCGCGCCAATCGCCATCGGCGGCGACGTCAAATCGAAGAACACGAACGATCTGAGCTTCGCCGTCACGAACGTCGCCCACGCACCGTACACGGGCAAGTGATGACCGGCAAGGCACTCATGGTCGTCGGCCAGAAACGCTTCGTGCAGACGATGCGCAAGGCCGGCGCGGACATGGACGGCCTGAAGGAAGTGAACCGCGAGGCCGCGCAGATCGCATTGCCCGCCGTCCGCAACCTCGCCCCACGAGGCAAGACCGGCCGGCTGGCCGGCAGCCTGCGTGTCGGAGCGACGAAACGCGCCGGCGTCATCCGCGCCGGCCGCAAGGCCGTGCCATACGCGGGCCCAATCAATTACGGCTGGCCGAAACGGCACATCCGGCCACGGCTCTTCGTCAACAACGGCGTCGCCTCCACCGAGAGCCAATGGCAAAAGGTCTACAAGGACTTCATAGACAAGACACTGAACCAAGTGAAAGGAAAATGACATGGCAACCACCCGCATCACCTACACGGACGGGACCAGCGAGCTCGTGCCGATCACCATGCGCGCCACCTGCAAGGCCGAGGCGCACGCCATCGAGGCCGGCTGGGGACCCATCACCCAGTCACCCGTCCGTTCCGGAGCATACGCGGCCTACGCGGCCCTGCGCATGGCCGGCCACAATCTGCCCGACTTCGAGCATTGGCTGGACACCGTAGCGTCCTTCGACCTCGCGTCAGCGAAGGAGGAGCCGGGAGAGGGAAACCCTACGGACTAGCCGCGTGGCCCCAAGACTCGCTCGGCCGTCTCTCGTTTCTCCTGGCAAGCCGTTTCGGCGGCACGCCATGGCAGTGGAGGAATGAGGCCGACGAATTGGATTGGGGCACCGGACTGGCCGAACTGCTCAAGGAAGCGGAAGAAACACCGAAGGAGTGAACCATGGCGCACAGCGCGATCATGAGCGTGCGCATCACCGGCAACGCCGATGATGCCGTCAAGGCGTTCGAGAGGACCACCACGAAGGCGGCCGCTTTCGGCAGCGCCATCGGCGGATTGGCCGTCAAGGGCGTGACCGCGCTGTGGGACACCATCAAGGGCTTCGCCGGCGACGTGGTGAACATGTCGGACAGCACCGACAAGTTCATGAACACCATGAGCTTCGCCGGAATCGACACCGCCAACGTCGAAAAGGCAAGCAAGGCGGCGCGCGACTACGCGGACCGCACAGTGTATGACCTGTCAACCATCCAGAACACCACGGCGCAGCTCGCCGCGAACGGCATCAAGGACTACACCGGCCTTACAGAGGCCGCCGGCAACCTGAACGCCGTGGCCGGCGGCAACGCAGACACCTTCGGCTCCGTGGCCATGGTGCTCACCCAGACGGCCGGAGCGGGCAAGCTTACGACGGAGAACTGGAACCAGTTGGCCGACGCCATCCCTGGCGCATCCGGCAAACTCCAGGAAGCGATGCTCAAGAACGGGGCCTTCACCGGCAATTTCAGGGATGCCATGGCCAAGGGCGAAATCACCGCCGACGAATTTAACCAGGTATTGATGGACCTCGGCATGACCGACGTGGCTAAACAGGCCGCGACATCGACCAGCACCATCGAGGGAGCCATGGGAAACCTCGAAGCAGCCGTCACCGGCGGTCTGACCGACGCCTTCAACCTCTTCAAACCGGCCGTCACAGGCGGCATCAACGCGGCCGCGACGGCAGTCACAAACCTCGCGCAGACCGGCACGCAGGGATTGCAGACGTTCTTCGCACAGGTCAAGGACACCGGGGCGTTCACCTCATTGCAGACGGCCGCGCAATCCGTCGGCACCGGACTGCAATCGCTCTGGGACGGAATCATGAACGTCGTGAACGCCATGACCGGAGGACAACCGGCCGGCGTGGCCTTCGGCAACATGCTCAACGCCGTCGCCACGGCAGCGCAGACGGTCGGCGGCTGGCTGAAGACCGCCGGCAACTGGATCAGTCAGAATCTGGATCTTGTGACCCCTCTCGTGGCCGCGGTCGGCGGAGCCGTCGCAGTCGTCACCGCCGTTACCACGGCCATGCAGCTGGCCGCGGCCGCACAGGCGCTGCTCAACGCTGTCATGGGCGCGAACCCCATCATGGTCGTCATCACCCTCATCGCAGCGCTCGTGGCCGGACTCACCTACTTCTTCACCTGCACCAACACCGGCAAGGCCATCTGGTCGAGCTTCACCAATTTCATCGCCGGATGCGTCTCGGGCATCCTCGGATGGTTCAGCGGCCTCGGCAGCTCCATCGGCGGGGCCTTCAACAACGCCGCGAACAGCGCAAAAAACACTTGGAACGGCGTCGTCTCATGGTTCCGTGGCATCCCGGGCACAATCGGCAGCTTCTTCTCCGGAGCCGGCACACTGCTCTACAACGCCGGCGCAAGCATCATCAGCGGATTCCTCAACGGCCTCAAATCGATGTGGAGCAACGTGACCGGCTGGATCAGCGGCATCGGCGACTGGATCAAGGCCCACAAAGGCCCGATCAGCTACGACCGGAGGTTGCTCATCCCAGCCGGCCAGGCCATCATGACCGGCTTCGCACAGGGCCTCAACAACGGTTTCGACAACAACGTCGAAACCGCTATCAGCCGCGCCAACCGCAGACTGGCGGCCATGCCCCTCAACCTCTCCGCCCAGGGCAACACGGCCACGCCAGCCGTGGTCAACACCTGGAACGTGGAGATCAACGGCGAGGTCATCGACAAGGACGGCACCGCCAAGGCCATCAAACGGCTCCTGGCCGACTACGACGCAAGGAGGTCATGAGAGATGCAGCAGTGCTTCATGTTCATCGACACCGGCAACGGCTGGACACCGGTGAACGATTCCACCAAGGATGTAGCGGCCCTGGACTCTTTCACCATCGATTGGGGAAGTGACGGCATCGACGAACAACCCGAGCCGGCCGTCATGTCGTTCACCCTCCGCGACCGCACCGGACGGCTCGCAGGCCAGGCATTGACATTAGCCGGCATGAAAGTGGTCGTGCAGTTCTCCAACCAGCCGCGATGGATGGACCTCAGCCCGACGCTCGGCCGATGGTCAGACCTCCGCATCCCACTCGCAACGCTCCACAAGACCTACTCTCCGGATTCTCCGGATTCTCCGGCCACGACCATTTTCGCTGGCACCGTCTCCACCGGAGGCAGCGTCGAACCCTCCGGCGACGCATGGCTTATCAGCCTCTCCGCGACCTCGCTCATGGCCGTCTGGAAGCGGCTCCAATCACAAGGGCCGACCGACGCAGGCTCGAAATGGGACGGCGCGCACTGGATTGGCACGCCGGCCGACCGCCTGAAGGAGCTGAACCGCCGCGCGGCAGCGCAAGGCGCGCCGGAAGCCCACCTCGACGGATTGCCCCTCCCGTCATCCGTGGCCCCATACACCGCCTCGGAACATCCATCACAACTCGACCTCCTGCACCGCCTAGCCGCAGGGCCAGGACTCCCGCAATGGCATGAGACCTACAGCGGAGCGACATCAAGCCTGCATCCGCTTTGCCTGACCGACCAGATCGCCGTGCACCTCACCACCGACGGCAAGCTCTCCGTCCTCACCAATGGAGAGACACGCAAGGCCCTCGATGCAGGCGACATCATCGCATCGACGTCACTGACCATCACCGAGCCGATCACGCGGGTTGTCATCAATGCGAAACGTGTCAAATCGGACAACGGCAAACTCTCTTTCGACGACGTGGAGATCACGATTGGAGACCAGAACCGGCTCCCGCCGCAATTAACCGTGACCCAAAAAAGCCACACCCTCGATTCCGACATGCTCGCCGTGGACGAATCCGGCGGCGTCTGGAACAGCGGCCCGGTCTCGACGGTCAGCGACACGGACCGGACGAACATCGCCGAATGGCTTGAGACCCACGACCTGCGCATGGTCCCCAAAACCGTGACCTTCGACAGCCGCCGAATCGACCCAGCACGATTCCCGTGGGCTTACGTCGCTTCTCCCTCCGGTGCTTTCCTCATTGCCAAGGCCAAGGCATCCATCCTGGTAGGCTCCGACGGCCGGCCTGCATTCACGGGACCGGTGATGACCATCGGCGGCACGCTCCGATACCGGTGGTCCGCCGGCACACCGACCCTCACCCAGGAAGCGACGATCACCCCGCTCCGTCCATTGCTCGCACGCCAACCGACATGGAGCGACCTCGCCAAATCAACACTCGAATGGCGGCAGATCGACATGCACATCTGCGACCTCTCGATGATCCAAACAATCGACTGACAGAAAGGACCATAATGACCGCAACAACACCAATCTACGGCCTCTCGTATCCGGAAGGCACCGACCTTGTGTCATCCGCGCCGGACTCCTTCAAGGCCATGGCCGACACCTTCGAGACCGCGCTGGATACCGTCGATAGACGCTCCACCCCAGCCGGTGCGACACCTGTGATCGCCACCACGCTCGAATCGCTGAAGGCACAGACGGCCACGGTCGGCCAGACCGGCTTCGTCACCTCGGACGGCGACAACACCGGCCCGTACATCTGGGACGGGACCAGCTGGCATCACGCACACTGGTACACCGCCGATGACAAAGCCAAAACAACGCTTGTCAACAAATCAGGCTGGAAATGCGAATACACGATAAAACATGGATTCGTTTACGTCACGATTAATCTCTCAGACAGTGGCACCAAAGGATGGAGCGAAAGCCAAATGCCAGGCCAGCTCCCCGAGGAAGCACGACCGCCGCTCGCACTGAATTTCGCACCGATGTGCTCCAACAACACCTCAATCGGTGTATTCATCGTCGAACCCACCGGAGTCATCGTCTACTCGCGTCGCGGCGGCGGACAAATCTCCGACAATCGTTATGCAACCATGATGTGGCCGGCCGCATGACGGATCTCGTCATCGCCATCGTCGGCGCTATCGGCGCGGTCGTCGGCGCACTGGTCTCCACCCTCTCGGCCGCCGCGAAGAACAAGATGGAAGCCTACAGGCTCGCACAGAAGATGCAGGCCGACAACCAACGCCTCTGGCAATATAACCGGCAACTCATCGACCACATCTACCGCCGCGCACCACCACCACCGCCGGAACCACCTGAAGACCTGTTCGACTGAAAGGAATATATGGAAGGCATCATATGGAAAGGCTCACCGAACCATTACGACGGACGCCAAGGCAACAAGGTTGACCGCATCACGTTGCATGTCATGGCCGGATATCTCGCCGGCACCGACAGCCTCTTCGCCAAAACAAGCGCACAGGCATCAAGCACATACGGAATCGGAGGAAACGGCGAGATCCACCAATATGTGTCGGAAGCGGACGGCGCATGGGCCGACGGCTCGCAGTCAAGCAACCTCCGGTCAATCAGCATCGAGCACCAGGGAGGCCTCGACTTCATCCCCTGCACCAAGGAATGCGTCGCGGCATCCGCCAGACTCTGCGCCGACATCGCGAAACGGTACGGCCTCGGCCGATTGGAGCGCGGCAAGAACATCTTCCTACACCGCGACATCCCACCGAGCACGCATCCCGCCTGCCCGGACCGGTGTCCAAACGGCCTCGACTGGCAGTCGGTCATCAACCAAGCGAATCAAATCAACGGATACGAAGGAGACGAAATGGCAAACGCCGGAGACGAAGTATGGAACTGGGCATACAAGCCAAACGGGAAAAACGCAACGCCAGGCGGCAACATGTACAACATGCTCACCTATGAATTGCCGTCTCGAATCTGCGCAAGCATCATGACCTACAACTACAGGGGCAGCGCGCCAGGCGGAAACGTGTACAACGCCATCTGCTTCGAGATCCCGAACCGCATCGACAAACTCACCAAGACCATCGAGGCGCAACAGCAGCAGATCACCGCACTCACCGAAAAAATCGCCAAACTGGAAGGAAACTCATGACCGACACCACGGAAAACCGCCTGCCATCGACCGACACCACCGCGCGACTCGGCATGCTGCCGATCGATGGACAGACCTCACAAGGGGCCACCGTCACCGCCACCGATGATGATGTGGCCGAAGACATGCCGGCCACGACACCGAAAATCGACAGCGGGACGGTCTCAAGATTCCTCGTGCTCCTGCTCGCGCTCGTCAACCAGGCATTGACGATGTTCGGCCATCCGGTGCTCAACATCGATGACACGACCATCACGCAGCTCGTAAGCCTCGCATGGACAGCCGGCAGCGCCATCTGGTGCTACTGGAAGGACAACGACGTGACGAAGGCGGCTCGCACCAAGAAAGCACGGCTCTCGGCACGCCACGCGGCCTAAACGTCAAGTCTGACGGCAGCCGTTGCCGCACGTAAACGGCCATCGGGCATGGCCACGTAATGCTCTGTGGTCTCCACAGACTCATGGCCGAGCAGTTCGGCCACGACGAAGAGATCATGCGTCGTCGCATACGTCACCGTGGCGAATCTGTGCCTCAGCGTGTGTGCGCCGTATCCGTCTGGCAGCAGATGGCTGATGTGGTCGCCGACATATGATTCTTCGACGTGGCCTCCGAACCGGCCGGGGAACAGGTAGCCATGCGCGTCCATGATGATGCCGGCCAGATCATCCGGCAACGGCACTATGCGCTGCTTGTCGCCTTTGCCGCGCACGATCAATGACCGGCCGGCGCTGTCGGCCACCACGTCATCGCTGTGGACCCGCGCAATCTCGCCACGCCGCAGTCCGCACTCCGCGCCCAGCCGGATCATGAGTCTTTCCGACGGCGTGGCCATCTCCATCGCCGCAGCGATGTAACGGTCCGGGCATGGTCTGGGATGCGCGTGCGGCTTCTTCACCCTTGGCACGTCCAGACTCGGATCATCCGACCGTCTGCCGCTTTTATGCAGCCATCGGAAGAACGACGATATGGTGTTCCTGTATGCTTTGCGCGTCTCCGGTTTCCATTGTTGTCGCGCAAAGACCTGCACAATCTGCTCCGTGGTCACGTCTTTGGGGCCTGACGGCATGAGTAGCCATGATAGATGGATCATCTTGTATCGTCGGCTTTTGATGGTTTGTGCTGATAGGCCGGCCGCCCTAAGGGTGTCAGTCCACCCTTCGATGCTTTTGCGCCATGGGACCGGTGCGCTGATTTTGTTTCTCATGATCCATCATGGGCATCCTGATCTTCACGCGGCTAAACTGAGCTTGGATAAGCTCAGAAGCCCCATGGATTTGAACCGTGGACCTCTGGTGTCCCCAGAGGTCCACGGTTCAAATCCATGCCCCGCTACCAATCGAAAGGCTAGGAATCATTTGGTTCCTAGCCTTTTTTCGTATTCCAGCATCCGTCTACACACCGTGAATCTGGACAAATTCTGGACAAATCCACCAAGCAGCACCAACATGAATCAACAAAATCACGAGCCATCGCGGATTGCATAGTACCGTCTCCAATCCTCTGGCGAAGCGTCCACAAGAGGCCCTGGACCATCGTTGACTTTGAGGATAGGGTCAATGCGGTAGGAATATTTGTAAGGCTTGCCGTCTTCCGAGAAGGTCTCACGATATCTAGTTTCCAAGTCGGACGGAATTTCAGTTCCATCATTGAGCAAATCAAAATGAAGCTGCCGCATTCCGAGCACCTCTTGCTCGAAGTAGTCGAACTTGTTCACATAAATCTGTTTTGGTGACACACCGTATTCATTGGGCTCGTCAGACAATTCCCAATCTGCCCAATGCTCAGCCATCCGCCGAACATTTTCCACAACATTTCGAAGCCGGTTGATTTCTTCGGCGTCAGCAGCCCCTACCCAATATTTCTGTACGGCCTGACGGAACGAGTCACTCATGTTTACATCATTTTCAGGATCAAGGATGAACGACCGTAGAGTGTTCTCACAATATTCATCTGACACCTCCCCTGACGCGCAACCATTTATCTTGTTCCAATCTGCGAATACGCCACCCCCTCGCTTCCAGATCCATCCCATCTTCTTCATCGCCGATACTGCCGTTGCGAAGTCTGGAGCAATCGGATCATACGTACATTTACCGTCCGCGATTGTCGCCGAACAGATCCAGCCGGTCGGAAGCACTCGCCATTTCTTGTCATGCATGACATCGCGAGCCATCTCCGCAAGTGGTTTATTGACATTTGCCGTCATAAGGGAACCCTGTATTGTTTGCGCATCGCCAACAGCCAGTTCGCTCTCTTCAGACATGTCACGGTTTTCGGACTCGATGTCCCATAAATCTTGTTGCAGCTGGTAAAGCGGTAGATAACGCTTCAATTCCGGCAACGGATGCTCTCGACTGGTGAGAATCCGAAGCACTTCCTCACCGCTGAGTTTTGACCGTCCTGAGAAAAGATTTTTCGTTCGGTTAAGACTAAAACCTAGACTCGCACCCAGCTCTTTTTGACTCAATCCTTTCGACCTAGCCAACGACTTCAAGGCAAGAATCAGATTATCGCAGTCACTTTTCATATTTTCCCAGATCCTTAAAAACGCTGTAATTCCAACGAAAAGCAATCCTCTTCAATACTGTTCAGTGTAAATTTTACACCTCAATAAAAACAAGTTTTTGAATACGCGATTGGATGGAACCATCAACGAAATCCAGAAAGGAGGTGAGCAAACAATATGGCAGACGAACAAACGTCCCGGCTGCACGCGGAAATCGTGCAGGGCATCAGCAAAACCGGCAACCGCTACGAATGCATCGAAGTCCTGATTGACGGAATGCCGATCGGCAGGATCTTCCCCAGCAAGCTTGAGATGGCCATGATCAAACAGACCCTCGGCATCTGACATATAGCGCTGGAGGACGTCCGACAACGTCCTCCAGCCGCATCCACAATCCAAACCCTTAAGTCCAACCAAGGAGGACAAATGGACGCACTTATCACCTTAGTGCATCAGCATCCATCCGCAGTCCTTGCAATCGCCCTCACTATTGCAGTCATCGGATTTGCGGCATACGTAGGATCAACCCTGCGCAATGGCCTAATGACATCCGCCCTATCGACTAAGCCGCTGTCTCTCACAAAAGAGCAGATCAAATGCTGCTCCGTGAAATGGCGCCGGAACCCTTCACGGATCACCTTTACGATTCCGGCCGCTTACACGAGCGACGAGGGAATCAACAAGTGGGCGGACGAAGTAGCTCCGCGATTGGGAATGAGATTCCAGCCCACCGAGGTCCGGATCATTCCACGCAGACTCTTCCGATCAGCGCAATACAAGGTCACCTTCGCGAAACTGAAGGAGCTTCGATAATGCTTCTTAAGAAACAGAATGCCGTTCAACGGTATGAGCTAGGTGCAGAGGTATCGAGGCCAAAGCAAATGGCTTCGATACCCCGCACCGCCCACCTCGCCATCATCGGTGAGTCCAATTCCGGCAAGGGCAGCGTCATTGCGAATATCATCAGGCAAGAGGTGGAGGCTGGCGGGGAAGTCTGGTTCATTGATTTGAAGTCCGGCATGGAGGCCGAAAACTACGCCGCCGTGCTCGATAACAAGGCTTACTCCTTACAAGAAGCAAAAGATCTTCTCTCCGCTTTCAACACGGACGTGGACGCACGAGCCGAACGTTGGCGTGGGCAAGTCCGCACCGTCGATGACCAGCACGAGCGGCACCGCCTGCTCGTCATTGATGAGGCCGCCGATCTCATCCGTTCCGGTTCCGACAAGAAGACTTCGGACGCATGCGTGGAGTCCATCAGATCGGCACTGTCTCGATCTAGAGCATTGAACTGCACCGTGGTCGTGGCCACACAGAACCCACGCGTGAGCACCAGTCTCCCCTATCGCAGTCTGCTGCTTACCACATTAGCGTTGCGTCTGAATTCCAAGAGCGAGGCCGTGATGGCCCTTGGCGAGGACGCCGTGCAGCGAGGTGCCCGTCCATGGCAGATCAGCTTCAGCCGTCCCGGTGACGGCTATTTGTGGGACAGCGAGTCCAATACCGTGCGGTACATCCATGTGCCGTTTATGACGGATCAGGACATTCAGTCACTGCGACGTCCCGGCAATGATGGCGAAGCGGGCGAAGCGGCAGCGAGAGCCCGCACACGCCCAACGGATAAATTGTGGGGGCTACTACGACACCCCCACAAGGGATGAGGGATGAGGGACAACATGACTCATCAACGAAAAACAACCAATGAAAAAGGCCGGTACTGGGCTGGTCTAATCTATCCCGATAGTTGTCCGGACGATTGGGAAAACCGAATGAAGATCAGCGGTCTGGAAATCCTCGTCTCTCCCGTACACGATCAGGACATTGCCGACATCGCCACTGGCGAGTTAAAGAAACCACACCGACATGTGATTGCCATGTGGGCTAACACGACCACGCGCCAGAACGCCGAGCGTTTCTTTGAGCAATTCGGCGGCCCAAAGGTGATCCTGCGATTGGAGAATCCCCGTGGCATGGCTCGATACCTGATCCACATGGATGATCCGGATAAGGCCCCGTATAGTCCCGAAGACGTGCTCGAGTTCAACGGTGCGGACTGGAAAAAGATCGCACTGGTTGAGGGCAATCAGTCCGACGCCATGTCCATTGTCAAACTGGTGGAGGAAGAGCGCATTCACGGGTATTTCGATCTTCTGAAGGCCTGTGAGGCTGACCACCCCGACCTTCTCGAGTTCGCGACTAAACAAGTCACTTTCTGTCGGGAAGTCATTTGGAGCTACTGGAATTCGTATTTCGCATTACCGAAGGAGGACCGTCATGGAAAAGCCTGAACCGGATACTCAGCTCCAGTTCCTCGATGTCGCAGCCCTCCAAGCCATGTTTAGCGTAGGCCGTTCCAAGGCCCGTCTAATGATGGATGCGCTGCCATCAATCCGAGTGGGAAACAAGGACTACATCAGCCAAAAGGCCCTGAACGACTACCTCACCGCCAATGGCGGCATTCCCATCAGCTGGCCCAAGCGCCGCCGATAAAACTTCGGCCCGGTTTTCTTCTTAGGCAAATAGCCAGAAGGAGGCCGGGCCTTTCTGCGCACGACGACGGGACCGGTTATTCTTAACCACATGAGTGAAACCATCGCCGAAATACGCAACAAAGCCGCCACTCTGCTTTCTCCAGAACAGCAGCAGCAATGGGAACAGTTTCTTACTCCCATGCCAGTTGCCGAACAAGCCGCGAGTCTCTTCACTCACTCTGATAAGCCCGTTCACATACTCGATCTTGGTTCCGGCACCGGCATCTTAGGAGCGGTGGCTGCACGTCAAGCAGCCCCCGGCAGCAGCGTCTTAGCCATTGAACAGGACGACAAGCTCGCCTCTGCTTCCGAGCTCTCTCTCGCCCAAGTTTGCGATAGGACAAAGGTCATCAATACATCGGTGTTTAACGTTTTACTCAATGCTGAGTTCGATCGGGTTATCCTTAATCCTCCATACAAAAAGATCCGTCCAATCACCATTCCTACTAGTAGAGGTGAATTGAAAATCACTAACCTCTATGCAGCTTTTTTAGTGATTGCAGTTCAGGCGCTTTCCGAGGACGGGGAATGCGTCGCAATCATTCCCCGTTCGTGGATGAATGGTGCGTACTTTAAAGATTTCCGAAAATGGCTACTCGATGAATGCAGCCTTGATGTAATTGCGGTATACGGTTCACGGCAGGAACACTTTAAGGACATGTCTATTCTTCAGGAAATCATGCTGCTTAAAGTATCCAAGCGTCCCCAAACACGCAGTGTCACTATTTACGGCAATATCACGCCAGTTCGCTCATTGGGGTCACAACCATCAGTGCAGGCTTCCCTAGACTCAATCACCCTTGGAAGAGATCGCATTCTTTGCATACAGCAGCAAGATTCTCGTCTATCCGAATTTAAGTCTTTGGAAGCCCAAGGACTATGGGTATCGACTGGCAAATTGGTGTGGTTCCGGAACCGTGATTTACTGTCGGAGAACAAACCCGCGGACGGATACCCCCTATACTGGGCAGACAATCAAAATGGACTGATGACCCAACATCCTATTGAATGTGACCGAGAGCAATGGGTGACCAGTAACGCAACCGACCGCAACGTCCTGCTTCCGGCTGGCGACTATTGTATTGTCAATCGTTTCTCAGCCAAAGAGCAGCTTCATCGTATTCACGCTTCATATCTCAGCAGCAACGTAGAATTTGCAGCTGACAATAAGTTGAATTACATCCATCAGGGCACATCACGTAAGACAATACCTTTAAACAGTGATGTCGCACGCGGATTAACGCTCTGGCTGTCCACAAGCATCATCGACAACTGGTACCGCCAGATTTCTGGCAGCACCCAAGTCAACGCAACTGATCTACGGCAACTACCCTGTCCATCCACAGAACAGCTTATTCAGCTTTCCGGCCTGTTGCCTACCGATGTCTACACGAACCAAGGCTTGATTGATCAAACGGTTGGAGGTTTATTTTCATGGACAAAAGCCAGCTGATTGCCGACGCCATTGATGCATTGCGCGAGCTTGGAGTTGGTAAAGACCAACAAAACGATCGTAGCGCAATGACATTACTTGCTCTACTTCAGCTCAAACCTGGAGATGACTGGCCGCAGGCTACCAATCCCATGTTGGGAACCCGCGCCATCATGGACTGGATTAGAGATTACTATGGGGTGGATTACAAGCCGAATACCCGTGAAACCATCCGTAGGTTCACTCTTCACCAGTTCGTAATCGCCGAATTAGTGGAGGAGAACGCCGATCAGCCCGATCGCCCGATCAATTCTCCAAAATGGAACTATCGCATAACAAAAGACACATTAAACATGCTACGGCATCGCGGTAGGTCCAATTTCGAATTAATCCTCAAGGAATTCCTCGAACATCATGAGTCCTACCAATCTCTTGCTGAGGAGCGAAAGAATATGCCGAAAACACCTGTGACACTTCCGTCAGGCGCGGCCCTGAATTTGTCTCCGAGTGGGCAGTCTCTTTTAATCAAGGCAATGGTAGAGGAAATGCTGCCTCGCTTTGCTCCCGGATGCCAAGTTGCTTATATCGACGATACCGATCACAAGCATGGTGCCATAGATCCTGCATTGTTAGATGAACTTGGGATCAGCCTTAAGGCTCGAGAGAAGGCACCCGACGTCATCGCTTGGGACGCAAAACGCGGGTGGCTGTTCCTCATGGAGGCTGCAAGTACTCATGGTCCAGTTGATGTGACCAGAAAAAAAGAGCTGCACGAGCTGTTCGCCGAACAGTGGAACAAGATCGTGTTGGTCTCATGTTTCCCTGATCGCAAGACCATGCAAAAATATCTCGCCCTATTGGCGTGGGAAACCGAAGCTTGGTGCGCTGACACACCAGATCACATGATGCACTTCAATGGATCCCGTTTCATGGGACCGTACGGGGAATAGAGCCACAAACGTTAGTCGCGAAGCAGCTCTCCCATAAAGTCAGCTGCCTTGCGGTCGTTTTCACCTACCTCTTCAGCATAGATATTCAACGTCGTGTTCAGGCTCTCATGACCAAGGCGAGCCTGTACCGTTTTAGGGTCCACGCCTCCGGCAACAAGTAGCGTAGCCTGAGCACGACGAAGCGCGTGGAAATTAGGGCCGATGTAAGCGGTCTGTTTCACCCTTTCGACTCCGCGCTTATCAACGTACCGAGTCTCATTGGCATAGTGTGCCAAACCTTCTTTAACATAAAACTTTCGACGCCAACGACTGAAATTGTCAGGGTCCAAGAATCCGCATAATTCGTTGTTGCACACTGGTGAATCATCTCGTTGTTCAACACCTGCGGCACTGAACAGATCATGTTGGCGAGCTTTCCACTGCATCAGAAAATCAACAGTCTGCTTGTCGATGGAAATGGTACGCCGGGATTTAGCAGTTTTAGTATCCTTCAGAATCTTCTCCTTGCCGAGCTGCTTACGTATACGCAGCCGCGCATTGTCGAGATCCACATCTTCCCACACCAGCGCCAATGCTTCGCCACGGCGAAGACCTGTGGCCACGCCCAACCAAACAGCCACAATTCGCCCGTCCTGAGGCTCCTGCCGTATCTTGTGAACGAATGCGAGCGCCTGTTCCTTTGTGATTCGCGTTTCCCTACGCTTCTGTTGGCTCACCTTTGGGCGTCTGATGCCTTCCACCGCATCACATGGGTTGCGGTTAATCAGCTCATCCAAGAAAGCCTTGCGCATGATCTGGGATAATTTCATATGGACCTTATGAATGGCGTCTGGCGAAGCTCCATCTTGCTCCGACATACGTAAATAGGCATTCTCAATCTGCTGCGAGGTAAGGTCGATTACTCTGATCTCTCCAAGATATTTCTTGATTCGGTCAATCTCGTGTTGATCCCGCTCAATAGTAAGTACGGAAACCGTGCCGAGAGCCTTGCGATTGGATTGGAATATATCAGCATATTCCGCTACCGTCACGTTCTTGCCGGAACGCTCATCCTCGAGTTCCTGCTTGTAGGCAACCATCGCCGCTGTGGCCTCGGCTTTGTTTCCATAGACCTTACGCGACTTTGACCAGTGCCAAGACTTATGTTCATTGTCTGGAGCGAGACGGACGCGAATCGAATACTTCCGTCCTCGCTCCAATTCGGTGATTTGTCCGGATGTTTCCCGCTTCGTCATATCGACTACTCCTTCAACAGTTGGTTCTATGCTACCAGATTTGGACAAATCTGGACACAAATAATCTGGACAAAAGTTGGACAAACTCGCCAACCACAATCAACACGGAACAAATAAAACGCCGCTTTTTAAGCCATTGTCGCACTATATAATAGACAATAACAAACTAGAACAATATGAGAAAACGTGGGCTCATAACCCAGAGGTCCATGGTTCAAATCCATGCCCCGCTACCAATTGAAACCGGAAACCTTTTGGTTTCCGGTTTTTTGTTTTCCCCAGGACGTTTCGCTCCTTTTATATAAAGTCCCCATACATATCGAACGCAACCGGCACGCACAACGTATGGTCATGCCGCTGTAGCCTTCATAATCGAACATAATCGCAAACCATGTATTAAAACGCTTTACCAAAAGTATTTGAAGAAAGTACTTGTAGCCGCATCGCCGTAATCGTTACGAAAAAGGGAAATCACAAAAAGAACACAACTACCTCTATAATCGGCTATATGAATGAAGCAACATCATCAAGCGCGACACCGCGCACAAAGGCAACAGCAAAGACAACAGCCAAGGCAGCGGCCACAAAGACAACGAGGACAGCCGCGAAATCAACCGCAAAGACGACAACCAAAAAACCAACCACCAAGCGCACTTCCAAGCCGAAAACCGCAACGAAGCGAACCGTCGGCGAAACTCCAGCACCTATCATCAACCGCACCAGCCCGGAACAGTTCGGCCGCGTAAACGTTCTTGACATCACTCCGTCCGCCGAAAACGGCCTGTACCCGGCTCGCGTGGAGCTTGGCGAGGCATTCAAGGTCACCGCGCAGGTGTTCATCGAAGGCCGCACCAAGGCCGGTGCCACCGCGTCCGTACGCAACACGCGCGGCACCGAGAAGGCCCGCTTCCCCATGACCTGCACCAACCCCGGCCTGGACCGCTGGGAAGCGATGGTCAAGATCGGCGACCACAGCGACCTGAAGCCGTGGGAAGATGGCTATGCCGACGTCAAGAAGCAGCTCGGCGAATGGCACATCGTGGTCGAAGGCTGGGAGGATACGTACGCTTCCTGGCTGCACGACGCGCAAATCAAGGTCGAGGTCGGCGACGATGCGGAGAACGCGCTGGAATCCGGCGCGCAGCTGCTGGAACGTTGGGCTGGCGCACGCGATTCCAAGCTGACCGCCGACGACAAGAAGACGCTGCGCGAAGCGGCGAAGGCCGTTGCCGACAAGTCGCTCGACGCGACCGCGCGTCTTGCCGCAGCGACCACCGACGCAATCGCAAGCCTGCACGAAACCAATCCGCTGCGCGACGGCCTGAGCGCGTCGAATCCGCAGCGCTTCCGCGTGGAGCGTCCGAAGTCGAGCTTCGCCGCATGGTACCAGTTCTTCCCGCGTTCCGAAGGCGCGTATTTCGACGCCGACGGCAAGATCGTGCAGGGCACGCTGAAGACGGCGCTGTCCGGCCTCGACCGCGCGAAGGCCGAAGGCTTCGACATCGTGTACCTGCCGCCGATCTTCCCGATTGGCGTGACCAACCGCAAGGGCCGCAACAACACGCTGATCGCCGGACCGCACGATCCGGGCTCCCCGTTCGGCATCGGCTCCGAGCTGGGCGGCCACGACACCGTCGACCCGCTGCTCGGCACCATGGACGATTTCAAGGCGTTCTGCGCGCACGCGCACAAGCTGGGTATCGAAGTGGCGCTCGACTTCGCGCTGCAGTGCTCGCCTGACCACCCGTGGGTCAAACAGCATCCGAACTGGTTCCGCACCAAGCCGGACGGAACGATCGCATTCGCCGAGAATCCGCCGAAGAAGTACCAGGACATCTACCCGATCGATTTCAACGCCGACATGGAAGGCATCGAAGCGGAAACCGAACGCATCATGGACCTGTGGATCAAGGCCGGCGTGACGATCTTCCGCGTGGACAACCCGCATACCAAGCCGGTGCGTTTCTGGCAGGACGTGATCGCCGCCGTGACGAAGAAGCATCCGGAGACGCTGTTCCTGGCCGAGGCGTTCACCCGTCCGGGCATGATGCGCGCGCTGAGCTATGCCGGCTTCACGCAGTCGCACTGCTACTTCCCGTGGCGCAACACCAAGGAGGAGCTTGAGGAGTATTTGGAGGAGACCAACGGCGACGGTGGTTTCTACCAGCACAACACCTTCTGGCCGTCCACGCCGGACATCATGACCGCCTACCTGCGCGACAACGGTATCGCCGGTCACGCGGTGCGCGCGGTGCTCGCCGCGATGGGCTCTCCGAGCTGGGGCATCTACAACGGCTATGAGCTCATCGAGAACAAGCAGCGTCCGGGATTCGAAGAGCAGATCGACAACGAGAAGTACGAAGTCAAGGTGCGCGATTGGGACGAGGCCGACAAGTACGGCATCTCCGAGCTGCTCACCTCGCTCAACAAAATCCGTTCCGAGCATCCGGCATGCCGCAGCTACCACAACCTGCACGTCCTGCCGAGCGACGATGCGGGCGTGGTGGCGTTCCTGCGCCAGACCCCGGCCGAGCTTACCGGTACCGGCAAGCCGGATACGGTGATCGTGGTGGTGAACCTCGACGGCCACAACACGCACCAGTCCATCGTGCACATCGAACTGCCCGACTTCGGTTTCGCCACCGACAAGCCGCTCAAGGTGCGCGACGAGCTGACCGGACGCGAGTTCGATTGGGGCTGGGACAACTACGTCTCACTGGCACCGTGGGCCGACGTGGCGCACGTGCTGACGGTGGTCGAGGACTGATTTTCGACCCGGACGACTTACGACTGGATCCGATTGATTCGGCCGGATGGCTGGATTGATCGCAGCTGAATCGCAGCATATGAAAAGTGCGGGTGGACATATCCCATGCATTCCACCCGCACTTTTCATATATGCTCACCGTTTATGGCTGCTGAATCTCGCCTACTTGCAACCGATACCGGAGCAAAGCAGCGTATCTGTACGGCGTTCATACGGCCAATCATCCACCGGACCGTCATCCACCGACCGAAGAAATCGGCGCACCGGACAGCCATCTCTTTCTCCCCGCCCCGGCCAAATCCCCCAGCGACTGGAGCAATCCCCCGCCATCCAACCCCTTACACGACCAAATCACCCAGTGGCTGGAAGAATCAGTGCACTCAACACCCCCTCATGCACCCAAAACATCCAGCCGGTGGAAGGATTGACCATCTGATAGACAAAATCACCATCGACGGCATTAGTTAATCATTCACCAGCTTCCGCCCCGCCGAGACGGATTTTCCGGTCGCACATATTCACCAAGGCGGCATCATGTGTCGAAACGACAACACAGGCACCTCTCGCGGCAGCCTGACGCAGAAGCCCAATCACGATTCCCCGATTAGCCTCATCCAACGACGCCGTAGGCTCGTCCACAAAAATGTAAGCGGATCGCCTCCATAGCGCCCGCACCAAAGCAACACGCTGCTTCTCGCCACCCGACAGCACCGCCGCCGAATCATTCAGCCTGCCCGACATACCGGTTTCAGACAGCAATCGCGAAAGCCTCTTAGACAGTCTATTCCGCTTGGGATTGTAACGCTTGTGCTTGAAGGTCAGATTGTAGAATACGGTTTCCTCGTCAATCATTCCGTAATCCTGATAGACGAATGACGCAGCGTTTCTCCAGAACGCTCGACGCTGACGGTCCGTCCACCGCAAGGTGCTTTCGCCATTGACGACGACATCACCCTCCGAAGGTTTCATCAGCAACGACATGATGCCAAGCAATGTCGTCTTGCCACTGCCGGATGGGCCGGTAAGCGCAACCATCATGCCGCCTTCAACCCGGGCGTTGATATGGCGGAAAATGGTATTCCCCTGAATCACGCATGCAACATCATCAAGTTCGATGGTCATGGCAAACTCCTTCATCCATGTAATTCCGTTTCATCGCCCGGCCGGCGTCTAGCAAGCCACCCGTTGCACAACATCAGCAAAGCATCGCCGTGCCGCCAACAGCAACGACACGAACTCGACAACCGCACACACCAAGCACAGCAGCAGCATCAGTAATGAAGCACTCCCAGCTAACAGCTGTAGTTGCCCGGCGTACCACCAAGCAGCCAGCAATGCGGCAAGCAACAACCCCAATTGCGATATGAAGTAAGGCAGCACGATGCGCGCGTAGGAAGCTCCCGATGTATGCCGGATGAACAACATCCTCCGCTTCTCATACATCCAGAGAACCGCGTCCTGTATCATGCAGAAAAACGTCTCGCACAAGATGACGACCACGAAGCAAAGATTCAGATTGCGCTGCTGAATATCAAGACTATACTGGTACATCGCATCATCGGCCACACGGCTCACGGAAGTGATGTATGGCGTCATTGCCGATTCCTTGGCGATTCTACTCACGGATTCGGCGTTGACGAACTGTATATTCGTCGAAGACATAGCCGGATACAGGAAGCTATTCAGATCGAACATCGCACTGGCGTTGTCGGTGAGAATTATCAGCGGATTACGCAATGATGAGAACATTCCGGATTGAGCGTTGTATTCCAAGGATGGAAACGCTTTGTCGCCTTTCCATTCGTATAAGCAATCCTCCATTTTTATTGGGGATTGCTTGTTCATCCATATTCCATCGTAATCTTTCAACGATTTCGCGAGGACATTCGGGATATGGGCCAATGTTGTTTTCTTCAAGCTGTTCTCGGAGATATGCATCAGTTTCAGAAACGACATATTCACGATGACGACATCATCATAAGGTGCTATCTGTCGTAACATTTCGCGTTTCGTAGGAGCGTTTCCGTTACTGCCATAGACCAGCGCTGGAGATACCGAATACGATAGGTACATTTCCCCCGCTGCGTCCTCGGCATCCAGGAACCGTTGGAAAGCCCCGCTTGCTTCCGCACTTGAATCCGCCGGATCAGCAAGGGTCTCTACGGAAACCACTGCCCCCAAATTCTGCCATTGTCTGGCGGAATTCAGCTGTTGCGAAGCAACCATGAACGCGTACGAGGATGTGACACCGGCAACCAAGGCGAGCACCACGCAGACGAATTTCCATGCAATCTGGCCGCATAGCAGTCGTTTGGAGAGCGTATGTCGCGCGGCCAACTGCCGAATCGACGGCATCGTCAGCAACAAGAACACCGCAATCACCACGCCGAACAGCAGCGCAAGCCCCACAGTTACCGATAGATACGCTTTGCAATACACGGCAATGGAATTCACCGCATGAGTCAGCAGAACGACCGCAGACGCGCCTATTCCACTCAGGCAATACCATGGCAGACAGATCTTCGAGAAATCGACGATGTCTTGATAAAGAATACGTCCATTGCCAACGCCATTCAGGATAAGCATCGAATGGAGCCTCTCCCGGTTGCCCGCCCATGACCAACCCGTCGCACATATCGCCACGCAAAGCACGGCAACGCCGAACGCGCCCGACTGGTTATTGGACAGCAACCCGAATACATCGGCATTCGAAACTCGACGTCCGTCGTTGACGATGGAGCCATCATAGGTTTTCACCAGTTTCTCGAATGAGTTTCTTATGTCCGTATCCGAGAACGAATATGCTCCGGAAATACTCGCATCCGCCAAATCGGACAGAGGTGACAATGTGACGGAACGGAATCCTCCATACTGATAGTTCGCCAGATCTCGCTCAGCTTGCGATTCGTCTCCAAAAACGAACAGCTCCGAAACCGCGGAATCCGATGAGGAATCCGCCGCAGAAGTCATCTTCGTTTTGGAAAGCGCACCGAATTCGCCTTTGCGGTACGGCAACGCATCCAGTGCCGCGACAATATCCGTTTTCTGCGCCTTGGACTTCGAAAAATCCACGGAAACAAACGTCGTGGTTCCGATGGGATACACCGTATCCAACGATTCCAATGTAGCGACGATGATATACGAAACAAACAACGGCATAATCAAACCCAATACCGCAAGAATCCTCTTTGCCATGTCTTTGCCTTTATCTTCTGTGCTCCGATGCAGAATCGCCTAAATCCATCACGTTGGATGTTCCGAAATATCCGTTACCTCGAACATTTCGGAACATCCAGCGGAATGCATCCATTGGACTGAGTCAGCCAAATCTCCATACGCCGGTACAGGAATCAGCAAACACGGTAATAGTATTTAATTCCGAACCCGTGGCCCCAGATTTGAGCATAAGACCAATGCCCCGAAGCGGTATCAATGGAACGGCTCTTGGCGGTGCTTGTCACAACAGATGATCCATGGCATCTACTTGCATGCCAATAATTAGACCACATCTTCGCGGGGTTGGATCCATACTGCCATGTACCGCCTTCAGCGGGATATGCTTCAGCCAACGGCGACACCAGAGTTCCCCCGGAGATCTCATATTCATTCCATGCTCCAGTGCATACTACGTTTTCCGGATTATTTGTATTATCCGACGCAAACGCCATGGCAGTTCCACTTGTCAACATGGTTGCTGACAGTACGATAGCGCCAACAGCACTGCATATCTTCTTCAGCATGATTTCCTCCATTCGCCCTCCCCCTCATCAGAGAAGACACTGTTCAACATATGCTCCTATGAACACCAAAATAAAATGGCTGTCAAGAAAAACTTGACCCCGCAGGAGATTAAGGAAAACACACCCCCAGCAAAGCGTATCTTGCCTGTAGAAAAACAATAAAATTCGCCACAGAAGCACGGCAAGGGTATATTCACTAATGTGAGTGCACCTATTACAGTCGCCGTTTTGGATAATGATCCTTGGAGCGCGAGATCCCTCGCCCAATGGATTGAGAACAGTGCACCATCAACCCATGTCATCTGGCAGACGTCCTCCGCCGCGGAAGCGCTTCACCGTTGTTTATACGGGATGCATAAACCCGATGTTCTCATTCTCGACATGGCATTGAACGACGCATCAGGGCCATCTGTATGCATGCAGATACGAAAGAGCACATCCTCCATTGGCATAATCGGCGTCACCGCATATGATCCTGAGCAATATGTCGACGATCTGGCACAGGCCGGCGCACAGGCTCTTGTCGCAAAAGAACGTCTTGCCGCTGATTTGAAAAAACTGCTGCCTGTCGTGGCCAAGGGCGAAAGCTCCAATCCGACGGTGTTCATGACCACTGTGCAAGCGCACGGCAAGCTGGCGCAGCAAACTCAGAATCAAGCTTCGCTTCAGCGACTTAGCGCCCGTGAGCTGCAAGTACTTCGCCGCTATGCACATGATGCCAGTACTGCCGAAATCGCTTCGGAACTAGGAGTCACCGCCAATACCGTATTCACGTATATGCATAGAATCTCACAAAAACTGGGCGTGAAAAATCGTTTGGAGGCCATCAAAGCGTGCAAAAAATACGATCTCTTGTGATGCGCCTGCCGCAATCACTACCACACTTCGACGCTATTCCGCGTCACTCGGGTAATCGCGGCCATCATGATGAAAATACGCGATCCACGTTTGACAAGACGCTTACCGGCATCACATTGACTTGCGGCCTTCTCTACATCGCGAATATTGCACTTCCCAGCTTTGGATTCCAGTGGAACTCTCCTTATATCGGCTTTTCCATCTGCTGCGATATCGGCACGCTGGTATTTTTCCGTCTGTATCCGCAGGCCACTTCAGTAGCCATGCTTCTTCTGTGGACGACAGAACGCTACGTACCGTGGAATCTGCCGTACACCTATGTTTTCGCAGTATTGTCCGCAGCAGCCACTCTGGGGTATCTGCGTTTCCGCCTTGCTTTCGTCACATGCTTGGTCTCCACCCTAATACTGTTCTTCATCAGGGTTTCATCGTTGGAAGACACCGTGCTTATGAGTCTGGTGTTCCTTGTGACTTCTTGTGGCGGATTCGCGCTTCGGCTATATCAAGACCGAAACCGTGCCGTTTCACAGCTCGGCATGCATCGGCGTCAGGAAATGATCGCCGGCAAACTGCATGATGTCGTCTGCAATGATCTGGCGTACGCATTGCGTCAAATCGATACTTTGGAAACGGTACAGGAACACCCTGCGGACACTGGAAACCGCACCGATTCGTTGGTCGACATACGGCAGAGCATCACCGAGGCACTGCGATACACACGCACAGCCATCACGACCTTACAAGCGGCGGACGCCGAATCCCGCGAAACGCGTATCGCCGGCAGTATGGACCTGACCGGCAGCAATGCCGACAAGACGGCAATCGATATCGCGGCATTGCTCAATCAGGGGCAAAAGAAACTCGATCATATCGGCATCAACGGCATCATTGCCGCGCCGAACCTGGGGACCGTGACGATGCCCAGTGCCATGGCCACTCTCGTAGAAGGCTTGATTCGGGAGATATTCGGCAACCTGCTCAAATACGCCGACCCTACAAAAGGGTATGTTCTTACTGCGAGGAGCGACGGCATCACCTTGCATATCGGCGTCAGCGATTCGCCGCGCCCGGATTGCCAACAGAGCATCCTGCCAAACATTTCACCAGTCTCATCGGATGCCCCGTCAACATTACCGACCGAATCGTCGACCGATATGATGAGCGTCTCATCGAATCCACCGCTTCATGGCGGCACAGGCATACGCTCATATCAAACACGACTCGCGGCATTAGGCGGCGAATTATCCACCTCCGCCTCCGATGACCAGTGGACGTTGGAAGCCGCCATACCCTTAATGGACACCGACCACACCGATGGTCATCATTCAGCTGGACGAATGCGAATTCGGTTGGATTGAGCAACCACCTTGCCAACCGACGACGCACTATATACCCGCCCAACGATGGCGGAATATCCGCAGGACGGTCTTACAGCATACCGTGATACCGCAATGACTACAATCGCTCACCTAATCACTCAGGCTTAGTTTCAACGTTTGTAAGATTACGGAGTTTTCTACCATAAGCTTATGGTAATTGCATCATGTCTATCAACCCCGCTCGCGCCTTATTTTTCCGATGAAGGCAAAAGACTTATCAAAACGTCGAAAATGCACTTTCATGATACGGGCTGCTCTGCTATCTCCTGAAATAACAAATCGGCAACAGTTCCTTGCCAGTCCGCACCTAGGTGCGTGACGAACTGACCGGACGCGAGTTCGAGTGGAGCTGGGACAACTACGTCTCACTGGCACCGTGGGCCGACGTGGCGCACGTGCTGACGGTGGTCGAGGACTGAGTGAGTTTGGGTGCTAGGCACTCTGCCTAGCACCCAGCCAGCGCAAAACACATAGATCAAGGGCGGGTTGAAGACGTTTCTCACGTTTTCAACCCGGCTTTGTGCATTCCGTAGGTGGTTTTTTTGATTCCGTAGGTGCTCTCCGGTCAATCCACGCAAACAGAATGGCTGAAATCAAGCCTTTTTGCCGCAGGGATACCAGAGCCAACCACCTACGGAAGAGCAAAACCACCTACGGAATTGTTCTTCCAACGTTCCAAGGCAGGATAGTCAATCACAATCGGCCAAAAAGATGTTGACCAGCGAGCGCATCACGCCTTATCTCCCCAGCACTGAGCACCATTCATATAGGTATCCGGAAAATGGTGCCGATATGGCGCGAAAGCGGGTATTCTAAGTAACGAACTACTGCTGATCATTCGATCAAGGAGAAAACAATGGCAGAAACCTTCAACGTCGTGGTGGAAATTCCGCGCGGTTCCAAGAACAAGTACGAAGTGGACCACGAGACCGGTCGCGTGTTCCTGGACCGCACCCTGTTCACCTCCATGGGCTACCCGGATGACTACGGCTACATCGACGGCACCCTGGGCGAGGACGGCGATCCGCTCGACGCTCTCGTCATGATCCCGAACTCCGTGTTCCCGGGCTGCGTGGTGGAATGCCGCGCCGTCGGCCTGTACCACATGGTCGACGAGGCCGGCGGAGACGACAAGGTGCTGTGCGTGCCGGCCGACGTGCGTTTCGACGACATCAAGGACGTCGACGACGTTTCCGAGTACCACAAGGCTGAAATCAAGCACTTCTTCGAGCAGTACAAGGCTCTGGAGCCGGGCAAGGAAGTCAAGCCGGGCGATTACTGGACCGGTGCCGCTAAGGCCGAGGAGGAAATCGTCGCAGCCCGCAAGCGCCTCGCTGAGGCGTGAAGCTGACAGGCGCGGTGCGCTGTCAGTAGCCGAAGTGAGCAGCTATGCTGCGAAGCCGCATGCGCAGCATGCGGAAGCGAGAAGTGAGTCGAAATAATTCCGACTCGACGATAGACGATAACAAGCCGCTCTTGTTTCAAGGGCGGCTTGTGCGTTATAGTGGTGGCTTGTAATTTACGGCATGCGAACAGTATTCGCTGAATTCAAAGCCCGCGGGACACCATCGATCCGCGTGCGGCAGTTCTGTGTCGGTACTCCTAGGCGTAGGCGGAACGCAATCCGTCGAGGCCCATCCCGTGGGGAGACCGGCGGGATGAACCTTTGTTACCAGCTATGCTCATTCAGATTCTGCTTATTGGCGTGTCCGTGTCCATGGACGCGTTCGCTGTCTCCATTGGCAAAGGCCTGACCGTCAAGAAGCTTCGCGGCGTCGATGCGTTCAAAACCGCCCTGTGGTTCGGCGGATTCCAAGCGCTTTTCCCTCTGCTCGGCTATTTCGCGGCCAGCACGTTCAGCAAATACGTGACCGCCGTGGACCATTGGATCATTTTCGGCCTACTCGCTCTGATCGGCGGCAATATGATGCGCGAAGCCTTCGAAGAAGACGAGGAGAACGCCAAGGAGACCGCGGAATTCGATTGGCGGCACATGTTGCCGCTCGCCGTGGCCTGCAGCATCGACGCCTTCGCCGTCGGCGTGAGCTTCGCATTCATGACGCTCAACATCTGGCTTTCGGCGATCATCATCGGCGTCACCACCGGCCTGTTCTCCGCGGCCGGCCTGTATATCGGCCGCGCGTTCGGCTCGCGGTGGCAGAAGCCCGCGCAGATCGCCGGCGGCATCGTGCTGATTCTTATCGGCGTGAAGGTGCTGTTCGAGCATCTCGGATTCCTCGGTTGACTGCCAATCCAACATAATAAAAGCCCGTAATCATTGCGATTACGGGCTTTGTCATTAGAACAGCCGTTTACAGCACGACGATGGCGAGCGCCGCCAGACCGACTGCGAGACCGGTCAGCATGACCGGCAGCAGTGCGAGGCCGATCCACGGCGAACGCGCATCCGGCTCGGGGTCGGCGTCGCGGTGCCAGAAGTACGAGCACACGGTGAGCGCCACGGCCACCAATACCGTCACGATCGCGGCGACGACCCATGTCGTGGTCACGTTGCTGAACATGTCCACCGTGGCTCCGGAGGCAGCGGACATGGCGGCGGCCCTGGAATGCGTTGTCGGCAGGAGCACCGGCAGGAAGCACCAGCCCGCGCTGGCGATCATGGCGACGCCTTCGACCACGCTGTGCGACAGCGAGCGGATCAGGTGCGTGCGGTTTTCGCGGGCCATCTGCCGGCCGAAGGATACGATGATCAGCACGATCAGCAGTCCGCCCACGCCGGCGATCCACGCTTCCTCCATGGAGAAGCTTTTGCCGCCATCCAGGCCGGCGGGGAAGATCACATTGCCCAGCATCACGGTCGTGGCGCAGATCGCCGACAGCAGGCCTGCGATCGCGGCGATCACATGGCCGGCGACGCCGTCGCGGAACGGACTGAACACCACCAGCAGCACGACCATCGCCAGCGAGGCGATGATCGTGAACGGAACCGCGGCCGGTTTGGCGGCGTCGCCGTACATCATGCCGGGAACCAATGCGAGCGCCACCAGCACCACGTATGCGATGATCTGAATCGCCAGGACCTTGGCAAAAGCGACTTTCCGCGTGGCTTCCTGGGCGGTGGCCTTCTCAGCGGTCATCTCGGACCCCCTTTTCATATTGTGGTCAATACGTATGCAATATGAATAAATGTAGCCGTATGTGTCCACATACTTCAGTTACAATCGATGAAACGCCGATAATACATTTTGCGTGTACAATCGCGGCATCAGTTTAGAACAAAAGGGAGCTGACGTGACGGATCTTACGCTTATGACGTTCGCTAGCGATCCAGCTACCGTTCTCCCCTCGTTGGCGCTGCTTTCCCACCGCGTGCGCGTGTTGCCGATGGATGCGGCCAGCCTGGTGAAGATGCCGGAGAACACCGTTCTGTTTCTTGATGCGCGTGACGACCTGGCCACCGCCAAAACGCTGTGCCGTCTGATTCACGCGTCGGGACTGTCCACGCCGATCGTGCTCATTCTCACCGAGGGCGGCTTCACCGTGGTCAATTCGCAGTGGGGCATTGCCGATGTGGTGGTGGCTACGGCGTCCCCCGCCGAGGTGGAGGGGCGTTTGCGCCTGGTTTCCGAACGTGGCAACGCGCCGGTCAACGCGGCGTCCGGTTCGGGCGAGCAGGGCGTGCAGAACGAGGATGGTCTGATCCGTTCCGGCGATTTGGTGGTGGATACGAATGGCTATACGGCCAGTCTGCACGGCCATCCGATCGACTTGGCGTACAAGGAGTTCGAGCTGCTCAAGTATCTGGTGCAGCATCCGGGCCGCGTGTTCACGCGCGCGCAGCTGCTGCAGGAGGTGTGGGGCTACGACTATTACGGCGGCACCCGCACTGTGGACGTGCATATCCGTCGTCTGCGCGCCAAGCTGGGCGGCGAGTACGAGCATCTCATCGGCACCGTGCGCAACGTCGGCTATCGTTTCGATCCGCCGGAAGAGGATGAGCATGAGGCCGCGGCCAAGGATGCGGCTCACGGCGAGTCCGGCGAAAGCTGACTTTTTCTTGCGATCATTCCGTTGATGTTCGACGGGTTTCGTTTGTTTTCGTTGGCCTTTCGCTGATTTCCTGTCGTTTTTTGCTGATTTTCTGTCGTTTTTTCGATGGATTTTCGCTGTTTTTGCCGATTGCGACGTTTCCGCAGGTTTCCCGCGTTCGTCCGCATGCGAGGGGTAGGCTGGGAGGCATGCCTCGGGAATCGAAGAAGGCGCGGATCGCGCGCATGCATCAGGAATACGAGCAGTTGTGCGTGGAGATTCCCGATCCGAAATGCGCGTTGAACTTCAATTCTCCTTTCGAACTGCTGGTGGCTACGGTGTTGAGCGCGCAGACCACCGACAAGCGCGTGAACATGGTCACGCCGGAACTGTTCGGCGAATATCCCGGTCCGGCGGAGCTTGCCGCCGCGAATCCCGAGCACGTCGAGGACATCATCCGCACCATCGGCTTCTTCCGTACGAAAGCGCGCAATATCATCGGGCTGTCGCATGAGTTGTGCGTGCGATTCGGGGGCGAGGTGCCGGCCGATATGGCTTCGCTGGTCAGCCTGCCGGGCGTGGGCCGCAAAACCGCGAACGTGGTGTTGGGCAACGCGTTCGGCGTGCCCGGTTTTCCTGTGGACACGCATGTGATTCGTGTGACTGGGCGATTGCGGTGGCGGTCCGACTGGGCGAGCCCCTCCCCTGACCCGGTGGCCATCGAACGTGAGGTCACCGCCTGCTTCCCTCCCGAAGAATGGACCGATCTGTCTCACCGTTTGATATTGCATGGCCGTGCCATCTGCCATGCGCGAAAACCGGATTGCGCCGACTGCCCCCTCAACGACACGTGTCCGGGCGCGTTCGCCGCGTGATTCCGACGCATGCCAGCCGCCGCGCCGGCACTCCGTCGAATCGCACCCGACCATCGGGCGTGTAGCACGCGTCAACTAGACTCGGGTGCATGGATGAAAACGGGCGGAAACGTAATCTGAAAGCCGAGGCGACGCGCTGGCTGATCTTCTTCGGCGTCGCGATCGTGCTCAGTGTGCTGCTGTGGCTGGGACTGTCGCTGACAGGCCGCAAGAATCCCATCACATCCTTCGGCACGCTCGTCTCCGACTCGTCGGTGACCGTCGGCATCGAAGGCAATGCGCCGAAATCGCTTGACATCCGCACCGAACAAGGCACCGCCGTGGAGCAAGCGCTGCTCGGCAACGTATACGAAACGCTGGTGTCACGTAGCGAAACCAACAAGCTGCAGCCGGGAATCGCCAGCTCCTGGCAGGCTTCCGACGACGGTCTCACGTACACGTTCACGTTGAACGGCGGCATGACGTTCGCCAATGGGCACAAACTCGACTCGTCCGACGTGGTCTGGTCGCTGCAGAACGCCGTCAACAACCATTACGTGGGAGCCGACCAGCTTGGTGATCTGAAGGAAATCACCAATCCCAATGCGAATACGGTGGTCATCACGCTCGCCAAGCCGAATCCGCGGCTGTTGCGCGCGCTGGCCGGCCGTGCAGGCGTCGTGTACGACGCGGAAAGCAAAACCAACTATGCGAAATCGGCGGTCGGATCGGGACCATTCACCGTGTCAACCGCGGACCAATCGCAAATCGTGCTGCAACGCAACGACTCGTATTGGGGCAAAAAAGCCGCATCATCGCAAGTGACGCTCTACTACTACGCCAACGAGGAATCCATGGCCGATGCCATGAAAGCCGGCAAAATCAGCATGACGCTGCCGCTGAGCGCTTCAACCGCCTCGGAACTGGGCAAAACCAACGGTATTACCGCGGACAGCGGCATCAGCTTCGACAAGGTGATGCTCGCGTTCAACAACGACAACAACAGCCCCTTCTCCGACGAGCAGATCCGCAAGATGACGCGATACGCCATCGATGCGAAGACCATCGCCAAGAACGCGCCCGACGCGTACGCGCCGCTAGGAGGGCCGATCAGCCCGCTGGAAGACGGGTATGAGGACCTGAGCGGACTGTACCCCTACAACCTCGAACAGGGGCAACGGATGCGCACGTATTTCGGAGTGAACTACATCGCGCCAATCGACATTCTGGTGCCGAAGGAATACGAAAGCATCGGCAACGACGTGAAAACCGCCATCGAAAACCTCAATATCAACACCAATCTGGAAGTGCTCGATTCCGCCGCGGACGTGACGGAACGCATGAACGCCGGCACCTATAACATCGCGCTGACCACCATGAGCGACGAAGGTGACGCAAGCGTCTTCGACAACGGCCAGTCCGTGTTCCATTTCGAGAACGGCGACGCGCAGCAGGCTTACGCCAATGCCATGGCCGCGACCAACGACAACGATTATCAGGCCCGCATGCGCGATTACGCGCGCGCCGTCAGCGAGAACGCGGCCAGCGACTGGCTGTACACACGCAAGAACTTCCTTGCCGTTTCCGATGGGCTGCGGGGGTATCCGAAGAATCTGACCGACCGTCTGCTGCCGTTGAACAGATTGACGCTGCACTGATTTTTCCACGGTTTTTTATGTGGATTTTCCGCGATTTGCCTGCGATTCCGGCATTCGGTTCGATAGGCGCTGATACGACGGCAGTTGTCACATTCGCTTTCTAGACTAGCGACTATGACTGAAAGCCAAGATAACACCATCAACGCGAACCTCACGCCGCTGCCCGACAAGGTCGGCGTGGACGGTCTCGAAGACAAGTGGCGCGGAGTCTGGGACGAGAGCGGAGTCTACAAGTTCCAGGGCACCCGCGACCGTAAGGCCGTTTATTCCATCGATACCCCGCCGCCCACCGTTTCGGGCCACCTGCACGTCGGCCACGTGTTCTCCTACACGCACACCGATGTGATCGCGCGTTTCAAGCGCATGAACGGCTACGACGTGTTCTACCCGATGGGCTGGGACGACAACGGCCTGCCGACCGAACGCCGTGTGCAGAACTATTACGGCGTGCGCGTGGATACGTCCCTGAAGTACGATCCGAATTTCGTGCCGCCGTTCGAGGGTACGGACGGCAAGAAGATCGACGCCAAGGACCAGGTGCCGATCTCCCGTAAGAACTTCATCGAGCTGTGCGAGAAGCTCACCGCCCAGGACGAGAAGCAGTTCGAGGCGCTGTGGCGCTCCCTCGGCCTGTCCATCGACTGGTCGCAGACCTACCACACCATCGGCGAGCATCCGCAGCGCGTGGCCCAGAAGGCGTTCCTGCGCAACCTGGCCCGTGGCGAAGCGTATCAGAAGGACGCTCCGGGTCTGTGGGACGTGACGTTCCAGACCGCAGTGGCCCAGGCCGAACTGGAATCGCGCGAATATCCGGGCTTCTACCACAAGGTGGCGTTCCGTTTCGAAGACGGCACCCCGATCTACATCGAAACCACCCGTCCGGAACTGCTGGCCGCCTGCGGCGCGCTGATCGCGCACCCGGACGACGAGCGTTACAAGCAGTATTTCGGCCAGTACGTCTACTCCCCGCTGTTCCACGTGAAGGTGCCGATTCTGGCGCATAAGGCGGCGGAAATGGACAAGGGCGCCGGCATCGCCATGTGCTGTACGTTCGGCGACGTCACCGACGTCGAATGGTGGCGCGATCTGAACCTGCCGCTGCGTTCCATCATCCAGCGCAACGGCCGCATCGTCATGGACACCCCGGATTGGATCGAATCCGAGGAAGGCAAGCGTATCTTCCAGGAGACCGCGGGCAAGACCACGTTCTCCGCACGTAAGGTCATCGTCGACGAGCTGCGCGCTGCCGGCGATCTGGACGGCGAGCCGACCCCGACCAAGCGTATGACGAACTTCTACGAGAAGGGCGACAAGCCGCTCGAAATCGTCACCTCCCGCCAGTGGTACCTGAAGAACGGCGGCACCGACGAGAAGCTGAACGCCGAGCTCATCGCACGCGGCAAGGAACTGAACTTCCACCCGGACTTCATGCGCGTGCGTTACGAGAATTGGGTGCACGGCCTCAACGGCGATTGGCTGATCTCCCGTCAGCGCTTCTTCGGCGTTCCGTTCCCGCTGTGGTACCCGGTGAAGGAGGATGGCACCGCCGATTACGACCATCCGATCACCCCGAGCGAGGACCGTCTGCCGATCGACCCGACCGACGATGTGCCGGAAGGCTACACCGAGGATCAGCGTGACGTGCCGGGTGGCTTCACCGCCGAGCCGGACATCATGGACACCTGGGCGACTTCGTCGCTCACCCCGCAGATCGTGACCCGTTGGGAGGAGCCGGGCGAAGAGAACCAGGCCATTTTCAACGCCACGTTCCCGATGGATCTGCGTCCGCAGGGTCAGGACATCATTCGTACCTGGCTGTTCTCCACCATGGATCGCGCGCATCTCGAGAACAAGTGCCTGCCGTGGGCCAACACCACGCTGTCTGGCTGGATCCTCGATCCGGACCACAAGAAGATGTCGAAGTCCAAGGGCAACGTGGTCGTGCCGGACAAGCCGATCAAGCAGTTCGGCGCCGACGCGGTGCGTTACTGGGCCGCCGCCGCCCGTCTGGGCCTGGATGCCACGTACGACGAGGGCCAGATGAAGATCGGCCGTCGTCTTGCCATCAAGCTGCTCAACGCCACCAAGTTCGCGCTGGCCATCGGACGTGAGGACGAGAACCATCACGTGGGCGCTCCGGCAGTCGCCGCATGGAACCCGGCCGACGTGACCGAGCCGATCGACCGTTCCGCGATGTCCAAGATGGCCGCCGTGGTCCGCGAAGCCACCGACGATCTCAACAACTACGAGCATTCCAAGGCTCTGGAAGTCATCGAGAACTACTTCTGGCAGTTCTGCGACGACTACATCGAGCTGGTCAAGAACCGCGCCTACGGCACCGCCGATTCCACCGGCAACGTGCCGAGCGAGGCCGCGGTGAAGTCCGCACGCACCACGCTGGGCCTGGGTCTTGATGCGTTCGCGCGCCTGCTGGCCCCGTACCTGCCGTATGCCACCGAAGAGGTGTGGAGCTGGATGCATGAGGGCGAAGGCTCCGTGCACCGCGCAGCATGGCCTGCGGCCGACGTGTACGCGGCCGCCGCCGGCGACGCATCCGCCGATCTGCTTGCTCATGCCGGTGAGGCTCTGGCCGCGCTGCGTGGCATCAAGTCGAAGGCCAAGGTTTCGATGAAGACCCCGATCTTGTCTGTGACGCTTGCCGTTGCCGACGATGTGCGCGAGTCCATCGAGGCCGCGCTGGGCGATATCGCCGAAGCTGGTCGCGTGACCGGACCGATCGCCTTCACCGCACCGGCTGCCGCCGAGGGTGAGAACGAGGCCGCCGATGTGACGGTCGCCGAAAGCGAGCTAGGCGAACCGCCGGCCAAGAAACCGAAGAAGTGAGTCTCTGAGGTGAGCCGCCAGCGGCTTTTGTAGCGCAGCCGCTCACTTCACCCACATACGAGGGGCCTTTCCTTTGCATGAAGGAGAGGCCCCTCGTATATCCCGTCACTGTCTGCAACTAACCGTGCCCCCTTTTGCTCATATTCAGTCAAAATCGCGGGAAAAATGCTTTCGTGAGCGAAAAGGGGTATAAATCGCAGGCAAAACGGTCGAAATCATATCCCCTTTTGCTCACGTCCGTGCAGAATCGCCCTAAATCGCAAGACGTGCGCGCATAAAACCGTCCTTATCCCGTTCTCGGCTGTTCTCAGCGTACATTCCTGCCCCTGCGCACAAACCCGTACGCGAAAAAAATGGTTTTTATGGGCGTAATCTCAACGAATGCACAAGCGGAGGCGGAAATCGCAATCAAAACCCCGAAACGTACCACGTAAGCGACGGAGCACTATCGGATTTAGTGCATCGCACCAACCGCGTGCTCTACAGCACCGGAACGGACAGGAGGTACTGCGGGCCAGCGGACGAATTTCCGGAACCGTTCCCACCCAATCCGGCCTGCAGCGCATCGTCGAAAACTTCCGCAGCGGCGGCCAATTCGACCGTCTCGTCAATCAAATCGCCATTATCCGGCGTGAAACCGGTTTTCGCCAAGCCATAGCCGGTAATTGGTAGCGAGCTGGCGGACGAATCCGCCGAACCGTCGGACGAATCGCCACCGCTGTTCTTCGAAGAGCCGTCCACTCCCCCGACTTTCGCCACATTCTTCGACGTGGTGTCCGCTGCGGCGCCGAACGACGGGCGTAGTCCGCCCGCGTAGCTCATCACATCATCCATGCTGATGGCGTTCTTGTCATCGACCAAGCTGGTCGAATCGGCGGTGTTGTTCTTCGCCTGCGCGCGTTCGGCCTTGCGTTGCGCACGGGACCGCCGTTTCTCGGCTTTCGCGCACAACGATTGGCTGGCGGAGGCGGAACGCAACGTGTCCAGCACAGAAGCGTCATCGGCAGCGCCCGATTCGGACGTGTCGTCATCCGAATCCAGCTGGTCGGCGAATCGCAGCACGATCTGGTGGAATGCGCTGGCCTGTCCGGTGTGCTCGCTGGCGTCCGCCAACGCGGTCATCGCCGCGGACACCTTGTCGGACGCGGTTTTGAGCTTCTCATTGTCTTTGATGCCGGCACGCACGTCGGCGATCGCCTGGGTTTCGTAGCTGCCAGCCGTGCCTGCGGTGGCGCCCAGTTCCTTAAGCCGAGCCGTGTATGCGTCGGTGAAATCCATCGAATACGGGATCATGGCCGCGGACAGCTGCGATTGGCCGGCACTGTAGTCTTTGGAGCCGCGCTGTTGTTCCTCGCCGGCGCGCTTGGTGAGCTCGTTCACCAAGCCGGATGTGCCACGCTGTTCGATGGTGCGAATCACCTCGTCGACGGCGTCGGCCGCGCCGATATGCCGGTATGCGGCGCTCACGTCGTTGACGGCGTTGGCCAGGTCTGCCACGGATTTAGCTACGGAGGTATCGCCGTTCAGTTCGGACGCGGTGCCGAGAATGGCGGGAAGCTGTGTGGCGTTGCCGATCGAACCGGACAGATGCGTGGTGTATGAGCCCACGTACGCGTCGATGTAGCCGTCGAACGCCTGATCGTGCGCTTTGGAACGTACGGCGATGGTCTGTTTGGCAAGCGCTTTCTCGTTGTCTCTGAGCTGTTCCAGTTGGGCGATGAGCTTGCGGTTGCGTTGCGAGCCGACGTTGGTCAGACCGTCCACCAAGGTGGTTGCGCGCTTGGTCAGGTCAGGCAGTGATTGCTGAACGTTGCCTTCCACCGCGGCGATGGACAGTGAGCTCATGGTGAAGTGCTTCGCCGTCACGTAGGCGTTGAAGGTCAGGTCCTCGCCCGGTTTGCCGACCGCAGCCACCAGGGTCGAGGTGTTGTCGGATGAGACGAGCACGCCGTCATCGGCGGTCACGTCACTGCCGACGCGTCCGGGAATGGTGAAGGCGACGATTGGCGTCAGATTGGCGGTCACGTCGGGTTTCGTGGCATGCAGGGCGATGCGTATGCCGATCATGCCGGAAGCGCCGGAAACGTCGGAAACGCTTACGTCGGGCCCGTTGAGGGTGAAGGAGGCGGATATTTTCCACGGCAATGCGACAACGCCTTTGGGAACGCGTTTCGACGTGGAGGGTCCGCTGTTGGTCAGGAAAAGGCGGCCTGGTTTGTCGATGGAGGTGTAGGCGCTCATCACGTCATCATGCGATGCATCGGCCGCGTACTGCCCATTCTGTTGCAAGGCCGATATCGCGTCGTTCACGCCGACTGACGCGACGGGAGCGGCGGTGATGACGGCGACCGCGATCGCCGCGGCAAGCGGGCGTCGGGCACCGGATGGACGGTTCGCGGTGGCGTGGCGCATGCCGGACCTCTCAATCGCAATCGAAACAACTTTCCAAGGCATTTAATGTAGTGCCCGGCATGCCCGTCGGCAATGGACGTTCGCGCGGGGCGCGCGGAAAACGGACGGCTCAGGCGAAAACGTCGAGTACGCCCGGGTCTCCCTCGTTTTCGGCGATGCGCTTGTGGCGGCGCTTGGCCTCGGTCACCACGAATTCGCGGTACATTTCGGCGATTTCCGAATCCAGTCCGGCTTCGTCGGCAATGCGATGCAGACGCTCGATCTGGGCATGTTCACGCTGGTAATCGGCCGGCGCGAAGCCCGCACGCGCCTTGAGCACACCCACCTGCGACGTGTATTTGAACCGTTCCGCCAGCAGCGAGACGATGGCGGTGTCGACGTTGTCTATCGATTGGCGCAGCGAGGCGATTTTAGCCACCACATCGGCCACTTCGGGGTTGTTCTGCGCGGTGCGTGCGTCGATGATGGTTTCGGATTCGGTTTCTTCTTCTGGCCGGAGCCAGTCATGTTCGCTGTCGCTCATGGGTATAAGCCTACCGCGCACCCTACCGCGGCATCTGCCGAACAGCGGTCACTTCGCGAAGTAACGCTGCAGCACGATGGTGGTTTCGGTGCTGACCGACACCGTGCGATGGATGAGGTTCAACAGCTCTTCGAGCTTGCTGGGCGATTCGACGCGAACGGTGAGCATGAAGCTGGGCGAACCGGCGACGGAATCGCAGGACATGATGCCGTCGATGTTTTTGAGCTTGTCTGGAATCTCGGCTTCCTGGGAGTAATCGATGGGCGTGACCGCGATGTAGGCGTTCACCGCAAGGCCGCGGCGCTCGTCGTCGATAACCGCCTTGTAGCCGCGGATCACGCCGCGACGCTCAAGCTTCTGCACGCGCGACTGCACGGCGGACACGGACAGGCCTGTCGCCTCGGAAAGGTGGGACAGCGTGGCTCGGCCATCCTTTTCAAGCATGTCGAGGATTACGCCATCGGTCGCGTCGAGCTGGCTCGCAACCGTACGTGCGTCTACCGGACCATTGTCACTGTTGGTCATTCATACCCCTTTTCCAACAATCCACTGCACCGGCCGCAATCGACCGTCCCCACTGCAGTTCCATGTTCTTTTTCTTCCTTACCATACCCACTACCGCGCACATACCGTCGCGGAATCGCCGCAGTTTATCCGGACGGCGCAACGCTGTCATGAAATATCTTTGTTTTATTTAGCTCATACCCCCATATCGACCATATATATTTTTCCCATTTATCTTTTCTCGTCGTATTTTTACCTATTTTTTAATTGACAACGTTGTCCAAGAAGTGGTCAATTTCACGAAATTCGTCGAAACGTACGCATAGGAAAGGGGCTACACGGCGATTGCCATGCAGCCCCTCAAACCTTCAGATTCGCTTGCAGCCGACGACTCAGTTGCCGTTGGTGGCGTTGCCGCTCTGCTGGATGAGCGACGCCATGAAATCGCGGTTGGTCGCTGTCTTCTTCAGGCGTGGCACGAGCGTCTGGTAGGCCTGTTCCGGCTCGAGGCCGCCCAGCAGGCGACGCAGACGGTAGATGATCGGCAGTTCCTGAGGATCGGTGATGAGCTCCTCGCGGCGGGTGCCGGAGGCGTTCACGTCGATGGCCGGGAACAGGCGCTTGTCGGCGAGCTCACGGCTCAGGCGCAATTCCATGTTGCCGGTGCCCTTGAATTCCTCGAAGATCACCTCGTCCATCTTGGAACCGGTTTCCACCAGCGCGGAGGAGATGATGGTCAGGGAGCCGCCGTTTTCGATGTTGCGGGCGGCGCCGAAGAACTTCTTCGGCGGGTACAGCGCCTGCGCGTCCACACCACCGGACAGGATGCGGCCGGAGGCCGGCGCGGCGATGTTGTAGGCACGGGCCAGACGGGTCATGGAGTCGAGCAGCACCACCACGTCCTGGCCGAGCTCCACGAGACGCTTGGCGCGTTCGATGGCCAGTTCGGCGACGGTGGTGTGGTCGGAGGCCGGACGGTCGAAGGTGGAGGAGATGACCTCGCCCTGCACCGTGCGTTCCATGTCGGTGACTTCCTCCGGACGTTCGTCCACGAGGACGACCATCAGGTGGACTTCCGGATTGTTGGTGGCAATCGCGTTGGCGATGTTCTGCAGGGTGATGGTCTTGCCGGCCTTCGGCGGGGACACGATCAGGCCACGCTGGCCCTTGCCGATCGGCGCCACGATGTCGATGAGGCGGCCGGTGAGCTTGTTCGGCGTGGTCTCCTGCTTCAGGCGTTCCTGCGGATACAGCGGGGTGAGCTTGCTGAACTGCGGACGATGCTGCGCTTCCTCGACGCTCATGCCGTTGATGGAGTCGATGGACTGCAGCGGCACGAACTTCTGACGCTGGTTGCGACGTTCGCCTTCACGCGGGGCGCGGATGGAGCCGTGCACGGCGTCGCCCTTGCGCAGGCCGTACTTCTTGACCTGGCCCATGGAGACATACACGTCGTTCGGTCCCGGCAGGTAGCCGGACGTACGCACGAACGCGTAGGAGTCGAGCACGTCGACGATGCCGGCGACCGGCACGAGGTCTTCCTTCGGCTCGTCGCGATGCTGGTCGCGGTCGGCGCGATCCATACGATCGTTGCGCTGGTCGCGGTCGGCGTTGCGGTCCATGCGGTCGGCGCGATCGTTACGGTCGTTGCGATCATTGCGATCGCCCCTGCCGCGACGCTCGTCACGCTCGTCGTAATCGCGGTCACGGCCACGCATACGGCGGCCACGGCGATCGTTGCGTCCACGGCTGTGACGGTATTCGTTGTCTTCGGTCTCGTCGCGACGCTTATCATCGTCGGCGTCTTCCTGCGACGGCAGCGTGGCGAGGATGTCATCAAGGTCGCGCACGACGTCTTCGCTCTTCGGCCCGTCCGCCACGCGACGGCGGCGACGCGGCTCGAAATCGTCCCTACGGTCGTCATCACGACGGCGACGGCGGTCATCCTGCTTCGGAGCGGCATCGTCAAGGCCCAGTTCGGCGAGCAGGTCGGCGCCGGCTTCGGCGTCACGATGGCGACGACGCTTCGGCGCTTCATCGTTCGGCTTCAACGCGTCCACCGCTGCCACGGCATCCGCGACTTCGGAGGATTCCGCGGACTTGGCCTGCTTGGCACGGACGGGGCGTTCCTCCTGCTTGGCTTCATCGGCCTTCTTGTCCTTTGCCGATTTGACCTCAGCGTCTGCGGCGGGAGCGGACTTTGGCGCGCGCACGGTGACGCCGGCCGGAGCCTGGCCGCCGGAACGGGCGGCTTGAAGTGTTGCGATCAGTTCGGTCTTGCGCATGGTGGAGACACCACGAAGTCCCATCTGCTTGGCGAGCTCCTTGAGCTCGGGCAGTTTCATATCATCGAGATTAGGGCTTGTTGCCACTGGTAGTTGCCTTTCCTTGGCTTCCACAGGCATGCGCCCGCGACAGCTGTAAAAAAGAATTGCGGAAAATTTCCGTCGAATGAAAAGTCCGCCGCGAAACATCGCGGTTTTCGAACTGTCCTAACCATACAACACAACCCAGACCAACGCAAAGCGGGCACGCGCGGTCCGCCCGTGCGGTTCGCACACCGCGCAATCGCAATAAAAATCGCAATGAAAAAGCCCATGCCAAAAAGCATGGGCTTGATCAAAGTTACGCTGCGAAAAATAAATAACGCGTGCGAAAACGCCCGTCTGAGGCCGAAGGCGTACAAAGGTACGTCGAGCGCCGGAGAAAGGGCGTATGCGCACGCGTTATTTATTTTTCTACTTTTCTTCGTGGTAGGACTTGTCAGTGTTGACCGACCACACGTTGTCTTTCGACGTTTCGCCGCTCTTGATGTCCTTGACGGCTTCGATGGCGGTGGCCATGGAGTGGTCCATGTTGTTGTAACGGTGCTGTCCGTTACGGCCAACGCAGTACAGGTTGCCGAAGGAGTCGAGGTAGTCGACGAGTTCGGGCATGCGGTCGTAGGTGTCGAAGTAGGCCGGGTAAGCCTTCTTGACGCGTTCGCGGTGGGAGTCGAGCACGTCCTGCGGGCCGTTGATGACCTGCATGCGGGTGAGCTCCTGGATGGCGAACTTGGTGGCTTCCTCGTCGGTCATGTTCCAGAAGGAGTCGCCTTCCTCGCAGAAGTATTCGAGGCCGATCCACACGGTGTTGTCGACGTCCTTGACCAGGTACGGGCTCCAGTTGTTGAAGATCTGCAGACGGCCGACCTTGTAGCCCGGATCCTGCACGTAAATCCAGCAATCCGGCACGATCGGCGGGTTGCCGAGGGTCGGAATGTCGGTGGTGTTGGTCAGGCGCAGGTGCTTGACGAGCAGGCCGACGGTGACGAAGTCGCGGTACGGCAGGCCGTTGGCGATTTCGGTCATGTCCTTCGGAGCCGGCTGGTCGGAGGCGTCCACGGCGTTGACAAGGTCCTTGACCGGCATGGAGGAAATGAAGTCGTCCGCGGCCATTTCGGTGCGGTTGCCTTCGGAATCCTCGTACACGACGGATGCGATCTTGCCGTCCTTCTGGCGAATTTCCACCACATTGGCGTCGGTGATGACCTTCACGCCGGCGGCTTCGCAGTTGGATTCGACGGTTTCCCACAGCTGGCCCGGGCCGAGCTTCGGATACCAGAATTCCTCGATGAGGGAGGTTTCGACTTCGGAGTTGTCGCGCTTCTTCGGCAGGAGCTTCTGGAAGGCGTTCTTCAGCACGCCCATGATGCTCAGGCCCTTGACGCGCTGTGCGCCCCAGTCGGCGGAGATTTCGGACGGGTGACGGCCCCACAGCTTCTCGGTGTAGCCCTCGAAGAACATGGAGTAGAGCTTACGGCCGAAACGGTTGATGTAGAAGTTCTCCAGATTGGTTTCCGGCAGCTTGTGCACCATGGACTTCAGGTAGCTGAAGCCGGCGACCATGGTGAGCTTGAAGCCCATGGCCTTCAGGGTGTTGGCGCTCAGGGAAATCGGGTAGTCGAGGAAGTGGCGGTTCCAGTAGATGCGGGACACGCGGTGGCGCTTGAGCATCACCTTGTCTTCGATTTCCGGATCCGGGCCGCCCGGCTCCATATCATGCTCGCGGTGGAGCTTCTTGTCATCATAGCTGGGTGCGCCCTGCAGCGGCAGAACGTCCTTCCACCAGTCCATGATGCGGTCGTCCTTCGAGAAGAAGCGGTGGCCGCCGATATCCATACGATTGCCGTCATGCTTGACGGTGCGGGAGATGCCGCCGAATTCGCGGGTGGCTTCCAGCACGGTCACGTCGTACTGTTCGGAGCCACCGTCCTTGACGAGCTCCCAAGCGGCAGTCAGGCCGGCAGGGCCGCCACCGATGATGACCACGGATTGCTTTTGCGTCACTTTGAAGTCTCCTTACAAACAAAATCGAAGATATTCTACCCGAAGGTAGGGAAACGCACAGCGCACCTGTGCGCATGCACACAAAATCACCGCCAAGTCCGACAGCAATCGCCCTGATAGAAGGAAAACCAGCCGTACGGCTTCCGCCGAAGACTGGTTTTCCGTAGGTCCGCTACATGCTGTCGGGAATGTCGATATCGGTTTTCTGCACTTCCTCGACGTTCACGTCCTTGAACGTGACGATGCGCACGTTCTTGACGAAACGGCTGGAACGGTAGACGTCCCACACCCACGCGTCGGTCAGCCGCACGTCGAAGTAGACGTCCTGGCCGGCGGAACGCACGTTGAAATCGACCTTGTTGGCCAGATAGAAGCGGCGCTCGGTCTCCACAACGTAGGTGAACAGTTTGATGACGTCGCGGTATTCCTTGTATAGGGACAGCTCGGCGTCGGTTTCGTAGTTGTCGAGGTCCTCGGCGCTCATCGTCTGCCTTCCGTGTCGCGCTTGCGGCCACGTCCAAGCGTGCGCCACCAAGCATCCTTCGAGGTTTTGCGCTCATCCGAGCTGTACGGCCAGTTGTTGTCGGCATCGCCGGCCTTCCGGTCCGTCTTCGCCGTTCCGGATGCTTCGTTCGGCTGCGATTCCTGCGATGGCGCGGCAGACGTCTCGTCGGCGGAGGTCTGCGCCGTGTCTCCACTCTGGCCTGCCGCTGCGGCATCGTCCGCATCGCCCTTATGTACGAAGTTGAGTTGGATGGCGATCGAGTGTTCGCGGGCGCTCAACGCCTCCTTGACGCCCGGATTGTCTTCGATCACGTGCATGCCGAACGCGTCGAGCGAGCGGATCGGGTCGAATTCGTCGACGAGCGTGTCCATGACGATGAGGTCCTGGTAACGGTTCTCCGACGCGTTCCACAGGGCATCGCGCGAACGGCCGGACGGCACGAAGCCGAGCGACTGGTAGACGGATACGGAACGCGTGTTCTGTTCCGGCACGGCCACCCAAATGCGGTGCATGCCGAGGCCCGCCGGTTCCGGCGCGAAGCCGTACGTCATCACGCGGGGCATGATGTCTCGCGAGTAGCCGCGGCCGCGGTAGTCCTTGCCGAGCACCACTTGGATGCGGGCGGAACGTGCCCAGCCGTCGATGTCGATGAGGAAGATCATGCCGATCACGTTGTCGGAAGAGGCCGCGTCAAGCTCGCCGTCGCCGTCATGGTCGGCTTCGGTGACGATGGACCATGCGATGGTACGACGAGATTCCGGATCCCCCACGCCGGATTCGTTCGATTTTTCGCCATTGGACCATGCCACGGAACGACGCACCCACGCGTTCACAGCGCCACGTTCGGCCACGCGGTCCTTGCCGGTGATGCCGGATGCGCCGACGTACGCCTCAATGACCTCCATGCGTGCGATGTCGTCGATGGTGGCGGGGCGCAAGTGCACCATCTCGCCCTTGATGGGCGGAATGACGATGCGTTCCGGCAGCTCCCTCGCCCGCTGGTCCGTCGTCTGTTCCTTCGCTGTGGTTTCAGCGTACTCTGACATGATTATCGTTCCCTATGTTTCTCGGCGCGGTCCCTCGCCACACCCATACCGACGGTATTGTACCCGACTGAACGCCAGCTGGGAGTTTTGTTAGGCAAAATCCCCGTGAAACCTCCCCCAGCCGACGCGTGAATCGTACGAAAAGGCATGTAAAAGCAGATAAAAAGCAACAAAATGCAGAAAGGCGTGCGTTTTTACGATTCCTCTCATCGCAAAAACGCACGCCTTTCGATGCCATCAATCAGGCAACGTTCGGCAATCGCCGGAACGTCACTTGATCTTGCCCATCACGATCTTGGTGACGGCCTTCGCGTCGGCCTGGCCGCGGGTGGCGCGCATGACAGCGCCGATAATCGCGCCCATCGGCTTCATGTTGCCGCTCTTGAGCTTCTCGACGATGTCCGGGTTGGCCGCGAGTGCCTCGTCGACGGCCTTTTCGAGCGCGCCGTCGTCGGAAACGACCTGGAAGCCGTGCTTCTTGACGACCTCGTCCGGAGTGCCTTCGCCGGCGAGCACGCCTGCGACGGTCTGCTTGGCGAGCTTGTCGTTGAGCTTGCCGTCGGCGATGAGCTTCTCGACCTCGGCGACGTCGGCCGGGGTGATCGGCAGCTCTTCAAGGCTCACGCCCTTGTTGTTGGCTTCGCGGGACAGCTCGCCCAGCCACCACTTCTTGGCGCCCGAGGCGGAAGCGCCGGCCTTGACGGTGTCCTCGAGCAGGTCCAGCGCGTCGGCGTTGAGCACGTCGCGCATCTCCAGATCGTTGAAGCCCCACTCGCCCTTCAGGCGGTTGCGGCGCTCACGAGGCATTTCCGGCATCTGGGCCTTCATTTCCTCGATGTGCTCCTTGGTGATGTGCAGCATCACCAGATCCGGATCCGGGAAGTAGCGGTAGTCGTCGGCGTCGGACTTGACGCGGCCGCCGGCGGTGGTCTGCGAGGCCTCGTCCCAGTGACGGGTCTCCTGCAGAATCTCGCCGCCTTCGGAAAGGATGGCGGCCTGGCGGCGGATCTCGTACTGGATGGTCTTCTCGATGCCACGGAACGAGTTCACGTTCTTGGTTTCGGAACGGGTGCCGAACGGATCGGACGGGCTGTTGCGCAGCGACACGTTCACGTCGGCGCGCATGTTGCCCTGCTCCATGCGGGCATGGGAGATGTTCAGCGCACGCACGATGTCGCGGATGGCGCGCATGTAGGCGCCTGCGATTTCGGGGGCGCGGTCTCCTGCGCCTTCGATCGGCTTGGTCACGATTTCGATCAGCGGCACGCCGGCGCGGTTGTAGTCGACCAGCGAGTGGTCGGCGCCTTCGATACGGCCGTCAGCGCCACCGACGTGGGTGTTCTTGCCGGCGTCGTCTTCGATGTGGGCGCGCTCGATCGGCACACGGAAGATGGTGCCGTCCTCAAGCTCCACGTCGAGGTAGCCGTTGCCGTTGGTCGGCTTGTCATACTGCGAGATCTGGTAATCGCGCGGCATGTCCGGGTAGAAGTAGTTCTTACGGGCGAACTGGCTCCATTCGGCGATTTCGCAGTGCAGGGCGAGACCCAGCTTGATCGCGTAATCGACGGCGGTCTTGTTGACCACCGGCAGGGAGCCCGGCAGGCCGAGGCTCACCGGGGTGAGCTGGGTGTTCGGCTCGCCGCCGAAGTGGACTTCGGCCGGGCAGAACAGCTTCGTGGTGGTGGACAGCTCCACGTGGGTTTCCAGACCGATGACCGGGTCGAACTTCTTGACGGCATCGGCGTACTTCATCAACTTTTCAGCCATTTTGTTTTCTTTCCTCCGATGCTTCCTACTTGTCCAGTCCGTCGAGCCACGGGGTCTTCAGGGACTGCCAGATTGGGCCGTTCCAGCTTTCCTCGAGGGCCGCTTCGAGAGCGGCGGCCGGCTTGTACATGACCTCGTCGCGCTGCTGCGGGGCGAGGAACTGGAAGCCGACCGGCAGGCCGTCGTCGCTCAGGCCGGCCGGGATGCTCATGGCCGGCACGCCGGCGAGATTGGCCGGAATGGTGGTGATGTCGATGGCGTACATGGCCATCGGGTCCTCGGTCTTCTCGCCGAACTTGAAGGCGGTGACCGGGCTGGTCGGACCGACGAGCACGTCGACCTTTTCGAAGGCCTTCTTGAAGTCGTCGATGATCAGGGTGCGGACTTTCTGCGCGGAGCCGTACCAGGCATCGTAGTAGCCGGCGGACAGGGCGTAGGTGCCGAGGATGATACGACGCTTGACTTCGTCGCCGAAGCCGGCCTCACGGGTGTAGGCCATCATGTTGGCGGCGGTCTGCGGAACGCCTGCCGGCGGCATGACGCGCAGGCCGTAGCGCATGCCATCGTAACGGGCCAGGTTGGAGCTGACCTCGGACGGCATGATGATGTAGTAGGCGCCGAGGGAGTACGGCAGGTGCGGCAGGGACACTTCGATGACCTCCGCGCCCATTTCCTCAAGCTTCTTGACGCCTTCGTTGAAGCGGGCCATGACGCCCGGCTGGAAGCCTTCGCCGCCAAGCTCCTTGATCAGGCCGACCTTGAGGCCCTTCAGATCGCGCTTCATGCCTTCGCGGGCTGCGGCGACCATCGGACGCGGGCCTTCCGGAATGGAGGTGGAATCGCGCTTGTCGTGTCCGCCGATCACTTCCTGCAGCAGGGCGGAGTCGAGCACCGTACGGGAGCACGGGCCGATCTGGTCGAGCGAGGAGGCCATTGCGATAGCGCCGAAACGGGAGACGCCGCCGTAGGTCGGCTTGACGCCGACGGTACCGGTCAGCGAGCCCGGCTGGCGGATGGAGCCGCCGGTGTCGGTACCCAGGGCGAGCGGAGCTTCGAATGCGGCCACTGCGGCTGCGGAACCGCCGCCGGAACCGCCCGGCACGCGCTCGGTATCCCACGGATTGTGGGTGGTCTGGTAGGCGGAGTGCTCGGTGGAGGAGCCTTGCGCGAATTCATCGAGGTTGGTCTTGCCCAACAGCGGCATGCCCGCGGCCTTGAGCTTCTCAATGACGGTGGCGTCGTACGGCGGCACCCAGCCTTCGAGGATCTTGGATGCGGCGGTGGTTTCGATGCCCTTGGTGACGATCATGTCCTTGATGGCGATCGGCACGCCGGCGAGCTCCGGCAGCTGCGCCTTGTCCTCATCGGACTTGGCGTCGAAAGCGTCGGCCTGCTCGAGGGCCTGGTCGGCGGAGACCTTCAGGAAGGCCTTGACACTCGGCTCGGCCGCTTCGATGACGGCGAGGTGGGCTTCGACCAGCTCACGGCTGGAGACTTCCTTGGCCTTGATCTTGGCCGCCATCTCGGCGGCGGAAAGCTTGACGAGTTCGGTGGTGCTCATATCACTCCTGTCCCAGAATGCGCGGTGCGACGAACATGCCGGCCTCGGAGACCGGGGCGCCTGCGGTGGCTTCGGCCTGGGTCAGCGGGGTCTCGGGGACGTCCGGACGCAGGTAGGCTTCCAGCGGGACCGGGTTCGCGGTCGGTTCCACGTCGTCGGTGGCGACTTCCTGGACCTTGTTGATGGATTCGGCGATGACGTTCAGATCGCCCTGCAGACGGGTGATTTCCTCGTCCGTGAGTGCGATTCGGGCCAGATCGCCCAAATGCACGATTTCTTCTTTGGTGAAAGTAGGCATGACCCTAACAGTAACGCGTCTGTGTGACGAGCGTGTGCCCTATTTCGTGCCCCGTTCGCAACCCAGCCGCGGACGTTGCCTTCCATTTCGCAACCCAATCGTTGGACACCTGGTCATCTTTCCGGTACAGCAACGTTCGACGGCTTTTCTTGCCGCGTGCCGATGGCGCGATCAGGCTTGCGGCGCGGCGTGCTGGGCGATCCAGGCGTGCATGGAGACCGCGGCGGCGGCGCCGGCGTTGATGGAACGGACCGAGCCGAATTGGGAGATGTAGACCACGTCATCGGCCAGTTCGAGCGCTTTTTCGGACAGGCCCGGGCCTTCCGCGCCGAAAAGCATGAGGCAGCGTTCGGGGAAATGGTAGGTTTCCATGGGCACCGCGCCGGGAATGATGTCGAGCGCGATGACGCGGGCGGCTTGCAGTTCTGCTATTTTCGCGTCCAAGGCTTCCAGTTGGACCATGGTTTCGCCTGTGTTCGGGGCAGTGCCGGAAGCGCCGTCCGTCGCGGCTGCGGAGCCACGCATATGGAAGGCGATGGCGGCGGCTTGCGATTGGGCGGCGGCGATTTCGCCGGCGATGCGCAGTTTCCAGCATTCGACGAGTTCCGTTATGGATGGATGGTTTTCGACGTGCTGGTACAGCTCCGTCATGAGCGCGCCCTTGCGATTCCATTTGTGCGGGCCGACGATGTGCACGCGGCGCGCTTGGAACGCGTTGGCGGTGCGCACCATGGAGCCGATGTTGAAATCGTGGGTCCAGTTCTCCACGGCGACTTCGAAATCGTGGCGCCCGCGGGAGTCCAGGTCGGCTTTGATGGCCGCGACCGTCCAGTAGCGGTAGCGGTCGAGCACGTTGCGGCGGTCGCCTTCGTCGAGCAGGGTGGAGTCGAAGCGGATGTCGTAATTGGGGGATGACGCATCGTCCGGGCGTGGTTCGCCTGGATGGGTTTGCGACCACGGTCCTACGCCGACCTCGCGGAACGTCGGTTCGCCGGATGCCTGTGCGGCAACATCGATGGGATTGGGATCGTGCACGTTCTCCCCTTCATAGGAACAGCAATACAAATATGTCAAAGGCCCGCGCATCCGTATGCATCATCATGCTTGTCATCGCACATTCGACGACGTCAACGGCAGATATGTTTGCGGTCGGTCGGCGGGAAACTTGGTGTTCAGTGGAGTTCGGATTCCTTGAACACTTCGACGAACGGCAGTTCGGATTCCTCCGAAGTGACCGGGTTGATGACCTTGATGGTCGGGTCGACCATGTCGACACCGCCGATCAGCGAGGCAACGGCCAGCACTTTGGCGCCTTCGTTCTCCACCACGGAGAAGTCGAGGCTCAGCTCGTTGCCGTTGCGCAGGGTGACCAGCGATGAGGTCTGCACATACGATTTTTCAGACAGCCAGGAGTCGATCAGCACCACGCGTTTGCCGGCAATCGACGGACCCTTGATGGACGGATAGACGAAGTCCATGACGAAACCGTCCAAATCCTCACCACGGGAGGCGGCGGCCTGGATCATGGCGGAGACCAGCGGCACGGCCGCGGCGGTCAATGCGCCGACCGTGTCGAAATCGTCGACGGAATAGCCGGCTTCCTCCAACGTGTCGAGCAGGATATGGCCGACGATGGAGGCTCCACGATGGTCGAACAGCACGGAGGAGAGTTCCGAGAAAGGCTTGTCCTTCATTTCGGCCTGCAGCAGCGTCTTGAGCTGGTCGCGAGGTTCGAGCATGGCGAAATCGACGGTGGATTCCGTCGAAGCGGAAACAGACTGGCCCGCAGCGGAATCATGCGTCGGAACCGGTGTCGTCTTGCGGAAAGTGTTCTCTTCGGTCATGGTTCCAGCCTATCCTTTCGGCTCGTCATTCACCGTGCGGTATGGGTGATTTATGAGCGATAAACATGGTCATTCGGCGTTGGTCTCGGGAGCGGACAACTCGCGGATATCCCCTTTTTCGGGCGCGATCATGTCGACGGTGCCGATGACCTTGCTCTGGTCGACGCGTTGCAGTTTGCGCGCGGTGACCAGCACGCGCGATTCGAGCGACGCGGCGAACGAGTTGTATGCGCCGACCGTTTTGGTGATGGCGGAACCCAGTTTGGTGGCCCGCTCCCCCAATACTGCAAACCGTTCGTACAGCTCTCGGGACAGGTCGAACAGCATTTTCGCGTCATCGGTCAGGCTTTGCTGCTGCCATGCGTATGCCACGGATTTGAGCACCGCCCATAGGGTGATCGGCGAGGTCAGCGCGACTTTCTGCGCGAATGCGTCGTCCATCAGTGTCGGGTCGGTTTCCAATGCGGCCTGCAGCAACGATTCGTTGGGGATGAACGCGATCACGAAATCCGGAGCATCGCTGAACGCGTTCCAGTAGGCTTTGTCTCCCAGGGTCTTCACATGGTCTCGTACCGCTTTGGCATGGGAATGCAGCAGCTCGTTCTTGCGGGCCAGTTCCTCCGGTGAGGCGGTGTCTGGAATCTCGCATGCGCGCTGGTAGTCGGCGTATGGCGCTTTCGCGTCGATCGGAATGGTTTTGCCGCCCGGCATGTGGATGATCATATCCGGCCGTTGCGTATGTCCATCGGCGTCGGTGACCACAACTTGGGTGTCGAAATCGACATGTTCCAACAGACCCGCCGATTCCACGATGTTGCGCAGCTGCGCCTCGCCCCACGCGCCACGCACCTTGTTGTTGCGCAATGCCGATGATAGGGCGCTCGTCTCGCGATCCAATCGCGCCTGCTGTTCGCCAAGACCTTTGAGCTGTTCGCCGAGCGCGCCCATCTCATGCTTGCGGCCCTCTTCGATTTGCGCGACCTTCGTCTGCAGGGCGTCGAGGTTCTTCTGCACCGGAGCCAGTGCGGAGAGCACCTTGCTTTGCTCCTGCAGTTTCCGTTCGCTTTCGGCTTGACGACGGTTCGCTTCTTCGGCGGCACGCTGCCGTTCACGTTCCACGCGCATTTCCTCGGCACGCTGGGCCTGTGCCAATTGCGATTTGAGATACGTCAGCTGCTGGCTGAATCCTTCCGCCTGCGTACGGTATTGCACAACAGCCGCGTTGAGATTGCTGATGTCCTGTTTGTCCGCCTCGATCTGCGCCTTCGCCTCGTTCAGGTCGGATTCCTTCGCGCCACGGGCCATATCCTGCCCTTTGGCACGGCCCGCGAAGAAGCCCGCAGCCGCTCCGAGCGCGGCCACGATCACCAGCAATATCACTACAAACACAGGATTATCGAACATACGTTCGATGGTATCACGTCATCAGGAACACATCAATCCACGCATCCACATTCATTCGCAAGACCGACCGCATGCCACACAACCGTGCACTATGCTGAAATCAGCCGAACGCGAAATGCATCAGCCCAACACGAAGGGACATTATGGGATTCGATCTGTTTTTGGCGGCCATGTCGATTGTGGCCGCATCCATCGCCACCTGGGCGTTGTTGCGGCTGTTTCCAAGCTCGGACGCACGCCAGGCGATTCCGCTGCGGACGGACGGCGGATTTGCCGACCCATCCCACACAACCGATGGTGGAGTGACGATAGACGGCAAAGTGACGGCAGACGGCGAATCGGCATCCGACATCGACGGACAACCCACCGACCACCTCGGCAAGCGCCTCGTCATCGCGCTTATCCTGACCATTCCAACGTTCGTCATCACATTACTGGCGCTGGCCAAAATCGCCATGCCGGGCTGGCTGACGAATCCGTGGCCGCACGCCATCGTCATCACGCCGGTCATGTTCTATTGCGCGGCGCCGATTCACCACCGCGGCCTGCCCGCATTGCAGCGGCGACATCCGAACGGCGATTCGCTGGTTTCGCTTGGCATGGCGATTGTTTACGCGTACAGCCTGCTGCTGTGCGTGGTGTCGTGGATTTTCCCGGCCGGCTCGCGCGATCCGTATTTCGTGTTCGTCGGCGTGGTCGCGACGCTTTCGCTGGCTGGCACGCTTGCCCGGCAACACGCGACGACCGCGCAGCAGACGGCAGAAACAGAAAAGGCGCAATCGGCACAGTCAACAGAATCAACAGAATCGGCGCGATCTCAAGCGAAATCCCCTGAGCCAACGCAAGAAAAAAGCGCGGAAGAATTGCTCTTCCGCGCTGTGGTAGGTCATGCGATCCGCGCACGCGTGCTGCAGATCACCACGTCGGTGACGATGGTGGTCGCGGTGTGGACGTGCGCGTTGTGGCTGGCGTTCGGCATGCAACCGAAGCTGGCGATCGCCATACTGCTCGGTTCGACCGTGCTGTCGGTCGCAGGCCTGGTATTGCAGGCTTACGACCGACAGGTAACCAATCGATAATCGTCACTCAGCCGGGTTCGGGACGTCGGCGGAATCGTCCGTCTTCTCCTCGCCCATATCCTCCAGCTGGTCCGCGGCCCACGCGGACAGCTCCAGGTGGTCGCCGCCGGTCTGGTCCACCAGCACGGTGTCGCCGTCGTGCACTTCGCCGGCCAGCAGCATGCGGGCAAGCTGGTCGCCGACTTCGGTCTGCACCAGGCGACGCAGCGGACGTGCGCCGTACGCCGGATCGTAACCGGTGTTGGCAAGCCATTCGCGCGCCGAATCGGTCACGTCGAGCGTGATGCGGCGGTCGGTCAGACGTGCGGACACCTGCGCGACCTGAATGTCCACGATGCCGCCGAGCTCCTCGCGGGTCAGCGGGTGGAACATGACCAGTTCGTCCAGACGGTTGATGAATTCCGGCTTGAACTGCATGTGCACGGCGTCCATCACGGCCTTCTTCTTGGCGTCCGCGTCCATGTCGGGATTGACGAGGAACTGCGAGCCCAGGTTGGAGGTCATGATCAGAATCGTGTTCTTGAAGTCCACGGTCCTGCCCTGGCCGTCGGTCAGGCGACCGTCATCAAGCACCTGCAGCAGCACGTCGAAGACTTCCGGATTGGCCTTCTCCACCTCGTCGAACAGCACCACCGAATACGGACGGCGACGCACGGCTTCGGTAAGCTGGCCACCCTCTTCGTAGCCGATGTAGCCCGGCGCGGCGCCGATCAGGCGGGACACGGAGGCCTTCTCCATGTATTCGCTCATGTCGATGCGCACCATGGCCTTCTCGTCATCGAATAGGAAGTCGGCGAGCGCCTTGGCCAGTTCGGTCTTGCCCACGCCGGTGGGGCCGAGGAACAGGAACGATCCGGTCGGACGGTTCGGGTCGGAGATGCCGGCACGCGAGCGACGCACGGCGTCGGAAACCGCTTGGATGGCTTCCTTCTGGCCGATCACGCGCTTGCCGAGGTACTCCTCCATGTGCAGGAGCTTCTCGTTTTCGCCCTGCATAAGACGGCCCACGGGGATGCCGGTCCAGTCGGAGACGATTTCGGCGATGGAGTCGGCGTCGACGCGGTCGGGGACCATCGGCACGTCGGCGTTGGCATTGTCGGCTCCGCCCGATTCCGCCTCGTTCTTCTCGGCTTGGGCGATTTCCTTCTGGATGGCCGGGATTTCGCCGTAGTTGATGGCTGACGATTTCGCCAGGTCGCCTTCGCGCTCGTACTTTTCGGCTTGCGTACGCAGCTCGTCGAGCTTCTTGCGCAGGTCGCCGATACGGTTGTGGCCGTTCTTTTCGGCGTCCCAACGCGCTTTCAGCCCGTTGAGCTTTTCGCTTTTGTCGGCGATTTCCTGGTTCAAATCGGCGAGACGGTCCTTGGCGCTGTCGTCCAGTTCCGCTTCGGCCTTTTCCGCGGCCTTGTCGTTCTTCGGATTGCCCAGCAGGTACGACTTCTCCATCTTGAGACGGTCCACCTGGCGGCGCAGTTCGTCGATTTCCTCAGGTGAGGAGTCGAGTTCCATGCGCAGGTGCGCTGCGGCCTCGTCCACCAGATCGATGGCCTTGTCCGGCAGCTGGCGTCCGGAAATGTAGCGGTTTGACAGGGTTGCGGCCGCGACCAGCGCGTCGTCGCCGATGGTCACCTTGTGGTGGGCCTCATACTTCGGCGCGATGCCGCGCAGGATGGCGATGGTGTCCTCCACGCTCGGCTCGCCGACGAACACCTGCTGGAAACGACGTTCGAGCGCCGGATCCTTTTCGATGTTCTCACGGTATTCGTCCAGTGTGGTGGCGCCGATCAGGCGCAGTTCGCCACGGGCCAGCATGGGCTTGAGCATATTGCCCGCGTCCATGGAGCCTTCGGCCGCGCCCGCGCCGACGATGGTGTGGATCTCGTCGATGAAGGTGATGATCTGCCCGTCGGCCTTCTTGATCTCCTCAAGCACGCTCTTCAGACGTTCCTCGAATTCGCCACGGTACTTGGAACCAGCCACCATGGAGCCCAAGTCAAGCGAGATAAGCTTCTTGTTCTGCAGGGTGGTCGGCACGTCGCCGGCGACGATGCGCTGCGCCAGGCCTTCGACGACGGCGGTTTTGCCGACGCCAGGCTCGCCGATCAGCACAGGATTGTTCTTGGTACGGCGGGACAGGATCTGGATGACGCGGCGGATTTCCTGGTCGCGGCCGATCACCGGGTCGAGCTTGCCTTCCTTCGCGGCGGCTGTCAAATCGGTGGAGTACTTCTCCAAAGCCTTGTACGAGCCTTCCGCGTCGGCGCTGGTCACCTTGCGGTCGCTGCCGCGCGCGGCGGTCAGGGCGTTACGCAGCTTATCCGCGGTAAGACCGTTCTTTTCCAAGATGTCCGCGCTTTGATTAGGTTTCGCGGCCGCGATTGCGACCAGCATGAGGTCGACGGTGACGTACTCGTCGCCCCTCCGTTGCATTTCTTTTTCGGCTTGCGATAGCACCGCCGACAGCTGCCTGCTGACGTCCGGCTGCGTTGTGGTCGATCCGCTGGCGCTCGGCAGCGATTGCATCGCCTGATGCACTTCGGCGCTCACGTTTTGCGCGTTGCCGCCTGCCGCTTCGATGAGCGCGCGGGCCATGCTGTTTTCCTGACGCAGCATCGCGTCCAGCAGGTGCAGGGTGTCCACCTGCGGATTGCCCAGCGCCGCCGCGTTCTGAACGGCGTCCGAAAGCGCTTCCTGCGCCATCTGCGTGAACTTCTGTTCCATATCATCCTCCATGGTTCGCGCCCGGCCGCCCGGTCTTCGCTACCGGGCCGGCGTTCGGACGCATATGTCGTTGTCTGATATGCTCAACCGACTTCATCGCCATTATATTCCCAAAACTTGAGTCCCACACACTCAACTTTTTGCGTTTCTCAAAACCGTCTTTCGACACAGGACGGCAGTCACCGACAATCACCAGCGCTCACCGGCAATCGCAATACATACGAAAAAGGCGGGCAGCAACGTAACGAAATCACGAAACGTTGCAAACCCGCCTAATCCAAAGTCCGCCAGCAAGCCGAAAATCAGCCGCGCACCACCACGTTGCGCAGATCGCCGATGCCCTCGACGTGCACGATCGCCTCGTCACCCGGATCCAGATGACCCGACGCGTTCGGCGTACCCGTCATAATCACATCGCCCGGCAGCAGCGTGGTGAAACTCGTAATCGCCGCGATCTGCTCAGGAATGCCGTGAATCAGATTCGCCGTGGTACCCGACGCCATCGGCACATCCTCACCGTTGAGCGTGAAGGAAATCTTCGCATCCTTCCAATCCACATCGTCACGCGTCACAATCCACGGACCCAACGGGCACGCGGTATCGAAGCCCTTCGCACGCGTCCACGTCGGATCAAGCCCCTGCAGATCACGCAACGTCACATCGTTCACGCAAGTGAAGCCCAGCACATAATCCATAGCCTTCTCCACCGGCACATTCTTGGCAATACGCCCCATCACCACAGCCACTTCCGGCTCGAAATTCATATCGTTCGAACACGGCGGAATCACGATCGGATCATCGGGGCCGATCACGGACGTGCTCGGCTTGGTGAAGATCACCATATCCTCCGGCGCATGCTTGATCTCGGAATGGCCGGCCTCATGCATGAACTGCGCGTGCGCCTCATAATTCTTCGCCAAGCCGTACACCTTCGACGGAATCACCGGAGCCAGCAAACGAATGCCGTCACCATCCACCGGATAGCGCTCGCCGGTCGGCTCGACGGCCTGGCCGGACAGCGGATAGCCGTTCAAGGCCACGAGATAGTCCTTGCCGTCGTTCTTGTCGGTCTGAACGAAGGCGTACTGCGGTACATCATTATGCGTAAAACGTGCGATTCTCATACCCGCAAGTCTACCCGCTCGCCACGCCCGCCGTTCTCGACATGCGTCGCTTTGCGGACGATGCCGATTGCTCGCATTTTTTACGATTTTTGCGATTATTTGCGATGCAGTTCCGCCCGCAACGCCGCCACCTCGCGTTCCAGCTCGTCGATGCGGCGCACCTGCTGGGCTATGAGCAGGTCGCGCACGTCACCTCCCGACAGAATCGGGACTTCGGCTGCGTTGCGCGGCGCGGGCAGCGTCGCATTGCTTTGCGTTTCCGCCGGTTGCGTTGGCTGCACCGGCTGCGATACCGCAGATCGAGCAACCTCCGCAGATTCCGCCGACGGCGCCACATCCGCCGACGCCGATGGCACCACTCCACCATTCCCATCAACCGATACCAGCCGGTCCGTGCCCATACGGCAGGCAATCTTGCGCCAGCGCGCGAAACAACGTTCGATGCGCTTATAGCCGATCAGCGATGGGTCGAGTCCGGCTTCGCGGAACAGTTCGACCGGCGATTCGCCTGCATGGTACCGGCGCATGCAGTTGTGTTTGAACGATTCCGTGTAGGTGATGCGTCGCGACGTCGCTTCGGCCACCACCGGCAGCGAGCGCAGATATTCGACTTCTTCCGGACTGAACGCTCCCCCACCGTTGCACATGATGTTCCCTTTCGGCTTGGCGTGCGGCGGCTCCCTTCCACCGCACGGCAGCCGAATGGCCTCCGTCATGCCATTCCCCTGTTCGGCTTGCGATTCGGTTTGCGATGCGCGCTTGCGATACGTGTTTGCGATGCAAGGCCGCAATCCGATTCGTTGTTCGCTTCGTGTTCCATCATACCGGTACGAATGGCGTTTTTCCAACCATTTCAGGCGGTACGAAACCCTAAATCACCCGTATTCGTCACAACAAAAGCGGGTGAACCGTTGATCGCTCAACGACTCACCCGCCCGAACAAGCCCCGTTGCCTGTCTGCTGGCCCGCTCAGACCGCCATCGGCGTATCGGATTCGCGGAAGCGCAGCACGAGCGCCAGTCCGGCTCCGGCCATTACCAGGGCCGCGATGGTGAACAACGCGGTGCCCATTGCGCCGGTGAGCGGCAGCTGCGTGACGTTCTTCACGTTCTTGACCTGGATTGCCTTGTCGGACATGCCCTCGTCAAGCCTGCTTGCCAGACCGAGGTTGTTGGCGCCGACCAGCTTGAAGGTCGACTTGCCGGTTTCCTGGTTCACAGCTAGTTCGACGGTGAAGACCGGCACAAAGTTCTTCGCATAGCCGCTCGCGAATCCGGTTTCCTTCAGCGTGTACTTGCCGGACTTCAAGCCCATGATTTTCACGTCGCCGGTGGTGGTTTCCACATCCGCGACAGCGCCGTTCTCGTTCGCTTCGGCAAGGCGGTATTCGCCATCCACAATCTTGATGAACTTGAGCGGGGTCTGCGAAACCTCGGTTCCCTCGAACACGTGGAACTTCGCTCCTGCGAGACCATTGGCATCGCTTCCGACACCGTACTTGTGGAAGGAGAAGCCCCCGGTATAGGAGTCGAATTCGACCGGCGTATTCCACACCTCGGTGTCACGGGACACGGCCGCCTTGTTGGTAACCTTGTTGCCCATGTCGATGATGTCCTTGTTGACCACGGCGGTGTAGGTGATGACCAGCTGGCCGCTCTTGTTGGCCAAGTCGAATTCCAGCACGGTGGTGGTCTTGCCGTCGGCTCCAACGGTCGGAACGGTCACGTAGGTGAACGGCATATTCGTTTCCGTGCCATCCGCGGCTCGAACAACGGCCTTGAAGTCCTTGTTGACCGTCAGGCCCTTGGATGCCACGTCCTTCACGAAGTACGGATACTTGTCGTAGCCTTCGGCCGCGTTCGGAATATCCAGCGTGATGGTGTAGGCGACGGTCTGCCCAATGCTCACGCCTTCAGTGGTGGTAATCGTATCGGCCGTCTTGCCCGGCTGGTCGGGCTCGTTCTCGTTCTTGGCCACAAACATGCCGACAGCGTTGATCTTGCCCTGGCCGGTTGCCGGATCGCCCTTCACTTTGAATGTGGCGGCCACGCCGTTCAGCGTGGTGGCGACGATGGCATTGGTTCCCCGACCGCCGTCCTTGTCCACATCGGTGATGAGATACCAGCCTTCTTCAAGCGAACCGATGGCAGCCGTACCGCCGTTGCCTGCAACGGTTTTGTCGGCAACGACGCCATCGCCAACCGCCAACGAGGCCGCGAATGTGCGGAACCAGGCGGCGTCGTTATCGCCGGTCTTGGTTACGGCGAACGCGGCCGGATTGCTGTCATATTCGGAGGGCATGCTGACAACGGGGTCCATGTTGTTGTTGGCGGCGGCCACCGCGTCGGTCACAGCAGTCACCCAATCGGCGTCGGTGTCGACCTGCACGGCGTCGCCGTCCACCGTCAGCGAGGCGAACTTGTACGCGGAGTAGGTGTGCCCCTTCTGCGAATGCCGCACTTCGATCGATGCGCTGCCGGCCGCGTACGCTCCGGCGGTGCCGAGCGCCATACCGCCCAGCAACGTTGCCGCCGCGGCGATTACTGCACAAAGCCTTCTCGTCTTCATGATGAGAGACCTCTCTTCCTTGGTTTGGTCGGCCTTGTTACCGCAGCCGATTGGTTGGTTTTATGGGAAGTTTCGTATATTGTGTTGTTCTTTAGTTGTCATTTAAAAATTGCGATTGCCGGATTGCGATCAGAGAATTGTGATTGCCGTCCGGCAGTTCCGTCACGGCCGTCCGCGCCCGATCAAAGCCAGTCCGACGATGCCCGCAAGCAGCAGCACCAGTGCCGTGACGCCGGCCACGACCAGCCAGGTCCGTCCTTCCGATGCGCCGGACAGCGGCAGCACGGCCACCGTCTCTTTCACGTTGGTGAACGAGGCTTCGTAGGTGGCGGTCTGTCCCTTGTCGAACGCGCTCCACATGTCGGCTCTGGTGATGCTGATCGGCACTGAGGTGACGTTGCCTTTCGCGTGATAGCCGGCGATGTTGCCTTCCGTGACGGTGTAGTCGCCTGCCATCACGCCACGGAATGTGTACTGCCATTCGCCGGTAGGCAGCTCGTCATCTTCGGAAAGGTCTTTGCCCAGCTTCGATGCGCCGCCCTGCATGAAATCGATGCGCAATGTGGCTCCGCTCGCCGGCATTCCGCCTTCCCAATGTTTCGTCACGACCACGTTGGCGGACGGCACCTGCAATACGGGATGCTGGTAGGCCGCGCAGGCGGACTGCTTGTCGAAGGTGTAACAGACCTGCGCCGACGCGTTCGATCGGAAGCCCGGCTTTCCTGCGGAGGTCGTGCCGGTGCCCGCGTCGCCGGTCGCGTCGTAGTTGATGCCGCCGTCGACCATATTGACCCGCGCGTAGGCGCTGTCGGTTGGCACGATGCCGTACGAGAGCGTGTAGGTCGCGTTGTGCAGCAGCTCGTAATCGCCGGCGAATTCGACGCGGATCTTGCCGTTGCCGGCGTCGCTGTACCACAATGTGTAATCACGTTCCAGCACTGGAGGCGTAGCCCCCGAAGGCAGATTCGTCACGTTGAGCGTCACGCCGCCGGTCACCCGGTAGTAGGTCGTTCCGCCGAAGTTCCGCATGCCGGCCATGTTCCAGACAACGCCATCGACCTGCGCGTATTCGGACAGCTCGTCGACGATCGAGACGCCGCTGTAGGCGCTTCCCGTGGTGATCTCCTTCTGGATGTCGTCGAAGATCTTCGTCAGGTCGTCAGCGCTGTTGGTGGCCTTGTAGTAGCCGAGGTTGCTGCCCGTACCCCAATTGGTTTTGTTGTACGCGGTGGCGTTCGGATAGTTGCTGGACACGGCGTGCATGAACTGGTTGGCTTGGTCGTTCTCCCTGTTACCGAACGATTGCTGCTCCGGATTGGCGCCTTCGAAGATGCCGATGCTGTAGATGAGCGTGCCGGCCGATTTCATGGCGAGCGCGGTTGTCACGGCGTCATTGGCGACTCTCGTGCTAAAAGTGTTTTGCGTGGTCGGCACACCGTCCGCGAAGAAAATGACGACTTTCTTCGCGCCTGGCCTTGCCCGCAGCAATGCCGTCTGCGCGGCGGCCATGCCTTTGTCCGCAGGGGTCGCGCCATTGGCGGACAGCCTGCTCACCGATGATTTCAGAGCGGCGGTATCGCTGGTCAGGGAACTCACCACGCCGGATGTCTGCCCGAATTGAGCGATGGCGATTCGCACTTTGCTGTTTTCGTCCTGGATGGTGTCGTTGGTGGTCTCGGTGGCGTCGATGAAGCTGGTCGCCGCTTCTTTCAGCGCCGTCAACCGCTTCGGATTCGATTTGTTGCATCCTCTTTGGCTTCCGTCCATGCAGTAGTTCATCGATCCGGACGTGTCCAGTACGAGCACCACTTCGATTTTCTCCGTGGTCTCATGGCTTTCGCGGGTATCCTTGCCCACCACGTTGAGGTTCAGCGTGTATTTGCCGCCGTTGTTGTATGTGATGCTTTTCGTGTGGTCCGGCTGCGGCACGGCGACGTTACGCGCGGCACGCATCACGGTTTTGCGATTGAAGGTGAAGCGATCGCGCATGATGTGTTCGTCGGCGTCGGCATCGTCTTTGGCAGCAGCATCATTCTTGTCGTTATCGTTGCCGTTTTGAGCCGACGCGGCATCCTTGTCGGCGTCATTCTTACCGTTCTTGTCGGCATCGTCGGCATCTTCAGCAGTGTTGCCATCGTTGTCAGCATCGTCCGCATCGCCGGTTTTGCCGTCATCGGCTGTCGCGCCCGCATCGCCATTCGCCACAGCATCCGTGCGATTTTCGCCGGCATGGTCGTTTCGATCGCCGTCTTGAGCCGGTGCAGCACCATTTGCAGGTACGTCAGCGTTCTCAGCCGTCGGCTGCCTAACCGCCTGCCGTTCCTGCTCCTTCTGCTCATTCGGCTGTTCCGTCTTATCGCACGGCTGCCGCTGTTCCGGCATCGTCTCCGACGGTTGTTCCGATTGCGATTGCGATTGCGACTGCAGTTGCGATTGCGCTTGTTCGTTCGATGGCTGATGCGATTCACCGTCGTCCGTAAGGCATTGTGCGTCGTCATCGTCCGTTGCGGACTGTCCGGCAACATCTTGCCCGGCAATGTCGGCAATGTCCGATCCGACTGCGTTTTCAGCATCGGATTGTTGTGTCGATTCCGGCTGGCTCGCTGCGGATTCGGCGGCCACGTTGCCGCCATCCGTCACCGTTTCGTCGGCGAACGCGGTCGCGCCGGCTCCCGTGGTGCCGGCCAGCATCGCAATCGTGACAAGCAATGCGGTGAATTTTCCCATCCGCGCGCCACACCGGCTTATGAAGCCGGCAAGCGGGTCCTTCATCCACTTCATGACATGTCCATCTCTCATGGCGCTGCGGCGAATTGCCTATGCGCCTCCATGCCTTGAACCTTATGGATGAACGTTTTGAAACCCGTCCCCTCCATTGATGGGTTCGGGGAACGTGCGGACCCGCGAAAATCGCGGCCTTCCCCCTTATCCTTTACGCGGCCAGGCGGAAGCGTGCCGCATGATTCGGTGTCGGGGCCGCATCGACCGCACGACCATGCAGCACAACAGCATGCCGCCCATCGTGCAAACGATGGTCATGGCGAGCGCGCCCAGTTCGGTCGCGCGTTCGTCGCGCACGTCGGCCGGATCTGGCGCGGGCAGCGGTATTGCGACGCGATGCCCGGAGACTAGCAGCCGATGCGTGTTGATGCCGTATGGCGTGCAGGTCATCAACGTCAGCCGGTCTTCGCCGGGCACGATTTTCAACCGTGAGACGTCGTCCGGTTCGATCACGCTGATTCGGTCCACTTCGTATCCCAGCGTCTCGTCCATCACTTTGATGTACATGAAATCGCCGTCGTGCAGTTCGTCGAGCCGTGTGAACATCAACGATTTGACCAGGCCGCGATGCCCGGTGACCACCGTATGCGAGCCAGTGCCGCCGACCGGCAGGCTGGTGCCGTACAGATGCCCTGCGCCGACGGCGAGCACCGGTTCGGACGTACCATGCCGAATCGGCAGTTCCACGCCGATTTTGGGCACCAATACCGTGCCCATGATGCCTGCGCCGGAATCCAGCAGGCCCTGATAGTTCGCGTCCGTGTCCGCCGCGGAAAGCCCGGAACCGCCGGAAGGCGCCGAATCGTCGGCGACATCAGCATCTCCGGCAGTGCCAGCCGGTCTGGTAGTGAACGGATCGGCCGCCTCGCCCAATACCGGCTGTCCTTCCACGGCAAGCCGCCGATTGTATGCGCGCGCCCGTTCCAACTCCTCCATCGCCATCGGATACGGCCATCCGGCAACCGTGCGAGCCGCCGAATCGGATGTCTCGGCCAAGCGCCGCGCGGAATGCGCCTGCATGGCGAACGGCAACGACGCGACCACCACCGCGCCCACGATCAGCAGCACGGACACGCACCGCACCAATATGAAACGAATCCGCCGCAGCCTGCGCGCGCGAACCACATCGGCAATGTCAATCGCCTCGTAAAACGACGGCGTTCCAGCGAACGTTCCAGCAGACGTTCCAGCGAACGCAACAGTTCCGGCATGACCACTGTCGGCAGCTGCACCGGCATCAGATCCGACTCCGGCGCCATTGCCGATGCCATCGTTATCATCACCGGCATCATAGGAATCAGCCGAGGCGCCCGCCACGGCACCGAACAGCCGCATGGGCGAACGCAGCACCGCATGCGCATGCACGTAGGAATCCGTCCTGCGGGCGAGCAGACGGACGGGTTTACTCATCAATCGAGAGGCAGACCAAAACATGGGTTTCTCCTTCGAACACACCCATGTTCACACCCGCCATACGAAAGCCCTTGCCCCCTATAGGAGGGCTTACCCCTAGAAAGACAACGGTTTCAGGCACGAAACCGGCAATTATGGCACCAAACCGCGCAGCACCCCACCTACCGGCGGAACGCAGCTCAGACAAGCCGTTTTTCAGAGGAATGCAAGTCAGACGAATGTAAGCCAGACGAATGCAATCCAGGCGGACGAGCCCCGCAAATCCTTAAAAAAACAGAAAAAGTCAAAGAAAGCGCTCAGATGAACGCACGCTCACCGAAAATCGCAGTGCCGACGCGCACGATGGTGGAACCTTCGGCGATGGCCAGTTCCATGTCGCCGGTCATGCCCATCGACAGTTCCCGGCAACGGTCCGTGCCCGGTTCGCCGGATGCGAGGATGAGGTCGCGGGTCTTGCGCAGGTGCGAGAAACCGCGGCGAATCACCGTTTCGTCGTGCACATGCGCGCCGATCGTCATCAGTCCCTGCAATTCGATGCCGTCCAACGTGCCGATTTTCTGCGCGATGCGGATGGCGTGCGCCGGATCGCAACCGGATTTCGATTCCTCGCCGGATTCGTTGACTTCCAGCAGCACGCCGACAGTAATACCGCGAGCCACGGCTCTACGTGAAATTTTTTCTGCCAAATCGATTGAATCGACCGATTCGATAGTGTCGACCACCGGCAGCACTTTGCCGATTTTATTGCTTTGCAGCTGGCCGATCAGGTGGAATGGAATATGCTCCGCCGCAGCATCCGGCGCGGCGCCTGCGACGCCCAGCGAAAACCCGCGTTCCGCGCATCGCCGTGCCAGCCCTTCGGCCTTCGCCGTCACTTCCTGCGGACGGTTCTCGCCGATCATGCGCACGCCGGCATCAATCGCAACCATGATTTCGCCGATGTCGCGCGTCTTCGTGGCGGCCAGCAGGCGCACGGAGCCGGCTTCGCGTCCGGCTTGTTCCTCAGCTGCCGCGATGCGGTCGAGCACACGATGCACGCCGTCCGTGATCTCACGTGCGCGCGCATCGTCGATCACCTCGTTGGCGAGGTTCTTGTGATCCATGTATGCAGTCATCGTCCACCTCTCGCAAGTTCATTCGACCGCCGGTCCGCGGCCGGCACCACCGTTTCCGGCATGTCGGCTGATATTTCGATACCAGTGTTACCAGAAAACCGCCGACAACGTATAAAGAAGCCCGCGCGATGACCTGAAGTGAAGCGATAAAGCGGTCATAAATTCGCGCGGGCTATAAAACCAGACGGCAGTAGAAGGGGGACTTCAAAGACTCCGTCTACGCATTTAATGTATCAGATAAATGCGCGCGAACCGCCGGAAAAAACCAATAAATCTGAAAACTTTTTTTCAGATTTTATCCCCCTTGCGCAGCCCCTCCACCAAACGCTCCAATTTATCGACGCGATCGCTCAACACCATCACCTGGCATACCAGCGATTGAATCTTGCCCAACGGCACTTCCGACATCGCATTGTGGCTGTCCACAGCCGTATCATGCGGTTCCGGCTCTTCGGCCGCCTTGCGCATGATGTCCTCGTCGCGCTTCCAGCGTGCGATATTGCGTTCGATGCGCTTGTGCCCGATGACCGATGGGCTCAATCCCGCGGAAATGAAGATCGCAGTTGGCTTCTCCCCCTGCAGATACCGCCTCATGCAGTCGATTTGGAATTCCCTCGCATACGTGATTCTGCTGTCCGTCACCGCGTCGATCGACGGCAATGTACGCAGGTATTCGATTTCCGCTCTGCTGAACTGTCGCTTCGTCATATTCGCCCCTTGTAAATCCCCTTTTGACCGGCCATACCGATAACGCATAGACCGAATTGCCGAAATCACCACCCAGAATACCGGATGACGCACACCACCTTACGCACACCCCAAACGAAACGCGCGGCCCGTATCACCATGCGCTAAATATCCTTCTCACACTGTGAGATATCTCACAGCGACGGCACGTTTTCGGAGCACGCTGCAACCTCGGCATGGCACGTCACGGCACGTCCAGCAACGCATTCCACAATCGCGTCCCACGAAACCCGCCGTTCCGGCCGCCGATGCAGGTACAGTTGCAAGCATCGGCGCAACCGGTCTCCGCATCGGCAACACCGAACCGCCCGCCAACGACAGGAAGGAACCCCGTGCCAGGTCGTTTCGCCCCCACCCCATCAGGCCGCATGCACATCGGCAACATCTATGCGATGCTCGGAGCATGGCTGTCCGCGCGCAGCCGCGGCGACGGCATGCTGCTGCGCATCGAAGACATCGACGAACCGCGCGTGGTGCCCGGCGCGGCCGAACTGATGATGGACGATCTGCATTGGCTTGGCTTGGATTGGGACGGCGATCCGGTGTTCCAATCCGCTCGGCACGACCTGTACCGTGAGGCGCTGCATTGCTTGGAAAACCTGACGATTGACGACGCATACGATTCGCCGTTTGACGAGCGCAACAACCACACCCCCGCAGTCGGCAGCGCAGCCAACAACGCAATCGCTGGCACAACCCCGCTGATTTACCCTTGCTTCTGCTCGCGCGCCGACATCCGCGCAGCCTCCGCACCGCAGGAAGGCGACCGTTTCATGGTGTATCCCGGCACGTGCCGCCGGCTTATCGCCAGCAATCCGGATACCGTCCGGCAGCGGCTGGCCAACGGCGACCGCCATTCGCTGCGCATCGCCATGCCCGCCGACACAAACCCGCACGCAACCGTCCAATTCGATGACGCAGTGTTCGGCCATCAGGAATTCAATCTGGCGCACGACGTCGGCGACACCATCGTGCGCCGCGCCGACGGCCTGTTCTCCTACCAGCTGGTGGTGGTCGTGGACGATCTTGACATGGGCGTCGACGACATCGTGCGCGGCCGCGACCTGCTCCGGTCGAACGCCCTGCAAATCGCCATTCGCCGAGCGCTTATCAAGGCGGGATTCCGCAAGGCAAAAACGCAGGCTTCTGCACCATCGCAGCACGCACCACAATCGCAATACACCCCATATAACCCCGAAAACCCACGGTACGCGCATCTGCCGCTTATCGACAACGCGGCCGGCCGCAGGCTCGCCAAACGCGAGCGTTCTTTGGATATGGGGGCGCTGCGCGCGCATGGCGTCACCGCGGAGCAGGTTGTCGGCTATTGTGCGTGGCTGCTTGGTTTGCAGGGCGATTCCGCGCATACCAGTCCGCAGCCGATGAGCGCCGTCGAGGCGTTGCAGGAGTTCGATTGGGGTAAGGTACGGGCCGATACGGCCGACCGCAGTATCAGCCAAGACGATTTCGACGCGTATTTCGGCTTGTGACAACGGCTGGCCGGATCTCGCCGAATTGCCGAGACGACCCGGTCAGTCCGGGAAACAGCAGAAAGCAGCAGAAAATAACGGGAAGCAGTCGACGTTCAGCCGATCCACAGCTCCGAGTCAAGCGGATATTCGTTGACCTTGCAGCCGTCCAAATGCATGGATTGCTCCTGCATCAGCGGCGCCAACTGGCCTTCGCCGGCGCAGGTCGTTTCGTTGTCAATGTGCCCCAGCCGGTGTCCGACCTCATGGTTGATCACCATCGTGCGGTATCGCGCCAGGTTGCCGCCGGCGGCGAGCCATTGTTGCGTGCCACCGTTCCAACGGTCGTCGTTGACGATCACGTTGTTGTCGACCCTGCAGCTGTATTCCACCGAGCATGATGGCGAGAACGACGTCATTTCCGACGCTTGGGACAGCACGAGATTGAAATCGCAGTTGCCGTCCGTGGATTGGTCGAATATGGCTCCGGCGCGTGGCCATCCGTGTTCGTCGTTGAGGATGCGGAACGCCGCGTTGCCGAATTCGTCGGCCGAACCGACGTTTCCTTTGGTTGCGATGCAGTAATGGTATTGCGTTACCGGTTTGCCGCTGTTTTGCGCGGTTTCCTGCGCTTTGTTCAGAATCGCGGTTTTCTCGTCGTCGCTCAGTGCCGCCGATTGCGCGCTCACCGCTTTGGCGACGGCCTGCTCTTCCTGCGATTGTTTGGTTTCCGGTTTGGTTTTTTTGGCCGTCTTATGCTGATTGGTTTTGGCTGTTTTCTTGGCTGGCTTCTTGGCCGACGTCGAATGCGTGGCTTGTGCCGTCGTCTGCGTGTTCGGCGTCATGCGGACCAGCAGTGCGTGCACGCTGCAGGACGTCATCGATGCGATCAGCAGGAACAGCACGAGCACCAGCACGGCGGCTCTGCGGATGCGAAACGCCTCAAGCCGTTCCCGTTGGCCCATTGTGGCGTCGGCTTTCGGATCGAGCGCACGTATGATACGACGAATCCGCTTCAATCCAGCCTCCCGATATGGTGATGTTTCTCTCTTCGGCAACAGTACCAGTCTCAGTCAACATGCCGAAGCCGCCGACCGCCATGCATACCACCTATGCGTAAGGCCCGCGATTCCGGAGGGAATCACGGGCCTTACCAGCATGCCAGACGAATGCCGGCAATCGTCAAAGTAATGCTCAGGCGAACAGCACCTTGAACAGGAACGCGCCGACGATAGCGCCTGCGATCGGGGCCACGACCGGAATCCAGGCCTCGCCCCAGCGGGAATCGCCCTTGTTCGGAATCGGCAGGATGGCGTGCAGGAGGCGCGGCATGAGGTCGCGGGCAGGGTTCAGACCAGGGCCGGTCGGGCCGCCCATGGAGGTCACGAGGCCCCACACGATGAAGCCGACGACGATGGATGCGGCGGCCGGGTTCGCCTTGCCCCACGGCAGGGACAGGCAGCACAGGGCGCCGAGCACCAGCATGAAGGTGCCGAAGAACTCGTTGAGGAAGTAGTTCACGCGGTCGTTGTGCGCGTCGGTGGTGCAGAAGGTGCCGAGGATGGCTTCGGCATCGTCGGTGTCCTTGTAGTGCGGCAGGTAGGTGACGTACACGATGAGCTGGCCCGCCACTGCGCCGAGCAGCTGGGCGATGATGTACGGCAGGACCTCGTTCCACGGGAACATGCCGTTGACGGCCTGCGCGAGGGTCATGGCCGGGTTGATGTGGGCGCCGGAGACGCCGCCGAACATCAGGACCGGGAACATGACGCCGAAGCCGTAGCCCATGGCGATGTTCAGCCAGCCGGCATGGTAGCCCTTGGTGTTTTTCAGTTCCGCGTTGGCGACAGCGCCGTTGCCGAAGACCATCAGCACGGCGGTGCCGACGAATTCCGCGGCAAGCTTGGTGAAGAGTGTGTATTCCACTGCAGTTTCCTCTATTGCTTCTTCTCTAACGATTCTTACGATTCGTGCGATTCGAGATGAATTGCGATTCCGCTCTGGGCGGACAACAGCGCACTACCTTACTCCGTACGGAGGAAGTAACGCGGCTTTGGGTGGACACATGTCCGAAATACGAAAAAGACCCAAGCCATTGGCTTGGGTCTTGTCTGTGCCCCCTCAGGGATTCGAACCCTGGACACGCTGATTAAGAGTCAGCTGCTCTAACCAACTGAGCTAAAGGGGCGTTGGTCTTGGCGAGGTTTTTGTTCTCGCTGAGCACATGGAGTAAATATACTCAGAATCGGAAAGAACGCAACCTTCGGCGTGTCGCAATCATAAAACCGCTATTTTCCAACGTTTTCAGCAAATCGCCATCTATGGTGCACATCGCGTCATACGACGAAAAATGCGGCGCGATGGCGCCCTAAAATCCAAGTAATCACATTTTCTTCACATTCTGGCGCAATGCAACCACTCCGACAGTCAACGGCACGAACTTTTCCATCACACATTTCCACCGTGGCGAGCCGAATAGCACGCATCATCGTCGAGCCCGTCGGCGCGCCAGAGGCCCTTTATAATAAGGGCCATGGCGCGTCACAGGAGTATATGACGCGCATCAAGAAGGAGAAAGGCTTACCTATGGCATGCCCAAATTGCGGTCAGCCGACCATCGAAGGCGCTAAATTCTGCGCCTCGTGCGGCTCACCGCTCACCCAAACGACCGCGGCGGCACCGCAAGCGCCGGCCGCGCCGGAATCCGATGACGGCACCATGCTGTCTTCCGCGCCGCACATGGCACCGGCCCCGCAGATGCCGACCGCTGCCGTCCCACTGCCCAATAGCGCCGCACCGGCAGCTCCGCAAACCACCGTCCCGCAGCCCACCACACCGCAACCGGCGGCGCAAGCACAGCCGACCGCTCAGGCGCAGGCAACGCAAACGGTGGCACCACAGGCCGCGCCGACGCAGCAGTTCCAGTATGCGCCATCCCCGGCCCCGCAGCCGGCAGCAGCGCCGCAGCCAAGCCAGCCGACCCAGCAAATCGCCCGTCCGGCGGCCGATCCCACCATCACCGCGCTGACCACACCGCAGTCCATGAAGACCATGGGCGCCAGCCTCGGCATCGGTCTCGGCGCGAGCGTGGTGTTCGCGCTGCTCGCATCGATCGTCTTCTTCATGGGCAATGCCGCGGCCAGCAACGGGCTTGCCGGCATTCCGGGCTTTTCCGACACCGCCTCCTTCCTGGGCAACAACGGTGTGTCCGGTTCCGGCCCGAATTTCTTCCAGATTCTCTTCACCGTGATGACGCTCGGCGTTGGCGGTTCGCTGAATCTCAAAACCAGCTCCCAGGGCTTCTCTCTGAGCAATCTCGGCATTGACGCCTCGCACGTCAGCGTGACGCTGCCGGTCGGACTGCCCGGCGTGGCATTGGCGATCGGCGCCGCGTTCGGCGCATACATGCTGGCACGCAGGTTCGCGCTTCGTTTCAAGTGGACGGGCGTCATCAGCTCGCTGATCGTCGGCGTGCTGTCCGGCCTGGTGCTGCTGGTCTTCGCCGCCATCTTCCCGGTGACGGTGGGTGGTTCCTACAGCGACTATTCCGCTTCCGCGTCGCTTTCCGGCGTGTCCTTCCGCACGTTCTGCATGGCGTTCCTGCTGTCGGCGGCCGGTGCGCTGGCCGGCTACGCGTTGGCACAGTATGCGGGCGATTCGGGTAACGTCTTCTCCGCCGCTTGGCGTTGGGCGCACCGCGCTCGTGGCTTCGTGCGCACGCTGGTCGAATCGTTTGCGATCTACGGAGTGCTGTTCCTGGTGCTTGGCCTGGTGGCGACGATCGCCATGTCCGCCGCGAACCATCTCGGCGCAGGCGGTCTGCTGCTGGTTCCGCTGCTGTTCCCGGCTCTGCCGCTTATGCTGATTTCGCTGTCCTCGTTCGGTGGCATCGCCTTCTCGACGTCCAGCTACAGCGTCCATACGATCACGTTGTTCAACGTGTCCTCCCTCAGCCAGTATGGCTGGATTCTGTGGATCTGCTTCGTGCTGTTCCTGCTTGCCACGTTCTATATCGCGCTGCGTGAGATCGCGCGCAATATGTACGACCCGTATTACGCGGGCTGGCAGCATACGTGGAAGGCTCCGGTGGCCGCGATGGTGTTCTGGCTGGCCGCGGAGTTCCTGTTCACTTATTTCGCGGCGGGATACGCCTCGTCCAGCATGTCGATGACGACCCCGATGTGGTATTTCCTCGTCGCCGGCATCTGGGCGTTCCTGATCGAGGTGGCCGCGATGACGTTCGGTCCGACGCTGGTGGCGTCCCTGCCGGGCATGTGGCGGATCGTCGTCGGCGGCACCGTGCAGCAGACCCCGCAGAACGTGGTCGATTACGTCAAGTCCTGCGATCCGTCCTACGGCATGAAGAAGACCTCTGCCACGGCGAGCGGCACGACCGCAACAGCGACCATGCCGACGGCTTCGGCTGCCGCACAGCCGGCCAATCCAACTACTCCGGCAGCTCCGGCCGCATCGGTCCCCCAGCCCGCGACGCCGGCTGCGCCGATGCCCGCGCCTACCGCTCCTACCGCTCCTACCGCAACGCCTGTTTCACAGGCCGTTCCACAACCGGTCGCCCCGACGTCCATGCCCAATACGACAACGGGCAACACGGCAACGGGTGCGGTGCCGCTGCCGCAATCGCCAGCAGGCGCGGCTTCTATGCCGGTCGCAGCTCCGGGGGCAGGTCAGCCGCTCGACCCAAAAACTAAGAAGACGATCCTTATCGGCGGCATCGTGATCGGTGCCCTGATTGTGTTGGGCATTGTCTACGGTGTGCTCAACTCGACCGTCTTCAGCGCGAAATCCGTGGCGCAGAGCTATCTGACGGCGATTGCCGACGGCAAGTATGGCAAAGCCAATGGCATCGCCGATCCGCAGGTGGGCAAGAACCAGCTCAAGCTGCTGTCCGACGCCGTGGCGAAGGCCGACAACGCCACGATCGCCAACCCGCATATCGATAGTGTCAAAACCGTCGAAGGCGTGGCCAAGGTCAACGTGACGTATTCGCTGAACGGCAAGAACGTCAACGATTCGCTCACCATCAACAAGGACGGGTCGAAGTTCCTGCTGTTCCCGAATTGGAAGATCTCGAGCCCACTGCTCAAGACCATCACCGTGTCGGTGCCCAATGCCGTGGAATCGTTGTCCGTCAACGGTGTTGACGTGACCGCGAAGAATGCGGAGAAGTCGGACAGCGGCACGTGGACGCTGCGCGTCTACCCGGGTTCGTACAAGGTGTCGATCGGCAAGTCGGGGTATGTCACCAGCGGCATCACCATGGTGCGCACGAACGCGGACTCCGATGCCGCCGATCTCAAGATCATGCCTACGGCCAAGCTTAAGGAGGACTTGAGCAAGGCCGTGAACGCCAAGCTGGACGAATGCGCGAAGTCCACCGACTACGCGCCGGAAGGCTGCCCGTTCGGCTTCGACCTGTACGACGAGGACTACTACCGCAACTTCGCGTGGTCCATCAGCGTCTATCCGAAGCTGTCCGACATCGATCTCGATTACGGCACGTTCTCCACCCGGCAGGGCAAGGCGAAGTGCACGTATGAAGAGAAGAATTTCGACGATTCGTGGGAGTCTCAGGACGACAGCACCCACTTCACCGTCAACGGCAGCTTCAGCATCAGGGATGGCAAACTCAGCGTCACGATTGACGATGAGGACTGATGCCGGCTAAAGAGCGGATATAGGAAAATCCCCCGCACCAATCGGTACGGGGGATTTTCGATGCTTAAGCTCAGACGTGTTTCAGCCTGAAGTCATTCACCGCCGGTCCGTAAGGACGTCGAGCGGTGAATGGGGCGAAATCACTCAGCGACGACCTTCACGAAGAAGTTGGCGGTGATTTCCGGGTGCAGGGCGACGGTTGCCGGGAAGTCACCGGTGGTCTTGATCGGCTCAACGGTGATGTTCTTCGGGTTGACCTCAACCTTGGAGGAGAGCGCGATGGCGATCTTCTCTGCGGAGATGCCGCCGAACAGCTTGCCGGACTCGGAGACCTTGGCAGCGATTTCGACGGTGGAACCCTCGATGATTTCCTTGGCGGCAACAGCCTCTTCGCGGGTGGCGACGGCCTTGGCCAGACGAGCGCGCTTCATGGCCTCGATCTGGGCGGCGGCACCCTTGGACCAAGCGAAAGCCAGGCCCTGCGGGAACAGGTAGTTGCGGGCGTAGCCGGACTTGACGGCCACGACGTCACCCGGGTGACCCAGGTGGTTGACGGACTTGGTGAGAATAACCTTAGTTTCAGCCATTGTTCAAACCTCTCTAAGATCAGCGGCCGGACGTGGCGTACGGCAGCAGGGCCATCTCGCGGGCGTTCTTGATAGCCTTGGAGATCTCGCGCTGCTCCTGCACGGTGACACCGGTGATACGACGGGAACGAATCTTGCCGCGATCGGAGATGAACTTACGCAGCAGGGCGACGTCCTTGTAATCGATCTCGGTGACCTTGGCGGCCTTCAGTGGATTCGGCTTCTTCTTAAACGGCTTGACCGGCGGCTGCGGCCTCTTGCGTGACATCTTGATGTTCTCCTTAAAATCTGGAAATACTGCGATTAAGCTGCTTGTTTCGCTGTTCGCCTATGTTGCGGACGGGGTTCGGTCCGTCAGAATTCCGGTTCGTCGCTGTCGCCGCCGAATTCGGAGGAACCTCCGAAGGACTGGGACGCGCCGAAGGAACCGAAGGACGAGCCGGAGTTATCCGAGCTTGACCACGGGTCCGAGGCCGGAGCGGACTGTGCGGGAGCGGCGTTGACCGGAGCGGAGGCTCCACCCTGATATCCGGCGCCGCCAGCATAGCTGGAGCCGCCCTGATATCCGCCGTTGTTGCCGCCGAAACCGCCGTTGTTGTTGGCGTTGTTGTAGCCGCCGCGATTGCCGCTGAAGCCTCCGTTGCCGGACGAGCTTTGCCGGGTCACCTGGGCGGTCGCGTAGCGCAGGGACGGGCCGATTTCGTCGACCTGCATCTCGATGACGGTTCGCTGGGAACCGTCCTGCGCCTGGTAGGAACGCTGCTGCAGACGGCCTTGCGCGATGACGCGCATGCCCTTGGACAGACTCTGCGCGCAATGTTCGGCCATGTCGCGCCACGCGGAGCAGCGCAGGAACAGGGCCTGACCGTCTTCGAACTGGTTCGAGTTACGGTTCCAGGTGCGCGGAGTGGAGGCGATCGTAAAGCTGGCGACGGCGGCGCCGCTGCCAATGGTACGAATTTCCGGATCGGCCGTGAGGTTGCCCACCACGGTGATTACAGTTTCACCTGCCATGTCGTTACCTACTTACTTTGCAGCTTAGAAAGCTTGGTTTACTTACTTGCGAAGAATCTTCGTACGGATGACGGATTCGTTCAGGTTCAGCAGACGATCGAGTTCGTCGCTGGTGGCCGGCTCAGCGGAGTAGTTGACCACGACGTAGTTACCTTCGGTCTTGCCGGCGATTTCGTAGGCAAGCTTGCGACGGCCCCAGATGTCGATGTTCTCGACGGCACCGCCTTCCTTGGTGACAGTTTCCAGATACTGCTCGGTCAGCTTCTTCAGACCGCGCTCATCCAGCTCAGGATCAGCAATGAACATCAGTTCGTACTTATGCGCAGACATCACCCACCTCCTTCGGACTATCGGCCATGGACCTTCCATGGCAGGAGTGTGTATGCGTGCTGCCTTCAGGCATCGATAAGTCGCAATGAACATATGGATACGATTGATGGCAACTTGTACAGGCTACCCCGACGCCGCGACGTATCGAAACGGCGTCTGCCGGGCGCGAAATCACGTGCGGAGGCAAGCAAAAAGCCCCGCTCGCAAGCGGGGCTTAATCGCAAAGAATCGTAATAAATCCTGAAATATCACGATAGCCGTATGGCAATCGCACGAAATATCAGGCGTAGATGTTGCGCGGACGCATGTCTTCGGGCAGGCCGTTGAGCAGCGTAGAAACGGAGCCGGATTCGAACACGGAGCGGATGCCGGCGGCCAGCAGCGGGGCCACGGACAGGACGGTCATGTTCGGCAGGCGCTTCTCTTCGGGCACCGGAACGGTGTCGGTGAGGACGATTTCGCGTGCGCCGCAGTTCTTCAGGCGTTCCACGGCCGGGCCGGACAGCAGGCCGTGGGTGGCGACGAGCGTCACGGACTTCGCGCCGGCGTTGTTCAGCGTGCGCACGGCCTCGCAGATGGTGCCGGCGGTGTCGATCATGTCGTCGACGACCACGCAGTCGCGTCCCTTCACGTCACCGATGATGCCGTGTGCCTCGGCATGGTTCGGGCGCGTGGTGTCACGGGTCTTGTGGATGAAGGCGAGCGGCAGTCCACCGAGCTTGGCGGCCCACTGTTCGGAAACCTTGATGCGGCCGGCGTCCGGGGACACGATGGTGGTGTTCTCCAGCGGCATGCTGTTGCGCACGTAGTCAAGCAGGATCGGCATGGCGGTGAGATGGTCGACCGGGCCGTCGAAGAAGCCCTGCTCCTGGGCTGCGTGCAGGTCGACCGTCATGATGCGGTCGGCGCCGGCGGAACGGAACAGGTCGAACATGAGGCGTGCGGTGATGGGTTCGCGGCCCTGATGCTTCTTGTCCTGGCGGGAGTAGCCGAGGAACGGCGCGACCACGGTGATGGAACGTGCGGAGGCGCGCTTCATGGCGTCCACCATGATGAGCTGCTCCATGATCCACTTGTTGATCGGCTCGGTGTGGGCCTGCATCACGAAGGCGTCGGTGCCACGGACGGGCTCGGTGTAGCGCACGTACATCTCGCCGTTGGCGAAATCGTATGCGGTGGTCTCAAGTACGTCGGTTCCCAAATATTTCGCGGTTTCCTCGGCTTGCTCGGGGTATGCGCGTCCCGTCACCAGAGCCAGTTTCTTATCCGGAGTGCCTTCGAGAATCGCCGACATGCTTGCCTTCCCAATTGTTCGATATGTGAAAATAAGCCAAACTCCAATATAACAATGCGGGTGCCCACGGCACGCGGCCGTTGCGGAAGCGTTTCACCATACCGCTCCAAACTGCCGTCGGCAACATCAAAAAATCCCCAAGCCATCGACGCAGAAGGCACATCTCAACGTCGATGGTTTTGGGGGAAAACCGGATTACCGGACTATTCGGCGGACGCGAACGCTTCGCGGATCTGCGCCGCGTTGCCGTAGGACGCCTGCGCGCCGTAGCCGGTGGCCGCGTACGCCGAAACGTACGAGGCGAGTTCGGCGGCTTCGGACAGCGCCAGTCCGGACGCCAGGCCGGCCAGCACGGTACCCATGAACGAATCGCCGCAACCGGTGGTGTCTACTGCCTTGACCCGCACCGGAGCGATGCGCTGGATGCGATGCTCCGGATCGTCCGCGGTGCCGTCGAGTACCACGGAACCGTCGCCGCCGAGCGTCACAATCGCCTGTTCGAACCCGAATCCGCGCAACTTATCGAACGCGTGACGCCAGTCGAACGCGTCCCAATCATCATCCTCCGGTTCCGCGATGTCGAGCAGTTGCGCCATTTCATGCTCGTTGACGAGCAGGATGTCGGATGCTTCGATCAGTTCCGCCGGCAGGGACGGGGTGAACGGCGAATCGTTGAGCAACACCTTCACGCCTGCTTCGTGGCACATGCGTGCGGCGGCCGTCACCGTTTCGATCGGGCTTTCCAAGCACAGGCCAAGCACGGAAGAACGTACCAGCGCCTCGCGCACGGATTCAACATAATCCACGGTGACCTGCGCGTTGGAACCCGGCGAGTACACGATAGTGTTTTCGCCGGCTGCGTCCACGGTGATCACGGTTGTGCCAGACGGTCCGAGCACGCGGCGAACATGCGTGGTGTTCACACCAGCTTCGCCCAGGGCACCCAGCAGGAAGTCGGCGTTGGAATCGGAGCCGACCGCGCCGAACATCTGCACGGTTGCGCCGATGCGCGCTGCGGCGGCCGCCTGGTTGCCGGATTTTCCGCCCGGCAGCAGCTGCAGCGGACCGCCGGTGATGGTCTCCCCCGGCCCTGGCAGACGCTGTGCGGTGACGGTGTAATCCGCATTCATCGAGCCGATTACGGACACTGTGCCGTGGATGCGGTCCAATGCGGAGAGAACTTCAGTCGCGCTCATCTTTACCTTCCTTACATCAAAAGAAGATTTATGAAAATGGAGATTTGCGGAATATTGTTGTTCAGTAATCGCAATTATCGCAAATCCCCATTTTTACTATATTGAGGATGTTATGTGCGATTATTTAGCCGATTCCTCGGTTTCCAACGCATGGTTGCCTTCGTAGATCTTTTTCTTGAAGACGAAGAACACGATCAGACCAAGCAGTGCGGTACCGGCGGCGATCAGCAGCAGGTTGGAATAGTTGGCGGCGTCACCGGTAGCACCGGTGACGGAACTGCCTGCGAGGGCGTTGGAGCCGAGCAGGCTGCCGATGATGGCGATGCCGATGGACGGAGATACGTTCATAGCCAGATCGTTCATGCCGACGCCACGACCAGATTCGTCCTTCTCAATGGTGCCGAGCACGGTGGAAACGACTGGAGAGTACATAAGGCCACAGCCCGCGTAGAACACGCATGCGCACAGGGTCAGCACCACGAAACCGGAGTTCACGCAGAATGCCGCACCGGTCCAGCCGAGGAACATGAGGGTGCCTGCGGTCACGATGCCGGCCTTGATTCCGATCTTGCGGATGATCATGCCGGAGCAGGTGCCCACCACGGCGGCGACCACGAAGGCCCACACAATGTGCAGGGAGACCTGGGTGGTGGTCATGCCGTAGATGTTGGTGCCGATGGCGTTGAAGATCGGGCTCAGTGCGTAGTTCACGAAGTAGAACACGAGGATCAGGCAGATGGCGCGCAGCCAGCGGGTGTTCTTGAAGAACGCCGGGGTGATGAACGGGTTGGAGGCCTTGTTGATGTAGAAGGCGAATGCCACGAACAGCAGCAGGGAGACCACGAGCATCCACCATGCCATGTACGAGAAGAACAGGGTGAGGAATGCGGTGGCGAAGCCGAAGATCACGAAGCCGAATGCGTCGACCTTCTGGCCGTTGCCGCTCTTGGACGGCAGGGTCTTGAGCAGGATCGGCAGGAACAGGATGGTGACGGACGGGATCAGGAACAGGAACTGCCATGCGATGGAGCTGAGCATGCCGGCTGCGAACACGCCGATGGAGGCGGACAGCTGGTATGCGGCGGTGAACAGACCGAAGAAGATGACCTTCAAATCGTTACGCAGGTACTTGGTGGCCACCACCAGGAAGGCGGAACCTGCCACCTGTTCGCCTGCGGTCTGCAGCACGCGTGCGATGATCACGGTCCACAGGTTTGCGGCGAAGAAGTAGTTTGCCACGAAACCGAAGATGGAGCCGACGAACAGCGTCACGAGACCGACGGTCACAAGCTTACGCAGGGAGACGAAATCGCCCAGGGAACCGTAGATGAAGCACACGATGCCGAGCACGATGCTCGGAAATGCGGTGATCAGGGACGCCTGGTTCGGTGCGCCGACGTCGGCGCCGACCTGCTGGAACACCAGGTTGAAGCCCTGCAGGCACAGGGTGCCGAGCACGAAGGTGATCAGCAGCGGAATCAGGGCGCGGATGGCCATCTTGTTGCTGGTCACCGGATCGTCGAATGGATCGGCGGATGCGGTGCCGGTCACAGCGGTTGTGTTGTTAGACATAATAAAAATCCTTGATTCTCTCGAATTGCACGATATGCGATACGTAATATGCGAGACGCGATTGCTTGGCCGGTTACGCTTATTCAGCCTTGGCTGCGAGGCCGGAGATGCGGGTCATGAATTCGTTCAGGAAGCGCGGCACGTCAACGCCGACGGCCACCTTCATGGTCTTGACAGGGTCGTTCAGGCGAGTTTCGTCGCCGATGGTGCGTCCACGGGTCGGACCTTCCACGTCGACCTTCATGTTGATGTCAAGGGTGGTGACGAGGGTCGGGTCCACCGCCACGCCGACGGCGAGCGGATCATGCAGACCGCAGCCGCCCAGGTGCGGGGACGTAGTCTCGTAGGCCTTGATGTAGAAGTCGGTCATGTCGGCCAGGAACTTGCCGGCCTTGGTGCCGAGATCGCGCCACTGCTGAGTTTCCTTGTAGGTGAGCAGGGTCTGCAGGGTTACGTCGAGACCGATCATGGTGGTCGGCGCCCCGGAACGGAACAGGTAGTCGGCGGCTTCCGGATCCTGCGAAATGTTGGCTTCCATGCAGGCGTTGCAGTTGCCGGGTACGGTCAGTGCGCCGCCCATGAGCACGATTTGGCCGATTTCATCCTTGATTTCCGGTGCTTTCTTCAGTGCGGCTTCGATGTTGGTCATCGGGCCGGTCGGCACGTAGACGAGATCCTTGCCATAGGTCTTCACTGCGTCGATGATGAAGTCTACCGCGGATTCGGTTTCGACGGAGCGGCTGGAATCGGGGATTTCCACATCGCCGATGCCGTTGTCGCCGTGGATGAATGCGGAGATCGGCAGCACTTCGAAGTGGTCGGTGGTGCTGGAGTGCGGCAGGCCTTGATACACCTTGACTTCCGGATGGCCGAGCAGGTCGGTGACGGCGAGCGCGTTGCGTACGCCCTGTTCCACGAGCACGTTGCCGTAGGTGCCGGTGATGCCGATCAGTTCGACTTCCGGGCTGCCCAGCGCGTAGGAGATGGCGAGCGCGTCGTCGACGCCGGTATCGAGATCAAGAATCATCTTTTTCATGTGTGTGCCTTTCCTCTTTGACGGGCCTGACGACGGTCCGCCACCATACGGGTGCGTCGTCAGTTACACATCGAGCACATTCTCGATTGTGTTGTGTTGACAAGATTTATGATAAAGCGTTTTATCAAGAATGCAAATTCTTCACCTATACACGGCGTGTTGCCTTTATTTCCAACGATTACAGCATATTGGAGATGCTTACGTCACCACATACCGAGATTGATCTGCACCACCCGTTTTGCACCAGTCTGCAGCATCTAAAAATGGCGGTTTACGCGCAGGCCGCCTGCACCAGTTTCGGCGTAAGCACTTCAACCTGCGGATCGGAAAGCCACGGACGGGCATCCCCTGATTCCGTACCGGACTTGGCACGAACCGCAACATCAATCCGCTTACGCAACATACCCCAACAGGCGGCGGCCAAATCAGCCACGCTCTGCTCAACGGTGGTCATACGCCAACCAAGACCGAATCGTTTGAGAATATTGTCGTAACCAATCACCTGCATATCCTCAGTAACGCGCAACCCACGTTCCGCCATACGCTGACGGAAACCAAGCGCCATCACATCGTTGCAGCAGAACACGGCCGTCGCACCGCCATCAATAATCTGATCCGCAGCATGATAGCCACTACCGAAACGGTAATCCCCCTCAACGCATAGCGACGAATCAAAACACTCCCCCGCCTGCTCGACGGCATCCACAAACCCACGACGACGCTCCGCAGCACTCGACTCCGCAGTATCGCCAGTCACAATGCCAATACGAGTATGACCACCCTCCAACAGATAACGGGCAGCCAAACGACCGCCAAGATAATTGTCAAAACCAACGGCATCGCACCAACCGCACTGCGTCAAACGATCAATCAACACCACAGGGCACGACACAAGCGCCACATCCTCACGCAACCGCTCAGCAGCATCGCCAGCGCAGGACTCGCGCGCCGGAATCAGCATCACACCGTCCACCCCACGAGCCGGAAGGCGCTGCAACAACTCATGCTCCGCAGCACGCGAATCATCGGAATTGGCCACAATCAGCGAATACCCCTGCGCGGCGCACTCATCCTCCACGCACTTGGCAAGCGCCGCGAAAAACAAGTTCTCAATATCAGGCACGATCAGCGCAACCAGCTGGGACTGCTTGGTCACCAAGCTTCGCGCGCTCTGATTCGGCACGTAATTCAGTTTCTTTGCCGCGTCGGCAATGGCCTTGCGCTTCTCCTCGGACACGCGAGCCGGTCGATTATTCAACACCAGCGAAACCGTCGTCACAGACACCCCCGCGGCAGCGGCCACATCCTTCAGTGTCGCACGATACGCCATCAAACCCCCTTAAAACGTTTCTCCCTCCAGCATAAATGCCATGCGATCCTGACGCGCCCAGCATCGCAATCACAAACAAATTCCTTTCACAGCAAAATAATCCGCATTATTTCCAGCGGTAAATCGTTTCTCGGAAGTGTTTTTTGTATACTCGCAACGTTTTGTCTGAAATGAGAGCCACACAAGAAGAGAGGAACCACCATGCAGCCAACCATGCAGAAAAACAATGTGAAACAGCGCAAGACCATCGCCATCATCGCCATGATCGCAGTAGCTGCCATCGCGCTCGCAGCAGTCGCCATCATCGCAGTCTCCAACAAGCGCGAAATGACACAAGCCGCCAGCGACACCTGCGCGTTGAATGCGAAGGCGCTCGCCACGCATCAGGAGAGCTTTGAAGAAGCGCAACAAGAAGCTGAAGAAGCAGCGAAACTCACCGTGAATGACGTGGCGGACGGCACCACGCTCGAAACCCTGAAGGATGCGATCACACTGGCCAAAGCCGTGGAAAGCGCGCCAGCATGCCCCGCAAGCGGCAATGCCAGCGACTTCACCAAAGCGACGGACGACATTCGCAAATACGCCGACAACCTGCGCAACATCACCAACGAACTCGACGCGGCCGCCAAGTCGGTGGTCGCCAGCCAAGAACTCAAACTCGAGTCCGCCAAGTAAGTCAAGTAAGCCGCCCCGACGGTTAGCGCCGACGTCAGCGCCAAACCCTACGTTTAACGGGGCCAAAGTCATCCAAGTCTGCAACTTCGCCCCCATTACAAGCATTTTCGCACCACATCGGGCTTATATATGGCAGATTCGGAAGGTCGCCCGGAGACATTTCGCTTATATATGGCAGGTCATTCCGGAAAGACCGCAGTTAGAGGGTACAAAATTACCCCCTAACTAGCTTGTTTCAAAAACAGACTGCCATACATAGGCGAGATGCCTCCGTACAAACCCCAAAATCTGCCATACATAAGCGAGATATGCCCATGAATTACGCATCTATGCTGTGCAGGCGCGACCTCGCGTCGCTTAGAGGCTTGACAACACCTTCCATTTGACAAAAGTTGTCAGTTGCCACGCACCAGGAGACGCAATAGGGGCCGCGCCTTCGAGGTGCGGCCGTTTTTCATCCTTCACCAAACTTGGATCTGCAACTAAGGCTAGCGAACAAAATGTACGCCAAACCACACATCCATTCCCCGGCGAGGTTGACTCGCCTGCAACGCGTCTCCTCGATCACCGCTTACCGAACTTCAATTGTCCGGCTTGCGCCACACGAACCGAATTCTTACTGGCCTTGGGCGCGGTAGCGGGCTTCGGTGGCGGCTTTGGCGGGCTCCCACCAGGCGCGGTTGGCAGCATACCAAGCGATGGTCGCTTGCAAACCGGCTTCGAAATCGGTGTGTACGGGCCGCCAGCCGAGTTCGGTACGCAGCTTATTGGAATCGATCGCGTAACGTCGATCATGCCCAGGACGGTCACGCACCCAGTCGAATGCGTCCTCCGCACACCCCATAAGCCGCAGAATCATACGCATTACAGCAATATTGCTCATTTCGCCATCTGCGCCAATCAGGTACGTTTCGCCGATCCGCCCGCGTGTAAGAATCTCCCACACCGCAGAAGAGTGGTCTTCCGTATGAATCCAGTCGCGCACGTTCTCACCAGTGCCATACAGTTTCGGCCGCACACCCTCCATGATGGATGTGACCTGCCGCGGAATGAATTTCTCCACATGCTGGTACGGCCCGTAATTGTTGGAACAGTTGGAGATCGTGGCGCGAAGCCCGTACGTGCGAATCCACGCGCGCACCAGCTGGTCGGACGCCGCTTTCGACGCACTATACGGACTCGACGGCTTGTATGGCGTACTTTCGGTGAATTTGTGTGGATCGTCGAGCGCGAGGTCACCGTACACTTCGTCGGTGCTGATGTGGTGGAATCGTACGTCGTATTTACGCGCGGCCTCCAACAGCCGCATCGTGCCCTCCACGTTCGTGCGGATAAACGGTTCCGGGTCGAAGATGGAATTGTCGTTATGTGATTCCGCCGCGAAATGCACGATGGCGTCGCAGCCGGGCACGATGCGTTCCAGCAGCGACACATCGCAGATATCACCGATGACAAGTTCGACCTGCGATTGCGGCAGCCCGTCGATGTTCGCCGGATTGCCCGCATACGTCAGCTTGTCAAGCACGGTGATGTGCACGTCCGGATGATTGCGCGCCACGTACCGCACGAAATTCGCGCCGATGAACCCGCATCCGCCTGTTACCAGAATATGTTTCGGTTTGAATCCCTGTTCGCTCACTGTTTCAGCAACCGCCTTCCCGATTCCAACATTACGAATGCAAACAAAGGCGCATAAGGAAGGAAATACCTGAATTGCATACCGTCGACTCCGATTAGCCCATCCGCATCGTATTGCAGCCACAAGGCAAGGTAAATCAGTAGGATATCTCCGATACAGACCACCGCGATCAACCATGCGTATGGTAAGGAAAGCACACCGCATGCATTTATAGAACCATTGGCAGTCCTAACCGGATTCTTTCGGCGGCTTTTGGTACAAGCATTCACCACACTGGTCACAGCCAACACGACTACGGAAACCACAATTGCCAACCAACACGCGGCAATCATGATGCTGTCCGTCCTGTTATTCATATTCGATTGAGCATGCATTATCGCCCATGCAATGTTCTTCACAGCATCCAACATGGCAACGGGATCCGTCAACAATGCATGCTTGCGCTCGCTCATTTGTTTGTACGAAACCAGCATCGGACAATTCGTATACCAAGCATTGACGCCCAACCAGAATATGGTCCATATACCAGACGCAACCACGCCTATCAACAATGGCACAGCCCGACCACGATTCACACGCCAGCGACCGGAAACTCTATCAAACATCAACGGAATAACCAGCAAAACCAATGGCATGTACACAAACTTGCACATTGCCAATAGCACGCTCGTTACCGCGAGCGCCACTGCTCCACGTTGTGATCGTTTACCAATAATTCCCCGGAACAGCAAACAGGAGAACAGAATCATCACAGCTTGTGTCAGCGAATCCGCAGAGATGGAAAATGAGGCAAGTCGAAGCATTTGAGGGACGCATAGCAATAGTCCAACCGGAATGCGCCATTTTGGCAATGTCATAACCGCGCAGTACATGAGTAATGCATAGACAGCTATCATGCATATTTCTGCCAATCGATATGTTGTTCCAGATCTCAGATTAAATAATCGACCTACAGCAAACCCCAGCAATTGCGGAGCATATACAATCGGTGAATTTGTTGCCGTATTGTTGAACGGCAGGTCAACCGTTGCGGACGCCTTGTTATTAGCAATAGACTCCGGAATCACAATTCCTGGATCATATCCGTCATATTGATCCAAGGAATACTGCATCCAACTGCGATCAACCGCACCACCGACCACCCCCGTCTCAGTATTATGCAACATACTTCTTGAAGTAACTGGCCGCGCAATTACATCCCCGTTGAGTATGGAGTCAATTCGATAAACATGCGTCCAAATATCCGGCACATGACCAGGCTTGGTAATAGTCATGAAAAACATGCCTTCAAGCAACACGCACAACGCCACCAACACTGGCATGCATCGAAAAATCTTCTTCCCCTTCATACCGCCACTATCGCATAACTATTTGACTGCGCTTAAGAACATGCCTTGGTTTCATTCATCATTCAGATACCCACCAGCTACCATCAAGACACCTACTCGTCCAGACACACTGGCTAATATATAGCTCGGTTTTACATGCTCATAAACCCCCGTTTACACAAGGGGTTATTTGCCGTGAAGGAAGCGACGATGCCTTATATCCAGTCTGCCGTTCATGCCTTCAAGCCTTCATACGTCAGGCATTCCAAACAATCGTTTACCGGCGGCATCTACCAGCCACTGGCCGATGAGAGCATGACAGATACCCCCTCTTATTTCAAGGCACGTCACCGCGCGGAGCTGTATACGCGGAAGACCACTCTCCATACAAAGCCCGCGCGCCGAAGCATCTACATACCGACAACGGAAGCATCCCCCGTAACATGCGATACGAATATTCTTGCGATTGCGGACGAGCAGCATGCTTCCTCTTTTGCCGCAGAGGAACAAGTTAACGGCAATCACGCATTACAGGCGATGCCGTGCACTCTTCAAACGGTTCGGACAGCGCTGACGACTGCTGAACATGGCTTGAAACGAGCAGGACACGTTATTGCCAGCGCGGCCCGCACCACTGCATGCGCCGCACGTACCGCTGCGACCACGGTGCGTAACGCATGGCATACCTTCACAAGTCTCAAAGCCGTTCAGCTCATCATCAAGTTCTTCCAGGGTGCGCATGCCTTGTGGAAGAAGCGCCATCGCTTCTCCTATTCCTTTTACTTTATTATCATCGTCGCTCTTACAACATATGAGATTGCTCTGACCCAATGGGGAACATATACTAAACCCAAATACCCCAAGGGCGCAGAAATTGATGCCCTCACTTATGTGAGTCAAAGCGTCATGGGGCAGACCGTTAATTTCTTCAGCAAGATATTCCTCAACAATCAATATCAGGCATTACTTAATTTAATCGTACTGAGCTTCATTTATTTAACGATTGTTCTCATAATAAATCGCTTCTGGATCGCAACGGCTATTTTCGGAACCGTGATGACCGTCTTCGCGATTGCGAACCACATCAAAATCCTCACCCGCAATGAGCCCATCATTCCGGCCGATCTCAACTTCGTTTCCGGCGGAACCACCAAACAGTTGTTTTCCTTCATTCCGAAATCGTGCGAGAGCCTTGTCAATAACGCGGTGACGGGCGTTACCTGGCTTATCGTCATCTGCATCATCATGCAGTTCGTAGATGGACGAAACGCCATAATCCCCTGCCACTGGTGGAAACCGTTCCGCAGCGTTAAATCCATGGCAACAACCGCAGTCCGCATCCTAGCGGCCGTATTATCGGTTGCGGTTGTCTATTCATTTACCGCAGGCATCCGCAACGAACAAAGCTGGGCTTATCAACTGACCCATAATTTGTCGGATTATCCTGTCATGTGGAACGCTAAAACAGATGCGCAATACAACGGTCCGGCCATTAATTTCCTCCGCTTGTCAAACACCAAGGTCATGAATAAACCAAAAGATTATTCGAAAAAGACCATGGAAGAACTCGCATCAAAGTATGCGAAAAATGCGGTTTCGATCAATCAAAGCCGCAGTGCGAACATGACCAGTAGCACCGTCATCATGATTCTGTCGGAATCGTTCTCAGATCCAACGCGAGTTCCAGGAATTACCATGACGGAGGATCCGATGCCGAATATTCGTCAGCTCAAAGAGCAGACGACATCGGGGCTCATGCTGTCTCCCGGCTATGGCGGCGGCACCGCAAACATCGAATATCAGGCATTGTCAGGCCTGTCCATGGCCAATTTCGATTCTTCTTTGTCGATTGCCTACCAACAGCTGGTGCCCAATGAAAAATGGACGCCGACTCTGAATCAACTTTGGAATGACGCGCATGGCAAGCAGGCGTCGGTTGCCTACCATGATTATTACCGGAGCATGTATTTCCGCAATACCAACTACAAGAAATTCGGCTTCAATAAGTTCTGGACAGTCGACGGTTCACACAAGCTGAAGGGCCTGACGTACATCGATCGCGACTGGACAGCTTCGGATGAATCGCTCTACAACTACATTCTCAACGACGTTCAGCAGACCGATAAGAACCAATTCCTGCAAGTGGTAACCATGCAGAACCACACGCCCTACAATGATTGGTACGACAATAATCAGTTCAAGGACGCCGATATTTCGCAGAATCTCTCAGAGACGGGAAAAACCAATATCGACACCTACGCCAAGGGCGCCAGCTACACCGATCAATCCACCTTGGCGTTCCTGCATTCGCTCAACGAAATCGACCGTCCCATCACCGTCGTCTTCTATGGGGATCACCTGCCGGGAATATACGACACTGCATCGGCGAGTAAAAAGAACAGTCTCGCCCTTCATGAGACCGACTACTTCATCTGGTCCAACAACGCATCGCAATCCGCGGGAACCAAGCTCGATAGCATCTCCAGCGCATACACGTCATCGAACTACTTCTCGGCACAGCTCGCTCAGCATCTCAATGCGAAGGTCAGCCCATATATCGCATTCCTCACCAAGATGCATCAGGCGATTCCCGCAATGTCCGTACCGTCTTCCTCCGGCAGCAACAGCAAACCCACCTATCTTGATGCGAACGGCAACCTCATCAAAGAAAAGAACCTTTCAAAGCAGGCAAAACAACTGTTGCACGATTATCATCTCATTCAATACGATATGACGTCCGGCAAGCATTACCTGAAAGACACCGGTTTCGTTGATTTGCCAAAGTGATCCATTGCTTACAATGGCTTAAGGTCACGATGAGGAAAGGCTGATTTGCTATGAAGATCGCAGTTGCAGGCACCGGCTATGTCGGATTGTCCGTCGCATTGCTGCTTGCCCAGCACAACGAGGTTCACGCTCTCGACATCATTCCCGAGAAGGTCGATTTGCTGAACCATGGTAAAAGCCCAATCGTCGATCCGGTGATCACGGACTTTCTTAACAAGAACGCGTCCGGCGAGCGCCCGCTCGACTTCCATGCGACACTCGACCCGCAGGAAGCGTATACCGATGCGGACTTTGTCATCATCGCGACGCCGACAAACTACGACGAGAAGAAGAACTATTTCGACACGTCCAGCGTCGAGGCCGCAATCTCCGCGGTGCGTGAGCACGCTCCGCATGCGTGGATCGTCATCAAGTCGACGATTCCAGTCGGCTACACACAGCAGCTACGCGATACTCTGCATGACGACCACATCCTCTTCTCCCCTGAATTTCTCCGCGAGGGGCACGCGCTGTCCGACAATCTCCACCCGACGCGCATCGTGGTGGGTGCTCCGCAAGACGACGAGGCATCCATCAAGGCGGCACACGAATTCGTGGACCTGTTGGCGCATGGCGCCGACCCGGAGGAAAAGACCCGCACCAACGCCGATGGCAGCATCGGCATTCCGGAGCTTGTGGTCGGCACCACCGAAGCGGAGGCCATCAAGCTGTTCGCCAACACCTACTTGGCGCTTCGCGTGGCGTATTTCAACGAATTGGACACCTATGCCGAGAGCCGCGGTCTGAACACCCGCGAAATCATCGATGGCGTATGTCTTGATCCACGCATCGGTGACGGTTATAACAACCCCAGCTTTGGCTATGGCGGATACTGCCTGCCGAAGGACACTAAGCAACTGCTGGCCAACTATAATCAGGTGCCACAGAACCTTATCGAAGCTATTGTGGACGCAAACCGCACCCGCAAGGAGTTCGTTGCCTCTGAGGTGATGGAACGTATCAAAGACGTTCAAAATCCTGTCATCGGCATTTACCGGCTGACCATGAAATCTGGTTCCGATAATTTCCGCCAGTCCGCCATCCAAGATGTGATGAAACAGTTCAAAGCAAATGGCGTTCCCGTACTTATTTACGAGCCCACATTGGATAAGCCCGACTTTCAAGGCAGTGAAGTCACTCACAATCTCAGCGAATTCAAAGAACGTTCATCCGTGATCGTGGCTAACCGCTGGAACAATGATCTCAATAATGTGGCTTTCAAGGTCTACACACGCGATCTGTTCCGCAGAGACTGATTTATCAACAGCTTATCTTGTTGGTGTTTGCCCAAATAGGAATATTCTGGACAAACACCAACAGCAGCATCACCGCTTGCCTTGGACTCTGCGAGCCACCACCTTCATCAGCTCACGCTGCTTGGAACCGGTGGGAGCCAGCACGTCCACATACTTGCGGATGGGACTGTCCTCCGCGATCGCACGCTCATGATGTTCCGGCGGAGCGGGACGTTCCACACCACTCATTGTTGCGATCATCTGCGCCATGAAAGGCGTTTCCTGCGCATAACTCCAGTACAACGAGGCGAAATCGCACCATGGATTCTTCCATGGCTTGTCGAAACCGGCGTAATGCACGATTTTCGGAGCCTTACGCGACGCCATGTACGCCTTGTACACATTGGCTGGCGCGAAATCGAATACGCCATTGACGCGTCCGGCGCAGTTGTGCATCACATTCCACGAATAATTCAGGTACGTGACCAGGCCTTCGCATTCCACGTTCAAAATATCCTGGTCGTTATAGATGTATCCGGGTTTGGAGGCGATTTCCAGCCATTCGTGGACGGTATGGATCTTGCGCATACGCTCGAGGTTCATCACCAGCACGCCGGCCTGGAAGTAGCCGTACGCATCGCGCATATGCAATTGCTTGCGCACGTATCCGGCCCGTTCACCGTTTTTCATATTGAGATTACCGATGAAGTCGATATCAGGCACAGCGGCAATCGCATTATCCCCAAGTTCAATATCGAACAGTTCGGCGACATCGCCATTGACCACCAAATCGCAATCCAGATACAGCAGCTTCGAATAGAACGGCAACGCCTCCTGGATGATGAAACGGTAATACGTTTCGATGCTGATATGCGCATTGCTGGTGGTGAGATTGAAGCCAGCCAAGTAACGGCTCACATCGAAGAAGCGGATCACGGCATTTGGGAACCGTTCGAAAAACTGACGTATGTTTTGCTTGTTCTCGTCGGAGATATTCCGTTCCAATACGATCACATCATATGAACGATCTTTGGAAGCGTTCTTCAGCATCGAATAGATGGTGGTGGTGAGCATCGGCACATAGTTGTTGTCTGCGGCGAACACCACCGGCACCACGTTCTTGTATCCGGCATCAAGCGGCTTGAGAACGGTGGCCGGTTCCGGATGCAGGAAATGCACACACTGCAGTCGCTTGATCTTCCAATGCGCGCCGGTACGCTGCTTGTGCGCAATGAAGATGTTGAGCAGCCGTTCCGAAAGATGCCCCACCGTACGTGTGGTCTGCACGTCCATTCTGCTGAAATCAGTAGCTTCGGCAAACTCATCGAGCAGCGGGAACAACCACTCGTTGTATTCGAAGAAAATGTCCTTCTTCATGATGAACATGTTGCAGAATGCCGCAGTTCGACCGTTGAGCACGGCGTCGGCATCCACTCTGTAGTCGGGATGGCGCGCGCACAGAATGTCATACATGTGGCGCAGGTCCTTCAAACGCAGGTGCTCGTCGGCATCCCAGTGCTGCTTGAGATTTGAGAATCCGCCGATACGGCGAACGTCATTCAACGGCGTGGTGATGACGTCCCAACCATCCACGGCACGAGCGATCGCATCATCGTTGATACCGTATTCGGCGAGCGCGTGATTATCGATATACGAATCGATAATCTCTCCGTAATCGTTCTCTTTGTGCGGAGTATCGGTGAAATCGAAGTACCTGCGGTAGTGGCAGAAGCCGTAATAGTCAGCATCCTCGTTTTTCCAGGCCCAGTATTGCGCGGTTAGCTCACAATACCGCGGGTTTTCCGCAGAAATGTTCACACCTTCGTCGTCATGCAAAGTGTTCGTGAAACGAGTCGCAGCATTCGCCGCGCCCACCTGCACCGGAACAATACTGTTCCCCTCAGGGAACGTGGCCTGCTTATGTGCCGACACAAAGATTTTGATATTCGGATGGTGCTGTTCCGCTGTGAGAACCATGTGAGATATTCCGCCTTACTAAGACAAACGTCCTTTCCTCAATAGAATATATGAGAGTACTGCCGAAGAGGGACGCTCTACGAGCCTTTGCACCCAAATACTTCGCACGAGTAGGATAGGACGTTTGTGAAAGACTTTTTCGAAAGCCTCAAGAAGAGGTACCACTATGCGATGGTGGTTTTCAAGGAACTGGTGAAAACCGACTTCCAGCTGCGGTATCAGGGCTCATTCCTGGGCATGGTGTGGTCCGTGCTGAAACCGTTGATGCTGTTCGCCGTGATGTACGTGGTGTTCGTGAAGTTCCTGAAGTTCTCGGATGGCACTCCGACCTTCCCGATTTCATTGCTGTGCGGCACCTGCCTGTGGAGCTTCTTCTCGGAATCGACCAGCATGGGCATGCAGTCCATCGTCGGACGTGGTGATTTGCTGCGCAAGGTGCATTTCCCGAACTACATCATCGTCGCTTCCACCACTATGGGATCCATGATTTCTCTCGGCATCAATCTGCTGGTGGTCATCCTGTTCGGTTTCTTCGCCCACGCGCACTACACTTGGCGCGTATTGCTGGTGCCATTCAGCATTCTGCAGTTGTATTGCCTCGGTCTTGGCGTGGCATTGCTGCTCGCTTCCCTGTTTGTATATTTCCGCGATGTGGCGCATATCTGGGAAGTCGTATTGCAGGCCATGTTCTATGCGACTCCTATCATCTACCCGATTTCCATGGTGGCGAATAATCCGGAGTTCTCCTGGGCGGCAAAATTGCTCATGCTGAATCCTTCCACGCAGGTGATTATGGATATCCGTCACAACCTGCTTTCCCCGGAATACGTGCCAACCGTGTGGACCATGGTCGATAACAAGTTGCTGTGCCTGCTGCCTTACGTATTGTCCGCCGTCATCTTGTGGCTCGGCATTCACGTGTTCCGCAAGTACAGTTCCAAGTTCGCGGAGGTGCTCTGATTTATGGCTGAGGTTGCAATGACTGAAGAGAAGAACGCAGACGAGCGCCCTGTGGTGCTTAAGGTCGATCATGTGGCCAAGATGTTCCGCTTGCCTACCGAGCAGGCCACCGGTCTGAAGATGGCATTCCTGAACTGGACGAAGGGCATTAAAGGCTATACCGAACAGCACGTACTGCGCGATATCAATTTCGAGGTGCATCAAGGCGATTTCTTCGGCATCGTCGGGCGTAACGGCTCCGGCAAGTCCACGCTGTTGAAAATCATTTCGCAGATTTATACTCCTGAGCACGGATCGGTCACCGTCAAGGGCAAACTGGTCCCGTTCATCGAACTCGGTGTGGGCTTCAACCCGGAGCTGACCGGACGCGAGAACGTGTATCTGAACGGTGCTTTGTTGGGCTTCACTCGTGCTGAAATCGATGCGATGTATGACGACATCGTAGAGTTCGCCGAGCTTGAGGACTTCATGGACCAGAAGCTCAAGAACTATTCCTCCGGCATGCAGGTGCGTCTCGCCTTCTCCGTGGCCATCAAGGCGCAGGGCGACATTCTGGTGCTTGACGAAGTGCTTGCCGTCGGTGACGAGGCATTCCAGCGCAAGTGCGACAATTTCTTCGCCGAAATCAAGAAAGATCCGACCAAGACCGTCATCCTTGTCACTCATTCCATGGATGCGGTGAAGAAATACTGCAACAAGGCCATTCTCATCAAGGATGGCGAGATCATCGCCAGTGGCGACAAGAATGACGTCGCGGATCGCTACACGCTTGAGAATCTCAAGGTGGAGCACAGGGAACGTGAGAAAAAAGACGACGATGGCGAATATCCGCTTGGCCTGAGCGAACGGGTGCCTACGTTCAGAGTCGTTCCGGTTTCCGAACAAATGCTGACATGCAAAGATACTTTCGAGTTCGACGTGGAATACGACCTGCGGGATAAGAAGGATATCGAATTCTACATTCCGATGTCGGTACTTGACGTCAAACGTGGTGGCGTCCCTTATGACTGCGGAGTTGCCTTCAAAGCGCACAAAACCGGTCATAACAAGGTGCATTTCGCATTGCCGTTGAACCTGTTCAACGATGGCGACTTCAAAATCATCGCCACCATGCGCATCATTCCCGACACCAGCAACCTGAAGAATTTCGAACAGCTCGCATTCACCAGTGACGAGAATTCCTGCTATTTCTCCGTGCGCAATCCCGGAACGGTGAATTTCGCCGGCCTACTGAATGACGATGCGTTGCAAATCACTGAACTAGGCACAAGCGTCTGCAATTAAACAGCCGTCACTTGAAAACCCTAACCGGGAGCAACACCACAGTGCTTTGCTCCCGGTTTTTATTTGTTCCTGGAAATTCAATATCCATCCCTCGCCCATCTCGGAAACGCTCCCCCCAATGCGTCCAAAGTAGGTAAGATTGAATGCTAAAAAGGGTGGAAGCTCTTTTTGGCAAAAGAAAGAGAAAAGAAAACACATGTTAACCGACTACCGACATTTACCACGTTGGCTTGTAGCTATAGCAACGTGCTGTGCCATTGTCATATCAATGGCAGTGATAAATCCCTCTGCATATGCTGAAGAGACTAACACGACTGCCATCACCGATAGTGCCGCAGCCACCAACGAGAACAAGAGTACGGATACCGTCACACTAGACAGGGCGCTTTCTGGCCGTCGAGCCAGCAGGGCAAGCAGAGCCGCATCAAAAGCTCCGAATCTGCCGATTTATGATCTTGACGGTACAACCACGCATCTGAATCAGGAATATGCGAACACCTACCGCGTGGCACTTATCGCACCGGCAGGCCAATACTATTTGAATCAAGCGTTGGATTCCGCACTTCAGCTTTCTAAAAAGAAACTTTACAAGGACGTTCGTTTCTTTGCACTCGATTACGACAGCGATCGTAGCTCATTCTCCCAATATGCTTCTCAGGAAACCAGCAACGTGAGATTTGCTTCTTCTGCCGACACCTCGAACAAGGATTACCTCTATTTTGCATGGGATTCATATCAGACATTTAATCCCGATTCCTATCAAGCATCTTGGCCCTTCATCGTTCTGATAGACAAAGACAACAATCTTGTTGGCTGCGAGACAGGCTCGCAATCGTTGAACTCGCTTATTGAAGAATATTTCCATATTTCTGATGGCTCAGTCAAGAATTCTTCGGTCACTGGAACTTATCTGGGACCCGGCACAACCGTATATGCCGTTGATACGCTTCATCAATCTTCTGTGTATCAGGCTGCATTGAAAAAGGTGGCTCAATGGCGTCAAGACGCCCTCAACGACAGTCGAATCAAGGTTCGTTACTACAATCCGGAAACAGGCTATATTTATTTCGTTTCAATAGCTGACTATCTAAAGGCATCGAATATCTCTCAAGAACAATATCTTTCCCCAGGATGGTCGAATTCCCTTGAGAAAATCGCAATACAGCGTTCCATCGAAGCCTACGATGTGGATCTCGCCCACACGCGTCCAGATGGAAATTCATGCTTCGAAGCAACTGTGGGAGAGGATTCCTCTTCCGGCGAGATCCTCGCTTGGGGAATCTCTGACATTGCTTCGGCCATTGACCTTTGGGCAAGTGAAAAAGACGATTATATCCACTTTCTAAATGGAGAATCCTATGGTCAGTATGGGCATTATGAGGAACTCATCAACCCTGATTTCCAGTATTACGGCTTCGCAGGAAGCAGCGCAGCCTACTACGGAACAGTATTTGCCGGCGAAGCATCAGACTCCGCTTTAGGAGGCAGTTCGCCAACGAATTTGGATGGCACCTTCACTTTCGAAGTGAATATGTCCGACGAGCATATGGATCAAGGTGTTACGTGGAATGCTCCCGATACAATGATCGCCGGAACAAGCAAGGCCGCATCTGTAAAACTGAAATATGCAAATGGACGTTATGAGCTGCGCGGAACTTGGACATCCTCGAATCCCTCGGTTATCAGCGTGGATGATAACGGCACATTACATGCAAAAGCTCCAGGCACAGCGACCATCACTGTGAACCGTCAGAGCTACAGCTTCTCCAAGCAAATCACAGTCACGCTTTCGACCATTTCCTTCTCCGGAAACGGAGCCACCTCCGGTTTCATGGAATCGATCCAAGGTGCGATCGGACAAAGCGCGACTATCCCCAACGTGGGATTTAGCCGTACGGGATACACATTCACCGGCTGGAACACATCGCCTGACGGCACCGGCACTGCGTATCGTCCGAACGCTACCATTCAGTTTGCCGCTCAGAATATAACCCTGTATGCACAATGGAAGGTTCGTTCCTACTCTGTTAATTTCGATTCGAACGGTGGTTCCGCTGTGGCCTCGCAATCGGTGAAGTACGGATCCAAGGCGTCCCGGCCAACCGATCCGACGCGCGCCGGCCACACGTTCCAGGGCTGGTACACGTCCAGGGACGGAGGCGCGAGGTACGACTTCAACCAGACCGTGACGGGTGACGTGACCCTGTACGCGCATTGGTCGGTGAACTCGTACACGCTCGCGTTCGACGGCAACGGCGGCAAGGCGTCCGAATCGTCCAGGACCGTGCAGTACGGCAGCCAGTACGGCAGCCTGCCCACGGCCACCCGCACCGGCCACACGTTCCAGGGCTGGTACACCGCCAAGAGCGGCGGTACGAAGGTCTCCCCGTCCACGACCATGGGAGCAGCGAACACGACCCTGTACGCCCATTGGAGCGTCAATGCGTACACGCTCGCGTTCGACGGCAACGGCGGCAAGGCGTCCGAATCGTCCAGGAAGGTGCAGTACGGCAACCAGTACGGCACTCTGCCCACGGCCACCCGTACCGGTTACGCGTTCCAGGGCTGGTACACGGCAAGGAGCGGCGGAAGCCAAGTCAGCTCATCCACGACCATGGAGGCAGCGAATACGACCGTGTACGCGCATTGGACCGTCAACACGTACACGGTGTCGTTCGACTCGAACGGCGGCTCCGCGGTCGCCTCGCAATCGGTGAGGTACGGGTCCAAGGCCACGCAGCCGGCCAACCCGACCCGCGCGGGCCACACGTTCCAAGGCTGGTACACGGCAAGGAGCGGCGGGTCGAAGTACGACTTCGGCACTGCGGTGACGGGTGACGTCACCCTGTACGCGCATTGGTCGGTGAACTCGTACACGCTTACGTTCGACGGCAACGGCGGCAAGCCCAGTGAAGCGTCCAGGACTGTCGCTTATGGTGGCCAGTACGGCAGCCTGCCC
>ERZ838577.63-NODE-63-length-160613-cov-7.487456_pt1 | contig 160613 bp, 144 predicted proteins | sample MGYA00519682_ERZ838577 | MGnify/ENA primary metagenome ERZ838577 (study PRJEB31850, sample SAMEA3708838) | human gut metagenome | biome: human gut; feature: human-associated habitat; material: faeces | place: China | collected 2014 ... | reverse complement strand
ACCAACCTAAAACTACTAACCTAAATGAACCTTAAAACTTCACTGCAAAGATAAGACGAAAAAACAGACCTTGCAAGTTTTTATTAAAATAATTTTCAAATTTATTGATATTTTTTAATAACACCCTGCATCAGCGAAATACAAGTGTTTGATAATCAACGCCGATAACCGTTCCGGCGATAATCCGAAAGATTTTTCGCCGGAAAGCGTGCAGTATTTCGGAAATACGGCATTTAAAGAATAAAATTGTTATATGCTGCTCGTAACAGATAAAATTGCTACTTTTGCCAAATGATTTCGACAGCCTCTATTGCAACCGCGCTTTCCGGCAAAATCCCGACTGAGATTTTGCGGAATCGACAGTGCCTTACCCTACAACCTAACCAATTTATACCAGTACGATGACTGTATCGTTGATCATTACTACTTACAATTGGCCGCGGGCGCTTTACCTGTGTCTCGACAGCGTGATGCAGCAGACCGTCATGCCTTCCGAAATCCTGGTTGCGGACGACGGATCGGGCATCAGCACCCGCGATGTCGTGAGGCACTTCCAGAACATCTCTCCTGTTCCCGTGCACCATATCTGGCATGAAGACCGGGGATTCCGGGTCGCAGCCATTCGCAACAAGGCCATCGCCGCCAGCTCCGGCGACTATGTCATCCATGTCGACGGCGACCTGATCCTGCAGCGCAATTTCATTCAGGACCACATACTCTTCGCCCGGGAAGGCTGCTACGTTTCGGGCTCCCGCGGCATCATCACCGAAATGCTGACCCAGAAGGTCCTCAGCGGCGAGATCACCTCGCTGACGGCGCTGACCAAGGGCGTGCGCAACAGCAACAACGTCATGCGCGTACCCATCATGGCCATCGTCTACCGCATGATCGCGCCTTCGCAGGCGCCCAGAAGTTGCAACCTGGGGTTGTGGCGCCGGGACCTCATCCGCGTCAACGGATTCGACGAGGCATTCGAAGGATGGGGATACGAAGATACGGAACTGGGACTGCGCCTGAACAACAGCGGTGTACAGCAGCGACGCATGAAATTCCAGGGCGTCGCGTTCCACCTCCATCACGACAAAGCCTCCCGTGACAACTGCGCCATCAACGAACTGCGCTACCTGGAGAGCATCCGCGAACACCGCATGCGCTGCGAAAAGGGCCTCGACCGGCACCTTACCCCGAAAATATCCTACCTCGGGGGGGGGTCTGCCGCCGTCGTCGGAGGCTGATTGGCCGGCACTTCCTCTGCAAACTACTTTTCAAACGATGATTTTTCGGGAAACAGCTTCCCGAGAAATTGTCGTACCCGGAGGCGGTCCTCGCCGGTCATCCGGGCGTCGTCGTTCAGGCAGAACAGCGACGGATCGTACTTCTCCATCACCGAATCCAAATCCGGCGTATAGGCGGGAATGCAGCGCGAGTCGCTCCCGCAGCCGACGCCGAAGAGGGCGCGAAGCCGCTGCACGGGAGTTCCGAGTTTGTTATACCGTGTGACCTCGCGCAGCGAAGCCTCCCCGCGGGCAAGGGCGTAATAAAGCACCAGCGAGCGCTGCCAGTCGTCGCGCGAGCGGAAGCGGTGGGACTCCGTGGGCGCCAGCTCGTCGCGGAACGCTTCGAGGGCGGCCAGGAAATCGCTGCGGCGGTAGGCATCGACGTTATGATGGGGCGCCAGTTCGGAGCAACGGCCGCAGCGGGCCCGCACCAACTCCTGCATACGCAGGATCGTATGGCAGTAAATGTCGTCGTCGTGCCGTTTCAGCGATTGTTTTTTGAGCCGCACGACAGGGCGTCCCCCTTCATCGAAAAAGAACCCGGGATCGACGGGACGGCTGAAAAACATATCGTCGTTGGCATAGAGGAAATGCTCGGCCAAACCGGGAATCCGGGGCAGAAACAGCTCGATCGTACAGGAGTTGAAGACGGGCAGGATTTCGGCAGGCATGATCTCCCGGTGGGAAACCACCCGCACACGCGGATTCGACGTGTCGAGCCATGCGGGCGTCTGGTCGTCGGTCAGGATGTAGATGCGGCGTATCCACGGCGCATAACGCTCCGCCGAACGCAGCGAATAGCGCAGCTCGTCGTTCTCGACGAAGCGGCACTCCCCCGCCGCTTCGGGGTCCACCTGCCTGTCGGCAGGCAGGTAAGCGTTCTTTTTCGCCAGCCACACGGGATCGTTGCCGTCGACCCAGAGGTATACCAGATCAATCTCCATAGTCGTACTTATTTGTCGGCGGCGCGGCGGCGCCAGACCGGGATCAGGTCGAACAGCCGGAAAGTCTGCCGGTCGCCGCACTCTTTGAGTTTCAGCCACGTGATTCCCCAACGGTCGTACGTGCGGCGGGTGATGTGCCGGAACCGCGCGTCGAGATGCAGCCCGTGCGCCGCCATATAATCGACAAACGCTTTGTGGGCCAAATATTTATCCTGCTGTTTTTTCGGCGTCTGGCGGCTCTTGGTGATCGAGGTCGCATTCACCGCATACCGGTAAACCACGCCGGGCACCGTCACCACGTCCCCGCCCTCACACAGCACGCGCATCGTGTATTCGACATCCTCGTAGCAGACCCTTTCGCGGAAACGCAGCCCCAGCCGCAGCAGCATCTCCCGGCGCAGGAGCTTGTTCATCACGTAGAAGTCGGGCGGACAGCGGCAGACACGGAACTTCTCCTGCGTCCCGGCGACCACCTGCCGCTCGGTGTAACGGATCGTCCATTTCGAATAGGACGGACGGATTTTCAGCATCGAAGCGCAGGCCACGTCAGCCCCCGTCTCCCGGGCCGCTTCGTAGAGCCGCTCGCAGTAGGCCGCATCGATCCAGTCGTCGGAATCGACGTAGAGGACGAACTCCCCCGCCGCCGCGTCGAACCCGCGGTTGCGGGCGCCGCCCAGCCCGCGGTTCTCCTGCGAAATCACGCGGATACGCGCATCTTCGGCTGCATAGCGGTTCAGGATGTCGATCGAACGGTCGGGACTTCCGTCGTCGACGCAGATGATCTCGATGTCGCGCAGGGTTTGTCCCACCACGCTGTCCAGGCATCGGGCCAGGAACGGCTCGACGTTGTAGACCGGAATGATAACACTGATTTTCGGTTCCATCGGCTATCGAATATAATTTTTTACCGCTTCGGCGATTCGTTCGCCGTCGAGCGCCGCAGAGATGATGCCGCCGGCATAACCGGCCCCCTCACCCGCGGGGAACAATCCCTCCGTTTCAGGGTGCATCAGCGTCCCGGGATCGCGCGGCACGCGCACGGGTGTCGAAGTCCGCGACTCCACGCCCACGATGAGCGCTTCACCGGTCACATAGCCCCGCATCCGGCGGCCGAAAGTCGTGAGCCCCTGCCGCAACCCCTGCGCAATGAAACCGGGCATCCAGCGGTCGAGCCGCGAGGGCATGACACCGGGAATATACGAGGTCGCGGGCAGCGATCCGCTCGCGCGCCCCGCCACGAAGTCGGCGACCCGCTGCGCCGGAGCGATCTGTTGCTCCCCGCCCTCCCGGCGGGCCAGCTCCTCGAACTGCTGCTGGAATTTCAGCCCCGCCAGTTCGCCCCACTCGCTCCGCAGGTGTTCAAAATCCGCCAGACGCACCTCGGTCACCAGTCCGGAATTGGCATAAGGCGACGTACGGCCGCTGGGCGACATGCCGTTGACCACCGACTGCGCAGCGTCGGTCATGGCCGGGACGATAAAGCCGCCCGGGCACATGCAGAACGAGTAAACCCCGCGGCCGTTCTCCTGGCTCACCAGCGAATAGGAGGCTGCCGGAAGGTATTCGCCGCGCGTTTCGCAATGATACTGAATCGAATCGATCAACGCCTGCGGATGCTCGATGCGCACCCCCATGGCAAACGGTTTGGCCTCGATGCGCACGCCGCGGCGGTGAAGCAGTTCATAGATATCGCGTGCCGAATGCCCCGTAGCCAACACCACGGCGGCACCTTCGATCAGGCTGTCGCCGCACCACACGCCGCCGATGCGGCCTTTTTCGATTTTCAGGTCCGTGACGCGGCTCCCGAAGCGGAACACGCCGCCCGCATCGACGATCGTCTGCCGGATACGCTGCATGATGCCCGGCAGGCGGTCGGTGCCGATATGCGGATGCGCCTCGTAGAGTATCTCGGGCGTCGCGCCGTGGAATACGAGCGTTTGCAGCGCCTTGTTGTAGTCGCCGCGCTTCTTGCTGCGCGTGAAGAGCTTGCCGTCGGAGAAAGTCCCGGCCCCGCCCTCGCCGAAGGCATAGTTCGAATCGGGATCGACGGCCCCGTTGCGGTTGATCTGCGCGATGTCGCGCTTGCGGGCCGAGACATCGCGGCCGCGTTCGAGAATCACGGGCCGCAGCCCCAGTTCGATCAGCCGCAGGGCGGCAAACAACCCCGCAGGCCCCGAGCCCACGATCACCACCTCCGTACGGCCTTCGACCGACGGATAGTCGAAATGCACCGGCCCGGGCTGCGGCTCGCGGTCGGCGTAGATCTCCAACGTGAGATTCACCTTCACCTGCCGCTGGCGGGCGTCGATCGACCGTTTCACGACCCGCGCCAGGGCGATGTCCGTCTCGCGGATACCCATGCGACGAGCCGCCTGCGCGGTGTAGAATTTCGCATCGGCAGCCTGCCGGGGAGTGAGCGTGAGGGTAATCTGCTGCGGCATATTATAGAATTTTGTCTACAAAAATAACCAAAAAACCCGGATAATCCCCGTCACCGATTGCTATTTGTGAATTTTTGCCTACCTTTGTCTTACCGATGCGGATATGGTGTAATTGGTAGCCACGTCAGACTTAGGATCTGATGCCTTACGGCGTGGGGGTTCGAGTCCCTTTATCCGCACAAAGGAGCCTTTTTCCGAGACTCCTTTTTTGTTGCCCGTCCGGTGCAAAAAGAGGAAAACCGACTGTATATCATCATTTTGCAAAGGCTTCGGCCGATTCCCCGAACCGGAAGCGGAAAGCAGTTCGCGGCAAACTCGCGGGAGCACGAAAGGGAACGGAGCCGAAAAACGGGCCGTTCGGCGAAGTTTGCTCCCGAATACAGATACAATGCATTGTTTTTCTGCGTTTTACACCGTAATAATTCTCTCTTGCAGGCGTTTTGTTAACCCCAAATTTCAACGTCATGAGACAAGAGACATTTGCCATTCTTTTCCTGATGCGGAAAGGGCGGCCGAAAAAGAACGGGCTCGCGCCCATCTTCGCACGCATTACGACCGGAGGGCTCCGGCAGGAGGTCTACACCCAGTGCGACAGCAATCCCGAAACGTGGAACCAGCACAAGGAACGCGCGATGGGAACGAACAAGTTGGCCATTCAGGTCAACGAACGACTGAACGATTTCCGCGTAAAAATCATCGACATCCGCTCCAAACTGCTGGCCGAGGGCTATGCGGCCAATGCCGCGCAGATCAAACAGCGCTACCTGAACCCGACATGCAACACGATGATGCTCATTGCGGGCCTTACCGACTATGTGAAACGGCGGCAGGCCGAAGTGGGCGTGCGCATCACGCAGCGCACGGCAGACAAATACGAGCGGCTGCTGCGCTACCTCAAACAGTATCTCGCCCAACGCGGCAAAGCCGAGGACATTCCCGTCGAACGGATGAACTACGAGTTTCTGGACGGCTTCAACCTCTTCCTGCAAACCGCCCACCGCTGCCGCCACAACGGGGCGGTCGCCGTCATGGACTGTCTGCGCAACTTCGTCCTTTACTGCCTGCGCAATGAGTGGATCACGAAAAATCCGTTCCGCTACTATAAACTCAAAGAGGACGAGGTGCAGGCCAAAGAGCACCTCACGGCGCATGAACTGGAACTGCTGACCCGCAAGGAGCTCGACCGCCGGTTGGCCCGCATCCGCGACGTCTTCGTCTTCTGCTGCCTGACGGGGCTGGCTTTCGCCGACGCCGACCACCTGCGGCGCGAGCACCTCTCGCAGGACGACGAGGGACGCTGGTGGATTCACAAACCCCGCGAGAAGACCTCCGTGATGAGCCGCATCCCGCTGCTTCCGGCCACGCTCGAAATCCTGCGCCGCTACGAGCACGACGAAGTATGCGTCGCACGATCACGGGTGCTCCCCACGCCGAGCAACCAGAAGATGAACGCCTACATGAAGGAGATCGCGGCCGTGTGCGGCATCGACAAGGTGCTGACCACCCACTGCGCTCGCCACACCTTCGCTTGCATGGCCGTCGAGTACGGCATGCCGATCGACGTACTGGCCAAGATTCTCGGCCACTCGAACACCAACATGACGCGCCATTACGCCAAATTCTCCGAGACGGTCATTGGCCGTGAGATGGAGGCGTTCGGCGAGCGGCTGGCATCGGCTACTTGATACCTGAAAGGATTCGGCCAAAAGCGCCCCTCGGATGAGGGGCGCCGACGCCTATCGCTGGCTCTCTTCAATCAGAGAGTTGCGCAGCAGATCCAGAAACCGCGTCAGCCGCAGTTTGCGGTTGATGACCCCACGGCGGCACTGGATGGGATTGTTGATACGAACGTTGAACATCCACGAGAACAGCTCGACCAACTGTTCCACATTGGCACGGGTACCGTCGATACGCCGTCCCACGCCGGCACTATGCAACGCCGTAATCAGCTCCATGAGGTCCGTCGGCGTGAACGGCTCGGCCAAATAGAGCGCCGAGCGGGGTTTTTCGCTCTGCGGCAACCGGTCCATGACCGCGGGATGCTCGATACGCAGATGAACCATCCGCATCTCGAATTCCAGATGTGAGACGGCACCTTCCCAAAGCGCGACAAGCGCCGCCGGATGCTGCTCCTCGCAGGAGCGCAGCCGCACGAGCCGGTTCCGCGCACGGGACAGGGCGTGCAGCATGTCGAGCGGAGCACACTGTTCCGACGCCACGAGACGCTGCACGTTCCCGACGAAACGCGCATACGAGGCTTTCAAGCGTTCAAGATCGCACTGCCCGGCACAGCTTTCCAATGACGTGCACAACAATTTCATAAAATGGCTGTTCTCCAAAAAACGCAGATTCTTCGACGGGTTCTTCTTATTCTTATGAGTTTTCATTTTTCAAGATTTTTCAGTTTTACGTTTCTGTCTTATAATTCCATATGTGTAAAGTTGCAGGGCGGGCCCCGTCCCCGCCAACGGAAGGAGGCGTCACGACAGAAAACGGCAAGCCCCGGAGTTTCGGACTCCGGGGCTCGGTAACGGGCAGGCAAACTCAATCCTGCTTCATATTGCAAGCGATGCCGGAACCGCAGATCGCTCCGTTTCATCGCCGCCGCACTGCTCCGTGCTTTGACGACGGCGGAGGATCAACTCCGGAAAGTTGCGGCGGATGAACCCGCCCAGCGAATTATAATTCAAACCCAGTCGCCGGGCGATGGATTTCAGCTCCTCGCCGGTGGTTTCGAACAGGTGCAGGGCCTCGGCATATTTCTCCATGCTGCGCCGCGAGACACTGCGTCCATTCGGGGCGCGCATCATACCCTGACGGGCATACAGTTCCGGCTCGTGCTCTTTGAGGTACTGCCGGAAGACCTCCGGATGCAGCCCGAACTCCGCGGCAGTCTCCGACGTGGGACGGTTCTCCGCACGCAGCCGCTCGATGGCCGGAGCGTATTTAGCAGCCGTGGGTTTCTTGTATTGCTTGGTCTGCGAAAGGCTCGCGCCCTCCCGATACTCGGCACCCCGGCGGGCGAAAACATCCTCCCGGTGCCACGTTTGCAGGTAGCTCGTGAATGTAAACGGGTTCAATCCCAGTTTCTCAGCGATCTCTTTAATCGTCATGGCCGTATTCCGGTAGAGCCGCACGGCATCCCGGTAGCGTTCGCGGCTTTCGGGCGTCGGCTCGTGGCGGCGGCCGCTGCCGGTGACATGTCCTTTTCTTTTCTGTGTCTTGGCACGCTCGCGCAAATCGCTGCGCGTCTGCTGCAAATCCTTGTGATAGAAGCACACATGCTGACGAAGCCCGGTAAAGGAGACCCCGCACCGCTCGGCGACCTCCGGCAGCGTAAGTTCAGTTGTGCGAAGCAGTTTGACGGCTGCGGCATACTGCTCCCGGCACCACGGACGAACGCCCCGCTGCTGGTTGTCGGCAAGGCCCAGCCGTTGCCGCTCCCGTTCGCGGCGTTCGAGAAGTCCCGGACAGTGCGCACGAAGCTGATTGCTCAAACCCGTCGGGTTCAGTCCGAACAGGTGCGCGATCTGCGAGACGTTGTATTCGATATACTTTGCATCGCCGCAGGCCGCGATCGCGTCGCCGTACTTGGCACGGGCCGACGCGGTCTGGCCCCGACATCCCCGCAGGCGCGTACGCGCGGCGTCCGACACCGAAGGGACCGCTACGCCGTGGCGCGACAGCAGCAGGTCGCGGCGGTACTTATACAGATAGCTCCGGAAACCCGCATACGACACACCGCAACGGGCGCAGATCGCACGAACGCTCAGCACCGTAGAACCGTACAGCCCGACAGCCTCGCGGTACTTTTCCTTCGTTTGCGATAAGGGTTTTTGAATACGGTCACACATATTATATTATCCGCAGAATCCATCCTCTCGTAAATATGTCTTATCGAACAACCTGTTTTCGATCTGCTCTACGGAAGCATCCCTGAGATGCCCCATTTTGTTTGGCCCCCCAAAGGTAGAGGGCAGGGATGCCCGAAATATCGCATCGAACCGGCATCGACTGCCCCCTTGCTATTCCTGTTCTTGAACAGGACGCACGGAACAGCTGTAGGCTAAATTAGTGCTGTTCTTCGGGTTTACTAAAGGGGAAGGCTCTTGGGCTATATACAAATTTTCTCCTCCGTTAAGAGATGAGCCAGTAGAATAGTGAGTCAGCGCAGTCCAATAGATACCTTTGCTCATAACGAAAGACAACGCACCGGTTGCACCATCGCGAGTTCCTGCAGTTGGAAACCAGATTTTAGGCCCGGTTTTATTCTTACCGGAGTAGAAGTTTAGTCCTTTATTAATTGTACTTGACAAGACATTCCAGTAAGAAGAAATATTAGTACCATTACCAATAGTGGTAAACCCCGTAAACGCATTGGACGGCGGGACATGGAAGCCCGGCGGACAAGGGTCGTACACAGTCTTGATCACCAGCTGGTCCGCTTTCTCATGGGACACGTTATCTCTCGTATTCTTAGCGCTCCACATATTATAAAGCTTAGTATCGATGGCACTAATTGCAGGGAAGAGCACCGTCGGATTCTGAATATACATTCCGGGAGTGGGCTTAGTCGATACCTTACTCCATTTCCGTCCGAAGCACGTCTTATCGGCATTCTGGGTAGTTCCGTCACTGGGCAGAAATGGATCTTTGCGCCCCCACTGGTAGTAAGGACTATTGCCGTTGGTGGAAGTTGTTGCATAAAAGTAGGGAGTCTGAGTAAGGGCGAAGGTCCGGCTATGTCCTGAAGCCGCCTGCGTTATTTCAACCATACAACTCCGTTTGTAATAGGAGGTCAACGTACACGCTCCTGTCGAGTTCCAACCCAGATTTACGGGCATCATATAATTGACCTCGTCCATGTAGTTGGTAACGCCTATGGGAGTCAGGTCCTCATCCGTCACCCAGATGTGCCAACTCCAGAGCGTGGTAGTGCCCGACCTCACCGCAATCACGGCATTTCCCTGCTTGATATTGCCTTTCGGCATCTCGAAAACGATGTATTGGAGTGATTTGTCGGCTCCGTCGATCGTGGCCGTATAGGTGGAAAGCACGGGATTAACAGCTACAAAATCTGCATTGGCATCGTTCCAGACCATTGTAGCGGCGTCCGCCATGATACCGTTGTCGGCAATGCACGGAGCTGTGATCGGCTGGTCATCGTGTCTGACAAACGTATCGGTGCTGTAGACAAAATTGATGTTCGGATTATAGGCATCCTCATTCGTTACACCGTTCTTGACAGCGTTGCCGTACACCAACGGAATGCGGTACCAGCCCGGAGAGCGCACCACGTAGCAGTTGGCTGTGGTCATGCCGCTTTGTGGGTTTCCGTAGATGTCGAACATCGAAAGGTCATAGGGGTTATCCTGTGTGCCTTTCGGCGATGCTTCTTGTAAAACTATGTCGTGAGAACTAGCGCTGCTTTTGAAGGCTTCTTGTTCAGCGATTGTAGCCGTGTATTTCTCTCCCATCATGCTACCGGCACCGGAAGCGACAAAAGCCGAAACCCAGCCGGGACAGGTCGTTGTCCATGTTTGGCCGCCGTCAAACGAGAAGCGTGCCGTCCAAGCCACCTCTTCTTTTACTCCACTCGAATTGCTTCTGTAACTTGTGACCGTATAGTCGGTATTACCCCCCAGATAGGAAACATCGGCAGGTGGAGTGACTTCCAACGTATAATTCCAATTAATCGAAGTCGTGGAGATCCGGTAAGTTACGGTTGTGGCCTGTGCCCAGTTCACACCGCCAATATCGGCCGTGAGCGTATGATCCGTCGTACCGTTGTTGAAAACTACTTCGATTTGCGCTCCGTCGGACAAAGTCTGAGGTAGCATCATAAAAGTAGCTTCTCCCTCGGTGATCGCGCTATCCGGCGTGCCGTCAGTTGTCTTATCGGGATTCTGACCGAACTCGGCAGAGGTTTGCAGACCACTCCATGCAGAGGTCCCGAAATTGAACGTACCCTCGGAATAGACCCCTTTGAGCTTAATACTCTTAACGGTTCCTATTCCCATATCGTCCCCGCAGGAAAACTTCACGGCCGTCAGGACATGTTTAAATGGCAACTCCACGGCTGCGGAGGCGTTTCCCTCCGTTTCGTCGGGAGCGGCTACCAGCAGGTCTTGCTGGTCTGCGACCTCCACCGGAACCGCATACGTGATCGTGGGTACTCCGGCCTTCGTCTTGTCCGAAAGGACGATGCCGCTCCCGCCGTAGGGAGCATAGGCGAAGAACCGGACTTTCCGGCCGCCGGTCGGCCAGAAATAGTTCGTCGTCCAGCCGGATGCCTTCGTTACTTCGACATTATACATATAGTCCGGCAGGCAAAAAGTTTCACTCCATGATCCGGTATAGGCCGATGCCAGCACGCCGAACGATTCGTAGAAAGTGTCCTCTTCGACGGGCGTAGCACGGGTCTGAGGCACTTCCGCGTTCGAACGGTCCGATTCGATGCCGTCGGTAACGGTCGCATGCAGGAAGAGCGTGTCGGCAGCCGGAAATTCCCCCCCCCTCGCAAAATGAAAATATCCGTGTGCAGGACCGTCGTACTGTCCGTTGTATCACCCGTTATATCCCCGGCAGTACGGCTCTGCGACGGGGTCTGCCAGCCGTGCCTATCGACGACCTCGAAGCGCAGCATAGGACCCGAAAGGGCGTTGTCCGCCGTCGGGTCTTCCGAACAGGCGGAGGACAGAAGCAGGACTGTTGCCGCAGCAAGAAGATTATTGAATGAAAAGATGGAATTTTGCGATTTCATAATAGGTCGTTTGTATGCGTGAAGAGCTTATTCCCCGACGGGACGTACCCCGCAGGCGAAGGAGCCGCCGTCTGCGGGGCGTTCCCACAGCCATATCGGGCTGTCTGGGCATGGTAACCGGCGCATAAAGTGTCAAAAAGTTAAGGCTGCCATCCGGGCCGCTATAAATCCCGGATACAGCGCACACGGGAGTTAGCAATCTTAGGGTATTTGCCGCCCGTTTCGCCGCTGCCAAAAACCACATACCACGCGTTGCTGCTGTCGGAACTGGACTCGGTAGCCGACCAGTAGCCGGTGCTCATGGCGGAGAGATCGAAGGTACCCAACTCGTTGCGATAGACATATATCAACCGAAGCTCCCGGATCGTAGGCAGCCGCCAGCCGGAAGGACACAGATTGACGGCGTCATCCCACGTTGCCGAAGTATCGACATCGGAAGCGGCCACCTCGAATTTGGCGGCGAAACGGTTATTGGCTGCGTCCAGCTCGTTATGGGAGGGCGTGCTGTCCCAATTAGGATGGATCAGGCTGGACTTTACACCGTCCGCACCCTCCCGGCAAACAATGATCTTACCGTCCTGAAGGTAAGGATATTGTTTCTTTTGGGCATGGCCCGTACTGGCAGTCATCAGAAGCGCGGCAAAAAGCCACCCGCGCAGCGAGAGATTCAGAATATTTTTCATTGCTATCATTGATTTCATTATTTTAAGTCGCGCTTCGCATCCAAACTCCCCTCCGGACCGCTATAGCCCCCTGACACAGCGCACAAAGAGGGTGCTACTTTTAGCGATGTAGGTGTCTGTCGAGACGCCGTCGCTAAAAGACACGTACCACGCATTGCTGCTGTCATACTCAGTAGTCGACCAGTAATAGTTGTCGTAAAAACCGTTACTTGCAACTTCCCACGTATCGCGCATGCAGTAGATGATCTCCAGTTCGGCCATGGTCGGCAGCCGCCACCCCGGAGTCTTGGCACATTCGAGCAAGGCATCCTGCCATGACATGAGCATTGTGCTCGCATTGGTCTTGGCATAGACGAACCATCCGGTCCGGTTGTCGGTGTAATCGTAGAAATCGGACGAAGAGGTCAGCGTCTCGGTTCCGACCGTGACGCGGGCGTCCATTTCGTTCAGCCCTTTGATGGTAGCCGTAACGGTATAGTGCGTGTTCCGCAACACGTTATAGTCTTTGACAGCATCGCTGCCCAAGTAGATGCGGTATATGTTCCCGGTATATTTATACCCCAAGTCGGAGGTATAATCGCCGACGATCTCTATGTAGGTGGCGTAATTGCCCTGACCCTCGGCGCCGCCCAGAGCCGTTGCGGCAGTCTTCTGCGTTTGGTCGGTGGCCGAACCTGTGCCGCGCCCGTTCTCAGGCAGGTAACACCACCCGCACTCCTTGGCCGTGGCGGTGAGCGTCTTGTCTTCCGGGGTCAGATCGGCGAATTCACCGATAAACCCCACCGAAGTAGCGGGATAACAATCCGCTTCCGATGCCCCTGGACCGAGCTTGGAATCGTCACGGAAGGGTTGCAGCGCCATGGGTACGTTATAGACCTTGACGCTCGTTGGCCCGAAGCTGCCGCCGGGAATATCGGCGGCCAGTTTGAAGGTCACTTTTGCCACGGCACGTTTCATGGCAACATCTGACACTGAGGCCGAGGGCTTGCCTGTATAACAGCCGCACATGGGCAGCGCATTTCCCGGAGCGAGACTGGCTTCGTTCGTGACCGCCAAGGTCTTCGATTCCACGTCGGCCAAAGTCGTGACATCGCTATAAAGCGTATTGTCGCCCGTATTGGCGATAAAGTAGAGGCTGCTGTCCGAGGTTTTGATGATCTTCGCCCTGACCTTATAGGAGGTTCCCCAACTGGTAACCGTCGTAATATACTGCGGCGTTTGCAGGAGTTCCGTACCGTCGGCGTTGAATTGGATCACCCACAGGTCCTTTATCCTGGTTTCGTCCACACCGCTCACAGCGCGCGTATCCATCGCCACCTCGCCCATAGACTCAGGCGAGAGGGTGATCTCCATGGGCTGACCGTCTGTCGGACCGCCCATCCCCTCTGTCGGCTCCTTGGAGCAACCGCCAAGAAGCAGGACCGCAGAGAGCAGCCATGTCCCCGCCACGAGACAGGCCCGCATTCCCTTGTTTTTTATTCTTGTCTTTTCCATATCTCGCTTTTTATCTGTTCCATATGTCCGTCTCCGAATCCGGCCCTCTGCGTATCCGCCCCCGGCGCCCACGTAAAGGACCGAGAGGGCAAGGCGCCCCGCAGAGCCGCTAAAGGTCCCTGACGCAGCGCACATTGCAGCGGTCGTACTTGAAGTCGTAGCCAAAGGAAGAGACGGTGGAGGTGGAGCCTAATTGTATGTTACACCCCCGAAGCTCATTGCTGGCGTAGCCGGTAGCCGACCAGTACTTTCCGGCTGGTAAATTGACGGCGGTAAGTTTTTTTTGGAATCTCATATCTGAGATCACTCTCAGTTCTCCTATGGTCGGCAGCCGCCACGTACCCATGTCGCTTTGATCCGGTTCTTCACTATATTGGGAGCAGGCCGAGTAACCGTCAGGGTTGTAGGAGGTACTTGTCGTACCCTCAGCCTCGTACCAAGTCATGGCCGCCAGATTGCCGTCCTTGTTTTTGGCATTGGCATTGGCCACCATGAACTTCTGACCGCAAGTATTCAAGCCCGAATTATTGAGATTAAAACTGCTTTCCGCATGGGCCGGAGTCCGCGTCCACGGCCCGTGCAGGGAATACCCCTGCGCAAAGCCGTAGCGGTCCTGCATGACGATCGTATTACCGTCGGATACATAGGGCCAATGACCGCCAAAGTCGGGTTTGTTGCCATTCGCGGCGTCCCATTCGGACAAGGTAATTTCCATGATTTCCGCAAAGGTCGCGGTGATCGTATAGGCTTTGCCTTTTTCGAGGGTGCAAGACAACATGCCGTTAAAGGGCGGTTTCAACTGAATACCGTCCACTATGAGATCGATCTGCAGAGATAGCGCCGCACCGTTCAGGGGCAGGACGACCGAAGGAGTCTTCTGGGTAGCTGTCGTTCCACTGACGGCAAAGTCACCGCCCCTAAGTTCGAGGCTCTGCGTTCCGGACGAGGCGGGAGCTATGTCCCCGCCTACCGTCACGCCGCTCTTGGCCGCAGCCAGCCCCTTCACCTTTAAGGACATGATATCCATGCTGGTCGAACTTACGTAGTCCTCTTTGCGAATCACGAAAGTCAACCGGGAGCATTTGCGCTGAAGCTCGTTCAGCGTAAGCGCATAAGGGGTAGTTTGGATAGGGATCGTCCCGGTCGTCTTGTCCGAGGCAGCATAGTCCACTCCGTTGGCGATGGCGGTCGCGAGCTTCGTCTTGTCCGCAGCCAGCGGCAGGGCGGGTGATACGGCATAAAAGTCGTAGGTGCCGGGGAGGAGCGTCATAGCCCAATCGGGCAGATCGGCGGTCTTGTTGCCGTTGGCGTCTACCATGCACGGTACGAGCTTTGTACCGTTCCAGTAGTAGGCGCATTCGTTCGCGTAGTTTTCCGTCGCGGGGTTCGAATCACCGCTTTTGTAGGCGATCACCCGCACGGTAGCGCCCGAAGCGAGGGCGGCTCTGGTGACGGGCAACACCTTCTCGATACCCTCTACCGAGAAGTCGAGGGCGACCTGCCCCGAAGGGCCGCCCATACCCTCTGTCGGCTCCTTGGAGCAACCGCCAAGAAGCAGGGCCGCTGCGAGCAGCCATGTACCCGCCTCGCGGCGGGCCCGCACTCCCTTGTTCTTTATTCTTGTCTTTTCCATTATATCCTTTGTTTATCTCTCCGTTTCGTATTCCGTCATTCCTCCCGGCATCGTGCGGCCGCTACCGGGCAGGGGCGCTAAAGGTCCCTGATACAGCGAACACTGTTGTTGGCGTTCTTGGAGTATTTGGTCCTGCCGCCGGTGTCAAGCCTCATCTCCCACGCATTGTCGCTGTCGTCGCCCTCGGTAGCCGCCCAGTAATAGCCGTATCCGATGTCGCTCACGGCCGTAAGGTCGCCTATCTTACTATATATCAGCCCCAGCTCCCTTACGGTAGGCAGACGCCATGTACCGGCATCATCCGAAGCCTGACTGTATGCTTTGCAGTTGATTTGGGCGTTCTTCCAAGTTGATGCCGGGGCTCTTTTCGAAGCGACCTCGAACTTCCGACTGTAGGTATTCAATCCCGAAGCGTTGGAATCCCATGCGTTTTCCGCATGAGCGGGAGTTGCGGTCCACGCCTCGTGGGTAGGATACCGTTTCGGGTCGGCCTCGCCGAGGTCATCCGAAACCACGATCGTATTGCCGTTTATAACTTTCGGATAGGTATTCAACTCTCCATCCGTCACCCAGTCGGCGATTGTGACGGTAGGATCTACCTCCACGGCTAACGGCGAGAACCTGACATATAATCTGACCGCTTCGCCGGCCAGATAGGCCCGGCCGGGTGCAAAAGCTTGTTTGGGCCTGTGCGCTCCGGCAGATAGCTGGAGCTTCAGTTGGTAGTTCTTGCTGTCCTGCGGGACGATCATCACCGGATCGCCGAATGCGACCGCATTGTCTTTACCTTCGGGAATCTCCAGCGGCGTGGCATTGGCCAGGGTGAACGGCGTTTTGCCGCCGTCCGTGCCGCCAACGGGCGCCGACGCTTCGGTCACACCGGACAGTTTCAGCGTACAAACGGCGTTCTGGTCGAGCAGCTGTACGGACCTCAATTGTCCCCACTGTGCCGATACTCCGGGGTCGGCATAGACGTACACCTGCACTTGCGCGAGGGCATGGCCGAACTCAATAACCGGCATAGTCTCCGTCTTGCTGCCTGTTCCCAGCGGTGCGGTGAGGATGTCCCGGCTGCCGTCGATGCTCCAGCTCACAGTCTCGGCTGCGGCATCGTAATAGCCCTTTCCCGATGCGTCGCCGGCCGCCGTCGCCCCGCCGGGATACCAGCCCGCCATGCGGGTTTTAAGGCCGTTGGTCTGGTAATACTGACTGGGATCGAACGTCAGCGGTTGTTCCCCGCTGCCGCCCGTGCGGACGGCTTTCAAGGCTGCTGTACCGTAAGCGCCCCACACACCTGCGCTGCGCTCGTCCGAGCGCGCGAACCACATATCCATCTCCTGCAAAGGATCGGCAGTCGAGCGCGTGAGTGTTCCCTGCGCGGAAACCGAGACCGGAAGCCCGCTCCGGGGCGTAATCTCCACCCGGCAGCCGTCCGTGCCTTCGTCGGCGGACTCCTTGGAGCAACCGCCAAGAAGCAGGGCCGCAGAGAGCAGCCATGTGCCTGCCGCGAGGCGGGCCCGCATTCCCTTGTTCCTTATTCCTGTCTTTTTCATATATCTGTATTCATCTCGCTTTTTATCCGTTCCATATATTCGTCTCCGAATCCGGCTCTCTGCGTATGGCCGCCGCCAAAGGGTTAAAGGACCGAAGGGTTAAGGCGACCCGCAGGGCCGCTAAAGGTCCCTGACGCAGCGCGTGAAGTTGTCTTTCATGCTCCAGCCGTTGACATTGTTAGCTGACCCGGTGGAGAAGGACACGCTGAACGCCAAGTTTTTGCTTACAGAGTACTCGGTGGCCGAGCAGTATTTCTTAGTGGGTATGACAACGGCAAGCTCGGCTTGCATATCGTAGATCAATTTCAGCTCCCTTAGAGTCGGCAGCCGCCACGTACCCTTGTCGCTCTGGTCGGAAGCCTCGCTGTACTGGGCGCAGGCCGAGTAACCGTTGGGGTTGTGGGTGGCATGCGTCGTACCCGAAGCCTCGTACCAGGTAATGGATGTCGCACTGCCACCCTTGCCTTTGGCATCGGCCTTGGCCACCATGAACATCTGACTGCAGGTATTCAAGCCCGAATCGTTGGCATCAAAGTTTCTCTCCGCATGGGAGGGAGTTACGGTCCACGGCTCGTGGGTGGGGTACAGGACGGGGTCGGCGTTGCCATAGGCATCCACTAGCACGATGGTGTTGCCGTTGATGCCGTAAGGATAAGTTATGGGCTTTGTCTCCATATCGGTTTCACCTCCGTCTTTCCATTCGGCTACTACCGAGGCCGTGGCCGTGATCTCCTCCCGATGGAAGGTCAGCGTCACCTTGCAGCTCTGCCCTGCCTGTCCGGCATCATCGCCCGAAAGCGTTATCCGGACATCCGAGAAGACAGCTCCCCCGGCGGCGGCCTCCACCGTGAAGGTCTGTCCCGGTTCGAACATCACGGGATCGCCGGCTTGTGCCGCCGTTTCGGTCATCGTCATCGAACCGTCGAAAACAGGGATTTCGCCCGAACCGCCGAATACCGCATCGCCCGTGTTCAGGTTCAGCACGGCCGTGGTTTTGGCCCCGGTGACCTTCAGCGAGGTGAGCGCATCGCCGGCCGGAAAATCCCGGTCCCTTTTCACGAAGAACCGGACTTGCTTGCACTTGTGAGTAAAGGTGAAGGCGGGCTGCGGCTGGGCTCCGGAAGAGGCTTTGCCCAAACCGGTCACCTCTTTGGCCCACATGATGTCCTGCTGTCCGTCGATGGTCCACGTAACGGTCGGGGCGGCGCTTGTCGTTCCTGCCGCATAGCCGCCGGTGCTGACCGGACTGTAAGCGTAGAAGTAGAGTTTCTCCGCACCGGGCGGGTAATATCGGGGAGCCGAGAAGCTCAGGACACCCGCGTTATCGGACCTGACCGCCGCGTTGTCGAAGTAAGCGCCGCTGTAATCCGTGGTCGGGGCCGCAGCGCCCTTGTATGCGGTTACGGCGAACAGGTCCTCCGTACCGTTCGGGAATTTGTCTCCCGTGACGGGACCGCTCAGTGCGCGGCTCATGGAAGAGGCGCCGACGCTCAGGATCGCCGTGGGCACGATGGCCGTCCGCGTGCCGTCCGGAGTAGGCCCTTGCTTCGGAAGGTCCGGAGACCCGTCCTTACCGCACGAGGCCAGCAAGGCCAGCATAAGGATGAAAGGTGTGATTTTCGTTTTCATCTTGTCGCAATTTTCATAAACCGTGTCACAGAATATCGACATCCGTATCACCGCCATCGGTCCACGGGGTAATGCTTGGCGTGTCCAGCAGAATACCGTCGCTGCCGCCCACGGTAAAACGGTAATGGTATTTATACCCGGCCACCCATCCTGCCGCGAGCGATGCCGCGGAAAGCGGAGCCTGCACCACATAGAGGTTCTCCGCCGCGGTTTGGTACCGGTAGCCGATTTCGAGCACGAAATCTTCCGTGACGGGCTGAGGCATCATAAGCAGCATATCGTCCGAAGTCACGAAATCGTACGACTGGCCTGCCGCCAGAGCAACGGACCCCGAACCTTGCAGGGACACCGGCACGGCATAGGGGTTCGCCTCCGTCGAGACGTCGGAGGACGGGGTCCACGTGCCGGCCGCACCCGAACCGGCCCCCGACCAACTGCCCTTGCGGCTCATGCCGTAAATTTTCAGGCTTTCGATCACGACGCGCTCGGAGGCGTCCAGAGCCGCATCCGCCGTTCCCGTTATCGCAATGCCGCAGAGCAGGTGGCGGAATGCGAGGTTCACCGTACGGACCTCGGCGCCGTTCACCGCAGGCCATTTGGCGCCGGGGACGCAGACATGAGGCTCGGTCGAGGCCGCCAGCAGGTCGACGCCCTGCGTCAGGTCGAACTCGGAAATCTCAAGGTGCATCGCATCGCCCTTGTCGAGATCCCGCACCTCGACAGCGACGGGCGCTCCGTCGATCTCGGCAGGGAAGAAAGCCCGGAAATTATGGGTGAAGCCCGGTCTCCAATATTGCACCCCCTCGTAGCTCCACCCGTTATCGGCGGTGTGATAGGTAACCGGCATTCGGTCGAAGAGCGTAACGTATCTCGTCTTGTCGCCCGAAGTCGGGTACATGGCGCACCACACAGCGAAAGCCGCGCCGTCCTGCTGCAAGGATTCCTTGTCGTAAAGCGTGGCGCGCGAACTTATCTCCGTCGTTCCGAAGCGCATGGCGGCCCCATCGGTCGTCGGGCCCGGAAGGGCGTTGTTCGCCGCCGGGTCTTCCGAGCAGGCAGAGGGCAGAAGAATGGCCACCGCTGCGACCGCGGCAAGGAAATTATCGAATGAAAATCTTCTCATAACTCAAATCTTGGTTTCGTTTGAATCGGCTTTGCGGAACGCACTCCGTTCCGTCTTCAGCGATCGGGAGGGGACAGAAGATGCTTCCTGCGTCCTCCCCGCACGCACCCGCACATTACGCCTCTCAATGCACGTGGTGTTTCTGCGGTCCAACCCCACCCGATCCGTTTGTTCGGCCGCATACAGCCGAACGGTTCGCTACATTTCGATATCCTCCGCAGCGTCTATCCAATCGTTTACGGTAACCGTAAACTTGATGGCTCCTCCGAAAATATCCCCGCCCGGATTGTCCGGATCGGTAGGATCGGTGGGTTCGGGTTTTTCAGGATCGACCTTACCGGCGCCGTTGGTGAAATCGAGCGTATAAATGTATTTCTTGCCGGCATCCCACTTCGTACCGATAGCGACAGCTACCCAGTCGTATTCGCCGGCAGCTTCCGCCGGAAAGACACGGTAGCCGTCCTTGGTCGTAATCTGTACCTTCACGGCAAGGTATGCGCCTTCGGCGTCGTTCGTTTTGTCATTTTCCGAATCCCATGCGGTCAACTCCTGCGGCAGAAGCATGGCATTGTCGCCATCCTTGGCCATGATCGAAACGGCCGTTGCGGTCAGCGTCTTTTCGCTTCCTTCGTAAGTCACCGCACAATTGGTCTTGTCCGTTCCCAGCGTCCATGCGGAAGTTCCGAAATCGAACGTACCCTTCGAAACGGGCTTGCCGATGCGCACACCCTGCACCTTGAACACATATCCCTCGTTGGCATTCTTGGCTTTGAGCTCGATCTGGGCGAGTTGGTGTGCGAAAGTCAGCGCTACGCCGCTCGATTCATTGCTCTTGCTGCCGGTGGCAGTGGCGGTGATAAAATCTTTCTGGTCGGCAATAGCTGCTGCGGGCGAGAAATCGACGAGCGTCTTGCTGTCTTTGCTAAGCGTCAAAGTGCCGCCCAGCTCATCTTTCGACGGCGAGTAAGCGACGAACGAGAGTTCGCTGCCGTCGCTGGGCCAGTAATAGGACGGCGTCGAGGTGAAAAAGGAGCCGTCTTTGGCGAACTCCGCATCGGAGAAATAGTTAGCGCCGTTCTTGTCAAACGCCGTAACAAAGAATTTAGCAATGTTGGCCGTCGTCGTTGCCGTGGCACGGGTCTGCATGGCAGCACGGAAATCGATCGCATTGCCGTTGTTCGTGCTCACCGGTTCGTCCTTCGAGCACGATGCCAGAGCAAGAGCGGCTCCGGCAATCAAAAACATGGATTTTTTCATGATGTTAAAAATTAAAAAAAAGGTTATGTTGATTTTTGCTTCCGCCAAGCGGGAAGGATTTTTACATCTCTATATCGACATTTACCGATTGCCAATCGTCGACATCGGGCTGGAAGCCGCCGCCGTTGACGATAGGTTTGGGCAACGGAAGTCCGTCCAGAACGATATGTACGTCGCGCCGATCCGGCGCGGAGTGAATCTGATCCGTCACGTCGTAGGTGTAATACCATTTGCTCTCATCGGACAGCACCGCGTAGACGGTCAGCGTGTGGGTCTTCCGCGCCGAGGGGCATCCGAAAGCGAACAGCTCGCCCGTAACGGTGCTCTTGTCGGCCGATACGGCCGCATCGAAAGGGATTGTTGCGCCCGTCTTGCAGGTCGCGTCGCAGCCCACGCCCGGATACAGGCTCTCGGCCATGCTCGACAGCGAACCGCTGATGCCCGACACGTATTTCAGGTTCGCGGCGTTGCGAATCTCGACCGTATAGCGGCAGATCGACATCTCCGGACTGAGTGTCACGGTCGGTGTCCCAGCCGTCGGTTTCAACTCGACGCTCTCCGCGCAATCGCTCCAAAGCATGTCGGGAGGCAAGATCACCCGTTCACTCTCCGTACCGTCGACACGGGGCACGCCGTCGGAGAGCACGCCCAAAACGGAGAGCCCCGACAGCAGATCGGCGGTGCGCGTGGTCACCTCGAAGGTTTCCCGGCATTCCGCATTGCGATAGGTGACGTTTTCCGTGTCGCTGTTCAGGCACAGGGCTTCGTAACTCCCGACAGGAACGCGGATCGTACCGCCCCGGCAGTCGGTGAACTCATAGCGCAGAGCCTCGCCGCCGCCGGCCGGGAACAGGTAGAGCGACATGGATTCGGGAGAGGCGTCCGGAGCGTTGCACCAGTCGAAGACCACCTCCACATCGACCGCATCCGAGTGGTCGTAGCACAGTTCCTTATGTTCGCAGGATGTCGCGGCGGCCAGAACAGCGGCGGCCGCTGCCGCATGGAATATCTTTTTCATCGTTTGCCTCCTTTCCGGTTGAAGTTGCCGCTGCCGATCAGCCATACGAGCGAGACCTCGGCTTTCGTGGGTCCGAACCAATGCCGATGTTTCGTCGCCTGCCATACGTAGTGGTTGTCGACGGGCTTATACTCCCAATACTCGCCGCCCAGATAGCCGACGCCGATGCCGAAGTCGAGGTTCAGACGACGGCCGATCGGCAGCGCATAGCCGTATTCGAGTCCCACGCCCCAACTCATCTTGTCCCAGAGCGTGCCGCCCGGCTTGCCGCCCAGACAGCCTTTGCCGCCCCGCTCGAAGTCGTAGGTCAGCATTTGGCCGTAAAGGCCGACATGGTGTCCCGTAAGCGGCTTTTCCGCGGCGCGGCGGCCGAAGTATCTGCGCACGTCGAGCTCGCCGCCGTAGATGCGCCAATAGTTATGACGCCGGTCATTCTTCCACCATGCATACATCCAGCTGCCGCCGAGCGACCACCCGCGGCCCACGTAGAATTCCGCACCGAGGTTGGGCACCAGCGCCGCGTCGTAAAGCAAATTGGTTTTCAAAGACATGTAGAAGGGTTTGCCCTCCGGGACCACAGGCTGTGCGGCGATCTCCGCGGCAGGTTCCGGAGCGGGGGTCTGCCCGACGACGGGGTCAGGGGTCTGGACAGATTCGCAACCCGGCTCCTCTGCAACCTCCGGTTCGGGCTGCGGCTCCGACACTGGTTCTGGCTCCGGCTGCGGGACAATGCGCCGCTCGATTTCGCAGCTCAGGTGCATGCCGCCGCTCCACAATTGCGGGAAGAAGTGTTCAGCCATGTACCACCACGCACGGCCCCCGCGCAGCAGCCCCAACTGGCGTTTGCGACCGTCGACGACCCTGCCGTCTCGGATAACCCATTCGGGCGTATTGTACAGAATGTTCAGCACCTCGTCGCGGTAAGGCATCTCCGAAGTTTCGACCAAGGCCGTCAGTCCGGCCCAGTCGATGCCCTCGGCATGCGCGTCGAAAGAGACTCCCGGAAATGAAAAACGCTCTTCGAACCATGCGATGATGTTCTTCGCACGATTCTCCGACAGACGCTCGTTCGAGCGGGAGGTACCGTCCGGAGAAGCCGTGCCGGTGACACGGATGCTTTTCACACGGACCAGCGTGTCCCGCTGCAAAGATTCGACATGCGCGGCAAAAGCAGCCAAGCGCACCCCGTTGTCCCGATAGGAAGGCTCCAGAAGCGAATACCCCTGCCGGAAATAAACCTTAACGCCGAGGGTATCGGTATACGGAGACTCCTGAGCCCGAAGAGCCCCGAAGAACAACACCGATATTAAAAACAAGACAGTCTTTTTCATCTGCATCAACTTATTTTACATATGTCGTGTCAATACACTATCATTCGGAAACTTATGACGGTATTGCCGTTATGCGACCTCCGATTTTTCCGCAATGCTCTATTCGCAATAGAGCATCGGCTATATTTTCAGAAGGGAATGCAGTGATTTACAAACAGATGAATAGCATACGATGTTTCAGAGTATGCCGCAATGCATTTTATATCGGATTTGAAACGGTATCGATCTTATTCAGATATCATTAAGATGCAGGATTCTGAAACATTGCCGGAACAAAAGCCATAAAAAGCGTCATTTATGGATAATAAATTGTTGCGTCACGATTTATTGCATAGTAACGAAAACCTTGTCACCCCGCGTTGCTGCGAAGACGCGGGGGCAGGATTTGTCGGCAGGAGTCTCAAAAACAGTCGCCCGGTGATATTCTCGCAGAACGAGGATTTCGACATCGCGCACCATTCTATCATACAATACTTTAAGCACATAATCTCCCCGCCGCCCGGAGGGGGGGGGATTTTCGTGACTCCTCCGGTTTCGCAGCGCTGCGTATCGACATGAGTTGCGTCCTTTCGCATAAAAGGAAACGACGGAAGCGGTTGCTGAAACAAATCGGCAGGAACATTGCCGGCAGCCTCCCGATTTCGGCGGAAACCTATGCAAACATAAGTATCGGTACGGCAGTATCCCCCTGTGCAACCGTCAGCCGGGAAACAGATCCCGGCCCCCTTCGGACGACAGCGCAAAAGGATTCGCCGCTCGCCGAAAACATGTGCAAGTTATTGCGGATGTGCCGGATATACAAAAAAAGCGGCTGTTTCCGAAAGGAAACATACCGCTCGACACACAGCCGGAGAATCACGGCGAAAGGCCGGTTTTCTCTACCTGTTTTATTGATTGAAATGACTTGGGATGAAACAGAGTATCACAAGGCTATGTAATGCTCTATTGCGAATAGGGAATCGTACGGCAAAGATAGGAATTGGGAAATTATTTTGCAAATTTTCCTCCCTGAAAATGGGCTTCGCCGCAGGTCCGGGACCTACAGCGAAGAGACCGTTTTGTTGACCTGATCGACGACCCGGCGGTCAAACTCTTTCAGATAGATTTGCGTCGTCTTTTCCGACGTGTGCCCCAGTCCCTCACTGATGACCGAAATCGCGGCGCCGGTCTCCTTGGCCAGCGTCGCCCAGCTGTGACGGGCTACATACGCCGTCAGGACGGTGTCGAGACCGCACAACTCCCCGACCCGTTTCAGATTGCGGTTCTCCCGCTCAAGGGCTACACGATAAAGCCGGTACTGCGTCTGTTTGTCCTTCGCATCTTTCAGAACCGGAAAGACCCACTCGGATTCATTGCCATATTTCTCCATCAGACCGGCCAGCTGGGGCGTCACCTCCACATGCAGCCATTGGTTGGTCTTGTGACGGCGATAGCTGATAACACCCCCGTTGACTGCGCTTTTCTTCAGAAAAACAATGTCGACGAACGGCATGCCCCGGCTGAAGAAACTGAACATGAACAGATCGCGGGCCATATCCAGATGGGGATAGTCCGAAAGGTCTACGTCGGCGATACGGCGCATGGCCTCACGTCCCAAGGCCCGTTTGACGGTATGCTGCGGCTTGGAATGCAGAAAGCGAAACGGATGGTTTGCGGACATCGGGTAGCCGTCGAGCACGGCCTGATTATAGACCGAGCGCAGATTGCGCATATAATAACATACGGTATTATAGCACACGCCCCGGCGTAGCAGCCACTCCTCGTAATCACGGATGAAAGCGCCGTTCACATCCGAAAGGCCCACTATTCTCAGGCCGATGAACGACGAGACGGACGACCGTGTGTTGCGCAAGGCCGCGACCGAGCCGAATCGGGACAGACGCTCCCGGTAGGCGATCTGCAGGTCCATATAATGCAGCAGGCTCAGACTGTCGTGCTCGACCTTGTAACGGAACACCACGTCCGCAACGCTGTAAGTCTCGCGGCGCTGTTCCAAGGTCTCGATATGCCGGCCGATACTTTTCCACTGCTGTCTGATTTCGCGGTTCATGCGCCGCACGTCACGCTCCTGCCGTCGTTGCTCGGACACGAAACGCACCTTGCCGTGCTGTTCGTCGAACTCATCCTCATAAAGCTTGAACGGGCTGTAAATAAGTTTTTTCTGCCTTCGGTGGATCAGCTGAAACACCAGCGGATAGGTTCCGTCGCATCGCACACGATCTTTGTTCAGTTTCAATTTTACGCTTGTCATATACTCCATTCTTTTTTCAATACGGCCGCAAAAATACCGTAAATGAGGATTCGGCCGCCCGGACAGCGGACAAATCGCGGCAACGACATGCCATTAATATTCAATAAATTATACAAACACCAAGCCGAAGACGAACAGCGAACAATCACTCAGGCCGGATATTCGGAATCGGGCACCTCTCCGCAGGCATGTCAGTCCGGGCTCCGGGATATAAACACCTCCGCTTATTCGAAAACATGAAAAGACATGGAGGACACACGGTTAACAACGTGCATCCTCCATGCAAAAAACAGTATTCCATCATAGCCGACGCTTCCGCCGCCGCTGGATTCTTTGCTGTTCCTCGAAAGCCCGCGCATCGGCCAAATCCAACAGCGTGTCGACAACTCCTGAGACAGGATTTGCCGTGCGGCTTCGTTGTTCGTGTTTCTGTTCCGCGTGCTGTTCTGCGGTATGCAGTGTTTCTTTTTGGGAGGTCGGGAACAATTCGTTGAAAACATGGGCCGAGAACTCTTTGCCCAGCACCGAACCGTTGGCGACAATGCCATTGGTGTGGTCGATAAACGTTACGCCGTAGATTCTGCCCACGGGGTTGATACGGAATACAGTGTCGATACCTTTCGCTTTGAGCAGTTGCCGGAACTCGTCCCGTGTATTGTGCGGGCTCATGGCGTCTTTGACCGTATGGCGCAAATGGTCGAGCGCTCCCGGCTCTTTCAGTCTTTCCTTTGATTTTGCATACCACGTTTGCAGGGCTTTATAACCTACGTCTTTCCCTATTTTACTCGACTTGAAGGGTGTGCCTGTTCCATAGCCGTCGTCGGTCATGGCTCCGTACATTACTCCGGCATAGCTGCGTCCGTCGACTGTGCCTGTACGTTCCTCGACCGAGACGTTGAACAGTTCCAGCAGCGTGCGGAACTCGCCGTAGGACAAGCATTTATAATTCCGCAGGCACGACCTGACGACGGATGAGATCTGTTGTTTGACGTTTCCCGCCTTATAGTTTACTTTCCGAAGATCGGGGATATCCCTCTGTTCCTGACCTTTGACCGCCGGATGGAGGTTATACTTATGTTCCAAATCGCGGGTAATTTCCGCAGAACGACGGGCTTCGAAATCGTGTGGTAGTTTACGGCCTTTCTTATCGACGCGCAACGATACGATGTGGAGATGCTGCCGGTCAATGTCCTTATGCTTGAAGACAATGTAGGGCTGGTTGCCGTAACCCATACGTTCCATGTATTCCTGCGCGATGTCCCGGAGCTGATCGTCGGTCAGCCTGTCTTCCGGCGAGGGGTTCAGCGAGGCGTGGAAGACCGTATTGGTCGTCCTGCAATTGGCTTCGAGGTACGGCCAAAAGCTATCCATGCAGGCGTCGACATCCATTCGCCCGTGTTTGTCGAACGGTTCCAACATCCTCTGCCAGAAGAGAACCTCGGCTTCATCCTTATCCACTTTTTCCTTGTTATAGCGCAAGGCTCCGCCGGGCGAGGAGCCCGACCTTATATTCGCAACCATTCCTTAGCTTGTTTGGCAAGGTTCAGAATCTCGAAACTAAGGGCCTTCAACTCGCGTGTGCGTTGTTCCAGCATGGCGATCTGATGCGGGATAGCGACATTGGAAAAGTGGGTATTGATGACCTTTACGACCTGATTGTAGTTGTTGGCAAGTTTCTGAAACTGGAAATAAAAATCGTTCAGCCGGGCGACGAACTGCGTCTTCGACGGATCGCGTCTGATGATTATGAATTCCTCGCTGAAGAGTCGTTTGACAATAAATCGGCTCCGGTTATGCTCCGATCCGGTTTTGCAGAGCAGCTCATTGAAGCGGATGTTTTGCTCCTCGTTAAGTCGAAACGAGTATTTATAACTCGGCGTTCGAGGCTTCTTATCGGTCTTGTCTATCAGTTTTCGGTTGGTATCCATATATAGCTAAATAAAGGGTCGCGACTTGGGAGCGGCCCCGGCCTCGCAGAGCGAGGACCTTTGTCGGACAAAACGCAGTTTGTCGGACAAAGGTACACCTCGCTCCCATCTGGCGATGGGAAAAAGCCGCGCCGGAGAATTGCTGCCGAAAGTTTCGGAAGCCCTCCATGACGGCTCCTGCGGCCGGGTCGGTTCCGGGTGCAATATTACAACCGTCCGGTACGAAAAAAAGTCCGCCGAACGGACTGGGGCGGACTGGGGCGGACATAAAACCCGAAATGCTAAAGACGATTATATCTTGCATCACGAACAAAATCTTTCACTATCAAAAGATGAAACGCAATACTCAAAACCCTCTTTCCTGCATTCCTTTTACAAGTCATTCATGGAATCAATATGGCAGGCAGGAACGCCTCTCATCTCCTCTGCATAAAAGGAGTCGTTCACGAATGAATGCAGTCGTGAATTTCCGAAATCACAAATTCATGAACGCAAGAATTCTTTAATTTATCGCTTATGAAAAACTTTCAATCTCGCATTGCCGTCTGCAATCAGAAAGGCGGCGTGGGAAAATCCACCTTCACAAGTAGCTTGCCGGATGTGTGGGCATCCATAAACAAGACTTAACTGCTACATCCGTTTCTGGGAGTACCGCAATGGCGTGGGTAATTTCCATAACTGGTCTATCATCATCGTGCGCAACAGCTTCAAAAAAGGCCAAGCTGAAAGCCAGAAAGACTTGGCTCGTTTTTTCAAAGAGTACATGCCACACTACGGTTACAACTACCTTTGTACCGAAGAAGACGACTACAAGTATTATCAGACACTCGGTTTGAAACGCATCCATCGAGGACTTTTCAAAGAAAACAATTTTGGATTGCCGATGAAGGATTTGAATGTCTGATACATGGTTTAGAGTTAAGGAGAGGAAAAATCCCCTCCTTAACTCTTTGTATAGCATAATATTTATATCTTTGCAAACATATTGATGATATAAAATAAAGCAATGGATAAACCCATGAACCGGATAAAAGAGGTGCTTGAAGAAAGAGACATCAAACAAACTTGGTTGGCAGAGAAACTCGGCAAGAGTTTCTGCATAGTGAACTCTTATGCTTACAACCGTCGCCAACCGAGTTTAGATGTACTATTTGAGATAGCTAAAATATAGAATGTTGACCCCAAAGAATTAATTGGAAACAACAACAATCTATAACCAATGTAACTGTTGTTTTGATATGACGATATTACAAGAAAACATAACATCATCTTCAACCATCATAAATGGAGATTGTTTGGATGCGTTAAAAAACATTCCAGCCAACTCAATAGACCTGATTATTACAGATCCACCATACAATCTTGGTCGATTCATGAAAGGAAGAGGTACAAATATCAAAAAAATGCGAGAAAATCATTTTGCCTATTCTGGTTGGGATGATTTAGAATTTGAGAAATGGTGTTCTCAAATGAATACTCTTCTTTCGGAGTGTCACCGTGTTTTGAAAAAAAAGGGGAACCTTTTAATTTTTATGTCAATCATAAAGGCTGAAACAATCATAAACATAGCCCAAAATCATAAATTCTATTATAAAACTGTTGGTATATGGCATAAAACTAATCCGATGCCAAGAAATATGAATCTACAATTTGTGAACTCAACAGAAGCGTGGTTGCACTTTGTTAATGATGCTACAACGGGAATATTTAATAATAGAGGAAAAGTTATTCATGATTTTGTAGAATCATCAACAATTAATAATTCAGAGCGAAAGTTTGGCAAACACCCAACACAAAAACCACTTCAGGTAATGTGTCACTTTATTGATTTATTATCAAATGAAAAAGACAATGTACTTGATCCATTTATGGGTAGTGGTAGTACAGGGGTTGCGTGTGAATTACTCAAAAGAAAGTTTGTAGGAGTGGAACTTTCCAATGAATATTATGAAATAGCTAAAAATAGAATAATTGCAAAAAAATGATAGTCGCAGATTTATTTGCTGGTGTTGGTGGACTCTCGCAAGGCTTTATTAAAGCTGGATGTGAAGTCGCTTTTGCTGTGGAATTTGACAAAGAAATAGCTGAAGCATACAAAAAGAATCATCCAAACACAGAAGTGTTTGCCAATGATATATGTCAGCTTGAGATAGATAAGATAAAACAAAATCACCCTCGAGTTGATATCGTTATGGGTGGTCCTCCTTGTCAAGGATTTTCTCAGAAGGGAAAACGCATGAGTTTGGACGACCCAAGAAATTTCCTCTTTAAACAGTTTGTTCGGTTTGTAGCTGCATTCAAACCCAAGTATTTTGTCCTTGAGAATGTCCCTAATATTATTACAACTTCTAATGGCTATTTTAAGGATCAGATTATTCGAGAATTTGGCGAGCTCGGATATGATGTATGCTGCGGAGTACTATGTGCATCCGATTTTGGAGTTCCACAAGATCGTAGGAGAGCCGTATTTATTGGTCAGTTAGGAGGTTTAGAGATTGGATTGCCTACTCCCAATGGATGTAAGACAACAATCAAAGACGCAATTTATGATTTACCTTTTATCGCATCAGGCGAAGGTCAAGAAGAGTCTAAATACGATAAGGCTCCTTTTTCCAAGTTTCAAAAGGTGCTACGAGGCGATGCTTCTATTTTATACAACCATACAGCGACAAAGCACTCAAAATCAGCCATTGAAAGACTAAAACTCATACCAAAAGGCAAAGGAAAAGAAGCACTGCCAGAGCACTTACTAACTAAATCTATCTATAGCGGTACTTGGTCTAGATTACTAGAAGATGATATTGCCCCAACAATAACGACAAGATTTGACACTCCATCATCTGGAAGATTTACTCATCCAGTACTTCATAGATGTTTGACAGTAAGAGAAGCCGCAAGAATTCAAACATTCCCTGATTCATTTATATTTTATGGATCAAGAGGTAGTCAGATGAAGCAAGTTGGCAATGCGGTTCCACCTATGCTTGCCTATGCCATAGCAAACGTAATTGTAAAAAATGAAAATAATAAATAATTATGAAAGTGCTTCCTAAATCTATTGCTGAAAGACGTGAACTTAATTTGCGTCAGGGCATTAAGTCTTCATTATCTAACATCCGCTCTATTGTTGCATTGGTATATACTCTTTATCGAATCAACAATCGTAAAGCAGTTGTAGAATATTCAGAGAGTACGAATGGCGGTCAAATTAAGCTCCATTCGACATTTGAAAATAGTATTAAAATGTTTCTCGGAGTTGGTAATTTAAGCACAATAAACAATACCCCTCTGTTTAAGTCACAAATGGAGGCGTTACAGGTTGGTATTGAGTTGATTTTTAAGCTTGGTAAGGTAGAGTTTATTGATAGTTCTCTAGCGTCATCAGCCGAAAGAACCGGTGGCAATAGATATGAAAAAAGAATACGATTTGGAACCAATATCCAAATCATAGATACATTTCTTTCTTGCTATGAAGCTGACTTGCCTATGTTCCTAAATAAATGGTTACAGAATCAAGAGTCTGAAAAGAGCGAAATAGACGAAGGCATTAAGAAAATGTTAACTATTTTCTCCGAAGAAACACAATTTAAAATTAGATACAACAGCCAAGAGACTTCTTTCCAGCAAGAAGGTGTATATCAAGAGTTTGCAAAAGGTAATACTGTCGTAGGTAGAGATGAACATGAGAATGTTGGCCCGTTTAGGGTGTTCAAATCTTATGTTAAGGAAGGACTGCATCCATATATATCAGAAAATGGCGATGAGTTCATTGCAAAAAATACAACAACAGATGCGCTGGAATACTACCAGATTGTTTCAAATTCATTAGATTTAATACCTAAGCGCACACAAATAACTACATTTATTCCACAAGACGACAATGAAATAGTAGAGAAAACATCATTTGGAGCTCTTCCAGAACAGAAACAGATTATATATTATGGTTGTCCTGGCACAGGTAAATCGCACATCATTAAGAAACATACTGAAAAAGAAAGCGTTGTTCGCACAACATTTCACCCAGACAGTGACTATTCGACATTCGTTGGATGCTATAAGCCAACCACAAAGCCCATCGCAATGCGTGATGTTACAGGTAAAGTGATAATGGAGCACGGAGAAGCCGTAACAGAAGACCGGATTATCTATCAGTTTGTAGATCAGGCATTCCTTCAAGCATATATCAAAGCGTGGGAGTTTTACTCAAAGGTTACAGAGGGTGCTGATCCCGAGAAACAATATTTGATTATTGAAGAGATAAATAGAGGTAATTGTGCTCAGATATTTGGTGACTTGTTCCAACTCTTAGACAGAAACGATTATGGTTTCTCAGACTACTACATCCACGCTGATAACGATATGAAGCGTCATTTAGCGGTGGCATTCAAAGACCTTGCTATTGATGTTTCACACAAAGATATGATAAATGCAATGTATCATCATGGCGAAAAGGATATTGTAGCAATGGTTCTGTCTGGTGAAATACTTTTATTGCCTAATAATCTCTACATTTGGGCAACGATGAACACTAGCGACCAAAGTCTATTCCCAATCGACAGCGCATTTAAGCGTCGTTGGGATTGGAAGTACAGACCAATTGTCAAAGGTCGTGACAAAGATGGCTCCGAACTAAATTGGCGAATTGTTGCTAACACAAAAGAGTACGATTGGTGGTCGTTCTTGGAGAAGATAAATGCAGTTGTTGGCTTAACAACAAATTCAGAGGATAAGAAACTCGGGTTCTTCTTCTGCAAACCTATTAATGATACTATTAGCACAGAGACATTTGTAAGTAAAGTTATCTTCTACCTTTGGAACGATGTGTTTAAAAACTTTGGATTCGATGATCCAATCTTCAAAGACGAGGACAGTTCTACACTAGAGTTCGATAAATTCTATATCACTAATGCTGACGGTACGACCATTGTACAAAAAACTAAGGTAGAGAAATTCCTTGAGAACTTAAAAGTAAAGGTGGCAGAAGAATCAATCCCTGAGATTGAAGATGAAGATGGTAACACAAGTTCTTCTACTACTCGTGATTATAGCAAATATTCAATCAATGGCATTGGCAAATTTGGTAAAAATCGTTTAGCTGCTGAATGTGTGAAAGAATATATTAAACTACATCCAGAGTTGTCTGCAGAACAGGTCTTGGCTAATTGGAAAAGTTTAGGAAATATTGTTTCTCACTTTATTGAGTCTGAGGAAGAGCATAATGCTCGCACTGGCAATAGTAAGCGTTCGACCGAAATTAGATGTGGAGACACTCGTCTATATGTTGAACACAACGGATATGGCAGTAATGGTGCCGTCAATAAATTGATAGATGCTGTAAATCAGAAACATTGGGGACTTGGAATAGAAAAAGTTGAATAATGAGAGTCCTAATAGAAGATTATAAATACCAAGCAGCCGATGTTACAAATATTCTCCATGGTATAAATGCATTAGAGAATATCGAAGGCTATGTTAGTCTTAACTATGTGGGATATTTCTATAACACAGAGTTGAAAGATTGTGTATTTATACTTCCCAAGGTGTTGTTAGAGATCAAGGATAAAAAAGACCTCGTATTTGGTAAATATTTACCTGAAGATATCCTCAACATTGACAATAATAAAGCCATAACCCAAACAGAAAAAAACTTTATATACGAGTTTGCTGTTTGGATATATCGTGCTATAGTCGTATTCCAAAATAGTCATAAAGACTCAAATATAGTCTATCACAAGAAGATTATCAAAGTCAGCAAGGGTGGTAGAAAGTTGAGCAATACATTTTTAGATATATTGCAAGCATTGCTGCAATTCAATAAAGACAATCAAAGTTTCTTTTTCTTTGTCTTGAGAAACCTACACTCTGGATATAACAAGATTAATTGGACTAGCACTATTGGTACTTCAAGTGCCATTGTGCAAGACAATAGACCGGTGTATCTGAACCCAGTAAATAAGAAACGTCAAATAAACTTTGACGAAGAGTTATTAGTAATATTCTTCTCTACTCTTAATTATATTAGTGAGCATTATGGTTTCTCGGCAGATATAAGCTGCAACTTGGACCTTATAAAAGGGAAACAATTTGAGACTTATCTTAATGGATTGGGCAAGGTGCGTTTGCAGCAAATAAAGTACAAATACTTCTCAGACAAAGCACTAGAGTTGTGGGATTTGTGCTATGCTTTCTTTGATACTGCTCGACAAGTTCGCACCAATGACACACAACAAGAGTATTTATTGGTTAAGAATTTCAACATTGTATTTGAGACTATTATCGACGAACTGATTGGCGATAAAGAAATACCGAAAGGTCTAAAAGAACAAGAGGATGGTAAGCGCGTGGACCACATGTATACCTATAAGGGGCTGACTACATACGAAGAAGATAAGCCAATCTATTACATCGGAGATTCCAAGTACTATAAGCATGGTAATCCTATCGGAAAGGAATCCGTCTACAAACAATTTACATACGCTCGCAATGTGATTCAATGGAACTTGAATCTTTTTATGAGCGACGATAGGTGTGATGAAGAGTTGCAATATGACAAGAAAAACTTCGGAAACATACCTAAACTCAGAGATGATGTAACTGAAGGATACAATATTATCCCAAACTTCTTTATAAGTGCTCGCCTAAACAAGGAGTTAAGTTATAAAGAAGAGATAGAAATCGCCAATAGAAATCACACTGATTTCTGCAATAGGCAATTCGAAAACCGCTTATTTGATAGAGATACATTGCTTGTATGTCACTATGATGTGAATTTCTTGTATGTCGTATCGCTCTATGCTCGTAACAATAAAATCCAAAAAGATGCTTGGAAGGCTAAAGTGCGAGAAATGTTTAGAGCGGAGATTCAAAAAATTCTATCCGAGAAGTTTGATTTTTATACTATGTCTGCTCATCCTGATGTGAATGCTGAAACATATATTAGAAAGCATTTCCAAGAGATATTGGGTAAAATATATACTCCATATTCAAATCGGGAGATATTTTCATTGGCCCTTGAGAAGGATGATAAATATGTGATGGATAATGATAGTCTCTTAGATGAGCTACGCAAGCATTTTTATGTCGAAAAATGTGGGATCGGAGAAAATCTTGAACGAATAATTGTGGAGGGTGCTAATAAAGATTATCAAACGATTATTTCATCATCTACAACGAATGTTTTGACTGGTGTAGTTCATAAAGCAGACAAAGATTATTCTATATTCTTTAAACACCATGCCAGCATTTATACAATGCAGAAAATTCCCTCTGTCAACCTTATGGATGTAGAATATTTCTTGCCGATGGTTGACGGTTGTATTAACGGTTATTATAAGGTAGAAAAACTATACTTTGCCACATATAAAGATAATGGCATAGATTACCCATGCCTAAAACTGAAATTAAGTGAATATATAAAAGTCGGGAATGAGTGGGTTAACATAATTATGCGCTCCGGTGAGGTAATATCGATTAATGACATTCTACGAATGTACGAATCGGAAAAATCAGACTTGTAGCAAATGTATCAATGAGTAACATATGAAAAATAAATTGAGGATGATATGATAAGAAATAAAAAGGCATATTCACGAATAAATAAAATGGTTGGATTAGCCCCTCTTGTACTATTCCTATCCTCTTATATGCCTTTATTTATTTTGATTATCATAACATTAGCGCCCCATTAAAAATGAGAAACTAATGATTTACAGACTATTAAAAAGGTATAAGACCTTAAAATGAAACAATACCATGGATCGACGTTTGAAAAGTCCTGCGGACATAGAGACGCGCTGTGCAGAATTCGGATTCCTACCCTTTTTCCGATGCGGCATCCCCAGTTTTTCCGTCGAAGAGATGGTCGCCCCGGAGTTTTGGTTCACCGACGAAGAAGGAGCCTGGGAGTGGAAAGGCCCTGTCATCCGTGAGGGACACTGTGCCTACGGCAAATTCTTCGCCCGCAAAGCTGGCTTTGTCAGCCGCGAGTGGCTGCCCGACCTTACGAACTACCGCCGCTCCCGGCTGCTGGCCCCAAATGAGGACACAGCAGCCCTCGACGACGTAGTATTACAAACTATCCTGGTCGAAGGAACGGCCACCATCAAAGAATTGCGTCAAATGCTGGGGTTCGTCCAAGGACGCGGAAAACATTCGACGAACACCCCGACGTCGAAAGTCGCAGAAGACGAGAAGATTTCACTCGATCCGATTCTGACAAGGCTTCAGATGGAGATGCGGCTGGTGATCGCCGATTTCGAGTACAACGTCGACCGCCGCGGCAACCGCTACGGCTGGGGTATCGCACGGTATACAGCACCCGAAACATTCTACGGTCCACTCCGCGTCGAGCACACGCCCACTGAATCGTTCGAACGTATTTATGAACACCTCCGCCGCCTATTTCCGAACACAACAGAAAGCAAACTCCTAAAATTAATCGGATGACAACCGAGAATCAATACACCGACGTAACAAAGCCTCAGCAGCAACGAAAAATAAGTACAGAATCCTAATTGTTCTTACTAATCAGATTCACCACAACCTTCGTCATCACGTCCTTTTCCTCCGTGCGGCTCTCGGCAATCATCAGCGTCAGGGCGACCAGCGTATTGTTGTCCAAAAGGCGCGAACCGTCAGCACGGTAAAGAATCCGATTGTTTTCCAAGAACCAAAGGAACAGGAAAGCGGCGATACGCTTGTTACCGTCGCTGAACGAATGGTTCTTAACCGTCAGATAGAGCAGATAGCTGCCTTCTCCTCGACACTCGGATAGAGGTCCCGCCCGCCGAAAGTCTGGTAAATTGCGCCCATCGTGCTTTTGAACGATTCGTCCTTCTCGTGGGCGAACAGCTCGCTGCCACCGAACTTATCGCGTAACACCTGCAATGCCGCCATCGCATTCTCATAGGTCGCATGAAACGGTTCCTCTGCCGTGGTCGCCGTAACCTCCAACTGCTGATAATCGTAGCGGTCGAGCGTATCGAGACCGTAAGTATAGTCCGTAATCACGCGCAGCAACCCGACCGCCTCGGATTTCGTCACCTCCTTTGCAGACAGAACATTGGAGAGCAGACGAACGGTTTGCTTTAGCTCCTCCAGCTGCTCGATCTTCGCTTGGCTGTTGACAGCATAACCCTTTATAAGGTACTCTTTCAGCACCTTGTTCGCCCAAATGCGGAACTGCGTGGCATTTTTGGAGTTGGCGCGATACCCCACCGATAAAATCATATCGAGATTATATGTATCAATTCGTCGTTTCACCGTGCGTTTCCCCTCCTGACGAACCATTTCCATTTTGGAAACAGTTGCCGCGCGCTCCAGTTCTCCGCTTTGGAAAATATTGCGGATATGTTTGGAAATCGCTGGAATTTCCGTTCCGAACAATTGCGCAATCTGCGCCTGCGTCAGCCACACGCTGTCGTTCTCCATGCGAACATCCAAGCGGGTCTCGCCGTCGGCCGTCTGGTATATGATAATTTCTCCTCTGTCCATACGAACAAATACAGAAAATCCGCCCGCATCTCCAAGAATCTTCGCGTTTGGATTTTTCGCCGAAAATCGCTATATTTGTACTGTCATGCAAGGAGATACGGCGACGGCGCAGGCGAAACGGGCAGGCGGGCGCAAGACCGTGCAAAAAGACGGTAGGCGATGCGGGAATAAGGCATAGAAAACCGTTGCAAATCGTTGATATACATTAGGCTTACAAATGTGCAGGAGCACCTTTATCCGCACAAAGCAACTCCCGGGGACGGATTTTCGAATCCGTCCTCTTTTTGTTCGCATATCCGGTCGAAAAACCACCCGCATGCGACTTCGAACCTTCCGACCGCACGGAATAATTTACAACGAAAATGAAATCCGCTCCTACCGCATATTGCAGCAGGAGCGGAATCTTTTTCCGGCGATCTATGGTTATTCGACCGTGAGCGTGATCGGATAATGATCCGAAAGATAAGTCACACCGTAATTCGGCGAAGTGAGCGTCTGAAAACGGACCGGCTTAACGCCCTTGTAAAATATATGGTCGAGATTCCACCGGGCCGACGGCGTGCCGCCGCCGAAATTGTTATAACTGTAAGCGCCGTCCCGGTCGGGAGCCTTCTCCCGGCCCGACTGCATCCACGCATAGTAAGGCGCCAGCGCCGACCGGCGCGTATCGTCGGCAGCATAGGAGCAGTTCATGTCGCCCACGATAAAGACGGGCAGAGTCCCGGCGATCTCCTTCATTTTATTCACATTGAGCTGCGCACACTTCAAACGCGCCTCGTTGTCCGCAGCCGAGGTGTTCGATTCGGGAAAGTGCGTCGAAAGGAAGACGAACTCCCGCCCCGAAGCATTGTCTTTCAGATGCACCCACACGGAAGAGCGGCGCGCCGAATTGGTCGCATCCCACGGTGCGGAAGGCTTCTCGGGAGTGTCGCTCAGGTAGAAATACCCCCAATCGACACGCGTGAAGAGATCGGTACGGTAAAGCACCGTTGAATTTCCGCCGGAACCCGTTCCGGTGTTCGGCACTTCGAGCAGTTCGTATTTCGTGAGCATCGTTTTCAGGTAATTGCGCTGCTCGGTGCGCGACTCCTGCATGCCGATCACTCCGGGATTCACATCCTTGATCATATCGACACAAGGCTTCCGGCGCTGCGACCAGGATTTCTCACCCTGATCCGTCGTATTGCTGTAACGGATATTGAAAGACATCACTTTCAGGGAAAACACACCGGAAGCAGGTCCTTCGGGACCGGGCGCCGGCTCCTCGCCCTCCGATTTGCCCGAGGAACATCCCAGGGCGAAAAATGCCGCTGCATAAAACAGGTATCGTAATTTTTTCATTTTCGTTCGTTTTTAATAATTTGCATTCGTTCGACCATCCATTCACAACTGACTGTAATGGAACCGTATCTCCTGCGGCGCCTTATGCTCGCGCACGGCCGTCGCAGCCACCCGTCCGGCAGACTGGCCCAGTATGACGGAATTGGAATTGACCCGGTAGCTGGAATGGGCGATGAAATCGCCGCTGATACAACGGCCCACCATCATCAGCCCCTTGACATCCCGGGCGATCAGGGCCCGCAGCGGAATATCGTAGGGCTTCGACTTGATGCCGCGCGTATAGGAGCCACCCTTGCCTTCGCTTTCGAGGTGCACCGAATGGACATCGACTCCGTAGCGCACCTCGCAGACGGCGTCTTCGTGACGGCGTCCTTCGACCAAGTCCTGCTCCGTAACGGTGTAAAGTCCGTGAATGCGCCGGCCTTCCCGGCATCCGATCTGCGACGCCGTGGCCACGAGTTTCAGCCCTTCCCAGCGGCCGCCCAGCGAGCGGAGCGAATCGACGATCCGGTGCACCTCGCGGCGGCCTTCGATGCTCGCCCTCGTCAGGTCATCGCGGCTGATGCCCCTGGCACCGTACTGGTGCGTCGCCATCAGCGCATAGAGATCGTCGTGGAGCAGGAACAGGCACGGCATCTTGTAGCTCGCCTCGAAACCGCTGCGACGGATTTCGGCAATCAGGTTCCGCTTGGAAGCCCTCCGGGTCTTCCGACCGTCCCACAGCACGCAGTCTTTGATCTCCTCGAACCGGGCGCCCGTCACCAGTCCCAGCATGGACATCGGCTGGGTATGCCCTTCGGCATCTCCCCAGTCGAATCCGCAGCCGCTCAACGCAGCGACGTCGCCGTCGCCCGTCGCATCGATAAAGACCTCTCCGGCGATCGCCTCGCGCCCCGACTTGGATTCGGTGACGACATGCGTGATGCGTCCCCGGTCCACAACGGTCGCCACGACCGACGTATAAAGCAGCACTTCGATCTTATGCCCGGCACACAGTTCGTCGAGCAGCAGTTTCATCCGCTCGACATCGAACGTAAAAAGTTCGTCGGTCCAAACTTTCGTATTGCGCCACTTGCGTTCGGTGAGCGTCTGCTTCAACTCCTGCATCAGGCCCGTCTTGTTCTCGTGGTCGAGCATGACGCCCAACAGTCCGGCCGTCCAGGTGCCGCCCAGAAACCCGGCGTGCTCGATAAGCACGACCCGGGCACCCGAACGGGCCGCCTCGATAGCGGCGCCGATACCGGCAGGACCGCCGCCGCAAACCACCACGTCGGCCGTGCGGCTTACCGGCACGCGGCGTTTCTTCTCCGCAACGTTCCCGTCCGGAGTCATGGAGTCCTCTACCGTCGTTGCCGCGGCAAGCACATTCCCCGAGGAGAGCAACAACGTCGCAACCCCCGCTTTTTTCAGAAAATCCCTTCTGTCCATAGCTTCCGCCGGTTATTTGGTTACGACAACGTCATCCAGGAACCATTGCCCCGTGTTGCTGAACGCCAGTCTGGTCGAAGCCGTCGCCCCGGTCACGCGCACCGTGAAGGTACGCCACGCGAAACAGTCGTCGCGCTTCGAGAACTCTCCGGTCATATCGGGCTGCGCCTCGACCGTACCGTCGCCTTCGGCCACCTGCACCGTGATCTCCTTCTTATCGATGGCATCCGTGGAACTGCACCGGACCACGGCTTTGAACGAAACGACGATGTCGGTCGGCGTCGTGCCGAGCGATGCGAGCGCCGGCGTGGTCAGTACGCCCTTGGCCGCCAGGCGAACATATCCGATGGAGGCGGTCACGGTTCCCGAAACGCTCCAACCCTCCGGAGCGTCATAGGCCGCCCCGGTCACATAGGCCAGGTGGCCGATGTCCGACATGTAATCCAGTCCCGAAAGGCAGTCGTCGAATCCCTGAGCCAGTACGACCTGCTCGCCTACGGGCATCGTCGTCGTGTGGTAGGCCTTCTTTTCGAACTGGGAGACGCAGCAGCCGAACGTGAAACGGACGATGTGCGACGGGTCGATCGCGGCACCCTTGACAGGCGTGTCGCCGGCCTTGGCCACACGCACGTAGAGCGTGCTTCCCTTGGCGAGAGGCGCGGAAGCCGGGACGGTGAAGACCGCCTGGCGGTGGTTGTAGGCATCCGCATTGATGTTGGGCAGCAGCGCGAACGACACCGACTTGTCCACACTGACGGAACTTTCCGCCGGGCAGGCATTCTTGCCGTTCCAGGCATAGAACGCGTCGATATCGTGCCAGGTCGCATTGTCGGCGCTCCACTCCACTTTCCAATCGCGGGGAACGGCGCAAAGCGAAGAGGAGTTGGTCAGCATGCCGAAGCCGAACGAAAGCGTCCCCGACAATTCGCCGGTCACGGGAACCGCCACGGTCCACGCGGCATTTTCCGCATCCCAGCCCGAAGCCCTCAGCACGCCGATGTAATAGCGGTCCGCGGTCAGGCCGGCCACCGTCATATCGCCGGCCCCGGTCAGCGCGATGCTCGCCCCGTCATTGAACAGGAAAGCGTTCTTCGCCTCGTTGACCCTGCCGCTGACACAGTTGACGATGTCGCCCTTGGCGAATTCGATCAGGTGTACGAAAGGCTGGAATCCGGTCGGATAAGAGGCCGCTCCCTGCACGACGGGCAGCAACACATTCTTCGACTCGTCCCGCAACTGCACGCAAACCTGTCCCGACCGCGAAACATTATTGCTGGGATTCTTGGCGAACGAGAGGGTCACACTCCCGTCGCCGATACCTTGTGCGGGCTCGACCGAGATCCAGGGAGCCGCATCGCCGTCCGCCCCCGTGGCAATCACCGACCAGTAGCCGTCGCTCTCGACATCGAACGTGCGGATTTCGCCGTCCCCGGCGATGTCATCCAGCGCCACCTGCGAGGGGACCGAGATATTCGCCTTGCCTCCGGTCACATTGTTTTCATTTTCACATCCGGGCAGCAGCGTAGCGGCGGCCATCGCCGCTGCCGGGAAAATACCTATAAAATAACGTTTCATGAGAATCTGTGGTTTTAATAAGTGAGTTGTGCGGAGCGCGGCCGTCCGCCGGAGCGCCGTTGCAGATCAAACCGCCGTTCCGTTTCAAACTTTCGGATCATAATACGCATCCGACACCGAAAGACAACGAAACATGGCGGTTTCGACCGCGAACACCTATCCGACAGGGAGCCGGTCCCCGTTGAGAACTGCAATGCCCGTTGCCGAAGAATCCGGTCGGAACCGGAAATCACCGGACGAAACACACTGAAATATAAAAACTGAAAACTGCAAAAAACGCGGCTGTTTCTTTGCTTTTTACAAAATATCCACGTATATTCGCATTATCTACCACACGGTTTTCAGCCTTCCAACTCTGTTCCGTGTGGGCAGGTAGGCGTCACAAATATACTACTAATTTAATTATTATGAAAAAACTTCCGACATTTTTTTCTAATGCGGGGGGGGGAGATTCAGCAATTTCATTTTAGCATCTCTTTTATTTCTCATCGAAACCCTCTTTCTCTCCACTTCCGCCTTCTCCCAGGGAAGGACAATCCAAGGGACCGTGCAAACAGAGCAAGGTAAACCCATCTACGGAGCCACCGTCATCGTTCAGAACACCACGCTCGGCACCACGACCGACGCAGACGGAAAATTCTCCATCAAACTCGACGCAGGCGCCCAGCCCGTCCTGCAAATCTCATTTATCGGTTACGAAACCCAAACCGTCCCCGCAGGCGGCAAAACGCGGGTGGAGGTAATCCTGCGCGAAGCCGTCAACGAAATGGACGACGTGGTGGTGGTCGGCTACGGCACGATGCGCAAAAAGGATCTCACGGGAGCCATCGCCAGCGTCGACGGCACCGCCCTCACCGCCCGCAAAACCAACCAAATTTCGAACGCCCTTCAAGGGGCTTTGCCCGGAGTCACCGTGACGAGGACCAATTCGGCCCCCGGCGCCAACGCCACCATCCGCATCCGCGGCATCACCTCGATGAAGGACAGCTCGCCGCTGGTCATCATCGACGGCGCCCCCGGAACGATCGGCGATGTCAATCCGGCCGACGTGGAGAATATCTCCGTGCTGAAAGACGCCGCATCGGCGGCCATCTACGGAGCGCGTGCCGCCGCCGGCGTAATCCTCATCACCACCAAACGCGCCAAGAGCGGCGAACCGACCTCGGTGGACTACACCTATTCGGTTTCGCTCGACTATCCGACCCGCATGCCCGAATACGAAGACGCCGTAGGCTACATGAAAGCCCAGAACGAACAGATGTACAACGACACGCCGTCGGGCGGTCTGTACAGCGTCTACACGCAGGAGGAGATCGCCGACTACCGGAAATTCCATGCGCAGAATCCCGATCTCTATCCGGACACCGACTGGCTCGGCATGATCCTCAAAAAGAACGCCCTGCGCCAGTCGCACGCGCTGAGCATCACCTCCGCCGGCAAGACCACACGTACGAAAATCAGCCTGGGGTACGACGACGTGGACGGTCTTTTCCGGAAGAACCTTTCGTGGAAACGCTTCACCGTGCGGGCCAACAACGATATCCGGCTGGCCAAATGGCTCAACGTATCGCTCGACCTGAACATGCGCAAAACCAAGTCGGTGAATCCCTATTACAGCCCGTCGGGATCGATGCGCTACATGCCGCCGACGTTCGCGGCCGAGTGGAGCGACGGCCGCATCGCCTCGGGAAAAGAGGGTATCAACCCCTACGGCAAGATGATGGAAGGCGGAACCAAGCGCAACGAGACGTGGCTCGGAGGCGGCAAGTTCCAGGTCGAGATCACGCCCGTCAAAGGTCTGAAAATCACGGGTGCGTTCATTCCCAAATACGTGTTCGAAAAGGACAAGGACTTCAACATCGCCGTTCCCTACACGCCGTGGAACGATCCCACGGTCACGCCCTCGTACCTCTCCGACGCCACGACCACCGACCTCAAAGAGAGCCGTACGGACACTTATACGCACACCACCCAGCTCTTCGCCAACTACGACATCGACCTGGGACGCAACGGCGACCACCACCTGAGCGCCATGGCCGGCGTCGAAGACTATTACAAATACTACGAGGACATCTACGCCTCCCGCGACCAGTTCAAAATCAGCTACTACCCCTATCTGTCGATGGGCTCCACCGAGCTGATGGGAGCCGGCGTGAACAACTCGCCCTACGAAAACGCCTATGTCTCGGTGTTCGGCCGCGTGAACTACAACTACAAATCGAAATATTACGCCCAGGCGAACTTCCGCTACGACGGTTCGGGCCGCTTCAAGAAAGGCAACCGCTGGGGATTCTTCCCCTCGGTGTCGGCGGGCTGGGTCCTCACGCAGGAGAAATTCATGGAGGGAGCGCGCGGCGTACTCTCGTTCCTCAAACTGCGCGCCTCTTACGGACAACTGGGCAACGACCGCATCGGCAACTATCCCTATCAATCGACCCTTTCGTCGAACGACCCGGTAGGATTCATCGGCTCCGCAGGTCTGGTGCAGGCCCTTCAAGGGTTCTCGGCCTATCAGATGGTCCTCGACGACATCACCTGGGAGACCACCGAAACCTATGACGTGGGCATCGACGCCAATTTCTTCGACGACCGCCTGCGGATCACGGCCGACTACTACAAAAAGACCACGCGCGACATGCTTATCCTGGTGGACATCCCCTCCTATCTGGGCTACACGGCCCCCTATAAGAATTCGGGCGACATGAACACCAAAGGCTGGGATCTCTCCGTCGCGTGGAGCGACCGTATCGGCGAGGATTTCAGCTACTCGGTCGCCGTGAATCTCTCGGATTACAAGTCGATGATGGGCTACATCGGCAACGACTACCAGCTCAGCGGCGGCACAATCATCCAGTCGAACACGGAATATAAAGCCTGGTACGGCTACCGGAGCAACGGACTGTTCCAGACCGCCGAAGAGGTGGCCGGCAGCCCGAAGGTCTCGTCGTCGAACCAGCCGGGCGACGTGCGCTACGTCGATCTGAGTGGCAAGGACGGCACGCCCGACGGCACGATCTCGGCGACGTACGACCGCACGGTGATCGGCAGCTCGATGCCGCGCTACAACTTCGGCGGCAGCATCAACCTCGCCTACAAGGGTTTCGACCTGGGGTGCACGTTCCAGGGCGTAGCCAAACGCGACGCGCTGCTGACCGACGAAATGGTCCAGCCGTTGCGCACGGGCTGGTACAACGTGCCGAAATTCGTGGTCAACGACCATTGGAGCGTCTTCAACACCATCGAACAGAACCGCCGCGTGCGCTATCCCCGCTACTCGCAGAACAGCGGCACCACGACGGCCAACTACGCCGTGTCGGACTACTGGCTCATCGACGGCTCCTATTTCCGCATCAAGGACATCACGCTGGGCTACACCCTGCCGCAGAGATGGCTGCGGAAAATCTTCGTCAAGAACCTGCGCCTTTCGGCCACGCTGTCCGACTTCTTCACGTTCAGCCACTTCCCCAAGGGCTGGGACCCGGAGGTCAGCTCGACGGGCTACCCCATCACCAAATCCGTCATCTTCACGGCTTCCATCAAATTCTAATCTCCCGCGCTCATGAAAACATCCATACAATACATCGCGCTCTGCACGGCCGCCGCACTGCTCGGCACGGCCTGCACGAGTCTGGATCTCAACCCGCTCGACAACCCTTCGGCCGAAACGTGGTACGACGACGGTCCGAAGATCGAAATGTCGCTCAACACCCTGCTGCTCCATCAGTTCTGGCCCCAGGAACGCTACGAATTCACCGGATCGGGGGTCATGGACATGGACGAGATCACCGACGACCTGATGCGGCGCAACGCGCTGGTCGCCTTCAAGGCCGGAACCCTCACCGCCACCCATGCCGCCACGACGAACATGTGGAGCCTGACCTACAAGGGAATCACGCGCTGCAACGCCATCCTCGAAAACATGCCCAAAGCCAAAGCCGGCGTCGAACCCGAACTGTACGAACGTTACGAAGGTTGCGCACGCTTCTACCGGGCCTGCTTCTACTCGCGGATCATGATGCTCTTCGGCGATCCGGTCTATTTCACCCGCGACATTCCGCTCGAAGAGGCCTACGACATCGGCCGCACTCCCTGCGAGGAGGTTCTCGGATACGTCTACGACGATTTCGACTATGCCGTCGCCCACTGTCCGGAGACCTATCAGGGAGCCGTGGTGCGGGCGACCCGGGGCGCGGCCTACGCCATGAAGGCCCGCGTGGCGCTCTACTTCGGCTCGCTCTACACCTACGACCCCGCCCTGCGCGACGCCGAAAAAGCCGCCTATCATTACGGCATCGCCCGCGACGCCGCCAAGGCGTGCATGGACCTGAACGCCTACCAGCTCCACCCCGACTTCGGCGAACTGTTCCTGAACAAGACGCACAACGCCGAAGAGTCAGTCTTCTGCATCCCCCGTTCGCTGGCCTACGCCGCCGACAACAAACGGCAGTACCTCCAGGGGACGAGCATCACGGCCAACATCCCCATCGGACTGGGCGGCACCATTTCGGAATTCCCGACCTGGGACCTCTTCTGCGCGTTCCTCTGCACCGACGGCAAACCCATCGACGAATCGCCGCTCTACGATCCGGCCGATCCGTTCAAGAACCGCGACCCGCGCCTGGCGGAGAGCATCGTGGAGTTCGGCACGGACTTCTGCGGCGTGGTCTACGACCCGCGCTTCGATGTCAGCCAGGTCTGGGACTCGAACGCCGGACGCAACATCACCAACCCCGACAACATCGTGACGGCCAGCGAATCGCGTCTTCCGTCGCGCACCGGACTGGTGCAGCGCAAGGGCATCGACAAGGACTGGACGGACGACTATCAGGCCGATCCCGACAAGATCATCATGCGCTACGCCGACGTACTGCTCATGTATGCCGAAGCGAAGATCGAGCTGAACGAGATCGACGATGCGACCCTCGAGGCCATGAACCGGGTACGCGCCCGCGCCTACGGGGTTCAGCACACCGAAACGGACCAGTATCCGGCGATCGTCACGCGCAGCCAAAGCGAGTTGCGCACCATTCTGCGCACCGAGCGCCGGATGGAGTTCGCGTTCGAGCGGCTGCGCATCTATGACCTCCTGCGCTGGCGGATCGCCGAGAAGGTGCTCAATTATAGCGACTGGACGATCAAGTACAACGCCGGCGCCAACGTACTGAAAAAGGTGATGACCGACGGACAGTGGTTCATTCCCACGCCCGCGATCGACGAGAGCGGATGCCCGGAGATGGACGCCACGTTCAGCCGGGAAAACCGCCCCCACATCACCGCGCTGTACAACCGGGTGTTCAATCCGGAAATACACTATCTCTGGCCGCTGCCCGCAACCGACGTGCTCGTGAACAAGAACCTCGAACAGAATTACGGCTATTAACCGGACTCATACGCCGTGGCGGGTTCGACACCCGTCACGGCGTATAAAAAAACGCATGAACGACCATCCGACATACACCTCTACCATGAAAAAAATCATCGGGCTGTTTTTGGCCCTTGCGATCTGCCTGCCCGTTTCGGCCCGGCAGAAGACGAAAACGAATCGTAAAGCGCTCGTACAGGCCGTCGCGGCCCTGACTGCAAAAATCGACAGCCTGCAAGGCGTCGTCGATGCCCTGGAACGGAAATGCGTTCCGGTTCGCAAAGAGATCGACCCCGCCTGGGAAAAATGGCAGGACGTGCGTTACAACTACGGCTTCGACCCCGAAGAGCAACCCGTATACAATACGGTGGACGGCATTCTGGAATCCACCACGATGCTCTCGGTGCGCGGCGGCCGGGGCCGCTGGCACAACAAGGCGGCGAAGCCCCGCACTTCGTTCGTCGACGGAGGCCACCTCTTCGAAGGGTGGAACGGCACGGAAACCTGCCGTCTGACCATGCTGATCGGCAAACAGGCTCCCGACATCGCCTGCATCCAGGTCTACTCCCCGAAAGGGCTCTACCGTCCGGCCCGGCACTTCGGATGGGTCAAACTCGGCTCCGACGACCGAAACGAAGGCGTGGATTTCGGCCGCCGCTGGGCCGTGTCGTTCGTACCGTTCTCCCTGGCCGCGCTGGACGACGCCCCGGCCGACACCTCGTATGAGAATGCGCAGTTAGGCGGCAAGTCGATCCCGGTCGGAACGCTCTACTACGACCGGAACGCGGACAAAGTGCGCTGCTTCACCGAAGAGGGCTGGAAATACCTCGTATTCGAATAACGTACGACCGCCACGAAAACGCCCCGCCGGAAGCTGTTTCCCGCAGGGCGCAAATCGGTTCACGTTCGTTGCAGACAGACGCTTATTGCACCGTCACATTTTCTGCCGGAGAGTACATGTCGGGCAAATCCCCGCAAAAGAACGAATTCTCCTGATTGTACATCTTCACGAAATCGCGCTCCGAGGGATGCCCGGGGAATACTGAAAAATAGTGCGTCCCGCTCTCCATCGGATCGTACTTGTTACGCCACGTCACCACCATGCTCACCCGGCGGCCCGTCAGCGGAGCGTGGATGTTCGTCGTCCAATAATCCGTGGCGGAGAAACCCTCCACACCCGTTTCGGTCACGCCGCACGGCTTGCGCTTCGCCATCGAAACTTTCGAAATAGGTAGCCAAAAATTTACCGGATTGTATAAGTCAGCTAAACAAGTATACTTTTTAGAATTATTCATGAAGCTTTCCGAATTATTCCTATTTTTGTACCAGCCCCGAAACCCTACCGGACATGAAAGAGATACAGCAGGAGATCACCCCGATCACGAACGAGGACCTTTTCATCATCCTCAACCATCCCAACGCACATTTCGACTATCCGATCCACTGCCATCCGGAATACGAAAAGATCATCGATACGCAGTTCAAACGCCAATACTATGAAGCGCTGCCCGAAGCCGACATCCGGTGGAGCGCCGAACCGACGACGGAAGGTTATGCGGTCACGCTCACGAGCGACCGGTTCGTTCGCGCCGCATGGCTGTCGCTCGACGGCAACGAACACTTCGAAGACAACTATTTCGACCTTTTGCCGGGCGTCGGCCGCACGGTCGGGGTTTCGACGAAACTCTCCCGGGACGAATTCGACCGGCTGCTGCGAATCACCCATCTGCAACAAACCCGATAAACCAACCATACGATTATGAAACACACACTGCGCCTTTTGCTGACCGTAGGACTGTCTCTGGTCTGCGTCAGCCTGTACGCCCAAAAACTCCCCAACTACCCGATCCCGCAGCAGCCCGACACGCTGCGCATCCTCGGCATCGGCAACAGCTTCACCGACGACGGCATGATGTACCTGCCCGAACTGCTGGAAGCCGCCGGCATCAGGAACGTCGTGCTGGGACGCCTCTATATCGGAGGCTGTTCGCTCGAACGCCATTGCAGGGAGTATGCCGGCAACAAACCTTCGTACACCTATTCCAAATCGACGGACAACCGCTGGGAAACCGTCTCGAAGAAAGCCACCCTGCTGGACGGGCTCACCGACGAGCGGTGGGATGTCGTGGTGCTTCAACAGTCATCGGGCAAATCGGGCATGTACCAGACCTACCGCCCCTGGTTCGACCGGCTGGCAGAAATCGTGCGGTGGCACTGCCCCAACGCCGGAGCCTGCATAGCCTGGCAGCAGACTTGGGCCTACGCCCGCACTTCGGAACACAAGGATTTCGGCCGCTACGAGAAAAAACAGCAGTTGATGTACGATGCGATCGTGGCCTCGGTCGAGCAGCTCCTCGACGACACCTCCGTCGAGGTGGTCATTCCCTCGGGAACAGCGATCCAGGACCTACGAGCCACCGAGCTGTGCGACTCACTGGACCTGACGCGCGACGGCTACCACCTGAGCCTGAAAGCGGGACGCTACACGGCGGCCTGCACCTGGTTCCAGTCGCTCGTGGCCCCGGCTTTCGGGACGAGCGTCGCGGACAACGGGTGCCGCCTGGAGGACACGCCCCACGCCCTGACGGAACGCGAAGCCGAACTCTGCCGGCAGGCCGCGCGGAGGGCCTGCATCCGGAGGTTCTGCGTGTGGAACAGCACTCCGGCCGACGAAATCCGCACTGCCGCACAATAAGGCCGCCGAAATTTGGCCCGACGCAGCGAATCCGTTATCTTTACTCCATACTAAACTTGTTCCTATTATGCAGGATATGATAAACGGACGCTGCGGCTGGTGCGGAACCGACGCGCTGTATGTGAAATACCACGACGAAGAGTGGGGAAAACCCGTGACCGACGACAGGACGCTGTTCGAGTTCCTCGTGCTGGAGAGCGCCCAGGCCGGACTGAGCTGGATAACGATCCTCCGCAAGCGCGAAGGATACCGCAAAGCCTTTCGCGATTTCGATGCCGAACGGGTGGCCCGGATGACCGACGAAGATGTCGAACGGCTGATGCACACGGACGGCATCGTGAAAAACCGGCTGAAAATCAAAGCCACGATCACGAATGCCCGGCTGTTCCTCGACCTGCAGAAAGAGTTCGGCAGTTTCTACGACTATACCCTGACGTTCTTTCCCGACCGGAAACCGATCGTCAACACCTTCCGGTCGCTGAGCGAGATCCCGGTATCGTCGCCCGAATCCGATGCCATGAGCAAAGACATGAAAAAAAGGGGATTCAAATTCTTCGGGTCCACGATCTGTTACGCCCACCTGCAGGCCGCGGGGTTTATCAACGATCACCTGACCGGCTGCATCTGCCGGAACGACGGCGCAGAGCAACAGTAATCGGACCGTCTACCGGAAATTCGTTCCGGTGTCCCACCACAGACGGGTGCCGCCGTGGTCCGCACCTCCCAGCACGCCGGTCAGCGCATTGTACTGCTCGGGATCAGAGGTAGCCATGGTCGCGGGGAAAGGCAGCCGCCGGATCATCGTCTCGGTGTCGATGCTCTGTCCCTTGCTGTGGTTGAAGCGCACCGGGAACAGCCGCGGATAACCCGTGCGCCGCTGTTCGGCCCATGCCTCGCACCCCTCGGGATACATGGCGATCCATTTCTGGGTGATGATCCGCTCGAGTTTCAGCTCGTCGTCCGCAGACTCGTCCCACCGGGGCGTCACCCGGCACCGGGCTGCAATGTCGTTCTGCGGATCGACGGGGTCGTGGTAGTCCGCCGCCGTCGCACCGCTCTCCAGATAGCGTTCGAGGCCCGCCGCCTGCCATTGGGTGAACGAAAGGCTCACACCCCGCCGATAACAGTTCTCCGGGCTCTCGCCGGTCCACCCCCGCAGGGCCGCTTCGGCGCGCAGGAACCAGACCTCGGCGGCCGTCATCAGGACGGCATCGGTCGTCTGTTCGACCGTCAGACGCGAAAACGCTGCGTAATAGTTGTGCGAAAACGCGGTTCCCTGCCGGATTCCATGAAACTCTCCGGCAATTTCGATCGTTTTTCCGCCCTCCTCCGTGACGATCAGGTCGGCACGGCAGGGTTCGAAGAATTTTTCCATGCGCGGGTCCTCAAACCCGCCCAGAATCGACTCCATCGCGGCGTTCATCACCGCCTCGTTCCAACTGCGGTTGATCGCTCCCAGCGGATTCAGGAAGACGCCCGAGGCATCTACGGCGACATTTCCCGGATTCGACTCGATCACGCCGTAAGCGTCTTCCAGCCCTGTCCGAAACTCCTCGGCGGCCCGCTCCGGAGCCACGGAGGCGATCCGCACAGCCAGCCGCATGCGCAGCGAGTTGGCGAACCGCAGCCACGAGACATAACTACCGTCGAGCAACAGGTCGAACCGTGCAAACTCATTGGCCGCAGGATGCTGTGCGACATACTCCGAGAGTATCCGCACGGCCTCGTCCAGATCGGCGAAGAAATGTCCGTAGACCTCCTCCTGGCTGTCGGGCACATATTCGGCGCCGCTGCTGCCGAAACGGGAGTAGATCACCGGTCCGTAAAAATCGGTCACGCGGTGCATGACCAGCACTTTCAGGATTTTCGTAATGGCATAAAACGGCGGCATCAGCTCTTCGGCCGTCTGTTCCAGCCGGTAGATCTCGGGCATGATGTAGGAGTAGGTGAACTGCCACATGGAGCTGTTCCAGCCGTCCTGAAGGTTGTAATCCGAATTATGGCTTCCGCCCTGCAGCGGCTTGGGATCGTGCATATACCCCGAGAACATGTCCGCACTGAGGTTCTGCGTCATCTGAAAGGGCCAGTTCTTGCCCTTGCCGTAGTCATAGTTGAAATAGACTCCCTGCTGGACGATCTTCAGCCGGTAACCCAGGCCGTTGTTGTCGGCCTCCAACTCCTTGTCCGTAGTACCCGACTGATCGTCGTTGATATCCCGGAAATTACCCGTGCATGCCCCGAGGCAAAGCGCACAGCATCCGGCGAAAAGATATGTATGCCAGCGTTTCATATCCTCAGAATTCCAGTTTGATGTTAAATCCGACACTCCGCACGGTCGGCATGCCGTAGACGTCGATGCCCTGGTTGTCGTTGCCCGTCGAGAGCACGAGGTCGGGATCGAACGGCGACGCGTTGTAGATAAAAAAGAGATTGCGGGCCACCAGCGACACGCTCACCGCACTGAACACCCGGGTGCGGCGCACCAGTTGCTTGGGCAGCGCATAGGAGAGCGACAGCTCCCGCAGACGGATGTTCGTCGCATCGTACATGTAATATTCCGTCACGCCGGCGCGTCCTCCGACCAGCTTGTAAAATCCCCTCACATCCTCGATCCGCCGCCCTTCGAGCGTCACGTAACCGCGGTCGCGGGCATCGGCAGTCGCTTTCGTGACGCCGTAGGAATCCATATCGGCCATCGTCTGCGACAGCAGCCGTCCCCCGTAGCGGCAGTCCACCAGCAGCGCCAGCGACACCCCTTTATAGGAGACCGTGTTGCTCCACGACAGCGAGAAGCGGGGATTGGCGTTGCCGACCTTCACGGTGTTTCCGTCGCCGACCGTGCGGGGAAGCCCCGCATAGTCGCCCTCGGTCTCGTAAACGATCCGCCCCTGTTCGTCGCGCTCGAAAGCCCGGCCGTAGATATCGCCGATCGAACCGCCCTCGACGAGCTTCATGGCGTAGGACGACGAGAAGCTCGAAGGTCCGTAAACATATTCGCGCAGCTCGTCGTGGAGCCTGACCACCCGGTTCCTGTTGTGCGAGAAATTCACCGCCGAGTACCACGTAACCTGCTTTCCGTAAACCGGATAGGCGCTCAGCGCGATCTCCACGCCCTCGTTCTCGATGTTTCCGGCATTCTCGTAACGGAAGGCATACGCCTCGCCCGAAAGGGCCGGCAGTTTAAAAAACTGGTTGTGGGTGTTGGTCTTGTAATACGTGGCGTTGACGTTCAGCCGGTCGCCGAAGAAACGCCACTCGACGCCTGCTTCGAAGGCGTTGGTCATCTCGGGCTTGAGGTTCGTTCCGGGAGCCGCATCGGCGGCATTGACGCCTCCGCCCGCCGAGATGTGCGCTTTCGGGTTTGTAATGAACATCGGAATATCGTTGCCCACGCGGCTCCAGGTCAGGCGGACCTTGCCCATCGAGACCCACTCGGGCAGTTTGAACAACTTGCCGATCACCCACGACGCCCCGACCGAATAATAGAAGAAACCGCTGTTCTCATGGTCGGTGTAGGCCAGCGTCGAGGCCCAGTCGTTACGCCCCGTGACCTCGAGATTGAGGCTTTCGGCATATTTGAACGAAGCCGTTGCGAACAACGACTGAGTCTGGCGACGGGCGTCGATCTGCTCATCGACGTACGCCGAGCTGTTCATGACGATATTGGCGACGTTGAAGATGTTGGGATAGTAGAGCGACGCGGTTTTCGAATCGATCCGCAGCGAATTGACCGTGCGGTCGTTGAGCCCCGTGCCGAGCGTCGCGCTGAATTTCCAGTCGTCGGAGAGGCGCTTGTCGAACAGCGCCAGCACCTCGCCGTTGAAAAGCGTCTCCGCGAAACTGCTCTCCACATAGCGTCCGTTGGCGCCGGCCAGCGCGGGCGCCGTCGAAGCCCAGAATTTCTGGCGCACCTTGTCGCTGAAATGATCCACATTGGCGCGGGCCTTGATGTGCAGCCACCCGGTCACCCGCCAGTCCGCCGACAGCGAGGCCATGATGCGGTTGCGCAGGCTCTTGCTGCGGATGCGGTTGACGACCCAGTAGGGATTTTGCTCGAAATCGTCGCTCGGAGCGATCCAGTCCTGCACATAGAGTTTGCGGTCGGCGTCGTAGACCTCGAAATTCTCCCGGTAGGGAGTGATGTCCACGCCGCGCGGAAAACGGTACAGACCTACCAGCGGGTTCATGTAGAAACCGCCCGGCACGGGTTTGTCGTTCACCGTCTGACGCATGAAACTGACGTTTCCGTCGAGTTTCACCCGTTTGCGGAGAATATCCGACGTGGTGCGCAGGTTGAAATTGTGACGCATCAGCCGGTTTGTCCCGACGATGCCCCGCTCGGCGGTATTGGCATAGGAGAAGTAACTCTGAATCAGCTCCGAGCCCGTGGAGACCGACACGCTGTTCACCGCCGTTACGCCCGTCCGGAAAAACTCCCCGGCGTTGTCGTATGCCGTCACGCCGCCCCGGGCGCCCCAACTCTCGACCCCGCCGCTCACGCCGTAGCGATTCTGGAACTCGGGCAGGCAGAAAGGCCGCTGAAAGGTCAGATTCGACGTAAACGTCACCTGCTGTTTCTCCGAACTGCCGCGCTTGGTCGTGATCAGGATGACGCCGTTGGCGGCCTGGCTGCCGTACAGCGCCGCCGCAGGGGCCCCTTTGAGGATCGACACGCTCTCGATGTCCTCGGCATTGAGGTTCGAAATGCCGTCGCCGCCGTCGCGGTTGCCTGCATCGGCGATGCCGCCGATGGCCGAATAGGACTGCTCGGGCGAGGAGTTCAGCATCGGCATCCCGTCGACCACATACAGCGGTTGATTGTCGCTGGCCACCGAACGTATTCCGCGCATGCTCACCTTGGCCGAAGCGCCGGCTCCCGAGGAACTCGCGTTGACCTGCACGCCGGCAGATTTCCCGGCCAGCGCCAGAATCATGTTCGGGGATTTGACGGCCGACAGCTCCGTACCTTTGATCTTGTCGGCGGCATAGGTCAGGTCGGCATAGTTGCGCTCGAGGCCGAGGGCCGTCACGATCACTTCCGCAATGGCCTTCACATCCTCCTTCAACACCACCTCCAATTCGGTACGGGTGCCCGGCTCAACGCTGCGCGCGGCATAGCCGAGATAGGAGAAATCGAGGATTCCTCCGGTTGTGACCCGGATCGAAAAGCGTCCGTCGGAGTGTGTCGCCGTACCGTTCGGAGTGCCCCGTTCCACAATGGTGACCCCGACCAGCGGAGTCCCCGCCTCATCGGTAACACGCCCCCTGATCTCCGTCCTGCCGACGTCGTTCCGGGCGTAAATTTCAGTTTGGGGAGCCAGGCATAACCACGCGGTAAAGAGTGCGACAAACACCAATCCCACAGTTGGTCCCGGCCGCAAATTAAATAAATAATGCATAAGGGGCGTCACTTATTACAATAATCAACCGCAAATGTATAAAACTTTGTCGGATACAATACAAAAATAACATATTTAAACTACTAAAACGGCCAAAACAGCCGATTTCAGGCAAAAATCCACCCCCGCCGCCGGCAAAAGCCGTCCGAACGGTCCCGGAAACCCGCCGGCACACATTCCCGGCCCCGGTATTCCACAGCCGCGAACCGCTGAGAATCCGCTGATTCGAGCAGTCGCAACACGCCGTTCTGGTACGCAAATTGCTCGGGAAACGGTAAATCCGTATACCATGAAGAATTTTACCACACTGATCGAAAATTCGAAGCAGGCCGTCCGTTACTGGTGGCTGCTGCTGATCGTCGGCATCGCGCTGTTCGCAGTCGGCGTGCTGACCTTCGTCTACCCGGCCCAGAGCTATCTGGGCATGTCGCTCGTCTTCGGCTGGCTGATGCTGATCTCGGGCATCCTCGAAGTGGTGCTCTCGTCGGCCAACCGCCACTTCATCACCGGCCGCGGCTGGATGATGGCCGGAGGCATCATCGAGATCATCCTCGGCATCATCCTGATCTTCAACGTCGCGCTGTCGGCGGCCACGCTGCCTATCTTCCTGGGTTTCTGGCTGATGATGCGCGGATTCAGCTCCATCGGACTGGGCGGCGACATGAGCGCCATGGAGATTCCCGGCGCGGGCTGGACCGTCTTCACGGGCGTCCTGCTCCTGCTGTGCTCGCTGTGGATACTGTTCCAACCGCTGGTGTTCGGCACCACGGCCGTCGTCGTCTGGGTCGGCATCACGCTGCTCTTCGCAGGCGTCGCGGCCTTCTCGCTGGCCCTCCAGCTCCGCAATGCCCACCGCTGCCTCGGCAGCGGCCGTTAAGATCCGCACTTTTTTGAAAAACGGGGCGTTACCGAAGTAACGTCCCGTTTTTCGTTAACCGGCCGCTTCTTCCGCGGCATGCTGCAAGTACTCCTGCAGGATGAGCGCATGGTTCTCGGCGGCGTTCTTCGAAGCGTAGAGCAGCGTCACGGTCCCTGCATCCGCAATCTCGCAGACAAAATCCCGCACGGCCTGCGAACCGCGCAGCTCCTCCGTATAACGGCGGCGGAACTCCTGCCACCGCGCCGCAGGATCGGCGTGATACCACGTGCGCAGGGCGGCCGAGGGCGCAATGTCCCTGGCCCAGATATCGTACGGCAGGGCCTCCTTGCGGACGCCGCGCGGCCAGAGTTTATCGACCAGCACCCGGCAGCCGTCGTCCGGCGCCGGCGCTTCGTAAACCCGTTTGATCCGTATGCGTGTCATGGAGTCACTTCAAAGGGGTGAAAAGCTCGATCAGATTCTCTTCCGGATCTCTCAGATGGACGACCCGCATTCCCCAACCGGGCATGTCGGACGGCCGATTGACGAACTCAACGCCCTTTGCGGCAAGAGTCTCAAAGGCTTCATCGACATCGTCGACCTCGAACGACACCATCATCTTTTCCCGGCAGCCGTCCGGCTGGCCTTTGTCCGCATTGCCCACAACCGGAGCCATCAGGTCGGAGGTGAATATCGCCAGCCCTTCGATGCCTTCGGCGACTTTGAAGCTGCCGTAACAGCCTTCGATATCGAAGGCAGGTTCCAGACCGAGTTTCTCGGTATAGAACCGGAAACACTTGTCGTAGTCTTTGACCAATAGCCGTACATTGCTGAATTTCATAATTAGTTGATTTTAGAGTGTGAAGTGCAAAAAACAGACCGCCCGGAGGGTAAATGAAGGGCGCCTCCCGGCGCCCTTCCCCATCAAAAATTAACCCTTAAAAATTATCCCCGTTTCGGAAAACTTCCGAGAGGTAATGATGCAAATAACACAAATCCGCATCACCTTGTACCACCTCCCGCATCATTAAGTCCTCGTCCTCAGAGATGCCGTTGTCTGAAACCTCGTTTTTGTCAATGTCCTCCATAGGCTTTGCGTGTTTTAGCTTGCTTTATTCATATAACGCAACCCCTCCGGGGATTATTGTGCGGCATCAGCTCAGAATCAGATTTTTTTCCTTGATCATCCTCCGCAGGTTGATGAGCGCATAGCGCATGCGTCCCAGCGCGGTGTTGATGCTCACGTTGGTCTGCTCGGCGATGTCCTTGAAGCTCAGCCCCGAGAAATAACGCATAATCACCACCTCGCGCTGCTCGGCGGGCAGCAGTTCGACCAGCGCGCGCACGTCGCGCTCGATCTGGTCGCAGACCATCGCATCCTCGACGGTGCGTTCGGCCAGCTTGAGCGTGCCCAGCACGTCGTAGCCCGCCTCGGACTCGCTGACCGACTTGTTCTGCCGCTGTGCGCGGAAGTGGTCGATCACCTGGTTGTGGGCGATGCGCAGTATCCACGACAGGAACTTGCCGTTATCGGTATAACGGCCTTCGTCGATCACACGGACGGCTTTGATGAATGTCTCCTGGAAAATATCGTCGGCCACGTCGCGGTCCTTCACCATCATGCTGATGTAGTCCCGCACGCGTCTGCTATGGCGTTCGATGAGTTTGGATATGGCACTCCGGTCACCTGAAAGGTAGTGATTAAGCAATACCTGGTCACTTAATACTTGCACGTTCATACTCTTGTCTCAATTAGTTACTAAGAGTAGATTTCTTTCCCGATAGGCAATCCTTTTAGAGTTACTGATGGCGTTAATAATCATTGTTCGGGCCTGGTAAACGTCGGCGTTTCCGGAGGCTTCACGCTGGCAAGGTAAGCACATTTTCCGAAAAAACCAAATTTTTTCTACTCTGCCGGAAATTTGCCGGCACAATTTTTCATGCCGAACAATACAAATTCCGTGCCGTAAACAAACCCTTATTTCAACGGTTCAACATGAACGGCAATCATCGTCTCCTCGCCGAAACGCTCCCGCAGACGGCGCTCGATACCGACCGTCAGGGCGTGGGAACAGGCGACGGACATCGCCCCGTCGACGCGGACATGCACCTCGATGGCGATGGCGGCTCCGATGCGCCGTGTACGAAGGTTGTGCGGCTCCCGAACGGCGGGATCGAGCGTCACGATGCGCAGGATCTCCCGCTCCGTCTCTTCGGGGAGCGACTTTTCGAGCAGTTCGCCCAATCCCGTGCGGATCAGGTCGAAGGCGACCTTGAAGATGAACACCGCCACGATCAGCGCAGCGATCGGGTCCGCGATGCGCCACCGGTCGCCCAGGAAATAGGCGCATCCGATGCCGACGAGCGTTCCGAGCGACGAAAGGGCATCGCTGCGGTGATGCCAGGCGTTGGCTATGACGCTGGGACTGTCGATCGCACGCCCCTCGCGCACGGTATAACGGTAGAGAATCTCCTTGGCCGCAATCGAAAGGACCGCCGCCACGAGGGCGACCAGTCCGGGCCGGGGCAGCAGCCCGCCGTCGAGCACCACCCGGACGGCCCCGATGCTGTTGACGAGGATTCCGGCGCCCACAATGCCCAGCGCGATGCTGATGAGGATTGTGGCAAGGGTTTCATACTTGCCGTGGCCGTAATCATGCCCGTCGTCCCGGGGCTTGGCCGAAATCCGGGCAAAGACGATCACGACGACATCGGTGGCCAGATCGGAGAACGAATGCACGGCATCGGCGATCATCGCACCGCTTCGCCCGAGGATGCCCGCGGCGAGCTTCAGGAGCGACAATACGAGATTGACCACGAAACCGATGAAGGTCACGCGATAGATGCGGCGTTTCCGTATTTCTGCGGTGTCTGACATAGATAAAAGTTAGCGGTTAAAAATACGAAAAAAATTCATAGCATCACTCCCTCAAAATGCGTTGTTTTTGCTCTCGGAGGAGTATATTTATGAAATGCAGCCCGGCGTGTTTTTGATTTCAGGTGAGATAGTTTCGGGCATCGTGAAGAACGGGACGGATGGATAGTACTCAGGTACATTCCATTCGTCCCGCTCGAGGGATGTGCGGAAATATCCGCCTGAAATCGAAAACTAATAGCTGCGGGCGAACAATACGCGGCGGTGCGACGGTTTTCCCGAGAAGACGCAGACGCCCTCCTCGTCCGGAGCATCCACCGGAATACAGCGGATCGTGGCCTTCGTGGCATCTTTGATCGCCACCTCGGTCTCCACCGTGCCGTCCCAATGGGCGAGGATAAAACCGCCCTTCTCGTCGAGCACCCGTTTGAACTCCTCCCACGTGTCGACCTTCGTAATCATCGACTCGCGGAAAGCCAAAGCTTTCTTGAAGATGTTTTCCTGAATCTCGGTCATCAGCCCTTCGATACGCTCCACGAGCCCCTCCTGCGAAACGGTCTCTTTTTCGAGCGTGTCGCGGCGCGCCAGTTCGATCGTGCCGTTCTCCATATCGCGGGGTCCCATCGCCAGACGCACGGGCACGCCCTTCAATTCGTATTCGGCGAACTTGAATCCCGAACGCACGTTGTCGCGGTCGTCGATCTTCACCGAAATACCCTTCTCCCGGAGCTGCGCGGCGATAGCCTCGAAACGGGCGCGAATCTCCGTCAGCTGGTCCTCGCCCTTGTAGATCGGGACCATCACCACCTGAATCGGCGCGAGTTTCGGGGGCAGCACCAGACCGTTGTTGTCCGAGTGGGCCATGATGAGCGCGCCCATCAGACGGGTCGAAACGCCCCACGAGGTCGCCCACACGTACTCGAGCTTGCCCTCCTTGTTGACGTACTGCACGTCGAACGCCTTGGCGAAATTCTGTCCCAGGAAGTGCGACGTACCGCTCTGCAACGCCTTGCCGTCCTGCATCAGCGCCTCGATCGTGAGCGTGTCCTCGGCTCCCGCGAAACGCTCGTTGGGCGACTTGTGCCCCACGACCACCGGCAGCGACATCCACTCCTCGGCGAATTTCTGGTAAACATGAATCATCTTTTCAGCCTCCTCGATGGCCTCCTCGCGCGTGGCGTGCGCCGTATGGCCCTCCTGCCAGAGGAACTCGGCCGTGCGCAGGAACAGGCGCGTACGCATCTCCCAGCGCACGACGTTGGCCCACTGGTTGCAGAGGATCGGCAGGTCGCGGTAGGACTGAATCCAGTTCTTATAGGTGTTCCAGATGATCGTCTCCGATGTCGGACGCACGATCAGCTCCTCTTCGAGTTTGGCATCGGGATCGACCACGACGCCCTTGCCGTGGGGATCGTTTTTCAGGCGGTAGTGCGTCACCACGGCACACTCCTTGGCAAAACCCTCGACATGATGGGCCTCCTTCGAGAAGAACGACTTGGGGATGAAGAGCGGGAAATAGGCGTTCTGATGCCCCGTATCTTTGAACATCCGGTCCAGCGCGGCCTGCATCTTCTCCCAGATGGCATAGCCGTAGGGTTTGATGACCATACACCCGCGGACGGCCGAATTCTCAGCCAGTCCGGCCTTCACGACCAACTCGTTGTACCACTGCGAGTAGTTTTCGTCGGACTTCGTGAGGTCTTTAAGTTCCTTTGCCATATTATTTCGGTTTTTACTTTTATTTCGGACGACAAATATACAAAAAAATAAAGGTCCGTCACAAAGGACGCACCTTTATATTATCCGAAAAGCCTTTTCAGAAGCGGAATCCCAGCGTCAGCGCCACATTGTGACGCTTCACCTCGGTCGAATAGACCGCGCTGTCGGCCGCGCCGTCCTCGTCCCACACGTAGAACAGGTAATAATCGGGCGTTTTGGACGATACATACTGGTAAGCGATGTCGAGCAACACTCCGCGGCCCAGTACGAATCCCACGCCGGCTCCGTAATAAGTGGTCTTCGTAAACATCGGCGAAGAGGGCGACACGTCGTCCTTGAACATCGAACCGCTGTACCCGAAGCCCGCCCGCAGCGCCAGCACCGGCAGGGGTTTGAACTCAGCGCCCACACGCACGATGTTGGCCCCCTTGTAATTGTCGCGGAACGAATCGTTGTACCACGACTGCGAGTCGAGTCCCGACGGATTGTCCTTGATGCGAATGCCGTTGTACCAGTCGCGCTCGTAATCCACCGAGATCACGCCCCGCTGCCCGAAGGTGTACGAAGCGCCGAACATCAGCCGCGTCGGAGAGACGAACGACCAACTGTTGGGACCGTCGTCGAGCAGCACCGGCGAGGTCATGTTGGGATCGTTCGCCGTGGAAATGTATCCCTTGCCGTCGGGCGTGACATTCGGATCGACATGGTTGTTGGCGTAGGCCAGTCCGGCCGCCGCGCTCTGGAATTTCCGGTCGAGCGAATAATAGGTCGGGGTGTGGATCGCCGCACCCAGACGCAGATTGGTCGTCGGACGGTAGACGATACCCGCCTTGAAATTGACGCCCGTACCCTCCACGATCACGCTCTGGTTGAGCTTCCACCAGAGGAGCTGATAATCCAGTCCGGAATTGCCGTATCCGTCGGGCCCCGTGCCGGGATAGTAGTACTCTTCACCGTAATCGATGTATTTGCGCTGGTAGACGCTCTGAATGCCGAGCGACGCGCCGATATAGATCTTGTTGTTGATGTTGGCGCCGACCGACAGCGTGTACTCCCCGACCGAACCGCGGCTCTGCAACTCCGTGAAATGCCCCATTTCGGCGTTGTTCCCGATCCAGGTCGGCTTCCAGCTTTTGGGATTCTTCGGGTCCTCCTGATCGATCAGAAATCCGCGGTAAGCCAGCGCGGCATTCCATAACTCGGGGGCGATATTGTCCCAGTTCCAGTTGCCCGAACCGCCTGCGTTGTAAAAATCGTTCTTCGAAACACCGCCCCAATAGAGCTGGCGCGAATAGACATCGCCGACGGTCGCCCGCTGTCCGCCCCTCTGGAACGAATAGTCGTAATTGAAATCGGCGAGACGGTTATATCCGAAACCGATATTGAGGCTTACCAGCGAACCGGAGCCCTCATAGGCATTGATCGCCACACCGATATTGGCCATCGAAAAACGATCGCGCGAATTGCGTCCGTACTCCGGGGCGTTGGTCTTGCTCCGGGCGAAGGACATCATCGGCGTGATCGAAATGTCGCTATGGCGGTACATACCCAGCCCCGCCGGATTGATCGACATCGACGAAAGGTCGGCCCCCAGCGACGTGAACGCCCCGGCCATGGCCATGGCCCGCGCGGTCCCGAAATTGAACTGGGTCTGCGACAATTCGGCCATATCCCCGGGCATCATCACATCCTTATCCATAAGCAGGCCGCCCCATCCCCTGTCGGGGTTCTTAGCCGAAGCCGCGGCCGTCGCTGCGACGGCCGCAAGCAATAAAATCACTCTCTTCATCGTATTTTCACATTTATCAGAGAACCGTTACCGTCCGCCCGAATTCCGGTAGCTTCCGCCCGAAGAGGTCGTACCCGAACCGCCGCGCGAGCCGCCTCCGGAACTTCCCGACGACGAACTGCCGCGGTTGTAGGACGACGAACTGCCGCTGTTATAGCTGCCGCCGCGGTTGTAGGAGTTCCCGCCGGAATTACGGTAGGTATCGTCATAACGGTTTCCGCGCGACGAACTGCCCGAATCGTAACGGTTCCTCGACGAACCGCCGCTGTTGTTGGAGCGCACGCCGAAATTGTTCCGTCGGTTGCTTCCGCTGCCCCGCAGCGATCCCGACGACGGGCTTCCGAAGCGCGATCCCACCCCATAGCGGGTCCCCGAAGGCGAGGTGTAGGGATTGGGGCGCCGTACGATGTTCGAATGATAGGGCCGTCCGTGTCCGCCGCCCCATCCCGGACCGGGATAATGGTGGTGTCCGCCGTGCCATCCGGGCCCCCAGCCCCATCCGGGCCGGTACCAGGGATCGTACCACGAGCTGTACCAGGGTCCCCACGGACCGTACCAGGGATTGTACCACGAATTCCATCCGAAACTCCATCCCCAGCTTCCGATCGAGAAGCTGGGTCCCCACGGACGGTTCCAGCCCCAGTACCACGGATCGCCGTAGACCACCGTTCCCCACGAGCCGAACATCGACGTAATGTACTTGGGCTCAACCCATACCTGGTCGCCTGAGATCACGATGTTGTAGAACGCCGGATCGTAAGCCGAAGCGTAGTTGAACGCGCTGCTGTAACGTGCGTCGAGATAGCTCGACGGCATTTTGTAGCTCGGCGACTCGAAGCCGCGCAGACGGCGCGCATAGGCGCTTTCGTAGTCGTCGGCCAACACGCTCTGGTACGGATTCGCATCCGCAGCCTGGTATTCGTAATAGTTATTCTCGGCAGCCGCGGCCTCCGCCTCGGCGATCTTCGCCTCCCATTCGGCCCTGCGGGCTTCGGCGGCAGCACGCTGCGCCTCGGCCTCGGCCTGCTTCCTGCGGGCGATCTGCGTCTTGTCATGCACGGCGTAAAGGTCGTCGGAGGCGTACCCCGTCGAGGCGTAATATGCCGACGAGCAGCCGGCCAGACCGGCGGACAGCAAGACGGTTCCGATTAAAATCTTCAACTTTTTCATAGCGCACAAGATATTGTTTGCGTTAGTCTTTGATCTAAAAACGAAAACCATACCGTTTTTAGTATCATTTCATTCTTATAAACGGTTCCGCGCCGGAAATACTGCACGCGCGCGACGGAACTCCTGCCTCCAAAGATAGAAATTATATCCGGAAAAATGCGAACCGGAGGAGTCTCCGAGGCTTTTTTTCAACAGATTTCAATTTTTTCCGCATGAAAATGTGCGGAAATAAAAAATATGTCTATATTTGCAGTCCCAAAACAACGGTTTTGGAGCCGGGAGTCCGGGGCTGCGAGTCCTTCTCCCGCGACCGAAAAAGGAGAGATGCCGGAGTGGTCGATCGGGCCGCACTCGAAATGCGGTGTACGGGCAACTGTACCGGGGGTTCGAATCCCTCTCTCTCCGCTGAACTAACCGGACGGTAATGTATCAGATTAGGGCATAGAATTGCAACTAACTGATAATCATTACAAGGACTTAAAGAAAAACATAAAAAGAAAGACGACTTTCGGGTCGTCTTTTGTATTTTTGCGCCCGCAAATCGGCTGGGTAATGTTACAGATTAGGAGGTGAATGGTTAACTATCTGTAAATCACCCCAATAACCTAAAAAAATTAGAGAAATAAAGACGATCTTTGGGTCGTCTTTATTATTTTTGTGCCCTGAAAATCGAGATAAATAAGTCGAAGGTCTCGAAAATTGACCTTCATGTTACAGATTAGGGGATAAACAAAACGAAATGCAGATTTTGTGGCGAAGAATGTATTAAAGACGGACGCCAAGCAAACGGGAAGCAACGATATAAATGTAGCCATTGCCACAAAAGACAACAGGAACATTATTCTTATAACGCATATTCTCCCAATTTAAACACAGATATAACAACCTTAACAAAAGAAGGCGTAGGAATAAGAAGTACCGCTCGGATTCTTCAGATATCTCCGACAACGCTTTTACACCGCATCATCTTAATTGCCAAGTCTATTTCACGTCCCCCAGTTGTCAAACACCGAATTTACGAAATGGATAAAATCAAGAGTTTCGTCCGTCGAAAATCGGAGTTCGTGTGGATTGCATATGCCCTCGATCGAAAATCAAAAGAAGTAGTCAGCTACAATATCGGGCCCAGAACAAATTCAACACTGGGCGTAGTCTTAGAAACGCTAAAATTATCTGAAGCTAAGCGGATATATACAGACCGATTGCGAAATTATCGTTCGTTGATCGACCGGAAAATACATCGGACATCATTATACGGAACGAACCACATAGAGAGAAACAATTTGACATTGCGCACACACTTGAAACGACTTACCAGACGCACGATCTGTTATAGTCGAAGTATGGTGATATTATCCGCTATTCTGAAAATTTATTTCTGGGGATAATGATTATATCAATCGGGAAATTCTATTGACAAGCATTAAAAATGGCAAACTCTTGTTTAGACTTTAACCCACGTTGGCTACTAACCGGAAAGGGTAATATGATCAATACAGAGCCGGGGTAAGCGTTGCCGGGCAGTTTCCTTTACGAACAGTTCAGACACTGGATTTGCAGAATGGGGCTCTTTATGAACTCGACATTGCGGCGGGGCAGTGTACATACGAAGTAATTCTATGTAACCACTCCTGCAAAACGGTGATATTCATATCAATGATATGCGGTATTATTTGCACTCACAGGCCGACGCGAACGCAGACACGCAAAAACACATGGCATCAGCCCTAAATCGTAAGACATGGATGCAGAGTGAAAAATGCAACCTGAATTTATGATCTGGGCGCACTATTCCCCGGCATACATATCGAAAATACCGTGGCGGTCGAATTCAAGCCAGTATTGCAAGCCCAATCCTCGGACATACAGCCAATAAGGTTCGGTCAGGTTACCGTAAAGTTCAATTCCCTTTTCTACGTCCCGACGGATGCGTCGAGCATATTCAGGCTTCAAAGCCAGCCGGATCGTTTTACCCTTGAAACTGAACCGGGCTTCGGGACGCGGCGGATCGTTTTCCGCCACGGTGATCAGTCCGTGCCCGACGGATGCTCCGGTTCCGACCTGCAAGCCGTCGTTCATACAGCTTATGGGCGGATTATGCCCAGCATAGGTCGTCACCTCGATGTCATCCACTCCGATATTGAAGTATTCACGCGCCCGGATTCCCATCTTGACTCCGATGGTGGCGTAGATACCCAGATGGCCATGCAGTTCGTTGGTCAGCACGCCTGCACGCCACTCACTCGGCCCATACCGGGCAATCGTCTCGTCGACCATCGGCACGACATCTGCGGCATAGAGCTCGTGCTGAACGGGGAATCCGTAGAACACGCGGCTCTCACTGTCGTGTTTACCCCGGAGAATACGAAGTATCTCCTCCGGAATCTGCGCAGCAGCAACCTGATCCGACAGGCTGCAAACCTCGACGGTTTCGCTTATTTTCCGGGTAGCGAACAATTCCGGAGCGAACAGCCGGACCGCGGCCAAATCGTCCCATGCCTGCAAATGTCCCGCATCAACCAGCTTCGCTAGCGGAGCGGCACGGTGCGTATCGGCGATCTTCCGGGCGTAAACGGTCGGAACTGCGGCCGCCGAATCGAGCAGGGCGGGAGTGACGACAACCGGACAATCCGGGTTGGCCGAAACGACCGTCACGGGAATCCCGCTTGCCAGCACGCGGCTGGCAGCTTCTCTATCTGTCTCGTAATTAGCCCCAGCCAGAGGTTCCACCCGGGTGTTGTACCAAACCACCCGTTCGATGCGGCCACCGAGAGCAGGATTCGCCTGCAATACGTCGGATAGGTTCGTCAGAGCACCCAGTGCGATAAAAAAGACTTTTTCCTCTTCGTTTTCGAGCGTTTCCCCGATCAGCGTCTGCGCCAAAGGGAGGGCGGCCGAACCGGACGAGGGATCGCCCCACTCTACCTGCCGTGAATGCGTCCGCCACACCGGAGCCGGCGCATTCACGGCTCTGCCCGCTCCGACCGGGACGCCTTCGTGGTAGAAGGAGTCGAGCAATGCACGCACGCGGACGGCGGCGCTGTCGGGGAGCAACGCCCCTTCCGAAGTCGTGATGGCGAGTACTTCGACCTCCCGGTTTCCCAGCAGCATACAGAGCGTGCGCAGGTCGTCCGCAGCTCCGTCGGTGTCAATGATCGCATGAAAGCGCGCCTTGCCCGAATGCGCATGGCCTTCCGGGATCAGGAAAATTAAGCATACGATAGTGAATATAGTTCGTAAAAGCGTGTGTAAATGAATTGTCATATCTTCCGATTCCATTAAAAGGTTACGTTTACGCCGCCCAGTGCCGTGGCTTTCGGCATCGGGAAGCCCGTATTGATTTCATAACGCTGCGCCAGCAGGTTCTCGCCGCGGACGAACAGATCGAGCCAGCGGGTTACGCGGAAGGTCACGTTGGCGTTCCACAGCACGAAGTTGTCGGTCAGCTCTTTGGGTTTGACCTGCGTATAAAGCCCGTGCACGTACTGAATGCCCGTCGAGGCGTTCCACCGACCGCGCGCGAAAGTGCCTCCGGCGTAGAACTTATGCTCGGGCGCCGCGACCACCGGATAGGCCATATGCAGATAGCTGTAATTGGCCGACACCGACCACGCGGCACAGATCCGCCAGGCAATGTCGCCTTCCACACCCCAGTTCTCGATCCGGCCCGTATTGATGTTCATCGGCCGGCCGTTGACCGGGAGGGTCTGAATCATGTCGTCGCCGTCGGTGTAGAAGACGTTGACTCCGTAGGAAAGGACACCGCCGAGGAGCCGCTGGGTGAACGAAAGTTCGTAATTCATCAGTTTCTCGGGTTTCAGATCCGGATTCTGCGGCGGAAACATATACATTTCGCGGATGGTCGGAAAGCGGAATCCCTTGCTGACCATTGCCTTGATCTGGGCGTTGCGGGGTAGCAGGAACGACAGGCCGCCCTGCGGAATCCACTCTGTTCCGGCGTGCGAATGGTGGTCGAGACGCAGCCCGGCATCGAACGTCAGCCAGTGCGTCAGGCTCTGGCGGAAATCGACGTATCCGGCCACTTCGTCCATCGTTTTGTCGGCCGTGGTCTTATCCGGATCGCCGTTGAGATAGCGGTTCCAGGCCTTGCCGCCGAAATGCTGGTAATCGACGCCCACGGTCAGGCGGTTGCCCGTAAAGAGCGACGCGCTCTGATACCACGACACACCCAGCATCCTGTCGCGGGAATTGAAGCGGTAATCGAGCGGTTCGGCGCCGGGCGAATAGCCGTCGTTGATCTTGTGGCGCCCCCAGTTGTAGAAAAAGCTCAAAGCTCCGGAGGTCTTTCCGTAGTCGTTGCGCAGCGCGAACGAAGTCATGCCGCGGGTAATGCGCTGTTTGTTGTCGAGAATGGGCGCCGACACGGCTCCCGGATTTTGGGCGTTGAAATGCGTGAGGTTCACATCGGCATAAACATCCCACTCCCCGGTAATCTGATAATCCAGCTTGGCATAGCCGCCGTACTGCTCGAAGCCCATGTCCCTGCGATGTCCGTCGGTGCGATTATAGGACCCCGTCACCGTACTGGTGAAACGCCCGTATTTCAGCTGGTTCGTGGCTTCGGTCTCCAGCGTGTTGTAGGAGCCGTAACCGGCGTGAATATTGGTTTTCACGCCGTCCTCGACCATTTTTCGCGTCACGATATTGATTACGCCGCCCATGGCGTTCGAACCGTACAACACCGAAGCGGGGCCGCGCACGACTTCGACCCGGTCGGCCAGCATCGACTGATAGGCATCGGCAATGGGATGCCCCATCAACCCCATGTACTGGGGATGGCCGTCGATCAGCACCAGCAGACCCGTTGTGGGACCTCCGCCGACACCGCGCAGCGTCATCTGTCCGGCCGCGCCGCCTGAAACGCCGTAGCCCATGATGCCGCGTCCCGTAACGAACAGACCCGGAATCTGATCGGTCAGCGTCGGCAGCAACGATGGGTGAAACCCGTTCTCGATCTTCTTCCGGTCGACGACGGAGATGGTCATCGGCAAATGCCGGATGTCGGTTTCATGCCGGGTTCCCGTAACCACGATCTCTCCGATGGGATAGGTTTTCTCTTTACGCATGCTGTCGGCGATCTCGGACCGCACAGCACACACGGGGGCGATGCTGCCGCATAGCAGCAGAGCAAACAATTTAAACTTCATTTTTTTGCATTATGTTTTACTCGGATACTTATTCCATCTCTTTGCAACGCATATGTGGCGACATGATTTTGTTCCTCCCCAATTCTTGTTCCAAATCCGCCGCTAGAGCGAAGGAAAGTGTAAATTCCGGATACGTGCCTGGAACAGACGGTCGTCTTCCTGTTTCGGCGCGTTTCTTGTTCTGAGCCGGACAAAGCGCTCATTATGGAAAACACCCAGCAACCGATCCCACTTAGGATCCGGCAGTACCTGCGCGATGCCGTCGGACGCATGCACCCTTCCGTCTCGTTCGTCTCCTGCATCGGCGTCCTGCTGGCTTATCTGACGGGCGTCTACATAACAGGATCGCTGCACGAGGCATCGCGCTGGATGGGAGCCATGCTGGCCTGCACGTCACTGGTAGTCGTTCTGCAATCGCACAGTTACAAAGAGTCGCTGCGTGCCGGATGGACCAGGGTGCTGGGGACTTTCCTCGGGGCCCTTATTGCCTACATATACCTCGAGAACTGGCTCTTTTCGATCGTAGGAATGCTCGCCTCAGTCTTCGTGCTGGAGATGCTCTGCATGCTGGTCGGAATCTATCAGAACAACCGCATCGCCACCATCACGCTGCTCATCATCCTGCTCGTCTCGCAGATGACGCCCCACGTCTCGCCGGCCGTAAACTGCCTGCTACGCTTTACCGAATCGGTCGTCGGCGTCGGGGTGGGCGTTGCGCTGTTGTGGGTACTCGAACGGTGGAAACGATGGCTCGAACCGCCCGAAAATACGAACATACATTCCGATAAAAACATGAATATGGACACGATGCCCTTGCGCTGGGGCCATTTCAGAGTGCTTATCGTCGCTTCGCTCGGACAGATAACCGGAGCGGGTTTGGCGACGCTGGTCGGCGTCATCCTGCCGATGATCCAGATTTTCCGACATCCCGGACTTACGTCTCTTCAGCAGGGACTTGTGGCTGCGACCAGCCTCGTCGGAATCATGGTCGGTTCGGTGCTGTTCGGACAATGGAGCGATAAAAAGGGGTACCTGTTTTTCTTTCGTTTCTGCCCTGCACTCATTCTCGCTGCCTCACTGTTTGCCTTTTTCACAGCCAATCTCTTCGGTCTGGTCGCAGGGCTGTTTTTTATGGGACTGGGTATCGGCGGCGGTTACAGCCTCGATTCAGACTATATTTCCGAGATCATGCCCCGGCGATGGAAACTGCTGATGGTAGGCGTGGCGAAAGCCGCTTCGTCGTTGGGCAGCATCGTGGCGGCGGGCATCTGTTTCTTCCTGCTCCGGGAGTGGAACGATCCGCATCTCTGGAATCGTCTGCTGCTGCTCATCGCAGTTATGGCGGTCATCACGCTGCTCTGCCGCATCCGTTTCGAACAAAGTCCCGGATGGCTCATCGCCCACGGCCGCGTACCTGAAGCCGAGAAGGCCGTACGTTATTTTTTGGGTCCGGACGTGGAGATCGGCGAAATCCGCAATCGGCCGAAGAAAACGGAAATGCCGAAAGTCGCATGGAGCGACCTTTTTAAACCAGGCCAGGTAAAGAAAGTAGTGTTCAGCGGTATTCCCTGGGCCTGTGAAGGACTGGGTGTTTACGGCATCGGGGTATTCCTGCCCGTGCTGGTCATGGCGTTGGGACTGGAAACGGGTTCCGAATCGGCCTTTTCCAGAATCACCGATTCGGTATTGCTGACTACCCGGATCAACCTTTTCATCCTGCCGGGATTCGTTCTGGGCCTGCTGCTCGTCAACCGCTGGTATCATGTGCGGACCCAGACCTGGGGCTTTATTCTCTGCGCAGCGGGCATGGGCATCCTGCTGGCGGCCTACCAGCTCCATTGGCCGGTCTGGATTGCTGTGGCCGGGTTCATGTTGTTCGAGTTGTTTCTCAACGCCGGCCCCCACCTGATGACTTTCATCATCCCGCCTCAGATTTATTCCGTCGCCGAACGCGGTTCGGGAGCGGGACTGGCCGCAGCTTTCGGCAAACTGGGAGCCGTTGTCGGCGTCATTTTCATTCCGATACTGCTCAAATGGGGCGGAGCTTCGCTGGTGCTTTGGGTGACAATCGGCGTACTGCTCGCCGGAGCCATGGTTACGGCCGTTGTCGGCCGGGAGTTACTTCCCGACCAAGGCAGGTCGGTACGTCCAGAAATCCGGCGCGACTGACCGTCAGAGAGCATATTCCTTCTTCAGCGCACGTTTCATCCGCAGTTCGTAAGGCTGCTCCAGTCCGCAGTCTTCCAGCAGAGCCAGATCGACAAATACATGCCGTGTGTTACCGTCGGCTACGATCCGACCCTCTTTCATCACGATCGTGCGGTCGCAAAGGTCGAGCACCATCTCCATATCGTGCGTGGCGATCAGCGTCGTATGGCTGAAACGGCGTATCAGGTCGATGATCTGCCGCCGGGCGCGGGGATCGAGATTCGAGGTCGGCTCGTCCATGACGAGCACCGACGGCTCCATCGAAAGGACCGTCGCTATCGCAACGCGCTTTTTCTGTCCGCCCGAAAGCCGGAAGGGCGACGCCCCGCGCAGATCGAGCGCACCGACGGCATCGAGGGCTTCCGTGACGCGGCGGCGTATCTCTTCGGGTTCGAGACGCATGTTCGAAGGTCCGAAGGCCACATCCTCCTCGACCGTGGGCATGAAGAGCTGGTTGTCCGAATCCTGAAACACCAGCCCCACCGACTGCCGCACCAGCGGCAGCGTCCTGCGCGTGAGCTTGATCCCGCCCATGACCACTTCGCCCTGCGAGGGCATCAGCAGTCCGTTGGTGTGCAGCAGCAGCGTCGATTTCCCGGCTCCGTTGGCCCCGACCAGGGCGACCTTCTCCCCGTGCGTGATGCGGAACGAGACGCCGCAGAGCGCTTCATAACCGTTGGGATAACGGTAATGCACATCGTCGAACCGGAGGTAGTGGTGGCTCATCTCAAAGGTTGTTTATCAGCATCGAAAGGTTTTCGGCCGGACGGCACAAGCGCAGCAGGACGAACGCCGCGCACCACACAGCAAGAAACAGGGTATCGCGCATTTTCCATGCCGGGCATTCGAACACTCCTTCCGGGATGCGTCCCGTGAATCCGCGGGCGAGCATCGCCCGGCTGATCCTTTCGGCCCGGTCGAAGGTGCGAATCAGCAGTTGCCCGACGAGCGTTCCCCAGACTTTGAGCGGATAGGATTTGCGGCCGAAACTCCTAGCGTCGAGGGCCTGCTGCATGGCCGCGGCCTCTTCGATCAGGACAAAAAGGTAACGGTAGACGAAAAGCAGCTGCGTGGTGAAAACGGCCGGCACGCCGAGCCGCTGCATGCTCCGGCAGAGACCGTAGTAGCCGGTGCTGCCGATCAGCACCAGCAGCGCTTGCACCGAAAGCAGTCCGCGCAGGACAATCGAGAGAAACGAAATCCAGCCGGCAGTGACGACCAGCGCACCCACCCGGAAAACCGGCTCGCGGTCGTAGAAAAGGTTGAAAACGCCGATGAAGGCGACGAAGGGCAGCACGACGAGCGACCGCCGGAAAATCGTTCCGTAACTCAGGCCGCCCATCGCGCTGGTGACGATCGGAAAGACGAAAAACAGCAGCAGTTCCGGAAGCCTGCAGAGCGGCACGGAGAGCATCGTCACGAGAAAAGCCACCGTGACGAGCAGTTTGGACCGGGCGTCCGTGCGATGGAGCGGACTTTGCATCCGCGCCGTCCGCTCCATCGCATCCAATGCGCAAAGTACGTGCTGCAATCTGTTTTTCATTCCTGCTTTTGTCCGGCGCGGAACAGACAGGAGGCGCCGAATACGGCCAGCAGAATGGCTCCGCTTCCTACGATTCCCGCAAACGTCGTGTTGTAATCGGGTATCACGGCCGTCTTCTCCTGAATGGCGGCGGCTCTGCGGTGCAGGCCGTCGGACGCAGGGGCCAGTTCGGCCCGCCCCGCCGTCTTTTCGATCGACCACTCCAGTCCGTCGGGATCGGACGAAGCGATCCACGAGAACGACCCGGCGACGAGCAACGCCGCCAGCGCGATCGCCGCAAGGGCCTTTCCGAGTCTCCTTCTTCCGGAGGCGCGTTCCCGGCGGATGCCGTACAGCAGTTCGGGCTTATAGCGCTGTACGACGCAGATCACCGCCGCCGTAGCCAGCCCCTCGCCGATGCCGATGAACAGATGGATCGGGAGCATGAACAGCAAAAACCGCCCCATCGGCAGCGCGGTGATGCCTGACGCTTCGGTTTCGATCGTCACGGCCAATGCCCCCAGTTCGAGTCCGACCACCGAGGCGAGCAGCGACGCGGCGATGATCCGCCCCGGCGATGCGCCGCGTTTGATCAGCGGCCTGAACAGCAGCGGATAGGCCACCAGACACGACAATACCGCCATATTGAGGATATTGGCGCCCAAAGCCATGAAACCGCCGTCGGCGAAAACGAGACACTGGATCACCAGCACCGAAGCCAGCGTAAGCAACGCCGCCCATGGGCCCAGTATCGCCGAGAGCAGGATACCGCCGACCAGATGGCCGCTCGAACCCGTTCCCGGAATAGAGAAATTTATCATCTGGGCGGCAAAGACGAAGGCGCCCATCACGCCCATCAGCGGAACGATGTGCTCGTCCCGCGCATCGGGTTCGCGGCGGGCGTTTCGCGGATGCTTGACTTTCCAGATCGCCGTTCCGAGCAGGACCAGCGATACGGCTCCCGTAACGGCAAATACCGGTGGGGAGACCAGTGCGTCGGACATGTGCATAGTTGTCGTTTTTCAGGTTTTCGGATCGCCCCGCCCGGTCCCTGCCGGACCGGACGGACGGTTATTCCGTTTTCGCACCCGGTTGCTGCGCCGCCAGATGCTTCTTGTTCTCCGGATACCAGTTCGAATGGTCGGGCCTCTCTTCGTCGTCGAACCTGACGAGCGGCAGCAGGAAGAGCCACGTCGTGATGCAGAACGGCCCGGTCAGGGTGGCGATTCCGACGGGCGCCATCAGCATATACATGCCGGCCTGAACGAACACCGTCACCAGAATTCCCAGAACGGCCCAGAGCGCCGAGCGGAAATTCGGCTTGTAGAACACCGTCGCCAGCGCAATGGCCGTCAGCACGGGGCTGTATCCGTAAAGTCCGTCGGAGATGTCGGAGCCCGACGCTTTCAGCGCGATGACCACGAGCAGCGCCAGCGCCGAGCCGATCGCGGCCCAGAGCGCCGCCCATCGGCTGCAAAGGAACAGGCCCGCGAGGAAACAGATTCCCGTCACCCACGAATTGATCAGAAAGACCTGCCCGATGCCTTTCAGCCAGTAAACCGCCAGATCGCCCAAACGGATGCTCTCCAGCGACGAGAAAGCCGCCGGAAGCGCCGGATCGGCCATATGCGTCGTCGGAAGCCCGTGCATGGCGCGCGCCGCAAGCAGAAACATCCATGTGCAGAAGACGAACGGGAAGGTGAACGAATTGACTTTCCAAGGCGCCATCACGTTGTTGAATCCCGTGCGCACCCATGTCGTCAGCGCCGCACAGAGCGCCAATGCCAGCCACATCCAGACGGTGTTGCCCATGAACGTAGGAAATGCGCATCCCACCAGCACGCCGTTGAAGCCCCAAAGTCCCTGCTCGCCGTCCTTGGCCGGAAAGCCGAGCAGATACCCCGTCACCGTGGAGACGGTCACGCCCAGCAGGGCGCCCCAGCCCACAAGTCCCTGTCCCTCGGCATAGGCGCCCCAGAAAATGCCGATCATAAACAGGAGTCCCGTCCACGCGCTGTTCTGAAACATCACCTGCCCGGTTCCGCGCAGCAGAATTTTGATAAACTCGAAAGAGCCTCCGCCGGCCCCTCCGGATCGAGCGATCGTATTTGCCATACTTACAATTATTTAACCATTAACAAAGTTTCTATCGCCACGGAAACTCTTCGGGCAAAGGTTTGCCCTTGATTTCCTGCCGGACCGAGGAGCAGAATTCGCGGATGAGTTTCTTCACGGGTTCCGCCTCCTCGCCCAGGACCTTATAGAGCAGCCCCGCATCGTTCGGTAGGCGCGTAATGCCGGCGGCTAGCCGGCGGTCGCGGTCGATGAATGCCTCGGTCCGTTCGTAGATGCTGTCGGCATGTTCCGGCGGCGTCAGCACGATCACGTTGGCGAAAACGTCGTATCCGTTCATCGCGCCGAGCGTCGACGGCGGGTACATTTCGGGCCGTATGATGAATTTCTCGCGGAACAGCCGCTCCCCGTCGGGACGTTCGGCATGGGAGCAGACCGAAAGAATGTCGTACTGGAAGGTTTCGCCCCGGTCGAAATACTTGCGGCCGCTCATGTAAATCTCCGAATAGAACAGCGTGGCCGACGGAGCGATGCGGATCGCCGTGTCGGCGATGAACCGCGTGTGCCGGCATGGGATGGTCGGTTCGGGCAGGTATTCCAGATAGGCGTTCTCTTCGAGCTCGAACGTCTGCGTCAGTCCCGAATAGTTGTAGCGCATTTCGGCCAGTTTGGTCGCCGCTCCGGTCGAAATGTGGGCATAGGCGCCTTCGCGGACGACGAAACGCTGTTCATAGCGATCGCCGTCCACGTTGGGGCCTCCCGAGGATAGGATGTAAACGCACGGCATCTCGGGCATGCCTTCGTCGAAATAGAGTTCCTGCTGGACGATCAGCGGCGCATGCCGGTCCAGATCGCGCATGATCGACCTGCCGTCGTCGTCGAGTTCGAATCCCAGAAAAAGATACCCCATCTTGCCCGGAGTGCCGACGGGCATCGCCTTCGGCTCTTCGAGGTAGGGACTCATCTCTTTGGCTGCTGCGAAATTCATCGTACGGCGCCGGTTAGGGTTTCCGAAACTTTCTCCTTGTCGTTGTCGAGGTCGAAAAGCGCCATCCGGCGGATCAGGGCGACCAGTTCGTCGATCCCTTCGCCCGTCATGCAGTTGGTGAATACGAACGGCTTGCCCGGACGCATCAGCTCGGAATCGCGCCGCATCACTTCGAGGTCGGCACGGACATAGGGGGCCAGATCGGTCTTGTTGATGACCAGAATATCGGACTGGGAAATTCCCGGTCCGTCCTTGCGGGGAATCTTGTCGCCTGCGGCCACGTCGATCACGTAGATGAAAAAATCCACCAGCGCAGGGCTGAACGTGAGGGTGAGGTTGTCGCCGCCAGATTCGATCAGCACCACGTCGCCGTCGGGGAACCGGGCCTCCATCTCCTCGACCGCCGCGATGTTCATCGAAGGGTCCTCGCGCACGGCCGTATGGGGGCACGCTCCGGTCTCGACGCCGATGATCCGCTCTTCGACAAGGATGCCCTTCAGCATTTTACGCACGTGCTTGGCGTCTTCCGTGGTCACCACGTCGTTGGTTATCACCAGCACCTTGTAGCCCATGTCCAGAAGCCGCGGGGTGATCGCTTCGATCAGCGCCGTTTTGCCGGAGCCTACGGGGCCGCCGATTCCGATTCTGCAAGTTGTATTGTTGCTCATAATTTTATCTTTCTGTTTTTACATTCGTTTATACCGGGGGCAGCGCAAATCCGGCTCCGAACGACCCGGCCTGCCGTCGCCCTTAAATAAGGCTTCTTAAGCCTTAATTCATAAACATGCGTTTGGTTCCCTTTTCGTGCAGCGAGGTGAGAATGTCGATCTGCGGCACGAAGGTATACATATCGTCGAAATCCATGTCGCCCGCCGTGTCATAGAGCTCGCCGAGCTTTTCGGCGGCCCGGAACAGGATGCGCTGCGTGTCGTAGTGCGACACGCGTACGCAGCGGAGGGCCGCGCTGACGACCATGTTGACCACACCGTACTGGTGGGAGCAGAAAAGCTCCTTTTCGGAGATTCCGCAGGCCGCGAATACGATCCCCTGCGCCACGGGATAAGTGCCGGGGGTACGGCCGCCGGCGATGTCGCCGAGCCACCGTGCTGTGGTTTCATCGGGAAAGATATGTTTCGACAGCTCGGCCAGTTTCTTGCCCATGCGCCGGGTCATCTGCCGCGCCTCGGCGTTCATCTTGCAGAGAACGGCCTGACGGTCGGCATTGAGGATACCTTCGTAATAACCGAGGTTATAGCTGCGGAAAGCGTGCAGCGCCGCGACTCCGTCGGTGAAGGCGGCCTGCCGGACAATATCCTGCGTGTATTGTTCGAGCGTCGCGGCGTCGTACACCAGTCCCTCCTCGGCGGCCGTTTCCAGTCCGTTGGAGAAGGAGAAGGTCCCGACCGGAAAGGCCGAGTCGGTGAATTCGAGCAGCCGCATGACGGTTGTTGCGTCGTCGGTCATAAGGGCGGATTTAATGCGCGTGCGCATGTTCGTGATGGTGATGTACGTCGCTGTCGGGGCCCGTGCCGCCGAACAGACGCCGGATTTCGTGGGGCGCCAAGTAGGGAATCACCTCCGAACCGGGCTGGAACGAATAGGCGACACCTTCTATATGGTGCGTACGCATCACGCTGTCCATCACTTTTTTATCCACCGTCAGCGGTATGTATACCTTCGTTCCTTTGACCACTGCGGGCCAATGCTGGTTGCCGATGGCATGACCGAGTTCCACCGAGATATGGATGATCGTTTCCGGCGTTTGACGCGCCAGATCCGAAAGGTCCGCGACCAGCACGTCGTTGAGCCGGATGCGGATGGCTGCGATGCGGCGCTGTTCGGGCAGGTACTCGATAATATCGCCGTCGAGCATCTGCCAGTGGCGTTTCAATGCCACGGCGTATTCGTTTTCCCGGTCGCCTTTAATCACGAAGCGGCTTTTCTGGGCCGTCCACTGGTCGAGGTCGATATATTCGATTTCGGCTTCCCGCGCTTTCTCCGCCCATTCGGGATCGTGCAGGTTGCCTATGATTTCCGTATAGATTTTCATCGTATGTGTGTTTTGGGAGTTTGCACCGATCTCCGGGAGCGGCGCGCACGGCTGCTCCCGGAATCGGAAGATTCTCTAACTGAACCAGAGCAGCTGGCTCAGGGGGAATTTGTCGGCCGGCTTGACGTAGGCCCGGATGTCGTTGACCAGCACGTCGAACGTTTCGGGATTCACGTCGATCTTCGGCATGCCGCCGTTGCGCACCATGTTGTATTTGGTGAGCTGGCGGGTGCGGCGCACGGGCTGCACCATGCGATGCAGGTGAAGACGCTCCTTGATACCGCTCTGGAACGCGGCGTTCGATACGAACGAAAGGCAGGTTTCGGGCAGCGTGCGGCCGAAAGCGCCGTACATCGGACGGTAATAGCACGGCTGCGGCGTCGGAAGCGATGCGTTGGGGTCGCCCATGTTCGACCAGTTGATCAGGCCGCCTTTGATGACCATCTTGGGTTTGGCGCCGAAGAACTGCGGCTCCCAGAGTACGAGGTCGGCGACCTTGCCCTTCTCGACCGATCCGAGGTAGTCCGAAACGCCGTAGGTGATGGCCGGGTTGATCGTGATCTTGGCGATGTAGCGCAGCACGCGGAAGTTGTCGTTGCCGTCGGCGTCCTCGGCGAGCTTGCCGCAGGCGTTCTTCATGAACGACGCCATCTGGAACGTGCGCATGAACGATTCGCCGATGCGGCCCATGGCCTGCGAGTCGGACGAAACCATCGACAGCACGCCCAGATCGTGCAGCACGTTCTCTGCGGCCTGCGTTTCGGGCCGCACGCGGCTCTCGGCAAAGGCCACGTCCGACGGAATCTTCGGATTGAGGTTGTGGCAGACCATGATCATGTCGAACAGCTCGGCCTGGGAGTTGATGCCGAACGGCAGGGTGGGGTTGGTCGACGACGGCAGCACGTAGGGCATCGATGCCACTTTCAGCAGGTCGGGGGCGTGTCCGCCGCCGGCGCCTTCGGTGTGGTAGGTGTGGATCGTGCGGCCGTCCATGGCGGCGATCGTATCCTCGACGTATCCGCTCTCGTTGAGCGTATCGGAGTGGATGGCCACCTGCACATCGAAACGATCGGCGACCCCCAATGCGGCGCGGATCGCAGCGGGAGTCGCACCCCAATCCTCGTGAATCTTCAGACCGCAGGCTCCGGCCTCGATCTGCTCTTCGAGCGGCTGGTTCATCGAGCAGTTGCCCTTGCCCAGCAGTCCGACGTTCACCGGAAGTCCCTCGATCGACTCCAGCATACGCTCGATGTTCCAGCGGCCCGAAGTGATGGTGGTGCCGTTACTGCCGTCCGTGGGGCCGATTCCGCCGCCGAACAGGGTTGTAATGCCGTTGCTCAGGCAGGCGTAGGCCTGCTGCGGGGAGATCATGTGCACGTGGCCGTCGATGCCGGCAGCCGTCAGGATCAGGTGTTCGCCCGATATCGCGTCGGTCGCGGTGCTGGTTACCAGATCGGGATGCACGCCGTGCATGATATTGGGATTTCCCGCCTTGCCGATGCCGGCGATCTTTCCGTCCTTGATGCCCACGTCGGCCTTCACGACGCCCAGATTGGCGTCGATGATCGTCACGTTGGTAATCACGAGGTCGAGCGACCCTTCCTTCGAAGTCATCGTATTGGCCAGCCCCATGCCGTCGCGGATGGTCTTGCCGCCGCCGTAAACGACTTCGTCGCCGTATTCGCGCAGGTCTTTTTCGATCTCCACGTAAAGATCGGTGTCGCCCAGCCGGATCTTGTCGCCGACGGTGGGCCCGAACAGGTTGTTGTATTCCTGACGTGAAATTGTTGCCATATCCTCTATTTTTTAGTGTTGTTGCTTTTTTTCATAGCGGCCTCGGCATCGCTTTCCGAAATGTTTTTGAACCCCTCGTGCCGGACTTTGCGCACGGCCTGCATACGTGCGGGGAAATAGGTGGGCGCATCCTCGTCGCCCGTATATCCCATCACCAGCCCGTTGAAGCCGATCACGCGGCGTTTGCCCGAATAGGCCACGACCTCGACCTCTTTCTGGTCGCCCGGTTCGAAACGGATGGCGGTCGTTGCGGGAATGTTCAGGTGACAGCCGAAAGCGGCGTCGCGGTCGAATTCCAGATAACGGTTGACCTCGAAGAAATGGAAATGCGAACCTACCTGAATCGGACGGTCGCCGGTATTGCGCACGACAAGCCGCACGGTCTTGCGGTTGTTGTTGTACTCGATCGGGGCGTTCATCAGGATTACTCCGCCGACGATGACGGGCTTTGCGGGTTTGAAACCGGGCTTATTCGGATAGAGACTCGCCGCCTGCGCCTGATTTTTCGCAGGGGCGGGATTTTTCGTATTCATACTCTGGATGTTTAAGATTACTTAATGGGATGGTGGATGCTCACCAGACGGGAACCGTCCGTAAACACGGCTTCGACCTGCAGCAGGTCGATCATGTCGGCGACGCCCTCCATGACGTCGCTTTTCTTCAGTACGCTGGCCGCTCCTTTCATAACCTCTTCCACGGTCTTGCCTTCACGCGCTCCTTCCAGTGCCGTGGACGTAATATAAGCTACGGCCTCCGGATAATTCAGTTTCAGCCCTTTTTTCATACGCCGTTCGGCGACCATACCGAGCGAAAGCAGCATCAACTTGTCGATCTCTTTCGGTGTCAAGTGCATAGTAAACGATTTTTACTGTTAATCCGGCTCCGCATCCCCGAAGGACATACATACCCCGCCGGGGCAGCGGTCCGCCGGTACTGATCTGGGGTGATTTCAAATAGGATGCCAAAAGCCGCCCCGCGGCGATTCGCGGCAAAAAACGGAAGCCCGGTGGCATTAAATTTGTTCGGGAAAGAATCCGAATGGTAGAATCAACTAAAAACGTGTGAATTATGTTTAAAGCGATGATAATTGCGGGGCTCGGCGGTTTTATCGGCACATGCCTGCGCTTTCTGACGGGAAAACTGGCTCATGTAATTACGGTTTCGGCCTTCCCGTGGGGTACGTTCGCCGTCAATATTATCGGCAGTTTCGTGATCGGCATCTTCTTCGGTCTGGCCGAAAAGGCCCACGTCATCTCGCCGTCGATGAACATCTTTCTGATCACCGGCTTCTGCGGCGGATTCACCACCTTTTCGTCGTTTGCCGACGACATGTACCTGCTCCTCCAACAGAAACACTGGCTCTATTTCGGCCTTTACGTCGGATTGAGTTTTATTCTGGGATTGATATTGGTATGGCTGGGTCGCTCGCTGATAAAGGCGATATAGTGTACTCAATACAATAAAAGGCTCCCCGAAAATACTTGGTTCTCGGAGCGCTTTTTAATATCTTCATTCCCATATTTTCCACTTATATTTTGCAATAAAATTGAGGCATAAATCATTATTCGCCAAGCAATATCGATAAAGACAGCGGGCATAAGGTATATAAATACCTATATGCCCGCTGTCTTACAAACGACCTAAATTGGAAAAAACTCATTTCCGGTCGCAGCTTGCTCCTACATTCAGTCCATCACCCAATAAAATATTCAATAATATACTCGAATTCCACATTGCCTGCATGGAATATATAATATTGAATACATGTCAATTAGGTGGTATTTCATTAAAAAAACTGCAATTTATTTTGCAATGACATGATAGTGTTGTATATTCGTATTGGTAATAGGTTCTTTCTGGACAATTAGAGCAAAAAATCAGTTTTGTATCCAATTTGTAACCAGCACGACTCAACAACCTGCTAAGTATTTGACTTACATAGATTTAAGCGTGATAGATTCACACTCCTCTCTCTCCGCAGAAAAATTTACACGTTTCACACATCAAAAACACACTATTCCAAAAATAGTGTGTTTTTCTTTTTGCCCGGATAGGTCCCTCTCGTTCGGCGCACTGACGAAAATAGATACGCAAAACAGCGCAGCGGGCTGTTCCACCCTCAGGGAACCTCCGGCAGCGTGAGACTGGCGGAACAATAGGCGTGTTTCTGCACGGTGCCGTCCTCCAGTTTGGCCGAATAGGTGCGGCGCATGGGTTTCCCCAGCGAAAATTCGACAGGGATACGGAACATCCCGCCCGCATAGCAAACCGTGTGGAACTCCCCGTTCTCGCCGCAGGGATCGACTCCCTCCGGAAGCTCCGCCACAAAGGCCCGGTCGTACTCGCGGCCGACAAAGCGTTCGTCGAGCAGTGCGGCGTTGGTCGTCACGACGACGGTCCGCAGCCCCGAGGCGAAAAATTCCTCGGCAACGGCTTTCGTATCGCGCCCCCACAGCGGCTCGACGACCGTAATGCCGCAGGGAGCCAACCGGCGTTCACGGTAGGCACGCACATCCTCGAGACAGATGTCGCCGAAGATAAAGTGCCGGACTCCGAGCTCCTTAAAACGGTCGACGGCTTCGGACATGGCGGCTTCATACTCCTCCATCGAGCCGTTGGCCGGAAGTTCGACCACCTCCAGCGGCAGCCCTATGCTCCCGGCCTGACGGCGCAGCAGCCAGATCGGAATGCCGTGCATCGGGGAACGACGGGTGTCCCGGCTGACCGTAGTCAGCAGCGAGACCACCTCATAGACACCCTCCTGCAGGATGCGGTAAAGGGCCAGTGCGGAATCTTTTCCGCCGCTCCAGTTGAAAACGGCCGGTATTTTCGGATCCATGGGCAACGAGGTTTTGAAAAGACAAAAATAAGAAATAATATTGTACCATGAATAAAGGCTATCCCCACATTTACACCGGAAACGGCAAAGGCAAGACGACCGCCGCTTTCGGACTGCACCCGATCATGTTCGCCGGAACGGGCAGCGACGTGGGCAAGAGCCTGCTCGCTGCGGCTTTCTGCCGCATTCTCCGGCAGGACGGATACGACCCCGCGCCGTTCAAAGCCCAGAACATGGCCCTGAACTCCTTCGTGACGGCCGACGGCGGCGAAATGGGCCGGGCGCAGGTCGTACAGGCCGAGGCCGCAGGCGTGGAGTGCCACACGGACATGAATCCGCTGCTGCTGAAACCCAACACCGACAAGGTCTGCCAGGTGATCCTCAACGGCCGGGTCGTCGGGAACAGCTCCGCCGCCGAGTTTTTCCGCGCCGGACCCCAACGGGAGGCGCTGCGGCGCGAGGTATGCGCGGCTTATGACCGGCTGGCGGCCCGCCACAACCCCGTCGTGCTCGAAGGCGCCGGGAGCATCAGCGAACTGAACCTGCGCGACACGGACCTCGTGAACATGCCGATGGCGGCCCATGCCGGGGCGGACGTGTTCCTGGTGGCCGATATCGACCGCGGAGGCGTATTCGCCTCGGTGTATGGGACCATGCAACTGCTCGAAGAGTGGGAGCGGCGTCTGGTCAAAGGCATCTTCATCAACAAATTCCGGGGCGACCTCGGCCTTTTCGACGAAGGCCGCCGGATGCTGGAAAAGCTCTGCGGCATCCCGGTGCTGGGCGTGATCCCCTACCTGCGCGACGTGCACATCGAAGCCGAGGACTCCGTAGCCCTCGACCGGCGCCACCGCCGGGCCGAACCCGGAAAGGTCAACATCGCGGTCGTACTGCTGCGCCACCTCTCGAATTTCACCGATTTCGATACGCTGGAACGCCGCCCCGGCGTCTGCCTCTACTACACCGACTCGCCCGAAGCGCTCGACGACGCCGACATCATCTTCCTGCCGGGCTCCAAAAGCGTGATGCCCGACCTGGCGGAACTCCGCCGCAAAGGGCTGGCCGACAAGATCGTCCGGCTGGCCGAGGAGGGACGCACCGTCGCAGGCATCTGCGGCGGTTACCAGATGATGGGGCACACCATCCGCGACCCGCACCGCATCGAAAGCGACACCGAGACGATGCCGGGACTGGGGCTGCTGCCCGTCGGGACCGTACTGACCGGCGAAAAGATCACCCGGCAGGTCCGGTTCACCCTTCCCGGGGACGACCGCACGGGATCGGCCTATGAGATTCACATGGGACGCACCGCACCGCTTCCCGGACACCCGGCGGAACCGCTCGCACGCCTCGCCGACGGAACCGGCGACGGCTGCGTCGCCGGGAACTGCCTGGGAACCTATCTGCACGGAATCGCCGACAATTCCCCGTTCATCGACCGCCTGCTGCGGCCCTTCGCCGACCGGCTCCCACGGACCGAAGCCGTCGATGCCCGCACCTGCAAGGAGCAGCAATACGACCTGCTGGCCGACCACGTGCGCCGAAGCACCGACATGGAACAATTTTACCGGATCGTAAGCGTCTGAACAGCCCGGCACGGGGAACGGCCCTCCCCGACCTTCCGTAAAATACAACCGGAAAAGACCGTAAATGTCCTGAATGAGACCGTTTATCCGGGTCCGGACATTTGCGTAATCGCCCGATTTTTAGTAATTTGCGACCGGAATTTCGCCCCTCGCACCCGGAAAGCCAATAAACGATTAGATTTCAATGGCTTGTCTTTTGCAGCGGACGAAACGGTCCGTTTTACAAATGCTGAAAAAGATCGTAAAATATACACTCCGGACGCTGCTCGTCATCCTGCTGGCGGCGTTGCTGATCCCCGCGCTGCTCTACGTCCCGGCCGTTCAGGACTTCATCCGGGGCAAGGCGGTCGGCTACGCCTCCGAAGCGCTCGGCATGGAGCTCTCGGTCGGTCGCATCCGCCTCGCCTTCCCGCTCCGGCTGACGGTCGAGGAGACGCTGCTGGTCGACCGGGCCGACACGCTCGTCGACTGCGGTCGGCTCTCGCTGGATGTGGCCCTGTGGCCCCTGATCCGGAAAGAGGTCGTCGTCCGCAGTTTCGAACTGGACCGGATCGTGGCCCATTACAAGGACTCCACGGGAGGACTGGAAATGCGCCTCGCCGCCGGACTGCTCTCGCTCGGGGAAACCCGGGCCGACCTCCGGGCCCAGAGGGCCGACATCGCCCGGATCACCCTCTCCGACGGCGACATCTTCCTCGACCTGACGGAATCGGCCCCTGCGGAGAAAGCCGACAGCACCGCTCCGTTGGCGTGGTCGCTCGACATCCGAAAGATCTCGATCCTGAACACCGCCTTCGGGATGCACACCTCCCCCGCCGTGACCGAACTCACGGTGCGCCTCGCCGACGGCGAAGTCGAGGCCTGCCGCGTCCGGCTCGACAGCCAGCAGGTCGACGTGAAAAGCATCCTGCTGGACCAGGGCGCCTACTCCTACCTGACCGCCCCGGCCGATCCCGAAAAGGACGCGTCGCCCGAACCCGCACCCTCCGGCGACACGGCGCCCTCCCTGCCGTGGACCATACGGGCGGGCAGCGTCGCGCTGACGGACAACCGGGCCGAGTACGGCATGCTGGGCCACCGCCCCGCCGCAGGATTCGATCCGGCACTCATCGCCCTTTCGGCCCTCGACCTTACGATCGACTCGGTCTACAACCGGGGCTCCGACATCGCCCTGCAACTTCGCCGGATGAGGTTCACCGAGCGCAGCGGTCTCTCCGTGCGTAACGCGAGCGGCCGGTTCGAAATGGACTCCACAGGCATTTCGCTCTCCGGATTCGAACTCGAAACGCCCTATTCCCGGCTCCGGGCCGACGTTTCGGCCGGCCCCGGCATCCTGCACACGGAGCCTGCCACACCCCTATCGGCAGACCTCTCGGCCGCGGTGAACACGAAAGAGATCGCCGCCCTCTACCCGGCGGCGGTCCCTTCGGCGCTGAACGACCGCACGGTCCGGATGAACCTGACCGCAGCGGGAACCCTGGCCGACATCAGCCGGTTCGGGCTCGACATATCGTCGCCCGGACACCTCGACTTCACCGCCGACGGCCGGGCGCAAAATCTGCTCGACCCCGAGTCGTTGAACGCCTCCGCCCGCTTCGAAGGCGATTTCCGCGACCTGGCCTTCCTCGTGGAACTGCTGCCCGACTCGGCCCTGCGCCGCCGTGTGACGATTCCCGACCAAATCCGGCTCCACGGCTCGGCCGGGACCGACCGGGGCGCACTCTCGGTCGCCTCGACACTTGCCGTCGATGCCGGCCGGATTGTCCTGAACGGCCGTCTCGATCCCCGAAAGGAGAGCTACGACGCCGAGTTCCGGTGCGACAGTTTCCCGGTCTACCGGTTCCTGCCGGCCGACTCGCTGGGGATGCTCGACCTCGCGCTGACGGCCCGGGGCGCCGGGTTCGATCCGCTCCAACCGCAAACCCGGACGAGTCTCCGGGCACAGATAGACCGCGCGGAGTACCGCGGCCGCGACTTCGGCGGCATCGCCCTGGACGCGGAGCTGGAAGACCACCGGCTTTCGGGCGCCCTCTCCGACCGGAACGAAGCCCTGCGGCTGTCGCTGCTCCTCTCCGGCACACTGACCGGGGAGCGGCAGGAGGTGCGCCTCGCGGGCAAAGTCGCCGGGTTCGACCTTGCGCAAATGGGATTCACCCCGAAGCGAATCGGCGGATCGTTCCTGCTCGACGCCTCGGCCTCGGCCACCCGGCCGGGCTGTTATGCCGCCCGCATCGGACTGGACAGCATCGAAATCCGGAACGGCTCCCGCACCGACCGCATCCGCGCCACCAGCGTCTCGTTCGCATCCGACACCGCTTCGACCCGCGCCGGGGTGTCGTCCGGCGACCTGTCGCTGCAATTCTCGTCCCGCAGTCCGCTGGACTCGCTGATCGCGGCCCTGACCCGGAGCGCCGACACGCTGGCGCGGCAAATCCGTCTCCAAAACGTCGACATGGAGCAACTGCAACCCGTGCTTCCCGATTTCGACCTGCAAGCCACCGCCGGACGGAACAACATCCTGAACAACCTGCTGAAAAGCCGGAAAGCCTCTTTCAAAGCGCTGGAAATCCGGGGCGGCAACCACGGCTCGCAGCCCGTTTCGCTCCGAATGCGCGTCGAAGGTCTCGCCTCGGGCGGCATCGTGCTCGACACCGTGCAGTTCGGCGTCGCGCAGCAGGGAAAACGACTGGCCTACCGCCTCCGTGCGGCAAACGCCCCCGGCAACCTCGACCATGTGGCGCAAGCCGCCCTCTACGGCAGTCTCGCGGGCAACACGGTCACGGTGAACCTCTGGCAGAAAAACCGGTCGGGCCGCGAGGGATTCCGCTTCGGGCTCGACGCGGCATGGACCGACAGCCTGGTCCGTGCGAGCGTCACGCCCCGCAATCCGCTGTTCGGGTTCGAACCCTGGGAGGTCAACCCCGGCAACTACCTCGTCTACCGCTTCGACAAACACGTGGAAGCCGACCTCGACATGACCCACGGCAATCAGCGGTTCGCGCTCCGGAGCGTCTCCGCCCCCGGCGCACCCGACGGCATCCGCCTCGACATCGCCGGACTGAACATCGGCTCGATGCTGGAACTGCTCCCCTCGGCGCCGCCCGTCGACGGCGTGCTGGGCGCGGACGTGACGCTGAACCTCGCGCCCGACAGCCTGTGCGTCCGGGGCGACGTATCGGTGTCGGAACTCTCTTACGAGAAGCAACGCTTCGGGAATATCGACTTCGGACTCTTCTACGGCCAGGGTCGCGGACACCGGGCCGATGCCCGGCTCATGCTGGACGGCGCCGAGGTGCTGACCGTCGCGGGCGACTACCGCACCGACCGCGAGAGCCCGCTCGACCTGACGGTCTCGGTTCCGGGGCTTCCCCTGCGTCCGGTCAACATCTTCCTGCCCGAAGAGCTGCTCCGCCTCTCGGGCGATCTCCAGGCCAACGTACACGTACAGGGCGTCCCCGACCGTCTGAAACTCAACGGCGGCGTACGCTTCGCACAGACCGAAGTCCGCGTGCCGATGATCGGCACCTCGTTCCGGCTCTCGTCCGACACCATCCGCATCGCCGACAGCCGCGTGCGGTTCGACGACTACGCCGTCACGGCCCCGAACAAAAACCCGCTGACGATCCGGGGCAGCGTCGACCTCTCGGACTTCGCGCAGATGAAGGCCGATCTCGCGCTGCGCGCCTCCGACTTCCAGTTCGTGAACGTCGCCCGCAAGGAGGGGGCCCCGGTTTACGGAAAAGCCTATCTCGACCTCGACGCCACGGCCCGGGGACCGCTCGACGAACTCGTCGTCCGCGGCAGCCTCGCGCTGCTGGGCGGCACGGACATCAGCTATGTCATGCAGGATTCGCCGATGGACGTGAAGGAGCGTCCGCAGAACGTCGTGACGTTCGTCTCGTTCCGCGACCTCGACGCGCAGGAGCCCCCCGAAGCGGCCCCGGCAGTCCGGATCGGCGGGATGGACGTGCTGCTGAACGTCGACATCAACAGCGACGTGAAAGCCGGCGTGGACCTCTCGGCCAACGGCGAGAACCGCATCGACCTCCAGGGAGGCGGCAACCTGACCTACACGATGAACCCGCTGGGCGATGTGAGCCTCTCGGGCAAATACGTCCTCTCGGGCGGCACCGTGCGCTACAACCCGCCGGTCATCTCGCAGAAAATCTTCCGCATCACGCCCGACGGCTATGTCGAGTGGGTGGGGAATATCGCCGACCCGGCCTTCAACATCACGGCCGTCGAGACCGTCCGGGCCAACGTCTCCTCGAACGACCAGGATGCGCGCCCGGTGAATTTCAACATCTCGATCAACATTCGCAACACGCTCAACGACCTCGCGGTGAGCTTCGACCTCGCGGCCCCCGAGGACCTCACGCTGCAAAACGAACTGAACTCGCTCACGGCCGAACAACGCGCCACACAGGCGATGAACCTGCTGATCTACAACACCTACACGGGTCCCGGATCGACGGGCAAAGCCTCCTCGGAAAACCCGCTCAACTCGTTCATCCAGAAGGAGCTCAACCAATGGGCGCAGAACAACCTGAAAGGCGTCGACCTCTCGTTCGGCATCAACTCCTACGGCGAGGACGACCCCAACGGCCAGCGCACCGACTATTCCTACCGACTTTCGAAGAGCCTGTTCAGCAACCGCGTGCGGGCCGTGATCGGGGGCAAGATCAGCACCGACGCCGACCCGTCGCAGAACCTCAAAGAGAACCTGATCGACGATATCTCGCTCGAATACATGCTCACCAAACGGGACAACATGTACCTGCGGCTGTTCCGCCACACGGGTTACGAGAGCATCCTCGAGGGCGAGATCACCGAGACGGGCGTGGGCTTCGTCATCCGCAAAAAACTGCTGCGGCTGGGCGACCTGTTCCGGCTGACGAAGCGCAGCATCGAAAAACAGCAACGCAATGAATCCGAAGAACATCCGAAATAGCATCGTCCTGCTTGCCGCCGCCGCGCTGCTCGCGGCCTGCTCCACCACCCGGCGCCTGGGGGCGGACGAGGTTCTGTACACGGGTGTGAAGAAAATCCGCATCGAACCCGACTCGGGCGTCGTGCTCTCGGCAGCCGCCGAATCGGCCGTGAAGGAGCCCCTCTCCGTGGCTCCGAACAACCCGCTTTACAGCCCTTACCTGCGCACGCCGCTGCCGGTCGGCCTGTGGGCGTGGAACTATTTCTACACGCCGAAAGAAAAGGGATTCAAATACTGGTTCTACAAGCGGCTGGCCAAACAGCCCGTGCTGATCTCCAAGGTACAGCCCGAACTGCGCACGCGGGTCGCCGAGCAGGTTCTCGAAAACTACGGCTATTTCGGCTCCCGGGCCTCGGACTCCCTGCTCTACCGCAAGCACGGCCGCAAAGCCAAGGTGAACTACACGCTCCGGATCGCGCCGCCGTTCCGCTACGCGGAGATCTCCTACCCGGCGGTCGAGGGCGGGCTGAAACCACTGGTCGACAGCATGCACGCCACCTCGCTGCTCCGCACGGGCGCGCAGTACAACCTCGACACCCTCACGCTCGAACGGCAGCGCATCGCGCGGCTCCTGCGCAACCGGGGCTACTACTATTTCCGTCCGGAATACCTCGAATACCTCGCCGACACGACGATCTCGCCGCAGCGGGTGGCCGTGCGGCTGAACCTCAAACCGAACATCCCCGCGGTGGCCCTCAAACCCTACCGCGTGGGCGACATCACCGTCCGTCTGACCAACATCCGCCCCGGCCCGACGGACATCCTCCGGCTGCGCAACGCAACGGTCATCGCCCAGCAACCGATGAAGATACGCCCCAAAATCCTGGCCCGGGCGCTCGCCCTCGAACCCGGCCAGCTCTTCACCGTCGATGCCCAGAGCCGCACGCAGACCAGTCTCAACAAGCTGGGTATTTTCCGTTCGGTCAACCTGAGCGTCACGCCGCTCGACTCCCTGCGGGGCGCCGACACGCTCGACGTCACGCTCGAAGCGCAGTTCGACTACCCCCTCGAAGCGGCCCTCGAGACCGACGTGACCACCAAGTCGAACAGTTTCATCGGTCCGGGCATCACCTTCAAACTCAGCAACAACAACCTCTTCCGGGGCGGCGAGGTCCTCGCCCTGAAACTCAACGGCTCCTACGAATGGCAGACGGGCAACCGGAATTCCGGAGGCCGCTCCTCGCGGCTGAACTCCTACGAACTGGGGCTGAACGCCAATCTCAACATCCCGCGACTGCTGCTGCCGGAGTCCATGACACGCCGCCTGCGCTATCCGGGAAGCACCTCGTTCCAACTGGGCGTGGACCTGATGAACCGCCCCAGCTTCTTCCGGCTGATCGCCTTCAGCGGCTCGGCGGGCTACAATTTCCAGACTTCGCCTTACAGCCGCCACGGGCTGACGGTTTTCAAACTCACCTACAACAAACTGCTGCACACGACCGAATCCTTCGACCGCACGATGGACGAGAATCCGGCTATCGCCATGAGCTTCCGCAACCAGTTCGTGCCGTCGATCGGCTACACCTACACGTTCGACAAGACCTACGGCGCCACGGGCAACCGCCGCCTCTATTGGCAGAACAGCGTCACTTCGGCGGGAAACCTCCTCTCGGGCATCCTGCGGGCCTTCGGCGAGCGGCAGCCCCAGCACCTCTTCGGCAACCGCTTCTCGCAGTTCGCCAAGGAGGTGAGCGAATTGAAATTCTACCACCGCCTCGGCCGCCGCAACAACTGGCTGGCGACGCGCCTGCTCGTCGGCGTGGGCTATGCCTACGGCAATTCGGAGGTGATGCCTTACAGCGAACAGTTCTACATCGGCGGCGCCAACAGCATCCGGGCCTTCACGGTGCGTTCGCTGGGCCCCGGCAGCTACCGCCCGCCCCGCGACGACCGCAACGGCTACCTCGACCAGACGGGTGATTTCAAACTGGAAGCCAACGTCGAATACCGCTTCGGGCTCCTCGGGAAGCTCGGCGGGGCCGTATTCCTCGACGCAGGCAACATCTGGCTGCTGAAGAACGACCCCAAGCGCCCGGGCGCGGAGCTGAAATGGAAGGGCTTCCTGAACGAGATCGCACTGGGCACCGGCTTCGGGTTGCGTTACGACATCAGCGTCCTGGTCATCCGCGCCGACCTCGGCATCGGTCTGCACACCCCCTACCCGAACCCGGACAAAAAGGGTTATTACAACATATCCAGTTTCAAAGACGGCCTGGGCTTCCACCTGGCCATCGGCTATCCTTTCTGACCCGCACAGTCGATAATCCGGGAGCAAAACCGGTCCGACACAGAGCTTTCCGCAGAAAATCGGGGTCGCCATTTGCAGAATCGGGAAATATTGCGTACTTTTGGGGCACCTTTCGGAAAGATGCAGGAGTGGTTGAACTGGCCCGCCTGGAAAGCGAGTAAACCCCTAAAGGGTTTCAGGGGTTCGAATCCCCTTCTTTCCGCAAAATTGATTTCCAAACGAAAGGGTTGCACAAAGTGCAACCCTTTTTGTTTTGGGAGCGGCGCAAATTCCTACCGGATGAAGCTCGTCACCACCCGTTCCTCGGGTTCCGGAAGCCCCGCCCCGGCCAGCAGTCCGGCCCGGAGCACGCGCGCCATGTTGCGCGCCAGCACCCGCATCGTCTGCAGTCCCTCGGCGTCCTGCGCCGCTTCGCCGGGAAGCCGCCCGTGGACGCAGTTCCAATACTGCGACGAGACGACGGGCATGTTCGAGATCGTAAAGTATTTATTCAGCCGGTCGAACGTCGCGCTCGCCCCGCCCCGGCGGCAGACGGCCACCGCAGCCGCGGGCTTGTAGGCCAGCAGGTTCCCGCAGGAGTAGAACAACCGGTCCAACAGCGCGCACAGCGATCCGTTCGGCCCGGCATAGTAGACCGGCGACCCGACCACAAGGGCGTCGGCCCCGGCGAGTTTTTCACGCACTTCGTTGTAGAGCGCGTCTTTGAAGACGCAGCGGCCCAGTTCCGTGCACTTTCCGCAGGCGATGCAGCCCTGCACGGCCTTGGCGCCGATCGATACGATTTCAGTTTCGAAACCCTCGGCTTCGAGCGTACGGGCCACTTCCGAAAGCGCGATGAAGGTGTTCCCCTCGCGCCGGGGGCTTCCGTTGATAAGCAATACTTTCATGGCAGCTATTTTTAATAAGGACACTCCTTGCACTTACCGCGCCGGAGACACGGCATTTTATCTATAATGAAAAAGGGGGATTCTTTCGAACCTCCCTCACTCTCAAACCCAACCGGAAATTACTCAGCCTTCTCGCAGCAGGGCTTCTCGGCGCAGGCTTTCGTCGAATCGCACTTCTCGGCGCAGCAAGCCTTCGTCGAGTCGCATTTCTCGGCGCAGCAGGCGGCAGCTTCGGTCGTGGCGGCAGCAGCCTCGGCAGCAGCACCTTCAGCAGCCTTCTTGTTCGAATTACCGCAGCAGCTTACCATAGCGACGGCAGCCATAACGACAACAAAAGAGAAAATCTTTTTCATAGCGCTAAATGTTTAGAAATTAGTTGTTCAGTAACGCCGCAAAGATATATATTCGCCAGAAATAAGCAAAGAAAAAACGTATATTTTTCGAAAACGGACATTTCTTAGTCCAAAAGGTTCGAAATTGGAAATTCCACATTCTTCAGGAACGCTTTCGGAAAGGTTCCCGTCACACGGCCTTTCAGCATCACCACCTCCTCTTCGCTCAGGCAGTCCCCGACCGAAACGACGAAATAGGGAATCTTGTAGTCCATATAAACCTTCACGTCGGGATAGGTCTCCTCGAAAAGTTTCTGGGCGGCAAAAGCCCCGTTGCGGGCTTCGGGCCCGTTGTCCGAAAAGATGCAGACGCGATGGCCGCGTATCTGCAACTGCTGTCCGGCGCGTGTTGCGTCGGCTACGGCGCGCGCGGCATCGCCGTGCTCCGTGACGGTCACCTGGGCACGGCCGAAAAGCGCGGCCCCGGCGACGGGTTCGGCCAGCCGTTGTTTGAAAGCGTCGAGCGACTGTGCGCGGAGCGAAACGGCCGCACACAGGAGCATCAGGGTAAGGATCGACAATCTGCGCATCACTTCAATTGATTTTTAACATCCTGCAACGTAAGGCCAAAGGTATTCAAAAATTCCGACAACGGCATCCTGTCGTGCGAAATTTTTACGGGCGCCGGGCCTCCGCGCCCTTCCAGGGCATAGGCGACGCCGATCTGCGAAAGGTCCCCCGCCTCGACTTTCCGGAGCAGCACGTAGAGCGCCAGCGGGTCGGATATTTTCACCCGCCACAGCGTCCGGAAGCTGCCCGTCGTGCGTCGCGGCACTTCGACCGGCTCGCGCAGCACGATCGTCCCCACACGACCTCCGGCATAATAAATGTCGATCTCGGCCATGCCGAGCTGCAGCTTGTAGCCCGTGTTGTTCATCACCCGCACGACCATCTCGGCGCCGGTCAACCCCTGGCGCTCGATCTTCTCGATCCCCTCGAAGCGGATGTTGCGCTGCGCCTTCTCGACGGCCCTGCGGCACGAAGTCGCCGACACCGCCGCCGCCAGCAGCAACAGGTATAACAAAAATTTTCTCATCGCTCTCCTATATATATTTGCGCGATCCCGAAACTCTGGCTTCTCGCCCGGCAATTGCGAAACCCCGCCTTTTCCATCATTCCCAGAAACTCCGCCGGGGCGGGAAACTCCCCGACCGAGGCCGGCAGGTATTCGTAGGCCCGTTTGTCGCGCGACACCAGCCCGCCGATGCGGGGCAGAATCTTGTAGGAGTAGAACTCGTACAATGCCCGGAACACCCGGTTGCGGGGCCGCGAGAACTCCAGGATAACGACTTTGCCCCCGGGTTTTATTGTGCGGGCGAGCTCGTGCAGTCCGGCCGCGAGGTCGCCGAAATTGCGCACTCCGAATGCGACGGTCGCCGCGTCGACCGAAGCGTCGGCCACGGCGAGGTGCTCGGCATCGCCCCTTTCGAGGACGATGCGGTTGTCCAGCCCCCGGGCCTCGACCTTGCGGCGCGCCACGGCGAGCATCGCCTCCGAGAGATCGACCCCCATCACCTGCACGCCCTCGATCCGGCGCGCCATGGCGATCGCCAGATCGCCCGTGCCGGTCGCCACGTCGAGAATGCGGCGGGGTTTCGCGCGCCGCACCTCGTTCACCGCGCGGCGGCGCCAGATACGGTCGATGTTCACCGAGAGCGTATGGTTCAGCAGGTCGTATCGGGGCGCGATGTTGTCGAACATCTCGCGGACCTCCTCCTTTTTGGTCTGATCTGTGTTGTACGGTTTCATTCGTATCTAATCGTTTCTTCGGGTTTCACACCGGACACCACGGCCGTCGGGATCATCAGCAGGGCGACGATCGCGGCGATGAACCCGGCGTTCAGCGCCAGCCACCATCCCCACCCCAGCGACACGGGCACCTCCGAGAGCAGGTAGCCCTCCGAGCTGAGTTTTATTAAATGGGTCCACTTCTGCACCAGACACAGCCCCAGTCCGACGGCGTTGCCCCACGCCAATCCCCGCAGCGTGACGAAGGCCGCCCGCCAGAGGAAGATGCGCCGCAGCTCGCCGCTGCGCATTCCGAGGGCTTTCAGCAGCCCGATCATGCGGGTGCGTTCCAGCACCAGGATCAGCAGCGCCGAAGCCATGTTGAAGAAGGCCACAACCAGCATGATGACGATAATCACGGCGGCGTTCACGTCATGGGCCTTCAGCCAGTCGAAAATGTTGGCATAACGCTCCGTGACACTCGTCACCGCGAGGTTCTCGGTCCCCTCCTCGTCGTCGTAGAGCAGCGTCCGCCCGAGCGTGCGGGCAAAGGCCGCGGCGTCGCGCAGGTCGCGGGTCCGGATTTCGTAACCGGATATCTCGTCCGGTCCCCAGTCCGACAACCGCTGCACGTTGCGGATGTCCGTGACGACCACCATGCCGTCCATCTCCTCCATCCCCGAGGCGTAGACGCCTGCCACTTTGAAGCGGTCGCGGCGGGGCATTTCGCCCGGCTCGACGAAGAGCATCTCGACCTTGTCGCCCACCCCGAGCAGCAGCCTGTCGGCCAGCGAACGCGACAAGAGGATGTCTTTCGTGCGCACCGAATCGCCCACGCGGGGCAGCTCGCCGTCGACAAGCCATTCGCGGAAATAGGACCAGTCGTAATCCCCCTCGACGCCTTTGAGCATCACCTCGCCCACGGCGTCGGCCGTGCGGACGATGCCGCCCTTCACGGCATAGGGAGCCATCGCCTCGAAGCCGTCGGTCGCGCGGATCAGCTCCTCGAGGTGCGCGCTGCGGTGCACGGGTTCCGAATCGAGGGCGTTGACACCCCGCACGTCGGTCACCGAGACGTGGGCGGCGAAGCCCGTCATCTTGTGCGCCACTTCGCGTTTGAACCCCATGATGACGGCCATCGCGAGGATCATCACCGCCGCACCCAGCGCCACCGACACCACGGCGATGCGCTCCATCACCCCGGGCTTGTTCTCCGGGGAGGGCTTCGCCATGCGGCGTGCGATGAAAAAGGCGAGATTCATGGCAGTTGTTTTGCAGAAAATTTATGCAAAGTAACATATAAATTTCGTATTTCGGGTGTCGTGACGACACTTTTATGAGTCGGAAGGTTTTACAAAGCCCCTGCAATCCGGTTTTGGAACAGTCCGGCTTTTTTGTACCGATTAACATCGTAACACCACTTTTATCATCCGGGAAGTATTTCGAAACCGCTCGTTTTTTCCTATCTTTGCGGCAAACAAAGGGTTCGATATGAAAAAGGAAGCTCTTATTACGGGTGCGACATCGGGCATCGGACGCGCCGCGGCGCTCCGGCTTGCGAAAGAGGGATATGCCGTCACGGTCACCGGACGGCGTGCCGAACGCCTCGCGGCGCTGAAAGCCGAGATCGAAGCCGCGGGAGGCCGCTGCACGACGCTCGTGTTCGACGTGCGCTCTGAAGAGGAGGTGCGCCGGAACCTCGAACCGCTCGGACGGGTCGACCTGCTGGTCAACAACGCGGGACTGGCCGCCGGACTGGAACACATCGACCAAGGCGACACCCGCGACTGGGACGCCATGATCGACACCAACGTCAAAGGGCTGCTGTACGTCACGCGCGTCATCGCCCCGAAGATGGTCGCCGCGGGCGGCGGGCATATCTTCAACATCGGCTCGATCGCCGGGACCGAAGCCTACGAGAACGGCGCGGTCTACTGCGCCTCGAAACACGCCGTGCACGCCATTTCGCAGTCGATGCGGGCCGACCTGCTGTCGGCCGGGATCAAAGTGACCGAAATCCGTCCGGGGATGGTCGAGACGGAGTTTTCCGAGGTCCGCTTTCACGGCGACAAGGAGCGCGCCGGCGCGGTCTACACGGGCGTCGAGCCCCTCACCGGCGACGACATCGCCGAAGCGATCGCATGGGCAGCACAATTACCCGCGCACATGAACGTTAATGATATGGTACTGATGCCCGCCCAACAGGCCGGAGCCTATTACACGTACCGCAAAACAAAATAGAGAACGCTATGACATTTCCTATGATTGCACTGCTCCAGGCAGGCTATTACACCCAGGAGAGCGCCGGAATCAGCTACTCGGCCGCCACGATGGGCATGTTCGTGCTGATTATCGCCATCGGCGTCATCGGCTTCATCGTGCAGGCACGCCTGCAGTCGGTGTTCAAAAAGTATTCGAAGGTCCAGTTCCCGGGCGGACTGACCGGTGCCGAGGTAGCCGAGAAGATGCTGCGCGACAACAACATCCACAACGTAAAAGTGACGCACGTCGGCGGTCATCTCACCGACCATTTCAACCCGCAGACGATGACCATCAACCTGAGCGACTCGGTCTACTCGTCGACGAGCGTCGCCGCAGCGGCCGTAGCCGCCCACGAGTGCGGCCACGCCGTACAGCACGCGCAGGGCTATGCGCCGCTGGTATTGCGTTCGCAGCTGGTTCCCGTCGTGCAGTTCGCCTCGTCGGCCGCCACGTGGGTCATCATCCTGGGCCTGGTGATCCTGGCCTCGACACAGAACGAACTCCTCTGCTGGATCGGCGTGGGCATGATCGCCATGTCGGCGGTCTTCTCGCTCGTCACGCTGCCCGTGGAGTACAACGCTTCGGCCCGCGCCGTGGAGTGGCTGCAGACCAGCCGCACGATGCAGGGCGCACAGCTCGCACAGGCCAAGGAAGCCCTCTCATGGGCGGCCCGCACCTACCTCGTGGCGGCGTTGAGCGCCATCGCCTCGGTCCTCTACTACGTCTTCCTGATCCTCGGAAGGCGCGACTAAACCGGCAATGAACTCCCCCGAAAAAGACTACACCCACCGCAGCTGGCTGGCTACCGCGGCGCTTATCGCAGTGCTCGTGGCCGTGGGCTTCATTCCCCCGCAGAGCGTCGGAGGCGTCAAACTGCGCCGTGCCAACATCCTCTCGGATGTCCTCGCCTTCGACGATGCGGCAGCGGCCGAACCGGTCGCCGAACCCGTCCTTTTCGACGAGGAGGATTTCCACGTCGACCTCGAAGCCGTCGCCGAACGCATCGAGGCAGACACCGCCCCGCGCGAGGCGCAGACCACCTACACATGGCTCATCCCGCAGGACAGCCTCCGCGGCCAACGGCCCGAGCCCGACTCGGCGCGCTTCACCGCGACGCCCGTCCCGATCGAGGATTACAGCGACAGCGGTCGTATCCGCGCCTTCTGCGACACGCTGCTCAACGCCCGGCGTCCGGTGCGCATCGCCTTCCTCGGCGACTCGTTCGTCGAGGGCGACATCCTCACCGCCGACCTGCGCGAACGGCTCCAGACGGCCTTCGGAAGACGGCCCGGCGGCGGCGCGGGATTCGCCCCGATGGCCTCGCCACTGACGGCTTTCCGGCGCACGATCAAAACCCAGTCGAAAGGCTGGACAGCCTACAACATCATGCAGCGCAAGAGCGCCCCGGCCAATCTGCGCGGGAATTTCTATGTCTCGGGCTGGGTCTGCCAACCCACGGCGGGCGCATCGACCCGCTGGGAGAACACCGACTACCGCAAACTGCTCGACTCGTGCAACGGAGCGCGCATCTTCTTCCTCTCGCCCCGCGACAGCCGCGTCGAGGTGACGCTCAACGACACGGAACGCCGCGAGTTCGACATCTCGGGCGACGACGCCGTGCGCCAGATCGAGATCTCGGCCCCGCACATCCGCTCGCTCACCTTCAAAGTGCTCTCCGGCACGGAGGGATTCATCGGCTACGGCGCGGTCTTCGAAGGCGGCGGAGTCGTCGTCGACAACTACTCGGTGCGCAGCAACAACGGCCAGGCGATGTTCTGGACCAACCCGTCGGTCAACGCCCAGATCAACGCCCTCACGGGTTACGACCTGGTGATCCTCCAATACGGGCTCAACATCATGCAGTCGGGCGTAAAGAGCTACACCAACTATGCGGCGCAGATCGAAAAGATGGTCGCCTTCGTCCGGAGCTGTTTCCCCGACGCCGCGGTGCTGGTGCTAGGCGTCAGCGACCGCTCGACGAAGACCGACGCGGGTTTCGAACCGATGGACGCCATCCCTTACATGCTCGGCTTCCAGCGCCAGGCGGCCCGGAACACGGGCGCGGCCTTCTGGCCCACGTGCGACGCCATGCGCGCACAAGGGGGCATGGAGCAGTTCGTAAAGAACGGCTGGGCCGGGAAGGACTACACCCACATCAACTACGCCGGGGGACGCCGCGTGGCGTGGGCGCTGTTCGACGCCCTCAACGCCGAGGCCTGCGCGCTCCATGCCGAACAGCGGGCCGCAGAGCTGCGCCGGCAGGCCGAAGCCGCTGTGCTGGACTCCCTGCAAACGGCGCGCATCGAGCGCAGGCTGCTGCCGGCCGTCGCCTCCCAACCGCTTAACACACCGACACGATGACACTCCCCGCGACAGACGGATTCTGGAACAAGGTGCAGGCGTTGCTGGCCTACGACGCTTCGTCGCCGCTGATTTTCAGCAGCGGGCTGTTCCTCTTCCTTTTTGCGGGGTTCCTGCTCATATACAGCGCTTTCCGCCGTGCTCCGACGGCCCGTATCGTCTATGTCATCGCCTTCTCGCTCTATTTCTACTACAAGTCGAGCGGCATCTATTTCCTGCTGCTCATCTTCGCCGCAGCGAGCGATTTCCTGATCGCGCAGGGCATCTACCGGGCCCGTTTCAAAGGCCTGAAACGCTGGCTGGTGGTACTGAGCGTCGCCGTCAACCTCGGCATGCTCGGCTATTTCAAATACACCAATTTCTTCATCGACATCTCCAACCAATTGTTCGGACAGGGATTCCTGCAATTCCAGAACATCTTTCTGCCGGTCGGCATCTCGTTCTTCGTCTTCCAGTCGATGAGCTACACCATCGACATTTACCGCGGTCAGCTGAAACCCTTGTCCAACTGGTTCGACTATCTCTTTTACCTGTCGTTCTTTCCGCAGTTAGTGGCCGGCCCGATCGTCCGGGCCCGGGACTTCATTCCGCAAATCCGGCAGAATCCGATCGTCGTCACCCGCGAGATATTCGGCACGGGCGTCTTCCTGATCCTCACGGGCCTGTTCAAAAAGGCGATCATCTCGGACTACATTTCGCTGAACTTCGTCGACCGCATCTTCGACGAACCGCTGCTCTACTCCGGGTTCGAGTGCCTGATGGGTATTTACGGCTATGCGCTGCAAATCTACTGCGACTTCTCGGGTTACTCCGACATGGCCATCGGAATCGCCCTGCTGCTGGGATTCCGCTTCCCGAAGAACTTCGACGCCCCCTACAAGTCGGCGACGATCACCGAATTCTGGCGGCGGTGGCATATCTCGCTCTCGTCGTGGCTGCGCGACTACCTCTACATCTCGCTGGGCGGCAACCGCAAAGGCCGCCTGCGGACCTACGGCAACCTGCTGCTGACAATGCTGCTGGGCGGACTGTGGCACGGCGCGGCGGTGCGCTTCATCCTCTGGGGCGGCCTGCACGGCACGGCCCTGGCCCTGCACAAGCTGTGGATGTCGGTCGTCCCGGGCGCCAAGGCTTCCGGTGCCCAGATGCACTGGTGGAGCCGTGCGGCAGGCATCTTCCTCACATTCAATATCGTCTGCTTCGGGTGGCTGATGTTCCGCGCCGAGTCGATGCAGACGGTTTCGCTGATGCTGCACCAGATTTTCGAGAATTTCAACGCCGCGATGATCCCGCAGGTTTTGACGGGCTATGCCGCGGCCTTTGCGCTGATCGCCGCGGGATATATCCTCCACCTGCTCCCGGGCCGGGTGGACGCCCTGGCACAAAGGATCGTGGTCCATGCGCCGCTGGTGCTGCAGGTCGTGATGGCCGCAGCGATGATCTGGTGCGTCATGCAGATCAAATCCAGCGACATACAGCCCTTTATCTACTTCCAATTTTAGGCAAGCGATGTACGACTTTGACCATCAACTGTTTCTCGGCCTGAATTTCGACGGCGGCCCCGTCGTGGACCGCCTGATGCTGACCGTCTCGGGCACGGCGATGTGGCTTCCGCTCTATGCGCTGATCCTCTGGCTCGTCTGGCGGCGCGGCGGATGGCGCAACGTCATCGTCTTCACGGTGCTGATGATCGCGGCGCTGACCCTCTCGGACATGGTTTCGGGCATATTCAAAGGCAACGGAGTGCTGGGCGACCTGTTGCCGGGCTTCGAACCGCGCTGGCGGCCGATGTTCACCCCCTCGCTCGAAGGGCTGGACATCGCCCCCGACTCGCTGCGGGCGCTGCGCATGGCCGGCACGCCCGGTAACTGGACCGTGCACGTCCCGGTCGAGGCCGTGAGCGGCCGTTTCGGAACCGTCTCGGCCCATGCGGCTACGATCGTCGCGCTGGCCGTGCTGTCGGCCTCGGCGATCCGCCGGCGGTGGTTCACGGCGCTGATGGTCTTCTGCACCGTACTGATCTGCTACTCGCGCATCTACCTGGGCAAACATTTCCCGATGGACCTCGTGTGGGGCACGCTCGTCGGGGCGATACTGGGATGGGCCGCTTATCAGGCCTACCGGAAACTCACCCAAAAAAAGGAGCTGCAATAGCAGCTCCTTTTCGTTTTCGCCGGCCGGGTCAGAATCCCCAATCGGCGGGATTGCAGGAGGCTTTGACACTCTCGTCCACATCCGGGAAGAAGGTGAACCCGGTCTTCTCCTCGATCTCTTTCACCGAGCGCAGATAGCTCTTATCGAGCGTCGGCGATGAAGAGCCGCCGATCTGATCGGCATGTTCGAACCAGAAGCCCACAGCCTTCAGTTCCGAAGCTGCACACTCCTGAATCGGCTTTCTGAGGTTGCCGCTGCGGGTGCGCAACAACAATTTGTAGTAATGGGTAGGCACGATGCACTCTTTCGAGTATCCGGGCACATAGTAACGCACCCGCGTATCGCCAGAACCATTCCAGCAACTCGCATCGCGGGCAACCATGTCATCGTTCTCGAAATAGGCTCCCGAAACACAGTAAAGCGTATCGGAGCAGACATATCTATCCAATATCCGCTTCTCGGCATCACCCCACACCTTGTCGAAAGCCGTGCGGCCCTGCGGCGAGATATTACCGGGATAGAAAGTCTGCGTATTGATCTCCGCCGGATTGTTCTTGTCGCCGCATCCCCGGTAACTCGACGCCAGCATGTGCCCGCGAATCCATTGCTTGTCGATGCTCTCAGAGTAAAGCGACATCGCCCGGTTGTTGTTCACCGCCAACGGATAGATGATCGCCTGCTCCGTCTCGGTCATCGAAGGATCGCGCGCCCACGGGTCCGTAGCAGGACGCGTAGTGCCGCCCTCCTGATAGCAGGCGTGCTGCGGATGGGCGATCCACAACGGGCAATGACGCTGCGTATCGTAGCAATACGTATAATTGCGCAAATATTGTTTGGTGGTCACGGTCGAGGCCCAGAACGTGTGGATTTTCTTGCCGGTCATGTCGGCGGGCGTCGCAGGAAGTTCGGCCCAGCGGTATCCGGCCGTACCGGCGTAGGTGATCTCCACACGCTGCGTCTTGGCCCCGGCGCCTTCGCCCGCCGTGACGGTGAGCGTGCAGCGCACCCCTTCGGGTGCAACCGTAACGGTGATCGTGCCGTCGCCCGTGCCGGATGCCGGCGCGAATTTCAATGCGGAATTGGGACACGACGCGCTCCACGAAGCGTTGGAAGTTACCGTGATGCGGTTAGCGCCCGCAGGGTTGAAGCGCAGCTCCGCGGGAGCGAGCGAGAGCGTCACTTCGGCAGGAGCCGCGGCACGGGTCACGGTGATGGTCTTGCCGGAGACCTTGCCCGAAGCGGTGCGCACCCCGATTTTGACGGACGTTCCCCGGGGCATCTCCTTCACCCGGAAGGTTCCGTTGCCGACGCCCGACGAAGGCTCGACCGTCACGGCCGCCGAGGCAGGTTCCCAGTAGACCTGCCACGCACCGTTGGCCATCACACGGACCGCATTGTTGGCGTCGTCGGTCTCATCGAAAGTGAAAGACCCGGATTCGATGGCGGCATAGGATTCGTCCGAGGAGTCGTCACCGCCGCAGGAGGCGAACAGAAGCAGGCAGGCTAAAAGAATCCCCGAAACCCGCGGGGGAGGGTATTTCAGCATGCAGCGCAGAAAGGAGTCGAGTTGTTTCATAGTCCGGATTTAAATTAGACAAGTTTAACAAAATTAGTCATAAACCGGAAATAAACAAATATCATACGTCCTTTTTCGAAACCCGTCCCGGGATGATGAGGCAGAATGCGGAAACAGTTGCTAATTTGCCTATTTTTCACTAATTTTGCAGGGTTACACGAGAAAACATCAAAAACATACGATATGGCACTCGAACTCAGCGAACAGGAACAGCTTCGCAGACAGTCGCTCACGGCGCTCCGTGAATTGGGCATCGAACCCTACCCCGCAGCCCGCTACGAGGTGACGGCCACGGCGCGCGAGATCGCCGACAACTACGACGACGCCAAAAAGAATTTCCAGGAGGTGCGCATCGCCGGACGCATCATGTCGCGCCGCATCATGGGCAGCGCCTCGTTCTTCGAACTGCAGGACCACACGGGCCGTATTCAGGTCTACATCCGCCGCGACGACATCTGCCCCGAAGGCGATCCGACGCTCTACAACACGGTCTTCAAAAAACTGCTCGACATCGGCGACTTCGTGGGCGTCGAGGGCTTCGCGTTCCTCACCAACACCGGCGAACTGTCGGTGCACTGCCGCCGTTTCACCGTGCTGTCGAAGTCGATCCGCCCGCTGCCCGTCGTCAAAGAGAAGGACGGCAGGACGTTCGACGCCTTCACCGATCCCGAGGTGCGCTACCGCCAGCGGTATCTCGACCTGATTGTCAACCCGCAGGTCAAAGATACGTTCGTCCGCCGCGCCAAAATCATGGCCACGATGCGTGAATTTTTCAATTCGAAAGGCTATATCGAAGTCGAGACCCCGATCCTGCAACCCATTCCGGGCGGCGCCTCGGCGCGTCCGTTCATCACGCACCACAACTCGCTCGATATCGACCTCTACCTGCGCATCGCCACGGAGCTCTACCTCAAAAAGCTGATCGTCGGCGGATTCGACGGCGTGTACGAGTTCGGCAAGAACTTCCGCAACGAGGGCATGGACCGCACGCACAACCCCGAGTTCACCTGCATGGAGATCTACGTGGCCTACAAGGACTACCTCTGGATGATGGAGTTCACCGAGCAGATGCTCGAACGGGTGGCCGTGGCCGTGAACGGCACCACGGAACTGACGATCGACGGCAAGGCGGTCTCGTTCAAAGCCCCGTTCCGCCGCCTGACGATGACCGACGCCATCCGCGAAAAGACCGGTTACGACATCACGGGCCGCTCGGAAGAGGAGCTGCGCGAAGCCTGCAAGCAGCTCAACGTCGAGGTCGACGAGACCTACGGCAAGGGCAAGCTGATCGACGCCATCTTCGGGCAGTACTGCGAGGAGGAGCTCATCCAGCCCACCTTCATCACGGACTATCCGCGCGAGATGTCGCCGCTTTGCAAGCGCCACCGCTCGAATCCCGACCTGACGGAGCGTTTCGAATTGTTCGTCAACGGCAAGGAACTCTGCAACGCCTATTCCGAGCTGAACGACCCGATCGACCAGTTGGAGCGTTTCCAGGAGCAGCTGCGGCTCTCGGAAAAGGGCGACGACGAGGCAATGTTCATCGACATGGATTTCGTGCGCGCGCTGGAATACGGCATGCCGACCTGCTCGGGAATGGGCATCGGCATCGACCGCCTGACGATGTTCATGACCGACCAGACGTCGATCCAGGACGTGCTGTTCTTCCCCCAGATGCGCCCCGAGAAGAAGGTCGTGAGCGATCCCGTGGAGGCCTACACCGCCATCGGGGTCCCCGAAGAGTGGGTTCCGGTGATTCAGAAGATGGGCTACCTGACGGTCGAGTCGCTGAAAAAACTCGCCCCCGGGAAATTCTTCAACGACCTGTGCGGATTCAACAAGAAGAACAAGCTCGGGCTGAAAGCCCCCTCGATCGACGAGGTAAAGAAATGGTGTACTGAGGAGAACTAATTCACTATAAAATATTCAGGAAAATGAGAAAGAAAATTGTTGCCGGCAACTGGAAGATGAACACGCTTCCCGCCGAAGGTGTCGAACTGGCCAAAGGCGTCGTAGCAGGCCGCGGAGAGGTTTGCTCGTGCGTGAACTTCATCGTATGCCCGCCGTTCACCCATCTGTCGATGGTGGCCGAGGCCCTGAAGGGTTCGGACATCGCACTCGGCGCACAGGACTGCGCAACGGAGGCCAAAGGCGCCTACACGGGCGAAATCGCCGCATCGATGATCGCCGCACTGGGTTGCAAGTACGTGATCCTCGGCCACTCGGAGCGCCGCCAGTATTACGGCGAGACCTCCGCAACGCTCAACAAGAAGATGGCGCAGGCTTATGCCAACGGACTGGTTCCCATCTACTGCGTAGGCGAGAACCTCGAAGAGCGTGAGGCCGGCAAGCACTTCGACGTGGTGAAAGCCCAGATCGAGGAGGTGGTTTACAACCTCACCGAAGAGCAGTATAAGGAGCTGGTGATCGCCTACGAGCCCGTATGGGCCATCGGCACCGGCAAGACCGCAACGGCCGAGCAGGCACAGGAGATTCACGCCTACATCCGCACGGTGCTGGCCGCCAAGTTCGGCGCCGCAGCCCAGGAGACGGCGATCCTCTACGGCGGTTCGTGCAAGCCTTCGAACGCAGCCGAGATCTTCGCCAAGGAGGATGTCGACGGCGGCCTGATCGGCGGTGCAGCCCTCAAAGCCGAGGATTTCCTCGCCATCGGCAAGGGATTCTCGAAGTAATTCCGCGACAGCGAACAATCACCGAGAGAGGCCCTTCATTAAGGACCTCTCTTGTTTTATACCAACCGAAAACTACCGACCCATGAAAAAACCGCTGCTTCTCATCATCGCCCTCACGGCAACATGCGCCGTGAGCGCACAGGGCTACTATACCGACGCCCACAATCCCGACATCACGCGCCACACCGGGCGCATCGCCCCGCAGCGTATGGAATTCGTGCTGCCCGAGGTGAACGGCTACACCGCCTACAAAGCCGACCTGCACACCCACACGATCTATTCGGACGGCGACTGCACGCCCGAGTTCCGTGTACGCGAAGCGTGGTACGACGGCCTGGACGTGCTGGCGATCACCGACCACGTCGAATACCGCCGCCACGAAGGCAAGATGCTGCACTTCCTGAAAGGCTACGTCCCCGAAGGCACCGAGGCCTTCAACAACAACGTCATCCGGAAAGCGGCCGACGAACGGGGCATCCAGACCGACCTGAACCTTCCGGTGAAACTGGCACAGGAGACAGCCGTGAAATACGGCATAACGATCATCCCGGGCGCTGAAATCACCCGCGAACCGCTCGCTTACGGCCACTACAACGCTCTTTTCACCACCGACAACAACGCCCTTTACGACGTCGACGCCCTGCAATCGCTCCGCAACGCCAAAGCGCAGGGAGCGCTGGTGATGCACAACCACCCGGGCTGGCGGCGCAAGAGCCTCGAGCACCCCGAATTCGAGGTCAAAGCCTACGGCGAAGGGCTGATCGACGGCATCGAGATCATGAACGGCGCGGAGTTCTACCCCAAGGCCATCGCACGCGCACACACCCGGAAGCTGTTCGTCTCGGCGAACACCGACATCCACGACTCTGCGGCCGAAACCTACCGCATACAGGGCCACCGCCGCAACATGACGCTGATTTTCGCCCGTGACAACTCGCCCGAGGCATTGCGCGAGGCGATCGAGGCGCACCGCACGCTGGCCTATTCGTTCGACACGATTGCCGGCGACGAACAGCTGATGAAAGATCTTTTCGCGGCATCGGTCAAAACGAAGGTACTCTACACCGATCCGAAAAACGGCCAACACACAGTGAGCCTCACGAACAACACCTCGGTGCAGTACGTCCTCCGCTTCCCGGGACAGAATCCGGTCGTGCTCAAACCTTTCTCAGCCATCACGACGACCGTAGGCCGGGACAAACCGCTCCGCTTCACCGTCGAGAACATGTGGCACTCCGAAAAAGACCATCCCCGAATCGAGGTGAATCTGTAACCCCGGCACCATCGAATCCCCGGCTCCACCGAGACCGGGGATTTTTCATACTGCCCGCAAAAGTGTTCAATATCGCGTCACGGGCGGGCGGAACGAACATTTTTCGTATCTTTGGTACCGTAACGACACTATTCGACATGAGCCGACTGATTATCAACAATTTCGAAGAATTCGCACAACTCGAAGGAGAGGAGTTGGGCGTTTCGGACTACCTGAAAATTACGCAGGAGCAGATCGACCTTTTCGCGGATGCGACCCTCGATCACCAATGGATCCATGTGGACCCGGAGCGGGCGCGGCGAGAGAGCCCCTACGGCTCCGCCATCGCGCACGGATACCTGACGCTCTCGGTCCTTCCCCACCTTTGGGCGCAGGTCGTACAGGTGAACAACGTGAAGATGATGGTCAACTACGGCATCGAGAAACTGCGTTTCAACCAGCCTGTGCTGGTCAACGACGAGGTCCGGCTGCGCGCCGCCCTGCAGTCGATCTCGAACCTCCGCGGGGTCATCAAAACCGAAATCCGGGTGTCGCTCGAGATCAAAGACCGCCCCAAGAACGCCTTCGAAGCTACGGTCGTATTCCTCTACCATTTCCAGTAGCCGGGAAATAACAGGCCGAGCCCTCAAAAGCTACGTTTCCAACTTGTGCATTCGGCCGTAAATCGTTATCTTTGTATTTTAAACCTGCGCTCGGGCGGAGGATTCCTCCGGGTTCCTCTCCTCCCGGCCAAAACCGATTTCATAAAAATGAAACACCTCTTCATCCTTCTGCTGGCCGCACTCTCCGTAGCGGCCTGCAACCGCACCGGCAATGCCGGAAACGAAACCCTGACGGTCGACGAACTGCTCGCCACGGCCGATGCGCTAATAGGCGACACCGTACGCGTGGAAGGTCTCTGCGTCAGCACTTGCGGCCACGGCAGCACCCACATTACCCTGATGGGCAGCGACACCACACAGATGGTCGAAGCATTGGCCGACGAGCACATGCAGTCATTCGACCCGATGATCTCCAACCGCACGGTCGCCGTCGAGGGTGTCGTGGCGGAACAACGCGTCGAGCTGCCATTCCTCGATGACTGGGAAATGCGCCTTGACGCCAGCATCGAGGGCGGCAAGGGCAATCCCGAGGCCGTAGCGATGCTCAAAGACCAAATCCGCGAACTCCGCGACTCGATCGCCTCCCGCCGTGCACGCGAAGGCAAGGAGTACTGGAGCATTTACCGCATCGAAACTTTCGCCTGCCATGCCATCGACGACGAAGCCGGGCGCTAAACGAGGCCCATTGTTTCGCCGGTGGGCACGGGTCATTCACCGCGACCTCTCCTATTTCTTCGCAGGCGTAGTGGTTGTCTATGCCGTATCGGGTATCGTGCTGAACCACAAACGCGATTTCAACAGCAACTACTCGGTTCGCCGGACCGAGTTGCAGATGCCGGGCGTCTATCCCGCCCCGGCTGAAACGAGTCGTGAACAAGCCGAGGAACTGCTCCGCACGGCCGATCCCGAAGCGCGCTACGCAAAACACTACGTCAGTGGCGAGCATCGGGTAAAGGTCTTTGTAGCCGGAGGCTCCGTGCTCGAAGTGGATATGCAGAACGGCCGTGCCGTCTACGAAAAACTGACAAAAAGGCCTGTCATCAGTTCGATGAATCGCCTGCACTACAATCCCAGCCGGTGGTGGACCCGTTTTTCCGACCTGTTCGCCGCATCGCTGCTCGTCATCACGCTCACGGGGCTGGTGATGGTCCCGGGCCGCAACGGACTGCGGGGCCGCGGCGGCATCGAACTCGCAGCGGGTATTGCCGTGCCGATACTGTTCCTGCTCTTCCTGTAAAGCAGACAAACGCAAAGCGGGGGCGGTCGTATCGAACGACCGCCCCCGCCTACTTTCAGGCACGGGGTGCTTATGCTCCGGCCTGCGTCACTTTCATGCGGAACAACTCCTTGTCATTCTCTCCCACCAGGATCACATCCAATTTGCGTTCTGCACCGGTCTTGTTCTCCGAGACGGCATAAATCACCCATGCTCCGCTACCATAGTAAGATTCTATCCAGGCGTCAGTCACCTCGGTCTCAGTTCCTACTGCAACCACCTTCACCGAGCACTCTCCGTTCGCTTCGACACCGAACTCCTGCTTTTTCGCAGAGCTGAACTCATCCTTAGCAAAATTGACCCCATAGGGCGATGTCAGCACATTTGCCCAATCAGCATCATAGATTGTAACCGATGTTGCCAAAGGCGCATCCTGACTAATGTAGATCGTAATGGGTTCCGCATTGCCTGCCGAGACAGTCACGGAAGCGCCGCTCTGCATCATACCCTGCGTATTGGGCAGGAAAGTGACTACCAGAGCATCCCCGCTGCCACCCGAAGCGGTTTTGAGTGTGCAATAGGGTTCGTCGCCATAGCCGGGGTCGAGCTCGGCGGTCCAAAGGTGCGCATTGGTGGTTACCGTGGTTACGGTTACATCCCCGCCCGCTGCAGGAGCGGTAAAGAAATAACCATATTCTCCCTCCAGGTCGATCGACAGGGTTGCATCCACCGGTTCGGGGAAATCCTGCGTCACGGTAAATTCCACGGGAGTTACCGTTCCGGCCGAAATGCGATATTTGGCCGTACGCACCGCAGTGGTCAGATTGTTTGCGGGAGCCACTTTGATCTGGGAGGCGCTCTGGATCGTCACCACGCACCACTCAGCCTTCGATTCGCCCTCGGCCAACACCTGCTCGACGGTGACCGTCGAAGCATCGGTGTCGAGCGCAATGACCTGCGCCTCGGGGGAGGTCGCCACGAAGGTCAGTGCAGCCTGTGCGGGATCAGCCAGCGCAAGTTTGGTCACAACGGGCTGGTCGTCGCCCCCGTCGTCATCGGAACATCCGGCAAATGTCAACGCAACCAGTGCGAACGCCGGGATCAGGAATTTTACCTTTTTCATAACCTAACGAATATTAAATATTGATAGAATAACAAATTATTTCACGTTGTCGAACGCCGCCTCGATCTTCAAGATCTGGTATTCGTAGAAATCACGCGTGCGGGCATCGCCCGAACCCCGGCGCTGCTTATAGAGGTTCAGCACCCGACGCAGCGTAGCCGTATAGAGCGGTTGTCCGACCTGTGCCGAGAGCGAGGGCCCCTTCATGTCGTGACGGTAATAGGAGATTTCTCCGGCCGAAGCGTGGTCGTGGCGGCATTCGGGATGGTTGCAGACAAACGGAGGCAGTGCCTCGTCGGCCATGCGCACCAACAGGTCAGTCCCGTCGTCCGTGAGTCCCTTGCCCAGTTGGAGCGCCGTACCCGAAGGGCCCGTCAGCCCACTGTTTTTGAGCAGTGCGGCTACGGCGGCGCCCTGCAGATTCATCTCTTCGATGGTCAGCGAACCGCCCCGGACAGCCGATGCGAAGACCGTGTTGTAGGCATCGCTCAGGTAAGTGTCCACGCGGTAGATACCTTTCTGGCCCGAGCGCTCGCCCTGATAGATGCTGCCCAGGGTCGCAGGGCTGAAAATCTTGCCGGCAATGCCCGAGGTGGCGTTGTCGAGGATCGTGGAGGGCTGGCCCAGTTTGTCCATCAACTCCTGGGGCAGCAGCCACGCACGCGCCGTAAGCACCTGATCGACCAGCCATTTCATGGCTTGTTTCTGCCGTTCAGCAGGGATATAGCTCAGAGCACGCAGCTGGCGTCCGTCCTGCACGAGGTCCTTGTACTCCACGCCGCCCAGATAAGGCATCACGTGCATCAAATAGCGTGTGTACTGGCCGATCACAGCGGCGTACATCGACTGAATATCCTTATAGTCGCGGTTCTCCTCAGCAAACCAGTCGCAGATGTTAGCGATGATGTATTTACAGTTCTCGACACCGTAATTGCCCGCTTTGATATGGTCGTTGCCCAGGTCCTCCGACTGGTCGGTGGGGTCGAGCGTCAGGAAAATCTGCTGTGCGCCGAACTCGTACATCGGATCGTCGCGCTTCGCGGCCAGCAGGTCGTTGAGCAGCGGCAGCTCCTCCTCGGCATCGCGCGTCTTCTCGAAGATACGGTAGCCCCAGTTGATGGCGTGAATGTCGTAAACGCCGATCAGGGGCGGCACCATCCGCACGCCGCGCTCGAAATCGCCGCGCTGGGCGACATAGTTGTTGCGCGCATAGTCCATGATCGAGGGAGTCGTGCCGTATTTCTGCGTGAACGACGGACTGCGCAGCGAGTCCACCGGGAAGGAGTAGCTCGCACCCATGTTGTGCATCAGACCCAGCGTGTGGCCCACCTCGTGAGCGGCCACGTAGCGCAGCGACTCGCGCATCACGTCGTCATCGAAAACCTGCTTGCGCACGCGCGGATCGACGGCTCCCGTCTGGGCGAAACGCCAGTTGTGCACCAGCGAAATAACGTTGTGGTACCAGATGACGTCGGCCACCAGGATCTCGCCCGTGCGGGGATCGGTGTAGCTCGGTCCCATGGCGTTGGCTACGTCGGTAACGGCATAGCGAATGCAGTTGTAGCGAATGTCATCGGGATCGAACGACGGATCGTCGGGATAGTCGCGGGCCTCCATCACGTTTTTGAAACCGGCGGCTTCGAAAGCCGTATTCCAGTCCTCGACGCCCTGCTTCACCACCTCGCGCCACTTGTCGGGAAAGGCGTTGTCGACGTAGAAGACGATCTTGCGCTCCGGCTCGACCAGCTCGCCGCGGTAATATTTCTCCCACTCGCCCTCTTTCGGTTCGATACGCCAGCGATGGATCATCTCATGCGTCAGCAGTTTGTCCTTCGACGAGGTGTAGGTGTAATATTTCGAGCTGAAATAGCCCACGCGGTTGTCCTGCCAGCGAACCTTCATCGGCTCCTCGGGCAATTCGAGGATCGACCGCCGCACGGTCACCGTATAGCCGTCCGGCTCGGAGGTGTAATTGAGGATACTGGTGATCTCGAGGTTCTTTTCGAAAACTTTGACCTCTTTGAGTTTCGACCCGGAGGCATCGTACGTCGCACTCATCTCGCCCGGAACCATCGGACTCTGGCGGATCGGCGTGAGCAGCTTGTCGTTCGACACGAAGAACGTGGTCACATCGATCAGCAGCGTATCGTTGCGGGAAGCTTTGATTTTGAAGGTCCGGGTGATGGGGTCCTGCACGTTGCGGCGGAACGACTTCTCGATGGGATCGTTCGGAGCCACGCGCTCCCAGTGGTTGACCTTGTGGAGGTAGACGTTCGAGGTGTCGGCCGAGAAGCGGATCATGAACGGATCGCCCAACATCTGTCCGGCCACGAAATTGGAGTTCTGGCTGATCTCCGAGATCCGGTTGGCCAGCAGGTAGTTGGCTTTGAGATTCCGGGGCGTGACGGCCAGCAGCAACTCGCCCTTTTTCGTCAGGTAGTAGTCGAACAGACCGCTTCCTTTCTGGGCGCCCTTGACAGCCTTGTCAAATTTGTCCTCTTTTTTGACGGAATCCGTTTTTTCCATCTTCGCGGCCTTCTTTTTCTTATTGGAAAAAGGCCACATCTGCTCCGCATGCAACGGGCTGCATGCCAGGAGCACGGCGGTAGCAGCCAGAATCAATTGTTTATTCATATTTATCGGGTGTTGTGTATATATTACAGTTCCTTGAACCACAGCGAGCGGATGCGCTGGAATCCCGTCCAATCGGTGTTTTTGTCTGCCTGGAGTTCGATCCGGTCGGCGGTATCCGCCACCGCATACTTGCGGATGCGGCCGCTGTCGGGAACGCCCGCCTCGTAGGTGCAGATATAGACATAGTCCTTATTGCCTTCGGAAACGGTGTGGATGTCGCCGTGGACCTGCGTAATCTCCGCGGGCGAGAAATCCAAAAGCTGCACGGGTTTCCGGGCGTTGCGGAAATCATAACCGTAGAGCACCCCGCCCACCGAGTAGAGCATATAGCCATGCTGCGAAGTCATGCACCAGTTCGCGGCATCCGCCACGGGGACCGAAGCGTCGATCTCGTAACGCGCCCCTTTGCTGGGACCGGAACGCAGACAGGCGTAGGTGTAGATCCAGTATTTCCCGATCCGGGAGTCGTGGAGGATCGTCGCCGACTGCCCCGAAAGGAATCGCGAATTGACGGTCGTCACATAATCCAACCCGGTTCGCCAGGGAAACAGCGCAAGGTCCGATTCGGTGTCGGTGGCGTTGCGCAGGGTTTCGTTGTTGCGCATCAGGTAGCAGAAACGCTTATCGTCGTCGTTATAGAGCATGACGGTAGTGATAGATCCGGCACCGGCGCCGCCGCTCAGGTTGTAGGCCAACCTGTCGCCGATGCGCACGTAGTCGTAACTCTCGGCATAGCGGTTGACCGGATTGCCGAAATAGCCCGTATTGACCGACGAAATGCTGTACACATAAGCGTAGCCATCGACCAGGAAGACACGGAATTTGTCGTCGATCTGGATCATGTCCGAAGCGGCGGTTTCCGTCAGGTATTGGGGATTGGCGAAATAGTTCCGCATCACGGTATAGTCGTCCGTGCCGAACGATTCGCGGTCATAGAGAAAACTCCCCTCCCCGGTCGAGAGGTAGATACGGCCATGCGCCAGCGAGGTGTACTCATCGTTGTCGCACCAGATGCGCAGGGGATTCTTGTGGCGGGTATCGTCCTTAACCACATCACGCTGGAGCAGCGTATCGCGGCTGATCGACACCATGTCTACGACGGTGCCGCCCGCCTCGTCCTCCGCAGCGACCAGCCAGCCGCGCGTATAGGCCGTGCTGACCGAAATCTCGGTACTGCGGCTGAACATCAGCCCCGTGCCGGGGTCCGTGATGCGCAGCAACAGCGAATAGTCGTCGCTGGGCAGATTCACGGCATAGTCCAGGTCGCGCGTCCGGGCGATCGTGGTGCGCTCACCCGGATTGCGGACCCGGCCGACGACCACCCACTCGTATTCGTAAGTCCCCGTGAGTTCCGGGTCCTGCGACGCCGTGATGTGGGGGCTGATTTTCAGTTCGTCGATGCCCGAACGCAATTTATATTCCACGCCCTCGAACCCCCGGGCCCCGATGACGATCTCGTTGATATCGCGGTAATCGTAATTCCCCTTGTCGCCGTAGCAGCCGCCCAGCAGCAGAAGGAGGGCGGACGCCGCAAACAAACAGCTCTTTTTCATAGACTCTGAATCATTATTTGGCCGAATCCGGCCCGGATTCCATTTTGACGGGATTGCCTTCCTCGTCGAGGTAATCTTCATAGACGGTCCGCCCGGCGAGCTCCTCCTCGTCGAGGTACCGGCGGAAATTCTGTCCCAGCACCTTGCGCTCGATATACGACAAGGCGTCCGGCTGGAAATCGGCGAGCGTCAGATCAAAGACACTGCACATGAGTTTGATCTTCTTGTCCGAATAGGTCCCGTAAAACTGGTCCGACCACCCCTCGAGCCGCACATACTTGTCACTCACCGTAACGGTATGGCGCAGGATGTCCGTGCCTTCGGTCTCGGTCCCGGTCACCGGGAGCCATTCGCTCAGCGGCAGGTCGAACTGCTCGTTGGGAAGCAGTTCGAGCGTGAGCGTCAGCTCCTTTCCGTCGAGTGAAGCCCGGCGGAAGAAACGGATCGGAATGTAGCCATAAACCTCCCCTGCTTCGACGACGCAGTCGCCTTCGGGCAGCTCATAGTCGCGCCCCTCCTCAGCCGTGGTCCGGTCAGCAACGGTGTGGTAAGCAAAGACACGCGGATAGTCAGCCACCGCCCCAATGACCTTGACCCGCAATTGCAGGGTTTGCTCATCGGTCCCGCTGGGCAACAACGCAAACGGAACGCTCGAATCGGCCGTATAGCGGGGATTTTCCTCGTCGCTGCCCGACTGCAGCATGGCGAAATAGACGCCCGTCCGGCCGTCATAGGTCCGGATGGATTCGTCGCAGGCCCCAAGTCCGAGGGCTGCGGCTGCAAACGTCGTAATCAGTCCGTATCTGTAATTTTTCATGTCAATCGCTATTTATGGTGCTCCTGTTCCTTCTCGGGCAACGCAAAGAGGTAATTCGCCGGATCGAATTCCAAATAGCCGCCGTTGTTACTGTAGATTTTCCGGATCGAAGTCTTGCGCAGGCGTTTGTAGTACCAAAAGAGCTGTCCTTCGCCGACGAACTCGCGGATATACTCTCCCGTCAGGTCATTGTCCAGCGTTCCCGTTGCAGGCAGCGAGGTCGCCTTACGGGCCGAACGGAGCGCATTGAGCCACTCATAAGCCGTCTTCTTGGAGTCCTCGCACTCGGCGGCGATCAGGTAGATTTCCGACATGCGGATGACGGGAACCATCGAAGCATAGCCCAGCTCCATGTCCTGCACCTGGCCGTATTTGACGAAAAACCGCTGATCCACGCCCTCGGTATTCTTGAGCGTCTGCCACTGATAGGTCCGCAGGTCGCTCTCCGAATCGTAGAGGTTATGCACGGCCAGATCATTCATCGTGAGCAGGTTGACCTGTTCGAGCTTGTTCGAGAAGAACTTGTCGTGAATGTCGCTCGTGCGTTTCGAGTTGACTGCCGAAAAGAGCGCCTCCGACGAGAAGATGCGGTCCTCGGAATTCTGCGTAGCCACACCGACGGCGGTCTGCCCGGTCACATCCTCGCGCGAGGCAAAGGGGAAGAACGCCCCGGCCTCGTCGATCACCTCCCCGGCCAGTTGTCCGGCCAGCTTCCGGTCGCCGACGTAAATGGCCAGACGCGCCCGCAGGGCTTTCAGGGCAAAATAGTTGAGCCGCAGGTGCCGGCTCCGGTAACGCACCGAACCGGTCGCCGAGCCGTTCAGCCGGCCTTCGGTGCGCACGGGGTCCCACTCCGCAAGTTCGGCGAGTCCGTCGGTGAAGTCCCGGTCGATCTTTTCGGCCACCTCATTGGCCGGCAGCAACGGTGTGACAGTCAGTTCGCTGCTCGTGCGGTAAGGAATCGAAACGCGGACGGGAGCCTCCGCGAAAATAGGCCCGAAGATGCGCAGCATCTCGAAGTGCAGCAACGCACGCATGCCCAGCATCTCGCCGCGGATGATGTGGTAGGCACGGTCGGAAAGCACATCGCGTTCGCTCTCGCAGTGTTCGAGTATCTTGTTGACGTTGGCGATGACGAAATAGGCTTTGTCCCATATCCCGGCAACAGCCGTTTTACGAGCCTCGGCGGAATAGGCGCCCAGCGTGTTGAAGGTGTGGGTCGAGGGCTGCGTGGTGTCGAAATACTGAGCCTGCACGTCGAACGTCACGGCCGCGAGCGACTTGCCGTAGAGATCCGACTGCGGCAGCTCGGCATAAACACCGTTGAGCGCCGTGAAAAATCCCTCCTCGGTTTCGAACAGGGTGTTTTCCATGATACGGTCCGACGAATCGATCGTCAGCCAGCCCTTGCAGCCGCCCAGCGGCAACACCAGCGCCAGCAGAAGATATAGTTTGATAATTTTCATAAGCATCCGGTTTTTCAGGGTTCGAATCAGAAACGCAGGCTGATCGAGAGTGAGAAACTTTTCGAAAAGGGATAGTCCGTACCCCGCTCTTCTTTGAAAGAAGCCAGGCGGAAGATATCGTTCATATAGAAGCGGAACGAAGCGCCTTTGACGCCGACGACATGCAGCCAGCGGGCCGAGGTTTCGTAACCGATGGTGATTGATTCCCCGGCGATGTAGTTCTCCCGGAGCACGAAGCGCGAGGACATGGGCGTAGTATCGTCAATGCTGATGGCCTTGAAACGGGCCCTGTCGCCGGGTTTCTGCCAGCGGTCGCTCAGCGCGCGCCGGTCGAGGTTGTAGTAGAGCGCCGTTTCGGAGATGTTCTCCACCTTGTTGTAGAGCGCCGAAGCGAAAACATCGGCCCCGAAGCTGTAACGCAGGTTGACACTGGCCGAAAAGCCTTTGTAGTAGACCGAGGTTCCGATGACGCCCTCCAGGGTGGGAGCCGACGAGCCGACCACCACCTCGTCGTTGGCGTCGTATTTGAACGTATAGCGGCCGTCCTTGCGGATGAAGACCTCGCGCCCCGAAGAGGGGTCGATGCCGTGCGAACGCACAGCCCAGATGTCATCGGGGCTGGCGCCGTCGTAATAACGCTTGAAGGTCGTGGCGCTGCCCTTCTCGTTCATAAAGTCGAGCTTATCACCGATGTTGCGATACTCCGAGTTGTTTTGACTGAACGAGGCGTTCACGCTCCAGCGCAAGTACTGCCGTTTCATGACCACCACATTGAGACTGCCCGAAAAGCCCTTCGAAATCTGACCGCCGAAATTGGTGTAGATGCGCGTCGTACCCAGCGACGGAGGCACGGGGATCTGAGCCAGCAGCGGGTCGGTATTCTTGTGGTAAAAATCCACGGAGAACTTCACGCGGTCGAAGATGTCGACATCGAGACCGAGGTTCTTGTCGATGGTTTTCTGCCATTTGAGATTCGGGTTGCCGAACTTCTCGAGGATCGCGCTGGTCCCGAAGAGGTTCTGGTAAGCGGAGTTGTAAATGTAGGTTCCCGAAGCCGTGTAAGCATCGAAATTCTGGTTTCCGGGGTTACCGATCGAGAACCGCAGTTTCAGCAGGTCGAGCCACTTGGCTTTGCACCACGCCTCGTTGTGGATGTTCCATCCCACGCCCACAGCCCACGTCGTCGTAAAAAGGTTCTCCGAACCGAAAACCGACGACCCGTCCATACGCAGGCTGGCATCGAACAGGTAGCGGTTGCGGTAGGAGTAGTTGCCATTGAGGTAGAAACTCGTACTGCGGCTGATACGGTCGGTGTAGCTCGGTTTGTCGCCCTGCTGGAAACCCTCGGAGAACGAGGGGTTCTGGTGCAGGTCGCTCGTGAATCCGAAAATCTCATAGCCGGTGTTCTTCTGCGTGCGCGAACTGAAATTCCAGCCACCGACGGCATTGATCTGGTGATGACCGAAAAGCCGGCCGTAGGTGACGGTGAGATCACCGTTGTAGCTCATCATATCGGTCTTTTCCGTCGTGTAGGAGCCCTTGGAGGTCGAGCCGTTGAAATCGGAGTGTGCGGGCGACTTGAACGCTTCACGCTCGGAGATCGTTTTGTTCAGGGCAAGACGCCCGCGGACCTGCAGCGAGGTCACGGGACGCCAGATGACCGTGAAATTATTACGCAGTCCGAGATCCTTCGTCACGTCGGAGTTGACCACCTTGCGGAGCTGATAGAGGGGGTTGTAGATGAACTCCTGCGCCACGGAATAAGGCTCCAGAAACTCCGGGATTTCCCCGTCTTCGTTGTACTTGCGGTAATAGGGATTGGCCTGAGCAAAGGTCGAAAAGGAGACGGGCTCGCGTTCGCTCTTCACGAAATCGAAACTGAAGTCGTTCGAAAAGATCAGCTTGTCGGTACGGTAGACGAGGTTGATGTTGCCGCCGGTGACCCCTTTTTCAGAGCCCTTCATGATACCTTTCTGATCGCTGTAATTCAGCCCCACGCCGTAGAGCATGGCCTCGCTGCCGCCGTCGATATAGACGCTGTGCGAATGGTTCAGCACCGAGCGCAGGGGGACCGAAAGCCAGTAGGTATCCACACCGCGCATCACCTCGGCCAACCGCGAGTTGTAAAGCGCATCGAGCTGATCCTGGTCCTCGCCGACGTAGCGTCCGGCCAACACTTCATAGCGGAGCTTTTCACCGGCATTCATCAGGTTATAGTCCGAAAGGTCGGGGAACTCGAACCGCAGGTCGGCCGTATAGGAGATGCGCAACTGCCCCGGTTCGGGCTTGACCGTCTCGACGACAATCACACCGTTGGAGGCTTTCGAACCATAGATGGCGGCTGAAGCGGCATCCTTGAGCACCGTGACGCTGCCGATACGATCCATACTCAGGTTTTGAATCTGGGCGATCTCCACCTCGATACCGTCGAGAATGAAGAGCGGTTGATTGGCCGTGTTGTCGTACTCGGTGGTGAGATCACCCACCAAACTGGTCTTGCCGCGGATTTCCAGATCGGGCAACCGGTTGGGGTCGGAACCGAAAGCGCGGTTCTCGACAAGCGTCAAAGCGGGTTCGAGGGTTTTGAGACTCTGAAAGACGTTCTTCGTTCCGATGGCCCGCAGCTCCTTGCCCGTGTAGGTCTTCGCCGAACCGGCGAAACTGTTCTTGTCGCGGCTGTAGATACCCGTCACCACCACTTCATTGACCTGCGTGGCGTCCTCCTTGAGCACGACCTGCATATCCCGCTGATTGGCATACTCCACCTCGAAAGGGATCATGCCGATAAAGGTGAAGACGATGGTCTGTGAGCCCGACGGAATGCCCTGCAGTCGGAATTCGCCTTTGGCATCCGTCGCAGTACCGATCCGGGGCGTCGATTTCACATAGACCGAGGCGCCGACAATGAACTCGCCTTTCTCGTTTTTGACATTGCCGGTTATTATCCGGCCGGGTTTGGAAGCGCTATTCTGTGCAAGCAGGAGGGGGGGGGAAATCAGCACAGACAACAGCAGCAACAGGTGTCGCAATTTCATAGATTCGGAGCGTTTCTACCCACCGGAGAAACGGCTCCGGCAGATCGGAATTCAGTTGAATTTTATAAACTCCGGGCAAGTATCCGGCCCGGAGAGGTCGTGACAAAGATATAATATTAATTCGTAATAGCAAAATCGGGCGGATACCCAAAAAAAGTGATTTTTCATTTTTAGTACTGCCGATCGAAAAAGGCTCCTGTTTTACGGTCCGTCCCACAAATCCCGCTTCCGCAGCGGTCGGCCGGGTCATATTCGACCATAACGCAATTTGCCCCGGATTTTATCCGGGGCAGGTATGGGCGAACAAAAGATGCCTTCTAAATCGGAGTTGATTTTCGATCCGTGAGGTGCAAATGTCGTGCTTCGTGAAAAATCCCCGGACGGGCAGTACCGAAGTACGTCCCGTTCGGGGATTCGAGCGATGTACGGCAGGAGTGCCGCAATCATCGAAAATTTACATTTTCTTGCCTACGTTGGTCTTCTTGGCAACCTTCGGAGCGGCAACCTTGGCCGAAGCGGCTTTCGGAGCTGCAGGCTTCTTCGGGGCAGCCGCCTTCTTGGGCGCTGCAGCCTTCTTGGCCTCACCGCCTTCGACAACGGTAGCCTCCTCGACAGCGTCGGTCTTCTTCGCCGCTGCGGGCTTGCGCGAACGGCGCGTCTTGGGTTTCGCCTCCGAAGCGGCTGCCGGAGCGATGCCCAGCGTATAAGCCTCGTTGAAGTCGACGAACTCGATGATGCACATGTCGGCAGCGTCGCCCAGACGGAAACCGGTCTTCAGGATGCGGGTGTAACCGCCCGGACGCTCGGCGATCTTCGGGGCGATCGTGCGGAACAGTTCCGTAACGGCCTCCTTTTGTTTCAGGTACGAGAATACTACACGGCGCGAGTGGGTCGTGTCCTCTTTCGACTTGGTCACCAGAGGCTCCACGAACTGCCGTACGGCCTTTGCCTTCGCAACGGTGGTCTCGATGCGCTTGTGCATGATCAGCGACGATGCCATGTTCGAAAGCATCGCCTTGCGGTGTCCCGCCTGACGGCCGAGGTGGTTGAAATTCTTATTGTGTCTCATTTAATTAATCTTTGTCAAGTTTGTAGATTGATACGTCCATACCGAACTTCAGGTTCAGCGAGGTCAGCAGCTCGTCGAGCTCCGTCAAAGACTTCTTACCGAAGTTGCGGAACTTCAGCAGGTCGTTGCGGTTCAGCTTCACGAGATCCCCCACGGTATCCACGTCGGCAGCCTTCAGACAGTTCAGGGCGCGGACCGAAAGATCCTGGTCCGAGAGCTTGGTCTTCAGCAGTTGACGCATGTGGAGAACATCCTCATCGAACTCCTCGGCACCGTTCGTGTCTTCCATGTTGACGGTGATCTTCTCGTCGGAGAAGAGCATGAAGTGCTGGATGAGAATCTTGGCGGCCTCTTTCAGAGCCTCCTTGGGGTGAATCGACCCGTCGGTGGTAATTTCCAAATTCAGCTTCTCGTAGTCGGTCCTCTGCTCGACGCGGTAGTCCTCGATCGAGTACTTCACGTTCTTAATGGGCGTGAAGATCGAGTCGATCGGAAGCGTTCCGAACTCGCTCTCGGCGGGAGCGTTCTCCTCCGCGGGCACATAGCCGCGGCCTTTGCCGATCGTGAGCGTCATCTGCATCTTGGTGCCCGGGGCCAGGTGACAGATCACCAAGTCGGGGTTGAGCACCTTGAAGAACGACAGGTAATTCGAGATATATCCGGCAGTCAGCTCCGTCACACCCGCAACGTTAATGGATACTTTTTCTGCATCCTGATTGTCGACTGTGCGGATAAAACGAACCTGCTTCAGATTGAGGATGATGTTCAACATATCCTCCATCACACCGGGGATAGCGGCAAACTCGTGATCGACACCGGCTACCTTGACAGTCGTGATCGCGTAACCCTCGAGCGAGGAGAGCAGAATACGACGTAAAGCGTTACCGACAGTCCTGCCGAACCCGGGCTCCAGCGGCCGGAACTCGAACTTTCCGAACGACGAAGTGGATTCAAGCATAATAACCTTCTCAGGTTTCTGGAATGCTAATATTGCCATAATAGTGAATTTGTTTGATTACTACTTCGAGTACAACTCGACGATGAGCTGCTCCTTGATGTTCTCGGGGATCTCCTCACGCTCAGGACGCTGGAGGAACCTTCCGCTCATCGAAGCGTTGTCCCACTCCAACCAGGCGTAACGGCTCTTCGACGAGCCGGCCAGAGATGCCGAGATCACTTCCAGGCTCTTCGACTTCTCGCGAACCGAGACCACGTCGCCCGCACGCAGCGAGTACGACGGAATGTTCACGACGTTGCCGTTCACACAGATGTGGCAGTGTGAAACGAGCTGGCGGGCAGCTGCACGCGTCGGGGCGATACCCAAGCGGTAAACGACGTTGTCCAGACGGCACTCCAGCAGCTTCAGCAGGTTCTCACCCGTGATGCCGCCCATACGGGCAGCCTGCTCGTAGGTGCGCGAGAACTGCTTCTCCAGCAGGCCGTACGTATATTTGGCCTTCTGCTTCTCGCTCAACTGCGTGCCGTACTCCGACACCTTTTTACGCTTGCGCGCCAGACCGTGCTGTCCGGGAGGATAGTTGCGCTTTTCGAGCACCTTGTCCGCACCATAGATAGCTTCGCCGAACTTGCGGGCGATTTTCGATTTAGGTCCTATGTATTTTCCCATTGTCTTAACTTATTAAAAAAACGTTGAATATTCCTTACCTCACACCGAAATTATACGCGGCGGCGGTTAGGAGCACGGCAACCGTTGTGCGGCAGCGGAGTAACGTCGATGATCTCCATCACCTCGATACCTGCGCCGTGAATGGTACGCACGGCCGACTCGCGGCCTGCACCCGGACCCTTGACATAAACTTTCACCTTGCGCAGGCCCATGTCGTAAGCGACCTTCGCGCAATCCTGCGAAGCGGTCTGTGCAGCATACGGAGTATTCTTCTTCGAACCACGGAAGCCCATCTTACCGGCCGACGACCAGCTGATGACGTCACCCACCTCGTTGGTGATGGTGATGATTACGTTGTTGAAAGTGGAGTGTACATAGACATTGCCCAGGGCACCGACCTTAACAACCTTTTTCTTAACTGTTCCAGTTTTCTTTGCCATAATTCTCTAAAGATTACTTCGTTGCCTTTTTCTTGTTTGCGACAGTCTTCTTGCGGCCCTTGCGGGTACGCGCGTTGTTCTTGGTCGACTGACCGCGGACCGGAAGACCCAGACGGTGACGGATGCCGCGGTAGCAGCCGATATCCATCAGGCGCTTGATGTTCATCTGGACCATCGAACGGCATTCGCCCTCGACTTTGATGCCCATGTCGGCGATCGTCGAACGGATAGCTCCGACCTGGTCGTCCGACCAGTCCTGTACTTTGAGATCGTAGCTGATGCCAGCGTTCTCGAGAATTTTGCGAGCCGTCGAACGACCGATACCATAAATGTAGGTCAGGCCGATCTCGCCTCTTTTGTTTTTCGGTAAATCTACACCGACTATACGTGCCATATAAATACTTTTTCTTTTTTGACTTGTTTAAAAAACATTAACCCTGGCGCATTTTAAACTTAGGATTCTTTTTGCAAATGACGTAAAGTTTGCCTTTACGCTTCACAATCTTGCAATCCTCGCTTCTCTTCTTGATGGATGCTTTAACTTTCATGATTTTCAAGCAATCTAATTATTTGTACCGGAAAGATATACGCCCCTTCGTAAGGTCGTAGGGCGTCATCTCCACTTTTACTTTATCTCCGGGAAGGATCTTGATGTAGTGCATACGCATCTTCCCCGAGATATGGGCCGTGAGCACGTGGCCGTTGTCCAGCTCAACGCGGAACATCGCGTTGGACAGCGCCTCGATGATCGTCCCGTCCCGTTCAATAGCAGCTTGTTTTGCCATAGAGTCTTAGTTGTTTATTGCCTGTTCAATGATACTGAAGTCCGTCAGGACATCGGGACCCGATTTGCGAACCGCAACGGCGAACTCATAGTGCGCCGCCGGTTTGCGGTCCCGCGTGCGGACCGTCCAGCCATCCTGTTCGAAAACTACCGCTTTGGTCCCCATGTTGATCATGGGTTCGATGCAGATGACCATGCCCTCTTTGAGCAGCGGTCCTCTGCCGCGTGCGCCGTAATTGGGAACACCGGGGTCTTCGTGCATCTTGCGACCCAGTCCGTGTCCCTCCAATTCGCGCACCACGCCGTAGCCGAAGCTCTCGGCGTGTTCCTGCACGGCCGCCGACATGTCGCCTACGCGATTGCCGGCCTTGGCCTGCGCCGTACCTTTATAAAGAGCCTCTTTGGTGACCTCCATCAGCTGCCTTACTTCCGCGGCAACCTCTCCGACGGCAAACGTATATGCCGAATCACCAACAAACCCCTTCATAAACGTACCGCAATCGACCGAAACGATGTCGCCCTCTTTGAGGACGCATTTCGAAGATGGGATACCGTGAACCACCTGTTCGTTTACCGATATACACAACGAAGCGGGAAATCCCTGATACCCGAGGAAGGCGGGAACTGCTCCGTGCGCGCGGATGAAATCCTCGGCGATCGAGTCCAACTCCTTGGTGGTGACACCCGGACGGATGTGGCGACCCACCTCCGCCAGTGTCTTCGACACCAGGATATTGTTCTCGCGGAGCAGCTCTATCTCCTCGTCTGTCTTTAAATATATCATTCTCTTCGCTTAAGAACTCTTCGGAAAACTCCTAATGACGACCCTGAATACGGCCGGTCTTCATCAGACCGTCGTAATGGCGCATCAGCAGGTAGCTCTCGATCTGCTTCAGAGTGTCGAGCACCACGCCCACCATAATCAGCAGCGACGTACCTCCGTAGAAGTAAGCGAATGCCTGCTGGATGCCCAGGAACTTCATCGCCAGCGCGGGCAGAATTGCCACGATCGCCAGGAAGATAGAACCCGGAAGCGTAATACGCGTCATGATGGTGTCGATGTAGTTCACGGTCTGCTTACCCGGTTTCACTCCCGGAATAAAGCCGCCGTTTCGCTTCATGTCATCGGCCATCATTTGAGGATTGATGATAATCGCCGTGTAGAAGTAGGTGAAGGCGATTACCAGCACTGCAAGCGTGAAGTTGTACCAGAAACCGGTCATCGAGCTGAAAGCAGCCGCGAAGGCCGTACCGGAGAACAGCGCCGGAATAAACATCAGAGCTTGCGCGAAGATGATAGGCATCACATTCGCAGCATTCATCTTCAACGGGATGTACTGGCGCACACCTCCGTACTGTTTGTTTCCGACGATACGCTTTGCATACTGCACAGGCACCTTGCGGACTGCCTGTACCAGGGCGATCGTTGCCATGAAGACAAGGAACAGCAGGATCAGCTCGAGGATCAGCATGATGGCGCTACCGGTGGCCGTCTGGAAACGGGCGTTGACCTCGGCCAACAGCGCGTGGGGCAGACGTGCCACGATACCGATCATAATGATCAGCGAGATACCGTTACCGATACCCTTGTCGGTGATCTTCTCGCCCAGCCACATGATGAACATGGTACCGGCGATCAGGATCGTCGTCGCATAGGCAATGAAGCCGAACGAATTGCCGTAGACGAAGGCGGAGGGAACCTGATGATACAGGTTGGCCATGTACGCCGGGCCCTGCAGGAGCAGGACGCCGATCGTCAGGAAGCGCGTCCACTGATTCATCTTGCGGCGGCCGCTCTCACCCTCCTTCTGCATTTTCTGGAAATACGGAATCATCATACCCATCAACTGGATGATGATCGAGGCGGTGATATACGGCATGACTCCGAGCGCCAGAATCGAGGCGTTGCCGAAGGCGCCGCCCGAGAAGACGTTCAGCAGGCCCAGCAGTCCGTTGCCTTCGAGCTGGCTGGCGAACTCCGACCCCTCGCCCAGAGCGTTGGGGTTGATGCCCGGAATCACGACGAAACTACCCAAGCGGAAGACCAGCAGCAGCCCGATCGTGTAAATCACACGTTTGCGCAGCTCCTCGATCTTGTAGATATTCTTGAGCGTTTCTACCAATTTCTTGTTGGTCGCCAAAAGAGCGATTACCACCAAAAAGACGATACCAACAACGAGATACTGATTCATAATTTTTGGGTTCTAAGGTTGCTTACAGTTTTTCGACGCTGCCTCCGGCTGCCGTGATGGCCGCCTCGGCGCTCTTCGAGAACGCGTGAGCCTTGACAGCGAGCGCCTTCGAGATCGTGCCGTTGCCCAGGATCTTCACCTTGTCGTTCGACGAGATGAAACCTGCGGCCACGAGCGTATCCACCGTAACTTCCGTGAGCGATTTCTTGGCCGCCAGCTCCTCGAGCGTCGAGAGGTTGATAGCCTTGAATTCAACTCGCTTCAGGTTGGTGAATCCGAACTTGGGAACGCGACGCTGCAGCGGCATCTGGCCACCCTCGAAGCCGAGCTTACGCGAGTAACCCGAACGCGACTGTGCACCCTTGTGTCCACGGGTGGCGGTGCCACCGTGACCCGAACCTGCACCGCGGCCGATTCGCTTGTCGTGGTGCGTTGAACCCTTTGCGGGTTTGAGATTATGGAGTTCCATGTTTAAAATAATCCGTTAGCAGTTAAACTTATTCTGCGCTCTGAGCGGCCTCTTCCTTTACCTCGGCCTTCTTGGCCTTGGGAGCTGCCTTCTTCGCGGGCGCTGCAACCTCCTCGACCTTGACGAGGTGTTTCACGCGCTCGATCATACCCTTGATGATAACCGAGTCGTCGTGCTCGACGCTCGCATTGATCCTCTTCAGACCCAGTGCGTCGAGATTCCGGCACTGGCGCGTCGTAGAGCCGATGCGGCTTTTGACCTGGGTGATTTTCAATCTTGCCATGTTCTTCTTGAGAATTAACCGTTAAACACCTTGTCCATCGAGATCCCGCGCAGGCGTGCCACGCTGTGCGCGTCGCGCAGCTCGCACAGGGCGCCGATGGTCGCCTTCACCAGGTTGTGGGGGTTCGACGAACCCTTGCTCTTGGCAAGCACGTTCTTGATACCCACCGACTCCAGCACGGCACGCATGGCACCGCCGGCGATGATACCCGTACCGGGAGCGGCCGGACGAATCATCACGAGCGAACCGCTGAAACGCGACTCCTGCTTGTGGGGGATCGTGCCGTTGATCACCGGGATTTTGACAAGGTTCTTCTTGGCATCCTCCACGCCCTTGGCGATGGCCGACTGTACCTCCGAAGCCTTGCCCAGGCCGTAGCCTACCACGCCGTCCTCGTTACCTACGACGACGATGGCCGAAAAACTGAACGTGCGACCACCCTTCGTAACCTTGGTAACACGCTGGATACTGACGAGCCGGTCCTTGAGTTCGAGATCGCTCGTGCGTACTTTCTTTATGTTGGTATTTGACATAATCGCTTAGAATTTAAGTCCGCCTTCGCGTGCTGCTTCGGCCAGCTGTTTAACTCTTCCGTGATACAGGTAACCGTTACGGTCGAAAGCGACGGCCGAGATGCCTTTGGCGACGGCGCGCTCGGCGGCCAGTTTGCCCACCAGGGCGGCTACTTCGCACTTGTTCTTTCCGGCGGCGGCTTCGGCGACCTCCTTGTCCAACGAGGAAGCCGTAGCGAGGGTTACACCGGCGAGATCATCAATGAACTGCACGTAGATCTGCTTGTTGCTACGATATACAGTCATGCGAGGCTGTGCAGGCGTTCCGCTCACGATCTTGCGGATACGCATCTTGATCCTCTCTCTTCTTTCTATCTTGTTCAGTGACATAACTTCAGACTATTTACTATTTAGCACCTGCTGATTTACCGGCCTTGCGACGGATCTGCTCGCCTACGAACTTGATACCCTTGCCCTTGTACGGCTCCGGCTTGCGCAGCGAACGGAGCTTGGCGGCAACCTGGCCGATAAGCTGCTTGTCGATCGACTTGAACGTTACGATGGGATTGCCCTTCTTCTCGGTAACGGCCGTGGCGGTCACCTCCTTGGGCAGCAGGAAATGCGTATCGTGCGAATAGCCGAGGCTCATTTCGAGCACCTGGCCCTTGACTTCGGCCTTGAAGCCGACGCCCACGAGCTCCTGCTTGATCTCATAGCCTTTCGATACGCCGACAACCATGTTGTTGATCAGCGCACGGTACAGGCCGTGCATCGAGCGGTGGCGGGGCTGGTTGGTGGGACGGCTCACCAGGACGGCGGGAACTACTGCGCCCGTGCGGGTGTCCGTATGCGTGCCGACCTCTACCGTGATATCCGAGTCAACTTTCTGGCTCAGCGTCCCGAGTGGCCCTTTCACGCTTACCGTATTGTCGGCCGATACCTCTACGGTAACGCCGGCAGGCAGGTTTACAGGTAATTTACCAATTCTTGACATTGTGTTGTTCTTTAATGATTTCCAATTAGTAGATGTAGCACAGCACCTCGCCGCCCACGTTCTCCTTGCGGGCCTGGGCGTCGGTCATGATGCCTTTCGAGGTCGAAACGATGGCGATGCCCAGACCGTTCAGTACGCGGGGCATGTCCGAAACCGACGCATACTGACGCAGACCCGGGCGGCTGACGCGCTTGAGGTCTTTGATGGCGTTGGTCTTGGTGGCGGCATCCCACTTCAGAGCGATTTTGATCGACGGGTGGCCCTTCTCGTCCTTGTCGAATTTGTAAGCGAGAATGTAACCCTGCTCGTAGAGGATCTTGGTCATCTCCTGCTTAATTTTTGAACCGGGAGCTTCAACCACTTTGTGGTTGGCTTTCACCGCGTTTCTAATTCTGGTCAGAAAGTCCGCAATAGGATCAGTCATAACGAATAGAAATTAAAAATTAATAAATTGGTTTAATTAACATTTTGGCTTTCAGCAGGTTGTCTGTCAACTACCCCTTTACAGCCTCTTCTCTTCCACCCCCGTTCGCATACGCACACGAGGGCACAAAGCGCGCAAATATACGCATTATTTCCCAAACGACCAAGATTACCGCCTGATTTTTAGCGATTTTGCCATTGCTCCCGGAACGCAGACAATGTTAGCACCCAGTATGTTGCTAACATAGCCCGCACAAAACTCCCGTTCAGCAACCGGCAGTGCCTTCGGAAATCACCCGGGCGTTCCGCCTCCGCGGTCCGCCCCGGTCACTCCCTGCAGCCACACAGCGACCGTCCGGCATCCCCCTTCACTGCCTCACGCAGTTCCGGTCTCAACCCTCCGGCCCCTCGGTCCGAGAAATTTGTAACCAAGTGTCCAACCCTTCGCCTACGTCCCACATATCGGGAAGTTACCGCTTGCGGCGGCACTTTCCCCGACACTGTGACGTATCTACACGGGTTAAACACCCCTATCTGCCTCAGTTCCTTCGGCAATGAAAAATGAAAAATTTCACTTTACTGCCACGAGCTATGCACTCTCGGACGCAGAGACCTCTCTGAAGAATGGAAAATAATTTCTAATTTTCCATTCCCAATTTTTAATTGATTTTCCGGGGATAAATTCCCCGGAAAATAATTACCAGCTGGCCTTCGTAACGCCCGGGATCAGGCCCTTCGAGACCATCTCGCGGAACTGGATACGGCTGATGCCGAACAGGCGGATGTAGCCTTTGGGACGGCCGGTGATCTTGCAGCGGTTGTGCTGACGGATCGGATTCGAGTTGCGGGGCAGCTTCGAAAGTGCCTGCCATGCCTCCTCGTGGTCCATCTCACCGCTCTTCACCTTGGCAGCGATCTCCTCGCGCTTGTGAGCATAGCGGTTTGCAAGCTTCGCACGCTTCACCTCGCGGGCTTTCATCGATTCTTTTGCCATAGCTTAGTTGTTCTTTTTAGCGTTTTTGAAAGGAAGGCCGAACTCGCGGAGCAGGGCATAAGCCTCTTCGTCGGTCTTGGCCGTCGTTACGAACGTGATCTCCATGCCGAAGATCTTGGTGATCTTGTCGATGTCGATCTCCGGGAAAATGATCTGCTCGGTGATGCCCAGGGTGTAGTTGCCCTGGCCGTCGAACTTCTCGTTGATTCCCTTGAAGTCGCGGATTCGGGGAAGCGCCACTGCGATCAGACGCTCCAGGAACTCGTACATCTTCGTATCGCGCAGCGTCACGCGCACGCCGATAGGCATGCCCTTACGCAGCTTGAAGTTCGAGATGTCCTTGCGCGAGCGGGTCTGGACAGCCTTCTGGCCGGTGATCGTGGTCAGCTCGGCTTCAGCCACGTCGATGAGTTTCTTGTCGGCGACGGCCTGGCCCATACCCTGATTGATGACGATCTTTTCGAGCTTCGGGCACTGCATAACGCTCGAGTAGCCGAACTCCTTCATAAGGGCAGCCTTGATCTGCTCCTTATACCGTGTCTTGAGTGTAGGTACGTATCCCATTATTTGATCTCCTCCCCTGACTTTTTAGCGAAACGAACTAATTTACCTTTTGCATTGAGCTTGCGGCCGACCTTGGTGGGTTTCCCCGACTTGGGGTCGATGAGCATCAGGTTCGAGACGTGGATCGGAGCCTCTTTCTCGATGATGCCGCCCTGGGGATTCTGGGCATTGGGCTTGGTGGCCTTCTTGCAGAGGTTCACGCCTTCAACGATAGCACGCTGCTTCGAAACCTCGACCTTCAGGACTTTACCCGTCTGGCCCTTGCCGTCACCGGCGATGACCTGAACCTGGTCCCCTTTCTTAATATGTAATTTCACTGACATATCCGAAATTGTTTTTATGATTACAGTACTTCGGGTGCGAGGGAGATAATCTTCATATACTGGTCGCGCAGCTCGCGAGCTACGGGGCCGAAAATACGAGTACCGCGCATTTCACCCTGGTTGTTAAGCAGCACCACGGCGTTGTCGTCGAAACGAATGTACGAACCGTTTGCACGCCTGATTTCCTTCGTGGTTCTCACGACTACAGCCTTCGATACGGCTCCCTTCTTGACATCGCCCGAGGGAGTCGCGCTCTTCACAGCCACGACGATCTTATCGCCGATGGATGCGTAACGGCGCTTCGTGCCGCCGAGCACCCGGATGCAGAGGACCTCCTTCGCACCGCTGTTATCAGCTACAATGAGTCTACTTTCCTGTTGTATCATAACTACTTAGCTCTTTCAATGATTTGTACTAATCTCCAACGCTTCGTCTTGCTCAGCGGGCGGGTTTCCATGATACGCACGGTATCACCCTCCTTGCAGGTCTCGTCGAGCGACTCGGCGACGAATTTCGTCGTCTTGTTCACGAACTTGCCGTAGATAGGATGCTTCACCTTACGTGCTACTGCAACCACAATGGTCTTCTCCATCTTGTTGCTGACAACCACACCGATACGCTCTTTTCTAAGATTTCTTTCCATAGTTGTTACTTATTTAGCGTTTTTTTGACGCAGAATGGTCAGCATGCGAGCTATATCTCTGCGGTTCTTCTTGATGATCGACGGGTTCTCGACGGGGGACACTGCGTGCTGCACCTTCAACTTCCCGAGCTGGGCCTTTTCGGTCTCGATGCGTTCCTGCAGGTCCTTGATCGAAATATCCTTGATTTCTGCACTTTTCATTTTGCGTTCCCTTAAATTGTGGTTTCGACGTAGTCACGTCTTACGATAAACTTGGTGGTAATGGGCAACTTCTGGGCTCCCAGGCGCAGCGCCTCCTGGGCGATTGCCAGGGGCACACCTTCGGCCTCGAAGAGAATGCGGCCGGGCGTAACTGGCGCCACGAAGCCTTCGGGATTACCCTTACCCTTACCCATACGCACCTCGGCGGGCTTCTTCGTGATGGGTTTGTCGGGGAAAATGCGGATCCAGAGCTGACCTTCACGCTTCATGTAACGCGTAATGGCCTGACGGGCCGCCTCTATCTGACGACCCGTGATCCAGGTCGATTCAAGTGCCTTGATTGCGAACGATCCGTATGCGAGCTGGTTACCTCTTTGAGCAAGCCCCTTCATACGGCCTTTCTGCATTCTTCTAAATTTGGTCTTTTTCGGCTGTAACATGTTAGTTCTGCTTTAAAAAGGTCCTACTTACTACTGATTGTTGTTGCGACGGTCTCCGCGTCCTCCGCGACGGTCTCCGCCACGACGATCGCCACCGCGACGGTCGCCACGGTCGCCGCGTCCGCCACGACGGTCGCCGCGCTCACCGCGGTCACCCGAGGGAGCCTGCGCCGAAGCGCCTGCGATCTCGAACAGGTCGCGCTTTCCGTAGACGATGCCTTGGCAGATCCAGACCTTCACGCCCAGGATACCCACCTTGGTGAGCGCCTCCGTCAGGCAGTAGTCGATATCTGCGCGGAACGTGTGCAGCGGAATGCGGCCTTCCTTGATCGTCTCGGTACGGGCCATCTCGGCGCCGCCCACACGGCCAGCAACCTGAATTTTGATACCCTCGGCACCCATGCGCATGGTCGAAGCCACGGCCATCTTCACGGCACGACGGAACGATACACGGCCCTCCAGCTGGCGGGCGATGTTCTGACCGACGATCACGGCGTCCACCTCGGGGCGCTTCACCTCGAAAATGTTGATCTGGATCTCCTTGCCGGTGAGCTTCTTCAGCTCCTCCTTCAGTTTGTCGACCTCCTGGCCGCCCTTGCCGATGATGATACCCGGACGGGCAGTCGAAATCGTAACCGTCACGAGTTTCAGCGTGCGCTCGATGATGATCTTCGAGATGCTCGCCTTGGCCAGACGGACATTCAGATACTTGCGAATCTTGGCGTCCTCGACGAGTTTGTCGGAGAAATCCTTGCCTCCGAACCAGTTGGAATCCCAACCGCGGATGATGCCAAGACGATTTGCTATCGGATTAACTTTCTGTCCCATCTGATTACTTGTTTTCTACGGTTACCATTTTGTCAACTACGATCGTCACGTGGTTCGAACGCTTGCGGATACGGTGTGCGCGACCCTGGGGAGCAGCCTGAATACGCTTCAGCATGCGACCGCAGTCGACGAATACCTCTTTCACGCAGAGCTTCGTGTCCTCCAAACGCTCCGACTCGTTCTTGGTCTCCCAGTTGGCGATCGCCGACTTGAGGAGCTTCTCCATACGAATCGACGCCTCCTTCTTCGAGTAACGAAGGATGCCCAGAGCCTTGTTGATCTCCACACCGCGGATGATGTCGGCCACCAGGCGCATCTTACGGGGAGAGGTCGGGCAGTCACGCATAATGGCGATTGCCTTCTGCTTCTTTTCGGCCTTCATTTTCTCGGCCATATTTGCTTTTCTTGCACCCATTTTCTACCTATTTTTTCTTGTTACCTGCGTGACCGCGGAAGTTGCGGGTGGGAGCAAACTCACCGAGTTTGTGACCTACCATGTTCTCTGTTACATACACCGGAATGAATTTGTTTCCGTTGTGGACAGCTACCGTCTGACCTACAAAATCAGGCGAGATCATACTTGCACGCGACCATGTTTTGATTACCGATTTTTTGTTCCCTTCGGCCTGGGCGATGACTTTCGCCTCGAGCTTGGGGTCGATAAACGGTCCTTTTTTTAATGAACGGCTCATTATGTACTCTTATTTAATTATTTTTTCTTCTTGGAAATAATAAACTTCGAGGTCGTCTTCTTCGGGTTACGAGTCTTATAACCCTTGGCAAGCAGACCCTTGCGCGAACGCGGGTGACCACCCGACGCACGTCCTTCGCCACCACCCATCGGGTGATCCACCGGGTTCATGACGACACCACGGGTGCGGGGACGACGACCGAGCCAACGCTCGCGTCCGGCCTTGCCCGACTGCTCGAGGCTGTGGTCGACATTCGACACAACACCCACCGTAGCACGGCAAGTTACGAGTACCATACGAGTCTCGCCCGAAGGCAGCTTGATGATGGCGAATTTGCCCTCACGAGCCAGCAACTGGGCGTAGGAACCGGCCGAACGCGCCATGGCTGCGCCCTGACCGGGGTAGAGTTCGATGTTGTGGACGACCGTACCCAGGGGAATCTCGCTCAGGAAGAGCGTGTTTCCGACCTCGGGAGCAACGCCTGCGCCGCTCATGACGGTCTGACCAACCTGGAGTCCGTTGGGTGCGATGATGTAGCTCTTCTCACCGTCAGCGTAAACCAGAAGTGCAATGCGTGCGGTACGATTGGGGTCGTACTCGATCGATTTTACCGTTGCAGCCATGCCGTCCTTCGCACGTTTGAAGTCGACATTACGATACATCTGCTTGTGACCGCCGCCGATATAGCGAACCGTCATCTTACCGGCGCTGTTACGGCCGCCCGAGCTCTTTTTGGGGCTCAGAAGCGACTTCTCCGGCTTGTTCGTCGTTATCTCGTCGAACGTGCCGACAATTTTATGTCTCGTACCTGCGGTAACAGGTTTAAATTTTCTTACTGCCATCTTCGTTAGATATTACTGTAAAAATCGATCTTGTCTCCGTCCTTCAAGGTGACGATAGCCTTCTTGAAGTTATTGGCGCGACCCTCCAGAAGACCTGCCTTGGTATAGCGGCTCTTGAGTTTGCCCATGTAGTTCACGGTGTTCACGTCCGTAACGACGACGTTGTACATCTGTTCTACGGCATTGCGAATCTGCAGCTTGTTAGCCTTTACGTCAACGATAAAACCGTAGCGATTCAACTTATCGCCCTGAATCGTCATTTTTTCGGTCAAAACCGGCTTAATAATAATGTTCATTGTAACTTGCGTTTTTAAGCTAACATCGTATTCAATACATTCTCAGCGCCCTCTACCATTACGATGGCCGATGCGTTCATCACGTCGTACGTGCAGACGTTCTGAGCCAGCACAGGCTTCACGTAGGTAAGGTTGCGGCACGACAGCTGCAGGTTCACGTTCGATTCCGGAAGAACGAGCAGAACCTTCTTGTCGTCGACCTTCAGCGCCTCGGCCAGAGCCACTACCGACTTGGTCTTGGGAGCCTCCATCGAGATGGCCTCGACGATGCTGATGACGCCGGCCTGAGCCTTGTAAGTCAGCGCGCTGCGGCGAGCCAGCTGCTTGAGCTTCTTGTTGAGTTTGAAGCTGTAATCGCGGGGCTGGGGACCGAAGATACGGCCGCCGCCCGGGAACAGGGGCGACTTGATGCTGCCCGCACGTGCACCGCCGGTGCCTTTCTGACGCTTGAGCTTGCGGGTCGAACCGGCAACTTCATTGCGCTGCTTCGACTTGTGCGTACCCTGACGCTGATCGGCGAGGTACTGCTTCACGTCGAGGTAGATAGCGTGGTCATTAGCCTCTACTCCGAAAACGGCATCCGAAAGGACTACCTTACGACCCGTTTCTTTTCCTTGTGTGTTTAAAACAGCTAATTCCATACTACTTTTCAATCGTTAAATAAGCACCTTTAGCTCCCGGAATCGACCCCTTCACGAGGATCAGGTTGTTTTCGGGAATTACTTTCAATACACGCAGGTTCAAAACCTTCACCTGCTCACCGCCCATCCGGCCGGGCAGACGTTTGCCCTTGAAGACGCGCGAGGGATAGGACGACGCACCCAGCGAACCCGGCTTGCGCGCACGGTTGTGCTGGCCGTGGGTCTGGCCGCCTACGCCGCCGAAGCCGTGACGTTTCACGACGCCCTGGAAGCCTTTACCTTTCGAAATCCCGGTCACGTCGACCCAGTCCTCCTCCGAGAAGAGCTCTACGGTCAGCGTGTCGCCGAGTGCCACTTCGGGCATGTCCTTGAATTCCGCAAGCTTGCGTTTCGGGGTCGTGCCGGCTTTTTTGAAGTGACCTAACAAACTGCTGGTGGAGTGCTTTTCACTTTTTTCGTCATAGGCAATCTGAACCGCCTCGTAGGTATCCTTCTCGACGGTTTTGATTTGCGTAACAACGCACGGACCAGCCTCAATGACAGTGCATGGTATGTTCTTACCCTCGGCACTGTAAACGGAAGTCATTCCGATTTTCTTTCCAATAAGTCCTGACATTTGTTGTCAATTGTTTGTTATAAAATAGTATAAAGTGATGTTACGTTTATCTCCCGCCGGCTCCCGGTCCGAAACGCCGTAAACGGCATTTCGGAGGCCGGCAGGAGGTCGCTCAAACTATCACACCTTGATCTCGACCTCGACACCCGAGGGAAGCTCGAGCTTCATCAGCGCGTCGATCGTCTTGGGCGTCGACGAGTAGATATCGAGGATACGCTTGAAGGTGCAGAGCTGGAACTGCTCGCGGGCTTTCTTGTTGACGAAAGTCGAGCGGTTGACCGTAAAAATCTGCTTGTGCGTAGGAAGGGGCACCGGGCCGCTCACGACGGCACCCGTGCTCTTCACAGTCTTCACAATCTTCTCGGCCGACTTGTCCACGAGATTGTGATCGAATGACTTTAACTTGATTCTAATCTTCTGGTTCATATTGTTTGCTTATTCTATTTCCTTACGTTTACCACTCGACTTCTCGATGATCTCCTTGGCCAGACCGGCAGGAACCTCCTCGAAGTGCGAGAACTCCATGGACGAAGTGGCGCGGCCGGACGAAATCGTACGCAGCACGGTCACATAGCCGAACATCTCCGACAGGGGAACCTTGGCTTTCACCACGCGGGCGGTGCCCTTCGACTCCATGCCGGTAATCTGGCCGCGACGCTTGTTCAGGTCGCCGATAATGTCGCCCATGTTCTCCTCGGGGGTAACGACCTCCACGGACATCACGGGTTCCAGAATCACCGAACCTGCCTTGGGAGCGGCAGCACGGTAACCGTTGCGGGCAGCGATCTCGAACGACAGCTGGTCGGAGTCCACCGGGTGGAACGAACCGTCGAGCAGCGTGATCTTCATCGAGTCCATCGGGTAACCGGCAAGAGCACCGTTGGCCATAGCCGACTCGAAGCCCTTCTGAACCGAAGGAATGAACTCCTTGGGAATGTTACCGCCCTTCACCTGATCGACGAACGTAAGGCCCATCTTGCCCTCGTCGGCAGGACCGATTTCGAAGATGATGTCGGCAAACTTACCGCGACCACCGGTCTGCTTCTTGAAGACCTCGCGGTGCTGAACCGTCTTGGTGAGCGACTCCTTGTAGTTCACCTGCGGGGCACCCTGGTTGATCTCCACACCGAACTCGCGGCGCAGACGGTCTACGATGATGTCGAGGTGAAGCTCACCCATACCGCTGATGACCGTCTGACCCGAATCCTCGTCGGTGTGAACCGTAAAGGTGGGGTCCTCCTCAGCCAGCTTGCCCAGGGCAATGCCGAGCTTGTCGAGGTCCTTCTGGGTCTTGGGCTCTACGGCCAAACCGATCACCGGCTCGGGGAAGGTCATCTGCTCCAGAACGATAGGTGCGTTCTCGGCGCAGAGCGTGTCGCCCGTGCGGATCTCCTTGAAACCTACGGCTGCGCAGATGTCTCCGGCGCCGACGGTCTCCATCGGGTTCTGCTTGTTGGCGTGCATCTGGTAGATACGGCTGATACGCTCGCGTTTGCCGCTGCGCGTATCCAGGACGTAGGAACCTGCATCGAGCTTACCCGAGTAGACGCGCACGAAAGCCAGACGGCCTACGAACGGGTCGGTAGCGATCTTGAACGCCAGACCGCAGAAAGGATCGCTCTCCGTAGCGTTGCGGGTCTCTTCCTGCTCGGTCTTGGGGTTGATACCCGTAATTGCGGGCAGGTCCAGCGGCGAGGGGAGGAAAGCCATCACGTAGTCGAGCAATTTCTGCACGCCCTTGTTGTGGAACGACGAACCGCAGAGCATCGGCACGACCTGCATCGAGATCGTAGCCTTGCGGATCGCCTCGAGCAGCTCCTCAGCGGTGATCGAATCGGGATCCTCGAAGAACTTCTCCATCAGCGCATCGTCGGTCGAAGCCACCTCCTCGATGAGTTTGGCGCGCCACTCGGCGGCCTCAGCCTTCATCGACTCGGGAATCTCCTTCAGCTCGAAGTTATCGCGGACGGTCTTGTCGTCGTAGTAATAGATAGCATTATTATATATAAGGTCTACCAGACCTTCGAACTTGTCCTCAGCGCCGATAGGCAGAACGACCGGAAGGGCCGTAGCACCGAAGTGCTCTTTGATCTGCGCGCACACCGACAGGAAGTCGGCGCCCGTGCGGTCCATCTTGTTGACGTAACCGAGGCGGGGAACGTTGTACTTGTCGGCCTGACGCCATACCGTCTCCGACTGAGGCTCGACGCCGCCCACGGCGCAGAACGTAGCGACAGCACCGTCCAGCACGCGCAGCGAACGCTCCACCTCGACCGTGAAGTCGACGTGTCCCGGGGTATCGATCAGGTTGATCTGGTACTGATTGCCCTTGTAGTTCCAGAATGCGGTCGTAGCGGCCGAGGTGATCGTGATACCGCGCTCCTGCTCCTGAACCATCCAGTCCATGGTAGCTGCTCCTTCGTGCGTTTCACCGATCTTGTGGGTCTTACCCGTGTAGAAAAGGATTCGCTCGGATGTGGTGGTCTTACCGGCGTCGATGTGAGCCATGATGCCGATGTTACGAGTATATTTTAAATCTCTGGTTGCCATCTGTCAATCCTCTCTTTTTAGAATCTAAAGTGTGCGAATGCCTTGTTGGCCTCAGCCATGCGGTGCATCTCCTCCTTACGTTTGAAGGCGGCACCCTGCTGGTTGAAGGCATCCAGTATCTCAGCTGAAAGCTTGTCTGCCATCGTCTTGCCGGCGCGCTTGCGGGAATAGAGGACAAGGTTTTTCATGGAAATAGAAATCTTGCGCTCCGGACGAACCTCCATAGGAACCTGGAACGTCGCACCGCCGATACGCTTCGATTTCACTTCGACTTGGGGTGTGATGTTCTCCAAGGCCTGTTTCCAGACTTCCAGGGGAGATTTATCAGCATCCTTCATCTTCTTGCCGACGATATCCAACGCATCGTAGAAAATCGTGTAGGCAATACTCTTCTTACCATCCAGCATAAGGTTGTTCACGAAACGGGTCACAGCCACGTCTCCGAACTTCGGATCCGGAAGTAGAATTCGCTTTTTTGGCTTAGCTTTTCTCATTGCTATTTAAAAATGATCTGTTAAAAAATTCTTCTGACTACTTGCCTGCCTTGGGGCGTTTTGCACCGTACTTCGAACGACGCTGACGACGTCCGTCGACGCCTGCCGAGTCGAGCGCACCGCGCACCAGGTGATAACGTACACCGGGGAGGTCCTTCACACGACCGCCGCGGACGAGCACGATGGAGTGCTCCTGCAAGTTGTGGCCTTCTCCGGGGATGTAGGCGTTGACCTCCTTGCCGTTGGTCAATCTCACACGTGCTACCTTACGCATAGCCGAGTTCGGCTTCTTCGGGGTCGTGGTGTACACACGCGTACATACGCCCCGGCGCTGCGGACACGCGGCCAGTGCGGGAGACTTCGACTTGTCATCCATCTTCACACGGCCGTTTCTCACTAACTGTTGAATAGTTGGCATTGCTTAAACTGTCCTTTAATTGTTAAAAAATCTATCTCCATTGTCCAAAATGGACTGCAAAGGTACGCATTTTTTCGGAAATACAATATATAGGAGCATCTTTTTTCGCCATTTTACAGGAATTTACGCCATTTGTTATTCTTTTTATCTATGGAATTTTCAGCAATAAATTATTTTGCTTATACATAATTCATCAACCGGTTTATCTTCAATGTCATACACCACTGCCAACCGCCGCCCGCCGCGGCACGGACTTTGCCATCCAAGCGGGGTACGGACCACCGGAGCGCCGAATGCCCCGGCGCCGAACATCCCGTACCGCAAACACCATGAAACGACTATTACACAACCTTTTCCTGCCGCTCTTCGCAGTAACCCTCTGCTCGGGAGCGTGCAGCGACGACGACAACGACAGGCAGCCGAAGCCCTCGGGCTACGACATCTACACGGCAGGTTACAAAACCCCGTCCGGAAAATCCGTGGCGACAGTCTGGAAAAACGGGCAGGAACTCTACGCCCTGACCGACGGCACGAACAACGCCTGGGCCTACTCCGTCTCGGTCGACAACGGCACGGTCTACACCGCGGGCTACGAACAGCAGGGCGACGCGATCGTCGGCAAGGTCTGGGTGAACGGCACGCTGAAATACACCGTTGCGCCGGCTTCGGGCAGCACCTACCTCTACTCGATATCGGCCGCGAACGGCAGCCTCTATGTCGCCGGCTGCGAGGACACGGGCGGCGCCCTGACGGCCAAAATCTGGAAGGACGGCGCGGAGGCTTACGCCTACTCGGTGAGCCCCGCCGTATCGCAGGCCCGGGCCGTAACCGTCTCGGGAAGCGACGTATATGCCGCAGGCAGCCTCCAGAGCGGCCTCGAAAAGCAGCTCGCCGTGGTCTGGAAAAACGACAAGGCGCATTTCACGCTCACCGACGGACAGACCGACGCCGGGGCCATCGCCCTCTGCGCCGACGGCCGCACGCTCTACACGGCAGGCTATGTGGGCACGCAGGCCGTCGTCTGGAAAGACGCAGACCTGCTCTACACGCTGACCGACGGCTCCTCCTCGGCCGAGGCCACCGCCGTCTGCCGCTCCGGGAGCGCGCTCTACGCCGCGGGCTACCAGGTCGACGGCTTCGAGAACGAGGGCGTCGTCTGGAAAAACGGACGGGAACTTTACGACCTTTCGGACGGCTCGGCCCAGGGGTCGCTGCCCTACGCCATAGCCGTCTACGGCGACGACGTTTTCAGCGCCGGAACCCTCTTCGGAACGTCCCGCACGGCCGTCGTGTGGCACGGCGAGGAGATACTCCACACGCTCACCGACGGCACGGGCCACGGCGAAGTCTATTCGATGAGCGTCGTGCCGCTCTACAAGTAACCGGCTTCCGCACACAGTCCAATGACGGGACGCGCCTTTCGGGGCGTGTTCCGTTTTTTATGCCCTCAAAAACAGAAAGCATGACAAATCGGAAAACTTTTGTTATTTTTGCAGACCCGGCCAAGAACCGGGATTGAGAAGCGAAAATACAAAACGTTCAAAGATATGGAGTACAATTTCAAGGAGATCGAGGCCAAATGGCAAAGCCGCTGGCGGGCGGACAAGACCTACAAGGTGGAGGCCGACCCCGCGCGGCCCAAATTCTATGTGCTGGACATGTTCCCCTATCCGTCGGGAGCGGGCCTGCACGTCGGACACCCCCTGGGCTATATCGCCTCGGACATCTACTCGCGCTACAAGCGGCTGAAAGGCTTCAACGTCCTGCACCCGATGGGGTACGACGCATTCGGCCTGCCCGCCGAGCAGTATGCCATCCAGACGGGCCAGCACCCGGCCGTCACCACCGAGCAGAATATCGCCCGCTACCGCGAGCAGCTCGACAAGATCGGCTTCTCGTTCGACTGGGACCGCGAGGTGCGCACGTGCGACCCCGGCTACTACAAGTGGACGCAGTGGGCGTTCCTCGAAATGTTCTCCCATTGGTACGACCGTTCGAAGCAGCAGGCGCGCCCCGTCGCGGAGCTCGTCGCGGCGTTCGAGAAGAGCGGCACCGAGGGCGTCGATGCGGCCTGCACGACCGAGATGCGCTTCACGGCCGCTGAATGGAAGGCCAAAAGCGAACCCGAAAAGGAGCAGATTCTCCAGAACTACCGGCTGGCGTTCCGCGCCGACACGATGGTCAACTGGTGTCCGAAGCTGGGGACCGTGCTGGCCAACGACGAAGTACACGACGGACTTTCGGTCCGCGGCGGCTATCCGGTCGAGCAGAAACGCATGAAACAATGGCTCCTGCGCGTGACCGCCTACGCCCAGCGCATGCTCGACGGACTGGACAAGCTCGAGTGGAGCGACTCGCTCAAAGAGATCCAGCGCAACTGGATCGGCCGCTCCGAAGGCGCCCAGGTCTTCTTCGACATTCAGGACTCGGCGAAGAAACTCGAGATTTTCACCACCCGCCCCGACACGATTTTCGGCGTGACGTTCATGGTCATCGCCCCCGAACACGAGTGGGTCGGCGAGCTGACGACGCCCGAGAACAAAGCCGCCGTGGAGGATTACATCTGCCAGACCAAGAAGCGCTCGGAACGCGACCGCATTGCCGACACGAAGCGCGTAAGCGGCGCATTCACAGGGTCGTATGCGATCAATCCCTTCACGAAAAAAGCCATTCCGATCTATATCTCCGACTACGTGCTGGCAGGCTACGGAACGGGCGCCATCATGGCCGTTCCGGCGCACGACTCGCGCGACTGGGCCTTTGCCCGCCACTTCGGGCTGGAGATCGTTCCGGTGGTCGAGGGCGGCGACATCGAGAAAGAGTCTTACGACGCCAAATCGGGCAAAGTAATCAACTCGGATTTCCTCGACGGGATGGATGTAAAGGAGGCGATTCAGGTGATGTTCGCCGAAGTCGAGAAGCGCGGACTGGGCAAGAAGCTCGTCAACTACCGTTTGCGCGACGCCATCTTCTCGCGCCAGCGCTACTGGGGCGAGCCGTTTCCGATCTACTACAAGGACGACACGGCCTACCCGCTTCCGGAAGACAAACTGCCGCTGGAGCTGCCGCCCATCGAGAATTTCGGCCCCACGGAGCAGGGCGAGCCGCCGCTGGCCCGCGTGAAAGGCTGGGCGACGCCCGAAGGCTATCCCTACGAATACTCGACGATGCCCGGATTCGCCGGCTCGTCGGCCTACTACCTCCGCTACATGGATCCGCACAACGACCAGGCGCTCGTGAGCCGCGAGGCCGACGAGTACTGGCGCAGCGTGGACCTCTACGTGGGCGGCATCGAGCACGCCACGGGACACCTGATGTACTCGCGTTTCTGGAACATGTTCCTCTACGACCTGGGAGCCGTGTGCGAGGAGGAGCCCTTCAGGAAGCTCGTCAACCAGGGCATGATCCAGGGACGCTCGAACTTCGTCTACCGCATCGTGGGGACCAACAAGTTCGTGTCGCTGGGCCTCAAAGAGCAGTACGACACGCAGGCGCTCTACGTCGACGTGAACATCGTCCGCAACGACATCCTCGACCTCGACGCCTTCCGTGCGTGGATGCCCGAGTACAACGACGCGGAGTTCATCCTCGAAGACGGCAAATACGTCTGCGGCTGGGCCATCGAGAAGATGTCCAAGTCGTTCTACAACGTCGTGAACCCCGACTACATCGTCGACAACTACGGCGCCGACACGCTGCGCATGTACGAAATGTTCCTCGGTCCGCTGGAGCAGTCGAAACCCTGGGACACGAACGGTATCGACGGTGTGCACAAGTTCCTGCGCCGTTTCTGGCGGCTCTTCTTCGACCGCGACGGACAACTGTGCGTCACCGACGAGAAGGCGACCGAAAAAGAGCTCCGCACGCTGCACAAGACCATTAAGAAGGTTTCGGAGGATATCGAGAACTTCTCGTTCAACACCTCCGTCGCGGCCTTCATGATCTGCCTCAACGAACTGGGCGAGTGTTCGAAGCGCGAAGTGCTCGAACCGCTGACCGTGCTGCTCGCCCCCTTCGCCCCGCACATCGCCGAGGAGCTGTGGGCCGCGCTCGGACACACCGAATCGGTCTGCACGGCCGCCTATCCGGTCTTCGACGAGAAGCACCTCGTGCTCGACGCTTTCGAATACCCCGTGTCGGTCAACGGCAAGCTCCGCTTCAAAAAGGAGTACGCCATGTCGATGACGCCCGCCGAGATTCAGGCCGACGTCGTCACGGCCCCCGAGGCGCAGAAGTGGCTCGACGGCAAGGCTCCGAAAAAGATCATCGTCGTGCCGGGCAAGATCATCAACATCGTAATTTAAGAGCCGGGGTTTAGGGGCGGTGCACGGTCGCCGGGTCTCGGATCCGGGTCCGCGCCTCCACCTCTAAAAAACCGTTTCTTAAACGGTCCCCGGGAGGGGCTTCCCCTTCGGGAAACAATACCCGACAAAAAACGTCCTATTATGAAACAAACCTTTCAACTTTTCCTGGCATTTTTGCTTATGAGCACATCCGCTTCCGCCAAAGACTACGGGCAAGCCCTGACGGTCCGCATCTGGGACAACGCCTCGGCGCCCCACAGCAACGGCATCGACACACCGGAGACGGAAACAGAGCCCAACCGGCTCAGAAACACCTCCGACGCCGAACTCTACATCTTCCCGGCCGACACGTCGAAAGCCACCGGTCAGGCCGTCGTGATCTGCCCCGGAGGCGGCTACGGACTGCTGGCCATCGACCACGAAGGCTATGAAGTGGCGCAATGGCTCGCCGCGAACGGCATCACCGGCGCAGTGCTGAAATACCGCATGCCCAACCACCACCCCGAGGTGCCGCTGGAAGATGCCGAACAAGCCCTGCGCATCCTGCGCGGCGACGTGCCGGGAGCCGAAGGCTTCACCTGCCCCAAGGTCGGCATCGCCGGATTCTCGGCCGGAGGCCACCTCGCAGCGATGGCTTCGACGATCGGCAGCGTCCGGCCGGATTTCTCGATCCTTTTCTATCCGGTCATCTCGGCCGTACGGGGCAAACGCCACCAGGGAACGTTTATCAACCTGCTGAGCACGGAGCGCACCCCCGAGCAGGACGCGACCTACTCGCTGGAAAACCGCGTGACCGAAGCCACGCCCCCGACGCTGCTGCTGCTCTCGGACGACGACAAGAGCGTGCCGCCGGTCAACAGCACGTGCTATTACACGGCGCTGAAAGAGCACGGCATCGAGGCTTCGATGCACATTTATCCCAAAGGCGGCCACGGCTGGGGCATCCGCAAATCGTTCCGTTACAAGGAGGCCTGGCAGGACGCCGTGCTGGACTGGCTCCGCAAACATTAAAACACGCGCCCGATGAAAAAGCTACTCCCGGCCGCAGCCGCGGTCCTCTTCGCATTCGCCGCAACGGCGCAGGAACCCACCGCGACGCTGAAAATCTGGGATAACGCCACGGCGCCCCACAGCAACCGCATCGTCCTCGCCCCCGGAGAGGACGACCCGGCCCGCACGATCCGCACGACCGAGACCGAACTCTACATCTACCCCGCCGACCCGGCCCGCGCCACCGGACAGGCCGTGGTGATCTGCCCCGGAGGCAGTTACCTGGGGCTGGCCATCGGACACGAGGGTCACGACGTGGCCCGCTGGCTGTCGCAGAACGGCGTCACGGCCGCGGTGCTGAAATACCGCATGCCCAACGGACACCCCGAGGTGCCGCTGGAAGATGTCCAGCAAGCACTGCGCATCATGGCGGGCCTCGAGGCCGGCGCCACGGGATTCACCGCCGACAAGGTGGGCATCATGGGCTTCTCGGCCGGAGGCCACCTGGCCGCCACGGCTTCGACCCTCGGGGCTTTCAAACCCGCTTTTGCAATCCTCGTCTACCCGGTCATCACGGCCGAGCCCGGAAAAGGCCACCAGTTCTCGTTCGACAACCTGCTGGGAGAGGACCGCACGGCCGAACAGTCGGAATACTACTCGCTCCAGAACCGCGTGACGGAAGCCACGCCCCCGACCCTGCTGTTCCACTCGGACGACGACACGGGCGTGCCCCCGGTCAACAGCGCGCTCTATTACGAGGCGCTCAAAGCCCACGGCGTGAAAGCGTCGCTGCACATCTACCCGACGGGCGAGCACGGCTGGGGATTCCACACGACCTTTCCCTACCACGAAATCTGGAAGGCCGCCGTGCTGGACTGGCTGCGGGAGATCAACCGATAGGACAAGACGGGAGGGGCGTGCCTGAGGCATGTCCCTCTTTCGTTTTTTCGGAACGCGCATTGCCGTTTGCCGATTATTGCGTATCTTTACCGCCAAAATAAAACATTCATGGCAGACAACACCATATTGAACCGCCTGGACGGTCTGAAGCTCAAATACGAAGAGACGGGACAGAAACTCACCGACCCCGAAGTCATCGCCGACGTCAAACAGTTCATCCAGCTCACCAAGGAGTACAAGGAGCTGGAACCGATCATCGAGACCTCGGAACGTTACCGCACGGCCGTCGCCAACCTCGCCGAAGCCAAGGACACGCTGGCTATGGACAAGGACGAGGAGATGCGCGAAATGGCCCGCGAGATGATCGCCGAACTGGAGCCCCAGCTGGTGCAGATGGAGGAGGAGATCAAACTGCTGCTGATCCCCAAGGACCCGCAGGACTCGAAAAACGCCATCGTCGAAATCCGCGGCGGCACGGGCGGCGACGAAGCGGCGATCTTCGCCGGCGACCTGCTGCGCATGTACACCAAATACATCGAGTCGAAAGGCTGGCGTTACGAGATCACCTCGTCGTCGGAGGGCGCCGTGGGCGGCTTCAAAGAGGTGGTGCTGAAGGTCTCGGGCCAGAACGTCTACGGAACGCTCAAATACGAATCGGGCGTGCACCGCGTGCAGCGCGTGCCGCAGACCGAGACGCAGGGCCGCGTGCACACCTCGGCCGCTTCGGTGGCCGTGCTGCCCGAAGCCGAGGAGTTCGACGTGGAGATCTCGATGAACGACATCCGCAAGGACATCTTCTGCGCGAGCGGCCCCGGCGGCCAGTCGGTCAACACGACCTACTCGGCCATCCGCCTGACGCACATCCCGACGGGTATCGTCGTGCAGTGTCAGGACCAGAAATCGCAGCTGAAGAACTTCGACAAGGCGTTCGAGGAGCTGCGCACGCGCGTCTTCAACCTCGAATACTCGAAATACCTCGACGAGATCGCCTCGAAGCGCAAGACGATGGTTTCGACGGGCGACCGGTCGGCCAAGATCCGCACCTACAACTACCCGCAGGGGCGCATCACCGACCACCGCATCAACTATACGATCTACAACCTCGCGGCCTTCATGGACGGCGACATTCAGGACTGCATCGACCACCTGATCGTAGCCGAGAACGCCGAACGCCTGAAGGAGAGCGAGCTCTGATGCACCTTCCCGCCGATTTCGACGCCGAGATTTGGGACATCGTCGCGCAGATACCTGCGGGGCGGATCGCGACCTACGGGCAGTTGGCCCGGTTGGCCGGCATGCCCGGATACGCGCGCCGCGTGGGACGGGCGATGGCCGCGGCTCCGGCGGGAATTCCCTGCCACCGGGTCGTCAACGCCGCAGGCCGCACGGCCCCCGGATGGACCGCCCAGCGGGAGCTGCTCGAAGCGGAAGGGGTGCGGTTCCGGCGCAACGGCTGCGCAGACCTCACCCATCTGATAGACGGGTTTTAAGGGCGGCGGCAGGACACAACGTTTCCCATCCGGCCCCCGCCCCATCTAAAGATGGGCTTTAGGGGCGACGGCGGGACATAACGTTTCTTATCCGGTCCCCCGCATCTGTATAGACGGGTTTCAGCGGGCAATATCCCGCACCCTCCGACCGTTCTGACTATAAAATGTTCACGGTTATGAAAAGATACGTCATACTTCTCTTTCTCCTGTGCTTCGCCGCAGCCGTCCGGGCTGCGACGCCGAAACCTACGCCGATGTATATCGTCAACGGCAAGGAGATGAAGGAGATCCGCTCGATCCCGCCCGAGGACATCGAGAACGTCGAGATGCTCCCCGCCGACGAGGAGACCATCGCCCGTTACGGCCAGCGGGCCGCGCACGGCGTGATGCTCATCACCCTGCGCTACGACCAGCCCGCGGCTTTCCCCGCCGACTCCACGTTCGGGCACTATATCGCCAGCCGGGTGCGGTGGGATGCGAGCGAACCCGCCGCCCGCGTGGTCCTGCGCTACAAAATCACCCCCGAGGGCGACACCGTCGTCCACCAGGAGCTCGAATCGACCAACAACCGCCTCAAACGACGCGTGCTGAAGGCCGTGGCCGACGCCCCGCGCTGGCAGCCGGCCCGGAAGAACGGCCGCCCGATCGAAACCGAGGGCGTGCTGAGCATCCAGCTCCCCGAGGGCAAAAGCATCCCGCGCCCCGTAGAGCTCGTTTTCCGCTAATCCCCCACCCAAGAATTAACCCTCATACATGAAAACCAACTCGCTTCCCGCATGGATTCTCGCCGTGAGGCCTTACAGCCTCGGCAACTCCGTAATCCTCATCCTCGTCGGCTCCGCACTGGCCTGGACCGACGGTGCATTCCACTGGCTGCCGGCCCTGCTGTGCCTGCTGTTCGCCGTGCTGATGCAGTGTACGGCCAATCTCGTAAACGACCTCTGGGACTTTATGAAAGGAGCCGACAAACCCGACCGGCTGGGTCCCGACCGCGCCTTCGCCAAGGGATACATCACCCTCCCGGCCATGAAGGCAGGCATCGCCGGATTCACCCTCGCGGCCTGCGCCGCCGGAACCGGAATACTCGTCTGGGCTCTCCACGCCAACATCCTCCGCTACGGCGGCTGGGAACTCGTCGCCGTGGGCGCCGCCTGCGTCGTCTTCGCTTATTTTTACACCGCAGGACCCTGGCCGCTGGCCTATCACGGCATGGGAGACATTGCGGTCATTCTCTTTTTCGGACTCATCCCCGTGGGATTCACCTACTATATCCTGACCGGAACGTGGACATGGGAGGTTTCGGTCGCGGCGCTGGCCTGCGGGCTGGTGATCGACACGATGCTGATGGTCAATAATTTCCGCGACCGCGAAGAGGACGCCCGCTGCAACAAGCGCACGGTCGTCGTCTGCCTCGGGGCCGGAGTCGGCCGCTGGGGCTATTTCGCCCTCGGGGCCGCCGCCGTCGCACTCTGCCTCACGCTGCTGGCCGGAGGCCGCCCGTGGGCTGCGCTGCTGCCGCTCGCCTACCTCGCGGCACACACCGCCACGTGGCGCAAGATGGTGCGCATCGACCACAGCGAGGAGCTGAACGTCTGTCTGGGCGAGACGGCCCGCAACATCCTGCTGTTCGGAGCCCTGTTCACCGTCGGAATCCTGCTGGGCTGATGGCTGAAACACAACATATAACCCTGCGCGAATTACAGCGCCGCGTGAAGGCGGCGCTCGAAGGGCAGTTCGCCCTGCCCGTGTGGGTGAGCGCCGAAATTTCCGAAATAAAGGTCAACTACTCGGGCCACTGCTACCTCGAACTGGTCGAAAAGGGCGGCGACAACGGCGTGCCGACGGCACAGGCCCGGGCCGTCGTGTGGCGGTCGCACTATCCGCGCATCTCGGGTTATTTCGAAGCCGAAACGGGCCAGCGGCTCGCCGCGGGCATCAAAATACTGGCCAAGGTGCTGGTCTCCTACCACGAACTCTACGGCTTCTCGCTGCAGATCACCGACATCGACCCTTCGTACACGCTGGGCGACATGGAGCGGCAGCGGCAGCAGACCATCGCACAGCTGCAGCAGGACGGGGTTTGGGAGATGAACCGCGAGGTGCCGATGCCGGCCGTCGTGCAGCGTATCGCCATCGTGTCGAGCGTCAACGCCGCGGGTTATCAGGACTTCTGCAAAGAGCTGGATAAAAGTCCTTACCGGTTCTCCCTCACGCTGTTCGACGCTTTCATGCAGGGCGAAGCGGCCGAGGAGTCGATCGTCGAAGCCTTGTGCAACGTCGCAAACAACCTGGAAAAATTCGACGCCGTGGTGCTGATCCGCGGCGGCGGATCGAGGAGCGACCTCAACTGCTTCAACGCCTACCGCCTCTGCGCCCACGTGGCGCAGTTCCCGCTGCCGGTCCTGACGGGGATCGGACACGACAAGGACACCAGCGTCGCCGACATGGTGGCGCACACGGCGCTCAAAACCCCGACGGCGGTGGCCGGATGGCTCGTCGAGCGGATGGCAGGAATCGACGGGTGGCTCGACTGCGCCGCCCTGCAACTGCACGATACCACGACGGCGGCGATGCACGCCTCGGAGGTGCGTCTCGAACGCCTCTCGGGCGAGGTGCGGCGTTTGAGCGGCGAACTCCTCACGCGGCAATCGCTGCGACTGGAACACCTCGGAACACTATTGCCCGAAACAGCGCGGAATTTCCTCGCGCGGCAGACGACACGGCTGGAGAACGCCGCGGAGCTGATCGCCGGACGGTCGCCCGAGCGCATCCTCCGGCTGGGATTCGCCGTGGTGCGGAGCGGCGGCAGGGCCGTGACCTCGGCCGCGGCGGTCGCGGCGGGTGAGCACATCGAAATAGAGGTTTCCGACGGCAAGATAAATGCAACCGTAAAATCCTGAAAAATATGGCAAAGAAAGAGCTGGCCTACGCCGAGGCGATGGCCGAGATCGAAAAAATACTGACGCGGCTGCGCAGCGAAGAGATGGATGTGGACAGTCTCGCGGCGGAGGTGAAGCGCGCCACGGAACTGATCGCCTCGTGCAAGGCGCGGCTGCGCAAGGCCGAAGCCGACGTGAACAAAGTGCTGGAATAGGATGAAAAAACTGATCCGCTGGTCGCTGAACCACATTCCGCGCCCCGTACTGCAACGCATCGCCGGATGGGCCGTGCCCGCAGCGGGACTCTTCTACAAGGGCCGCGGGGTCGAATGCCCCGTGTGCGGCGCGAAATACCGGAAATTCATGCCCTACGGCTATGTGCAGCCGCGGCCCAACGCACTGTGCCCCAAGTGCCTGTCGCTGGAGCGCCACCGCCTGCTGTGGCTCTACCTGACGCGCGAAACCGACCTCCTGACGGCCTTTCCGCGCACGCTGCACATCGCTCCCGAGGTCTGTATCATGCGCCACCTCAAACCCCACTTCCGCCCGCATCCGGGACAGTACGTCACGGCTGACCTCGAAAGCCCGCTGGCGGACATCCATTTCGACGTGCAGCAGATTCCGCTGGCCGACGATTCGGTGGACGTGGTGATCTGCAACCACATTCTGGAACACGTCGCCGACGACCGGAAGGCGCTGCGCGAACTGCACCGCATCCTCAAACCCGGCGGCTGGGGCATCGTCCTCTCACCCGTGGACCGGGATTACGAACAGACCTACGAGGACGATTCGATCACCGACCCCGACGAGCGCACGCGCATCTTCGGGCAGTACGACCACCGGCGCATCTACGGCGCCGATTATGCCGACCGCCTGCGCGAGGCGGGCTTCGAAGCCGCCGACATCGACTACGCCGCGACCTTCACCGACGAGGAGCGCAGGCTATACGCCCTGCCCGCCGATCACATCTACGTGGTTTACAAAGTCTGACAGACGACCGTCGAAACGGCTGTCAGCGGGAAATCGCCCGACGGCGATGCGGGGCTTGGTCTTGCCGTGGAAATCGCTCCCGCAGGTCATCAAAGCTCCTTTTGAAAGGACCAGCGAGGTGAAATAGACGGCCTGTTCGGGAGTGTGGTAGTTGTTGAAGACCTCCAGTCCCGCGGCCCCGCGGTCCAAAAGCTGGTCGGCAACCTCCTCGCGGCCCCGGAAATTCAACCCCGGATGGGCTACGACGGGCGTGCCGCCATTGTCGCGGACCAGTTCGACGGCATCACGGTAGTCCATGTATTCGACGGGGACGAACGCCGGGCGCCCCTGGGCGAAATAATCGAGGTAAAAATTGATGTAAGGCATGTCGCTCCGCGCACCGCCCTCCATATAGGGCCGCAGCGGGGGCGTATGGTATTTCGCGTCGGAGAGCATCACCTCGGCGATCAGTTCGCCTGTCGGCAGTCCCCCGGCAGCGGCCTCCAGCACCGCTTCGGCATCCACGGAGAAGCCCAGTTTCAGCAGGTTGTCGACCATGCCCCCGAACGACGCCATGACCTTGGCGGCAACCTCCTCTTCGAGCCGTGCGAAATCCGCCGACTGCCAGTCGATGCCGTATCCCAGCAGATGGAGGTCCGTACCCCGGTAGTTGCAGTCGATCTCGATGCCCGGGACGAACCCGACGCCCCGTTCGCGGGCCAGCCGGGCGGCCTCGCCGACACCCCGCACCGAATTATGGTCCGTCAGGGAAAAGAGCGTCAACTGCGCCCCGAGACACTTGCCGACGATATCGGCGACGGGAAATTCCCCGTCGCTGCTGTATTCGGAATGGATGTGCAGATCGATAACGGCCATGTCAGCAGAGGTAAAAGACGATCCCGACGAAATGCGCCGCAACCGCGAGGTTAATCAGAATATGCCAAACCATGTGGTGGTAGCGAAATCCCTTCTTGGCATAAAACCAGGCCCCGAGGGTGTAGAGCAGGCCGCCCAGCGCGATCATTACCAGCAGCGGCGTCGAGGCCCGGCGCACGAACAGCGGCAGGAAGAAGACGATCGTCCAGCCCATGACCAGGTAGATGGTCAGGCTGACGGCCGGTATCGACTTGCGGGAGAGCGATTTGTAGAAGATGCCGAAAAGGACCATCGCCCACTGGAGGATGGTGATGAAGACCCCCTGCCAGCCGCCGATGACCATCAGCGCGACGGGCGTATAGCTGCCCGCAATGGCGACGTAGATGAAGATGTGGTCGAGGATGTGGAATACGTCCTTGTGCTTCGACTGCGGGTTCATCGAGTGGTAGAGCGTCGAAGCGAGGAACATCAGGAAGATCGAGATCACGAAAACCGAGACCGAAACCGACGCCAGAACTCCGTCGGGATCATGCGCATAGGCCCACACGGCAGCGAAGGGCAGGGCCGCGAGCGACAGCAGCGACATCACGCCGTGGGACACCGCATTGCCGATCTCCTCGCCCACGGTCGGTACATATGCCTCCTTTTTCTTTGCCATAACGGAACGTATTGGTTCAATGTTACAAATTTATAATTTTTTTTCATATCTTTGCGAGCATAGGCTTTTGGTTAGGTAAAAATGGACTTTTCACGTTACGAAAAACTCCGCACGCTCGTGAGCGCGAACTTCTCGGAGCAGACACAACGCCTCGTCGACGAAGCGTTGGAGTATGCCGACGCGAAGCTCGCCGGACTGGTGCGTTACGACGGTTCGCCCCTCGTGGACCACGCCGTCGCGGTGGCCTCGATCGTGATCTCGGAGGTCGGCCTCGGCCGTAACTCCGCCGTTGCGTCCATCCTCCACGACGTCGTGCGGCTGGCCCACAAACAGCTCCCGGCCGAGGAGTTCCTCGCCCTGAGCGCCGACATCCGCAAACGCTTCGGCGACCAGGTCGTGGGCATCACCCTCGGGCTGGCCAACATCTCGGAGCTGAAGCTCAAAGTGGCCAAGGAGCAGGCCGACAATTTCCGCGACCTGATCGTCAGCTACTCCGAGGACCCGCGCGTGATCCTCATCAAACTGGCCGACCGCCTCGAAGTGATGCGTTCGCTGGAGATGTTCCCGCGCGAAAAGTGGCGCAAGAAGAGCTGGGAGTCGATGAACCTCTACGCCCAGATCGCTCACAAGCTGGGTTTGTACTCGATCAAAAGCGAGTTGGAGGATATCGCCCTGAAATACCTCGAACCGAAGGATTACGAGCACATCGTCGCGAAACTCGAAGAGAGCGCCGAGGAACGCCGCGCGTTCATCGCCCGCTTCCTCGTGCCCATCGAGCAGCGGTTGCACCGCCTCGGCATCAAATTCCACGTCAAAAGCCGCACCAAGTCGATCTTCTCGATCTGGACCAAGATGCACAAGCAGCACGTTCCGTTCGAGAGCGTTTACGACATCTTCGCCATCCGCATCATCATCGACTGCGACAAGGAGGCCGAAAAACAACTGTGCTGGACGGCCTATTCGGTGGTGACGGACTTCTACACCCCCAATCCCAACCGCATGCGCGACTGGATCTCGATCCCCAAGTCGAACGGTTACGAGTCGCTGCACACCACCGTATCGGCCGAAGGCCGCTGGGTCGAGGTGCAGATACGCACCGAGCGCATGGACGCCGTGGCCGAGCGCGGCATCGCGGCGCACTGGCGTTACAAAGGGGTCAATCAGGGGGCGCAGACCAGCGAGATGTGGCTGGGGCACCTGCGCGAACTGATGGAGGACACGACCCACTCGCTGGCGCAGCGTTTCGACGCCAAGCCCGCCTCGGGCGAAATATTCGTCTTCACGCCCAACGGCGACCTGCGCAAACTCCCCGAAGGGGCCACGCTGCTGGATTTCGCGTTCGACATCCACACCTCGCTGGGCTCGACGTGCGTGGGCGGCAAGGTCAACAACCGTTCGGTGCCGATCCGCGAAACGCTCCGCAACGGCGACATCGTCGAAATCCTCACCCAGAAGAACCAGACGCCCAAGTCGGACTGGCTGACGTTCGTCATCACGTCGAAGGCCCGCAACAAGATCAAATCCTACCTGCGCGAAGAGCAGGCCAAGCATACGCGCATGGGGCGCGAGGAGCTGGAGCGCAAGCTCAAAAACTGGAAATTCGCCATCACGATCGACGAGGCGGTGGCTTACCTGGCCAAATACTTCAAACTGCGCCTCGGGACCGAGGTCTACGCCCTGATCGCCACCCAGAAGCTCGACTTCGGGTCGATCAAAGAGATACTGGCCCGCCACCTCTCGGGCGAGGCCGAGGAGGAACGCCGCGCCGCGGCCGCCGAAATCGAGCGCCAGAAGGCCGCGCAGCACAACGCACGGGAGAGCGCCGCGCCGCAGGACGCACTGGTGATCGACGACGACATTTCGAAAATACAATATAAGCTGGCCAAGTGCTGCAACCCGATCAAGGGCGACGACGTGTTCGGCTTCGTGACGATCAATGCGGGCATCACGATCCACCGCTGCGACTGTCCCAACGCCAAGCGCATGCGCGAAAACTATCCCTACCGGGTGATCGACGCCCGCTGGCGGCAGAACGCCGAGGGGGCTTTCCGCGTGACGATCCGCATCGTGGCGGCGGATACGACGGGCATGGCCAACCACATCACCGAGGTCATCGTCCGCGACCTCAAACTGGGCATCCGCTCGATGAACTTCGCCCCGGCGGGAAACGGCTGCCTGGCGGGAACCGTCGCGGTCGAGGTGCCCGGCGCAGCCGTCGTGGACACGCTGATCCATCAGATCATGCGCATCAAGGGCGTGCAGCGCGCCTACCGCATCAATTAATCCGTACACAACTTTTTACCCACATAAACGATAAATGAATAACAACACAATCAGCGTCGTATTCGCCGACTCGTCACACGCACATTACGCACCGCGTATTTGCGATCTGATCTATGAGTCGGCCCTGCAGCGGGGTACGGGCATCGCCAAGCGTTCGCCCGAGTACATCGCCGCAAAAATGACCGGTGGCAAGGCCGTCGTGGCGCTGGACGGTGAAAAACTGGTCGGGTTCAGCTACATCGAGTGCTGGGGTCACGGCGACTTCGTCGCCACCTCGGGACTGATCGTCGATCCGGAGTACCGGCACATGGGACTCGCGGAACAGATCAAACGACGAACGTTCGAGCTTGCCCGACGACGATTCCCGTTTGCCAAGTTATTCAGTATCACCACGTCGCTGCCCGTCATGAAGCTCAATTCGCGGATGGGCTACGTCCCCGTGACCTTCTCGGAACTCACCGAGGACGAGGAGTTCTGGCGCGGCTGCGAAGGCTGCTGCAACTACGACATCCTGCAGCGCAACAACCGCCGCATGTGCCTTTGCACGGGGATGCTCTACGACCCGGCCAAGGAGCCGCCCGAGAAGCAGTCGCGCCTGGCGCCCTACCGGATGTTCCTGAGGAACAAAGTAAAGAAGTTGTTTCACCTGAAATAGTAAAAACCGAAATAAAATGGAAAAGAAGAAAGTGGTTCTGGCGTTCAGCGGCGGTCTGGACACCTCGTTTTGCGTAAAATACCTCTCCGAGGAGAAAGGATACGACGTCTACACGGCGATCGCCAACACGGGCGGATTCTCGAAGCCCGAACTCGAAAAGATCGAACAGCGCGCCGTGGAGCTCGGCGCCGTGGCCCACGCCACGCTCGACATCGAGCAGGAGTATTACGAGAAGAGCATCCGCTACATGGTCTTCGGCAACATCCTGCGCAACGGAACCTATCCCATTTCGGTGAGCTCGGAGCGTATTTTCCAGGCCATCGCCATCATCGAATACGCCAAGCAGATCGGCGCCGACGCCGTAGCCCACGGTTCGACGGGCGCGGGCAACGACCAGGTGCGTTTCGACCTGACGTTCCAGATCCTCGCCCCCGAGATCGAGATCATCACCCCGACGCGCGACATGACCCTGACGCGCGAATACGAGATCGACTACCTGCGCAAGCACGGCATCACGGCCGACTACAAGAAGATGGAATACTCGATCAACAAGGGGCTGTGGGGCACCTCGATCGGCGGCAAGGAGACCCTCCATTCGGAGCAGACGCTTCCCGAGGAGGCTTACCCCAGCCAGATCACGGCCGAAGGCGAAGAGCGGCTGAAACTCACCTTCGAACAGGGCGAGCTGGCGGCGGTCAACGGCAAGCCCTATGCGGATAAAGTCGAGGCCATCCGCGCCGTGGAGGCCATCGGATCGAAATTCGGCATCGGCCGCGACATGCACATCGGCGACACGATCATCGGCATCAAAGGCCGCGTAGGCTTCGAGGCTGCAGCGCCCATGCTCATCATTGCCGCACACAAGATGCTCGAGAAGCACACGCTGACCAAGTGGCAGATCTACTGGAAAGAGCAGGTGGCTACGTGGTACGGCATGTTCCTCCACGAGGCGCAGTACCTCGAGCCCGTGATGCGCGACATCGAGGCGATGCTCCTCTCGTCGCAGCGCAACGTGACGGGCACCGTGGAACTGATCCTGCGGCCGCGCAACTACACGCTCGTGGGCGTCGACTCGACGTTCGACCTGATGAAGACCGACTTCGGCGAATACGGCGAGGTCAACAAGGCGTGGTCGGCGGACGACGTGAAGGGATTCACGAAGATCCTCGGCAACCAGATCAAAATATTCTATAACGTCCAGAAGCGCAACAAGCAATGATCCGTGCGGGCATCATCGGAGGAGCCGGGTACACCGCCGGCGAACTGATCCGCCTGCTGGTGAATCATCCGCAGGTCGAGATTGTCTTCGTCCACAGCACATCGAACGCAGGCAATCGCCTCGCGGACGTACACGGAGGACTGGAGGGCGACACCGACATGCGGTTCTGCGACTCGTACGACCTCGGGTCGGCCGATGTCGTGTTCCTCTGCTCGGCGCACGGGCAGAGCAAGGTATGGCTGGCGGAAAACACGATTCCCGCAGGCGTGAAGATTATCGACCTGGCGCAGGATTTCCGCGATGAGTCGGAAGGATTCGTCTACGGGCTTCCGGAGCTGAACCGCGAACGCATCCGCCGCGCGGAGCGTGTGGCCAACCCGGGCTGTTTCGCCACGGCGATCCAACTGGCGCTGCTGCCGCTGGCCGCGGCGGGGCTGTTGCAGGACGAAGTGCATGTAACAGCGGTCACCGGATCGACGGGCGCGGGCGTAAAACCCTCGGCCACGACCCATTTCAGCTGGCGGGCGTCGAACATCTCGGTCTACAAGGCCTTCACGCACCAACACCTGATCGAAATCGGACGCAACCTGCGGCTGCTGGAGCCGTCGTTCGACAGCGCGATCAACTTCGTGCCGATGCGCGGCGATTTCACGCGGGGCATTCTGGCGAGCGTCTACACGGCGTGTCCGCTCGACGGCGAGGCCGTCCGGAAGCTCTATGCCGATTTCTACGCCCCGGCGGCATTCACCCGCGTCACGGAACGCGACGTAGACCTGAAACAGGTGGTAAACACCAACAAGGCGCTGCTGCACTCGGCCGTCTACGACGGTAAGGTGCACATCACCTCGGTGATCGACAACCTGCTGAAAGGCGCCTCGGGACAAGCCGTACAGAATATGAACCTGATGTTCGGACTCGACGAAAAAGTGGGCCTGCAACTCAAAGCAAACGCATTTTAAGATGGAATTATTCAACGTATATTCACTATATCCGATCGAACCCGTCCGGGGCAAGGGCTGCTTCGTCTACGACGAGGCGGGCACCGAGTACCTCGACCTTTACGGCGGACATGCCGTGATCTCGATCGGGCATGCGCAGCCCGACTACGTGCGGGCCGTACAGGAGCAGGTCGGACGCCTCGGATTCTACTCGAACTCGGTCGAAAATCCGCTCCAACAAAGGCTTGCCGAAAAGCTCGGGCGCATTTCGGGTTACGACGACTACCGCCTCTTCCTCTGCAACTCGGGGGCCGAGGCCAATGAGAACGCCCTGAAACTGGCCTCGTTCCACACGGGACGTTCGAAAGTGCTGGCTATCGCGAAGGCCTTCCACGGCCGCACGTCGGGAGCCGTCGCCGTGACGGACAACCCCGCGATCTCATCGCCCTTCAACCGCACCCCCAACGTGGAGTTCACGCCGCTGAACGACCTCGAAGCCGCCCGACAGAAACTCGCAACGCGGGAGTTCGCGGCGGTGATCGTCGAGGGCATCCAGGGCGTGTCGGGCATCCACTGCCCCACGAACGAGTTCCTGCGGGGGCTGCGCGAAGCGGCCACCGAAACCGGGACGCAGTTGGTGCTGGACGAAATCCAGTCGGGATACGGCCGCACGGGGCGTTTCTTCGCCCATCAGGCGGCGAACATCCGTCCCGACCTCATCACCACGGCCAAAGGCATGGCCAACGGATTCCCCATCGGCGGCGTGCTGATCGCGCCCCACTTCGAGGCGCGTCCGGGACTGCTGGGCACCACCTTCGGGGGCAGCCATCTGGCCTGCGCGGCGGCGACCGCCGTACTGGACGTGATCGAACGCGACGGACTCGTGGAGAACGCCGCAAAGATCGGCGAATACCTGCTGGCAGAACTGCACAAAATCGACGGGCTGAAAGAGGTGCGCGGACGCGGACTGATGATCGGCATTGAGATCGACGGTTCGGGCCCGGAGCTCCGCAAGCGGCTGCTCTTCGAAAAACACATCTTCACCGGCGGGGCGGGAGCCTCGACCGTGCGGCTGCTGCCGGCGCTGTGCCTCACGCGTGAAATGGCGGACCGCTTTTTGGCGGCATTCAAAGAGGTACTCGCATAGGCGACAGCCGAAAGCCCCCGCCGAGGCAGGGGTTTGGGGGTGGGTCAGATTTGCGAACGCGGCTGCAAGCCGCGACAACGACCGCCCGGAACGAGACCCGGACAGAAAAACAAATTGAAACGACCGTATTATTATGGATAAGTTTACCTGCGTACAAGACATAGGCGATTTGCAGCAAGCCGTCGCCGAAGCGATGGAGATCAAACGCGACCGCTTCCAGTTCACGGGACTGGGGCGCAACAAGACGCTGCTGATGCTCTTCTTCAACTCGAGCCTCCGCACACGGCTCTCGACCCAGAAGGCTGCCATGAACCTCGGGATGAACGTCATGGTCCTCGACGTCAACCAGGGGGCGTGGAAGCTCGAAACCGAGCGCGGCGTGGTGATGGACGGCGACAAGGCCGAACATCTGCTGGAAGCGATCCCCGTGATGGGATCGTACTGCGACGTGATCGGCGTGCGCTCGTTCGCACGCTTCAACGACAAGGCCGAGGATTACGAGGAGCGCGTGCTGGAGCAGTTCATCCGCTACTCGGGACGCCCGGTCTTCTCGATGGAGGCCGCGACGCGCCACCCGCTGCAGAGCTTCGCCGACCTCATTACGATCGAGGAGTACAAGGCCGTGGAGCGTCCGAAAGTCGTGATGACCTGGGCCCCGCACCCCAACGCCCTGCCGCAGGCCGTACCCAACTCGTTCGCCGAATGGATGAACGCCGCGGATTACGATTTCGTCATCACCCATCCCGAAGGGTACGAGCTCGACCCGAAATTCGTCGGCACGGCCCGCGTCGAGTACGACCAGCGCAAGGCCCTCGAGGGCGCCGACTTCGTCTATGCCAAGAACTGGGCCGCATACGCGGACCCCAACTACGGCAAAGTGCTGTCGCGCGACCGTGCGTGGACGGTGGACGCCGAAAAAATGGCGCTCACGAACAACGCCTACTTCATGCACTGCCTGCCCGTCAGGCGCAACATGATCGTCACGGACGAGGTGATCGAATCGCCCCGTTCGCTGGTGATTCCCGAGGCGGCGAACCGCGAAATATCGGCCCAGGTGGTACTTAAACGACTGTTGGAGGGACTGGAATGATGGAACGGATCACTGTCGTAAAAATCGGCGGCAACGTCATCGACAATCCCGCGGCGCTGAAACGGTTCCTGAAAGAGTTCGCGGCGCTGGAGGGACCGAAAATCCTGATCCACGGCGGCGGGAAGCTGGCCACGCGGCTGGCCGAGCGACTGGAATTGAAGGTGCAGATGGTCGACGGACGCCGCATCACCGACAAGGGGACGCTGGACGTGGTGACGATGGTCTACGCCGGGCTTATCAACAAGCAGGTCGTGGCCGGACTGCAGGCCGCGGGATGCAACGCCCTCGGGCTGTCGGGAGCCGACGGAAACGCCGTCACGGCCCGCCGCCGCAACCCGCATCCGGTGGACTACGGATTCGTGGGCGACATCGAGCGGGTGGATTCCGCGCTGCTGCGCCGGTTGCTGGAAGAGGGCATCACGCCCGTCTTCTCGGCCATCATGCACGACGGAAAGGGAACGCTGCTCAACTGCAACGCCGACAGCGTGGCTTCAGCCATCGCGCTGGGCGCGGCGCAGATCGCCCCGACGGAACTGGTTTTCTGCTTCGAGAAGGCGGGGGTCCTGCGCGATCCGGAGGACGACACGACGCTGATCCGCGAGATCACCGCCGCGACATACGCCCCGCTCAAAGCCGACGGAACGGTGAGCAAGGGGATGATCCCCAAGATCGAGAACGCCCTGAAAGCCATCGAGAAAGGCGTTCGGAGCGTCACGATCAAACATTCCGATAATCTGCTGAACGATACAGGAACGGTGATCCGGAATTCATAATTCAAAATTCACAATTCAGAATTGAATAAAGCTGTTACAGATGCCGTCGAACTGCTGAAAAGGCTGATCGCAACGCCCTCGCTCTCGCGCGACGAAGCACGCACCGCGGAGCTGATCTCCGGATATCTGGCGGAGCACGGCGCCGCGCCCGAACGGCTTGCGAACAACGTCTGGGTGCGGTCGGACGGGTTCGACCCCACGCGGCCGACGCTGCTGATGAACTCGCACCACGACACGGTGCGTCCGGCGGCTTCGTACACGCGCGACCCGTTCGCGCCGACGGTCGAGGGCGACCGGCTCTACGGCCTCGGAAGCAACGACGCGGGAGCTTCGGCGGTGTGCCTGATCCAGACGTTCCTGACTTTCCGCACGCGAAAACTGCCTTTCAACCTCGTGCTGGCCGTCTCGGCCGAAGAGGAGTGCATGGGCGAAAACGGCATGCGGGCCCTGCTGCCCGCGCTGGGCAGAATCGACATGGCGCTGGTCGGCGAGCCGACCGGCATGCAGGCCGCCGCAGGCGAGCGGGGGCTGGTGGTGCTGGACTGCACGGCGCACGGCAAGAGCGGCCATGCGGCCCGCGGCGAGGGAGTCAACGCCCTCTACATCGCCCTGGAGGACATCGCGCGCCTGCGCTCGTTCCGCTTCGAGAGGGAATCGGCGCTGCTGGGCCCGATCGGAATCGCGGTGACGCAGATCGAGGCCGGAACGCAGCACAACGTGGTGCCCGACACCTGCCGCTTCGTGGCGGACATCCGCACGACCGACGCCTACACCAACGAGGAGACGGTAGAAATCCTGCGGGCGGCGATCCGATCCGACGCCGTGCCCCGCTCGACGCGCATCCGGGCTTCGGCACTCGGCGCGGAACATCCGCTGATGCGGGCGGCCCGGGCCGCCGGGCGCACCTCGTACGTGTCACCCACGACATCGGACATGGCGCTGATGCCTTTCCCGTCGCTCAAAATGGGTCCCGGACAATCGTCGCGCTCGCACACGGCGGACGAGTTCGTGCTTCTGACGGAGATCGGGGAGGGAATCGCCGTCTACGAAAATTACATCGAAAAATTAGCTTTGGAATATGGCAAAACTTTGGGATAAGGGGTTTGAACCCGACAAGATGATCGAGGAATACACCGTGGGCGACGACCGCGATCTGGACATGCGGCTGGCGCGCTACGACGTCGAAGGGTCACTGGCCCATATCGCCATGCTGGAGAAGATCGGGCTGCTGACTGCCGAGGAGCTCACGACGCTGACGGCGGGGCTCCGGGAGATCGCCGCGGAGATCGAGGCCGGGCGCTTCGAGATCGAACCCGGCACGGAGGACGTGCATTCGCAGGTCGAGCTGATGCTCACCCGCCGGCTGGGCGACGCAGGCAAGAAGATCCACTCGGGGCGTTCGCGCAACGACCAGGTGTTGGTGGACCTCAAACTGTTCCTGCGCGACGAACTGCGGCAGACCGCCGACGCCGTGAAGGCCGTTTTCGACCGGCTGCAGGAACTCAGCGAACGCTACAAGGCGGTGCTGATGCCGGGCTACACCCACCTGCAAATCGCCATGCCCTCGTCGTTCGGGCTGTGGTTCGGGGCCTATGCCGAGACGCTCGTCGACGACATGCGCCTGGTGGCCGCGGCGTGGCACATCGCCAACCAGAACCCGCTGGGATCGGCCGCCGGATACGGCTCGTCGTTCCCGCTCGACCGCACGATGACCACCCGCCTGCTGGGCTTCGGGGACCTGCACTACAACGTCGTGGCGGCACAGATGAGCCGCGGCAAGAGCGAACGCGCCGCAGCGGCCGCCATTGCCGCCGTGGCCGCGACGATCGGCCGGCTGGCG